>Ga0209254_10000988_pt1 | contig 25098 bp, 26 predicted proteins | sample FrelakmetDIP11DI_FD_187148 | JGI IMG/M metagenome (GOLD analysis project Ga0209254, IMG submission 187148) | Freshwater lake sediment microbial communities from the University of Notre Dame, USA, for methane emissions studies - DIP11 DI (SPAdes)... | ecosystem: Environmental > Aquatic >...
CGGCACGACCGGAAACGGGCCAGTCCTGCCCGGCAGGAGCGCACCGCGACGGCGCATTGTGCACTTCTTTGGATCGGCGCCACAACGGCGGCCCGCTTCGCGGGCTAGGCCTCCACCACCACCGGCTCGTCCAGCCGGTGAAGCACGCAGTCCTTCACCCCGGCACCGCTCCACATGACCATCAAGAACTCCCCGTCGGCGTCGACGGCGACGAGCGGCAGGTGCCAGACGCCCGGCGCATAGACGATGCCGGCCGGACTCCGTCCCAGGAACGCGCGGGCGCCGCTCGCGTCCGGGTACCCGTCGGCCGCGGCGGGGCAGACGCACACGAGGTACGCGCCGCCCGCGGCGGGGTAGAAGAGCTGGGCGCTGTGCGGATGCTGCTCGAGTGTCTCGACGTGAAACGGCAGCGCGCTGGCGCGGATGCGGTAGATCGCGGTCTCGAGCGTCGCGTCTGGCGGCAGCCCCGGGCCGCGTGCGACACCCGCCTGGGGATGGCGCGTCGCGCGGCCGTCGTTCGCGGGGCTGGCGTCATCCCCCGGGGCGAGCACCGCCCCGAACGGCGCGAACGCCGCCGGCGAAAGCGGCTCGCAGCGCAGCCGTCGCACCGCCTACTTCCGCGCCGCCGCCTCCTGCGCCGCCTTGCGGTCGGCGTCGACCTTCTGCACCGCCGGGCGCGAGGCGCACATCTTCACGTAGCCCTTGACGTCGATGCCCTCGAGGAAATCGCGGCCGTAGATCTTGCGGGTGGCCATCGAGACCAGCGGCAGGTGCACGATGGCGGCGCAGTCGGCCAGCGTGAACTGCGCCCCGCCGATGTAGGGCGCGAACCGCGCTCGGGCGCGGAGCGCGCGCACGCCCTTGGCGAGCTCGCGCTCCACTTCCCGCTTGACCTCGTCCGTCACGCTGCCCCCGAAGAAGGCCTCCTTGTAGAGCCGCCGCGCGGGCAGCTCGAGGTGCATCTCCAGAATCGCGAGCAGCTCGCGGATGCGCGCGCGCTCATGCGGATCGCGCGGCATCAGCGGCGGCTCGGCGTGCACCTCGTCGAGCCACTCGTTGATCACCTGCGACTCGGTCAGCACGTGGCCGTCCCACTCGACGTAGGGGATCTTGCCCATGGGAGAGAGCGCGGTGACGGCCTCGTCCTGGCTGGGGCGGACGTACACCTCCTCGAAGGGCACGCCCTTTTCGAGCAGCGCCATCTTGACCTTGTTGTAGTAGTTGCTGATGGGAAAGCCGTGCAGCCTGATCATCTTCACCCCTGACGTCGATGTTCACCACAGAGACACAGAGGCACAGAGGAAGACTCGAGAAGGCGTTGCATCGCCGTACTCTGTGCCTCTGTGCCTCTGTGGTTAATCACGCCCGGAGATACTTCCCGAGCTCGAGCTTGGCGATCGCGTTGCGGTGCACCTCGTCCGGCCCGTCGGCGAGCCGCAGGGTGCGGTTCCACGCGTACATCCACGCGAGCGGGAAATCGTCGCACACGCCGCCGCCGCCGTGCGCCTGGATCGCCCAGTCGACCACCTGCTGGCACATCACCGGCGCGGACACCTTGATCATGGCGATCTCGCGCTGCGCGGCCTTGTTGCCCACGGTGTCCATCATGTGCGCGGCCTTGAGCGTCAACAGCCGCGCCTGGTCGATCATGATGCGCGCGTCGGCGATGCGCTCCCGTGTCACGCCCTGCTCCGCGATCGGCCGGCCGAACGCGACTCGCGACAGCGTGCGCCGGCACATCAGCTCGAGCGCCCGCTCGGCGGCGCCGATCATGCGCATGCAGTGGTGGATGCGGCCCGGGCCGAGCCGCCCCTGGGCGATCTCGAAGCCGCGGCCCTCGCCCAGCAGGATGTTCGCGGCCGGCACGCGCACGTTCTCGAAGGCGACCTCGGCGTGGCCGTGCGGCGCGTCGTCGTACCCGAAGATGGGCAGCGGGCGCAGCACGGTGACCCCCGGCGTGTCGCGCGGGATGAGGATCATCGACTGCTGCGCATGGCGCGCCGCCGTCGGATCGGTCTTGCCCATGAAGATGAAGATGCGGCAGCGCGGGTCCATGGCGCCCGACGACCACCACTTGCGTGCGTTCACCACGTAATGGTCGCCCTGGCGCTCGATGCGCGCCTGGATGTTGGTCGCGTCGGAGGACGCGACGTCGGGCTCGGTCATGGCGAAGCAGGAGCGGATCTCGCCGGCGAGCAGCGGCTCCAGCCACTGCTGCTGCTGCGCCGGGGTGGCGTAGCGCAGCAGCGTCTCCATGTTGCCGGTGTCGGGCGCGGAGCAGTTGAACACCTCCGGTCCCCAGAAGACCCGGCCCATGATCTCGCAGAGCGGCGCGTACTCGACGTTGGCGAGCTCGCCGCCGTGCGACTTCGGCCGCCAGAGGTTCCACAGGCCCGCGGCGCGCGCCTTCGGCTTGAGCTCCTCGATGATGCGCGTCGGGCTCCACCGCTTTCCGGCGCGGGTGTTCTCCTCGATCTGGTCGAAGAAGACGCGCTCGTTCGGATAGACGTGCTCGTCCATGAACGCGACCAGCCGCGCCTGCAGCGCCTTGACCTTGTCCGAATACTCGAAATCCATCGATCCCTCCGTTGAATCAAGCCGCGCCCGCGCGCTGCGCGTACTTCCAGCCGAGCTCCGCCAGCGGCCGCGCGCGCTTGCCGGCGTCCAGCGCCTCCGCGCTCGCCGCGGTGCCCTCCAGCGCGCGCTTCATGATGCCCTGCAGGATCGCGGCGAGGCGGAACATGTTGTACGCAAGATAGAAATCCCAGTGCTCGATGCCGCTCCGTCCGGTGCGGCGGCAGTACGCGGCGATGTACGATGCCTCGCCGGGAATGCCGAGCGCCGCGAGGTCGAGGCCGGCGATGCCGCGGAACTGCGCCGGCGGGATGTGCCAGCTCATGCAGTGGTAGGAGAAGTCCGCGAGCGGGTGGCCGAGCGTGGACAGCTCCCAGTCGAGGATCGCGAGGATACGCGGTTCGACCGGGTGGAAGATCAGGTTGTCCATGCGGTAGTCGCCATGCACGACCGTGGTCTCGTCGCCTGGCGGGATCGCCCCCGGAAGCCATGCGATGAGCCGGTCCATCGCCTCGATCTTCTCCGTCTCGGAGGCGACGTACTGCCGGGACCAGCGGCCGATCTGGCGTGCGAAGTAGTTGCCCGGCTTGCCGAAGTCGGCCAGCCCGGCCGCCGCGTAGTCCACCGTGTGCAGCGCCGCAATGACACGATTCATCTCGTCGTAGATCGCCGCGCGCTCCGCGGGCGCCACGCCCGGCAGCGACTGCTCCCAGAAGACCCGCCCCTCGACGTACTCCATGACGTAGAAGGCACGGCCGATGACCGCTTCGTCCTCGCACAGCGCGTGCATCCGCGCGACTGGCAGGCCGGCGGTGCCGAGCGCCGCCATCACGCGGAACTCGCGGTCCACCGCGTGCGCGGAGGGCAGCAGCTTCGCGGTGGGCGCAGGCTTCGCGCGCATCACGTAACGCTCGGCGGGCGTGGTCAGCAGGTAGGTGGGATTGGACTGCCCGCCCCTGAACTGCACCACCTCGAGCGGGCCGCGGAAACCCGCAATGCGCTCGCGCAGATACCCTTCCAGCGCGGGCACGTCGAATCGGTGGCGTTCCTGCACCGGCGCGGTGCCGGAGAATTGCTCGCTCATTGGATGCGCTGCACGGCGGTCAAGCCGCGGATCGTAGCACGCACCCCGCACCATTCCGGGACCGTCACCCCGCCGCAACGCAGGCTTGCTACAGTCTTTTCCATGCCCGTCCGCCTCGTTCTCTTGGCCGCGCTCGCCGCGCTCGCCCTGCTCGCTCATGCCCAGCCGGACGACGAGCTGCGGCGGCTGCGCGAGGCGCTGGCCGCGATCCAGCAGGAGCAGCAGGCGGTGTACCAGCAGTTCCAGATGGTGCAGGGCCTGCGCGGCTCGGACACGCCGCCGGCCGGCGCGCCCGGCGCGCTCGTATACACCCCGCCGGCGACGCCGCCGAACTTCGAGGATCTCGCCCGCGAGCGCGCCGCCTTCGACGCCCGCCAGTCCCGGTACCGCGACGAGCTCGATCGGCTCTACGCCCGCTACCGCGAGCTGGAGGAGCGCAAGCGGCCGCTGGTGGAACGCATGGCCGAGATCGCGTCCACGCCGCGCTGACCTGGCCTCAATCGAGGAAGAGGTCCGGCAGAAACTTGTTGTTGCCGGGCAGAACCGCGTACTTCCCCAGATCGGTCACGCCCTCCTGCGCGAGCACGTCCTCGTCGATGTAGAGGTGCCCGGTGCACTTGCGGCTGTCGCGCTTCAGGATCGCGAGCGCCGCATCGGCCAGGATGTCCGGCTTGCGGCACATCTTCCGGTCCACCCCGGGAATCATCGCTAGCGCCGCCGTGTCGATGACGGTGCGCGGCCACAGCCCGTTCACGGCGATGCCGTCGGTGCGGAACTCCTGGGCCATGCCGATCACGCACATGCTCATACCGTACTTCGCCATGGTGTAGGCGACGTGCGGCGCAAGCCACCTGGGGTTCATGTTGAGCGGCGGCGAGAGCGTGAGGATGTGCGGGTTCGCCGCCTTGCGCAGGTACGGGATGCATGCCTGCGAGCACACGTAGGTGCCGCGCACGTTGACGCCAAACATGAGGTCGAAGCGCTTCATCGGCGTCTCGAGCGTGCCGGTCAGGCTGATCGCGCTGGCGTTGTTCACCAGGATGTCGATGCCGCCGAAGTACTCGGCGGTGCGCTTCGCCGCCGCGTGCACCGCCGCGTCGTCGCGGATGTCGAGCGGCATGGGCAGCGCCCGGCCGCCGGCCAGCTCGATCTCCTCGGCGGCGGTGTAGATGGTGCCCGGCAGCTTGGGATGCGGCTCGGTGGTCTTGGCGCCGATGGCAACGTTGGCGCCTTCGCGCGCCGCGGCGAGCGCGATGGCGAGTCCGATGCCGCGCGATCCGCCGCTGACGAACAGCGTCTTGCCCTTGAGACTCATGGCGTCCTCCATTTCGTGCGGCCGATTATGCGCCGAGGATCCATTGCGCGAGCCACAGCGTGGCCATGCCGCCGACGATGCTCCCGACCACGCTTTTCGTGAACCAGGCGATGGCGAACGCGACCGCGGCCGCGATCAGCCGCGGGTTGTCCGGCGAGAGGTCCACCGCGTCGCCGCGCACCAGGATGGGCGGCACGACGATGGCCGCGAGCACCGCGGGGGCGACATAGGCCAGCACGCCGCGGATCGCCTCCGGAATGGCGTGCGGCTTCACCGTGGCGATGAAGGAGATGCGCATGGCGAAGGTCACGACGGCCATCGAGACGATGATCAGCCAGAGCATCAGCGGCGCTCCCAGCGACGCACCAGCGCGGCCGCGGCGACGCCGGCCAGCACGGCCGTGATCAGTCCGAGGCGCAGCGGCATCGCATAGGCGGCGATCGCGACGCCACCTCCCGCCAGCGCCGCCGCCCACGAGGGCCGGTCGCGCAGCACCGGCACCAGCAGCGCCAGGAAGCTGAGCGGCACCGCGAAGTCCAGCCCCCACGACACCGGGAGCTGGGTGCCGACCGCCATGCCCGCGGCCACCGACACGTTCCACGCCGCGCAGGCGAGCGCACCGGTGCCGATGACGAACCACTGGCGGTTGCGGCGCTCCGGATGGTGGGCGACGTCGATCATGCCGAGCGCGTAGCCGTGGTCGGTGAGCAGGTAGCCGGTGAGCACCTTCTCGCGCCACGTCAGGCGGCCGAGGTGCGGGGCGAGCGAGGCGCTGTACATCAGCAGGCGCAGGCTCACCACGATGGCGGTGAGCAGGATGATGAGGTAGGGCGCGCCGCTCACGTGGAGCTGCACCGCGATGAGCTGGACGATGCCGCTGAACGCGAGCAGCGAGAGGGCCATGCCCTCGACAAAGGTCAGGCCGGCGGCGGCCGACGCCACGCCGACCACCACGCCGAACGGCAGCATGCCGACCAGCGCCGGCGCCTGGGCGCGCACGCCGGCGATGAAGCGGGCCTTCGGCGAGTCGAGGTCCAACTGCTCGGTGCTAGACCTTCGAGAAGTCCGGCTTGCGCTTCTCGAAGAACGCCGCGAACGCCTCCTTCGCGGCGGGCGAGTGCATCAGCGCCAGGAAGTGGCCGGACTCCTCGCTGACCACGCTGTCGATGGTCGACTGCAGCGTGCGCCGCATGAGCCGCTTGGTCATGAGCACGGACGTCGCCGGGCGTTCCGCGAGCTTGCGCGCCGTCGCCATCGCGGCATCGAGCACCTCCGCCGCGGGCAACACGCGCGTCACGATGCCGCATTCGCGCGCGGTTGCAGCGTCGAAAGGCTCGCCGAGCAGCAGCAGCTCCGCCGCACGGCGATAGCCCGCCGCCAGCGGCAGCAGGTAGCTCGAGCCCGCCTCGGGGCACAGGCCGAGGTTCACGAACGGTAGCGCGAACTTCGCGGTATCCGCCGCGTACACGAACTCGCAGTGGAGCAGCATGGTCGTGCCGACGCCCACCGCCGGCCCGGTCACTGCCGCCACCAGCGGCTTCTCGGCGCGACTCACCGCCTGCAGGAAGCGGATCACCGGCGCGTCCATGCCTGACGGCGGATTCGACATGAAGTCCACGAGGTCGTTGCCGGCGGTGAAGCCGGCGTCGTTGCCATGGATCACCACCACGCGCACCGACGCGTCGGCGTCCGCGCCGTGCAGCGCGTCGGCGAGCGCCGCGTACATCTGCGCAGTGAGCGCGTTCTTCTTCTCCGGGCGGTCGAGCCCGATGCGCAGGATCGCGCCGTCGCGCGAGACGTTGACGTGTGACATGCGGAGCTCCAAGCAGGGATCAGCGGCCAAGGAGCGAGAAGAATACCCGCACCAGGACGGCGTTGGCGGTGTCCTGGAACAGCGCGGCGGCGAGCGTCACGACGACGAACGCGCGCGGCGCCGGCCCCACGCGCTGCACCACGCGCTTCATGGTGGCGATGCCTACCGGCATGGCGCCGAGCGCAAAGCCGATGAAGCCGCCCGCGCCAACGCCACCCTCGTGGCCGCGCCCCAGGACGCGGTAGAGCAGCAGCATGGCGATCAGCGAGGTCACCACGACCTGCGCCGCGAGCGCGGTGGCGAGCGGCGCGATGTAGCTCGCCAGCGTCGAGAAGTCGAGGCTCAGCATGCTCATGGCCAGGAACACGCGCAGGGCGAGCGTGCCGACGAGGTCGGCGCGGGGCAGGTCGACCGGGCGGCCGAGCGCGTCGCCGACGTTGGTCAGCAGCACGCCGGCGAGCAGCGCGGTGAGAAAGGCCGGCAGCGGATAACCCACGGCCGTGGCCAGGCGCCCGAACAGCTCGCCGAGCACCAGGCAGGCCGCCAGCACCAGCAGCGAGAGCACCCAGCGGTCGCTCGCCTCGGGTGCGGTGATGCGCTCCACCGCGTTGGTCGTCGCAGTTGGCGTCTCGGGCACGCCCGGCATCGGCGTCTCGCCGCCCGCCTCGGGCCGGACGGCGGCACGCCCGGCCAGCCAGCCTGCGACCGGGCCGCCGACCAGCCCGCCGATGACCAGCCCGAGCGTCGCGCTCGCAATGCCGAGCTCGAAGGCCTCGGGGATGTCGGCCGCCTCCGCTGCCTGCGCCCACGCGGCGGTCGTCCCGTGCCCCCCCAGGTACGCGATGCTGCCCATGAACAGCCCCAGGCGCGGGTCGAGACCGTACGCCTGCGCCACCGCGATGCCGATCGCGTTCTGCGCCACGATGGTGAGGACGATGATCACGCACACCCACGCGACCGCGGGCCCGCCGGTCTTCAGCAGCGTGAAGCGCGCCGCCAGCCCGAGCGAGGCGAAGAACACCAGCAGCAGCAGGCCGCGCAGCTCGGTCGCGAATTTGACCTCCACGCCGCCGAGCTGCTGCAGCGCCTCGAGGACGACCGCAACGATCAGCCCGCCGGTCACCGCCGGGGGGATGTTGGCGCGCTCCAGGACGGGCAGGGTCCGGTTGACCCACATCCCGAAGGCGATGGTCGCGATCGCGGCCGCCAGCGTGATGGCGTCGTTGGGCGTGAGCTGCATGGTCGCGACGCCGGCGCCTCAGGCGGTCGGCAGCTTGTGGTCCTTGAACTCGTGCCGCAGCTTCGTCTTGAGCAGCTTGCCCGTCGCGGTGTGCGGCAGTTGCTCCACGAAAACCACGTCGTCCGGGATCCACCACTTCGCGACCTTGCCTTCGTAGAATGCCAGCAGCTCCTCGCGCGTCACGGTGGCGCCGGGCTTTCTCACCACGACGACGAGGGGCCGCTCGTCCCACTTGGGGTGGTAGGCGGAAATCGCCGCTGCCTCGGCGACGCCCGGATGCTCGATCGCGATGTTCTCGAGGTCGATGGAGCTGATCCACTCGCCGCCGGACTTGATCACGTCCTTGGAGCGGTCGGTGATCTGCATGTAGCCGTCCGGGTCGATGGTCGCGACGTCGCCGGTGGGGAACCAGCCGTCGCGCAGCGGATCGCCGCCCTCGCCCTTGAAGTAGCTTCTGGTCACCCACGCGCCCTTCACCAGCAGGTCGCCGAACGCCTTGCCGTCGCGCGGCAGCTCATGCCCCTCCCCGTCCACGATCTTCATCTGCACGCCGAAAATCGTGCGTCCCTGGCTGCAGCGGACCGCGAACCGGGCCTCGGGCGACAGGCGCGCATGGCTGGCCTTGGGCGTGTTGAACGTGCCGAGCGGGCTCATTTCCGTCATGCCCCAGGCGTGCTGGCAGTCGACGCCGAAGGCGTCGCGGAACTCGCGGATCATCGCCGGCGGGGCCGCCGAGCCGCCGACGACCGCGCGCCGCAGCGTGGAGAACTTCAGGCCGTTCTGCTTCATGTAGGTCAGCAGCCCCAGCCACACCGTCGGGACCCCGGCGGTGACGGTGACGCCCTCGGCCTCGAACAGCTCGTAGAGGCTCTTGCCGTCGAGCTGCCCGCCGGGGAAGACCAGCTTCGCGCCGTTGAGCGGCGCGAAGTAAGGCGTGCCCCAGGAGTTGACGTGGAACATCGGCACCACCGGCAGGATCACCTCCGTCGCCGACGCGGCGAACACGTCGGGCAGCGACGAGCCGTAGGCGTGCAGCACGGTGGAGCGGTGCGAGTACAGCACGCCCTTCGGGTTACCCGTCGTGCCGGAGGTGTAGCACAGGCCCGAGGCGCTGCGCTCGTCGAGCTCCGGCCATTCGTAGGGTCCGCCTTCCGCGGCGAGGAGCTCCTCGTAGCACAGCAGCGCGACGCCCGGGATGGCCGGCATGTGGGCGCGGTCGGTCATCGCCACCCAGCCGCGCACGCCCGGACACTTCGGCGCGAGCTTCTCCACGATGGGCGCGAAGGTGAGGTCGAAGAAGAGGTACTGGTCCTCGGCGTGCCCGACGATGTACTCGATCTGCTCGCCGAACAGGCGCGGATTGATGGTGTGGATCACCGCGCCCATGCCCGAGATGCCGTAGTACAGCTCGAAGTGCCGGTAGCCGTTCCAAGCCAGGGTGGCGACGCGCTCGCCCTCCTTCACCCCCAGGCGTGTCAGCGCCTGCGCCACGCGCTTCGCGCGCGCATGCGCATCCGCGTAGGTGTAGCGATGGATGCCACCCTCGACGGTGCGCGAGACGAGCTCGGTGTCGCCGTGACAGCTCGCGGCGTGCACGAGAATCGACGAGATGAGCAGGGGCGCGTCCTGCATGAGGCCGGGCAGCATGGCGGGTCTCCTCCTGTTTGCCCGCGGGCCGGACGTGCGGGGGGAGGCAAGGTAACCGTCGCGCCGCGGCAGTGTCAACCGAGTGCCTCAGTCCGGCCGCCCCGGGGGAGGCAAGCCAGCGGCGCACGCGGGCCGTCGCAGGCGACGACACAGGCGACCGGATCTCGACAAGGGCGCGGGGCGCGTGACGCGTTCCACACCGGGAATGCAGCGCTGCTCGCGCATGCCTGGCCGCGGCCCGATCATGCTGTTGTCATCCAGAGACCGGTAAGGCGATCGATCATGAGCATGCGGATCACTCTCGCGGCTGTCCTCCTCGCAGCCGCCTTCGGCGCGCAGGCCAACGACGTGCGCACCGGCGTCGGCGGCGCCCTCGGGGGCGCGGGCGGCGCGGCCGTCGGCAGCGCCGTCGGCGGCTCGACCGGCGCCATTGTCGGCGGCGCCGTGGGCGGGGCAGCGGGCGGCGCCATGGGCGCCAAGGGCGACGCGCGCACCGGCGCGGCCATCGGCGGCGCGATCGGCGGCGGTGCGGGCGCCGCGGTCGGCAACGAGGTCGGCGGCACCAAGGGCGCCATCATCGGCGCCGGCGTGGGCGGCGGCGCGGGCGCGGTCGTCGGCGGCATGGTGACCGAAAACTCCGGCGGCAAGAACGCGCGGACCGCCGGCTACTACGGTGGTCCGGGGTACGGCTACGACGGCAGCTGCAACCGCAACAACCCCGGCAAGGGCAAGGCAAAGGGCCACTGCAAGTAAAGCGGCTGCGCGGCACGCAAGGAAGGGGGCCTGCGGGCCCCCTCGTCGTTTCGGGCCGACCGTTCCATGCCCGGCGCGGCGCGCGCGGCGGGCATAGAATGGAAGGCCATCTTCATCTTCCCGCCAGCAGCATGAGCCCTGCCGAATACGCGGTCCGCGGCGACGTCGCGGTCGTCACCCTGAGCAATCCCCCGGTGAACGGCCTGGGCCACGCCCTGCGAGAGGGCATCGTCGCGGGTCTTGCGCGCGCCGAGGCCGACCCGAACGTGCGCGCCATCGTGCTCATCGGCGCGGGCAACGCGTTCTCCGGCGGCGCCGACATCAAGGAGTTCAACACCCCGGCCGCCTCGGCCGAGCCGCACCTGCGGCAGGTGATCGTCCAGGTCGAGCAATGCGCGAAGCCGGTGGTCGCGGCCATTCACAAGGTGGCGATGGGCGGGGGCCTCGAGCTTGCGCTCGGCTGCCACTACCGCGTCGCCGCGCCGGGCGCCCAGCTCGCGCTGCCCGAGGTCAACCTCGGCATCCTGCCGGGCGCGGGCGGCACGCAGCGCCTGCCGCGCGCCATCGGCGCAGGCACCGCCCTCGACATGATGGTCACGGGCAAGCCGGTGAAGTCGGAGCAGGCGCCCGCGGGGCTGGTGGACGAGATCGTGACCGCCGATCTACTCGAGGGCGCGCTCGCCTTCGCCGCCCGCGTGGTCGCCGAGGGCCGGCCGCTGCGCAAGCTGCGCGACGAGTCCGTGCGCGTCGAGGGCGACGCCGCGGCATTCGCCGCCGCGGCTCGTGCCCGCGTCGCGAAGGAGTACCGGGGCTTCCCGGCTCCGCCGAAGATCGTGGAGTGCGTCGAGGCCGCCATGACGCTGCCGTTCGACGAGGGCTTGAAGGCGGAGCGGAGCCGCTTCGAGGTGCTGGTCGCGTCGACCGAGTCCAAGGCCATGCGCCACGCGTTCTTCGCCGAGCGCGCCGCGTCGAAGATTCCCGACGTGCCGGACTCGACGCCGACCCTGGACGTGAAGCGCGTCGTCATCATCGGCGCCGGCACCATGGGCGGCGGCATCGGCATGGCGTTCGCGAATGCGGGATTCCCCGTCACGCTGGTCGAGACGAAGCAGGAGGCGCTGGATCGCGGCCTCGACCTCGTCCGGAAGAACTACGCCGCGACGGTGTCCAAGGGCCGCCTCTCGCAGGCGGAAATGGACAAGCGCATGGGTCTTGTCACCGGCACGCTGGATTACGCCGCCGTGCGCGAGGCCGACCTCGTCATCGAGGCTGTGTTCGAGAACCTCGACGTGAAGCGCGAGGTGTTCGCAAAGCTCGACGCCCTTGCCAAACCCGGCGCGATCCTCGCCACCAACACCTCCACGCTGGACGTGAACGCCATCGCTGCGGCGACCAGGCGCCCCGAGTCGGTCGTCGGCCTGCACTTCTTCAGCCCGGCCAACGTCATGCGGCTGCTGGAGATCGTGCGCGGCGCAAGCACCTCGAAGGAGGTGATGGCCACGGTCATGAAGGTGTCCAAGGCCATCCGCAAGGTCGGCGTGGTCGCCGGCGTCTGCGACGGCTTTATCGGCAACCGCATGCTCGAGGAATACCTGCGGCAGGCCTACTTCCTGGTGGATGAGGGCGCGAGCCCGCAAGCCGTGGACCGCGCGCTGCAGGACTGGGGCCTCGCCATGGGTCCGTTCGCGATGATGGACATGGCCGGCCAGGACATCGGCTGGGCGATCCGCAAGCGCCGCGCGGTGGAGACGCCCGACCGCGTGTACTCGAAGTGGCCGGACCGCCTCTGCGAGCAGGGGCGCTACGGCCAGAAGACCGGTGCGGGCGTGTACCGCTACGAGCCGGGCAACCGCGTGCCGCAGCCGGACCCGCAGGTGGACGAGATCATCGCCGCCTATCGCCGCGAGATCGGCGTGACGCCCCGCGCGATCGGGAACGAGGAGATCGTCGAGCGCTGCATCCTCGCGCTTGCCAACGAGGGCGCGCGCATCCTGGAGGAAGGCATCGCGCTGCGCGCCTCGGACATCGACATCGTGTATCTCACCGGTTACGGCTTTCCGCTGTACCGCGGCGGGCCGATGTTCCATGCCGACACCCTCGGCCTGCCGCGCGTGGTCGAGATCATGGCCCGCCACGCGCGGGGCTACCATGGCGAATGTTGGACGCCCGCGCCGCTGCTCGTGCGGCTCGCGGCCGAAGGCAAGCGCCTCACCTGACCAACGGCCCGCCGATGTCCTTTCCCGACGAAGTGCAGCGCTGGAACAGCCGGTTCGCCGGCGAGAACTACCTTTTCGGCACCGCGCCCAACGTGTTTCTCGCCTCGCAGGCGGCGCGGCTGCGTCCCGGCACGACGGCCCTGTGCGTGGCCGACGGCGAAGGCCGCAATAGCGTGTGGCTGGCCGAGCGCGGGCTCGCGGTCACCGCGTTCGACGTCTCGCCCGTCGGCGTGGAGAAGGCGCGCAAGCTCGCGGCGGAGCGCGGCGTCGCGGTCGACTATGCCATCGCGAACATCCACCAATACGACTGGGGCGCACGCACCTACGACGTCGTCGCGGCCATCTTCATCCAGTTCGCCGATCCGCAGGAGCGTGCGCGCATCTTCGCCGGCCTGCGGAAGTCGTTGGCACCGGGAGGTCTCTTGCTGCTGCAGGGCTACACGCCCCGGCAGCTCGAATACAAGACGGGCGGTCCACCGTTCGCGGAAAACATGTACACGGAGCCCCTGCTGCGCGAGGCCTTCGCGGGCCTCGACATCCTGCACCTTCGCGAGCACGACGACGTGATCGAGGAAGGCCAGGGTCATCGCGGCATGTCGGCGCTGATCGATCTCGTCGCGGCGAAGCCGCGCCCCTGAGGAGCACTCCCATGTCCGAAGCCGTCGTCGTCTCCTACGCCCGCACCGCGCTCTGCAAGAGCTGGAAGGGCGCCCTCAACATGACCCACGGCGCCAAGATGGGCGGCCACGTGGTGAAGGCCGCCATGCACCGCGCCGGCATCGAGCCCGGCGAGGTGGAGGACGTCATCATGGGCTGCGCCAATCCCGAGGGCGCGACCGGCTGGAACATCGCGCGCCAGATCGCCACCCGCGCCGGCTGCCCGGTGACCGTGCCCGGCATGACGGTCAATCGCTTCTGCTCTTCGGGCCTGCAGACCATCGCGCTCGCCGCGCAGCGCATCGCCGCGGGTGAGGGCAGCATCTACGTGGCCGGCGGCGTGGAGTCGATCTCGCTGGTGCAGAACGAGATGAACAAGTTCCACTTCCAGGACGAGTGGCTGCACCGCCACAAGCCGGAGACCTACTGGCCGATGCTGCAGACCGCGGAGTACGTCGCCAAGAAGTACAACGTCTCGCGCGAGGACCAGGACCGCTACGGCGTGCAAAGCCAGGACCGCGCGGCGGCGGCACGCGCGGCGGGCAAGTTCCGCGAGGAGATCGAGCCCTTCGAGGTCCACATGAAGGTGGTGGACAAGCAGACCGGGCAGGAGACCATGCGCGACGTCATCTCCTCCGAGGACGAAGGCATCCGCGCCGACACCTCTTACGAAGGCGTGTCACAGATCAAGCCCGCCATCGAGGGCGGGGTCGTCGCGGCGGGCAACGCGAGCCAGTTCTCCGACGGCGCCGCGGCGACCGTGGTGATGGACGCGAAGCTCGCCGAGCGCCGCGGCCTCAAGCCGCTCGGCATCTTCCGCGGCTTCGCGGTCGCCGGCTGCGAGCCCGCCGAGATGGGCATCGGCCCGGTGTTCGCTGTGCCCAAGCTCCTCGAGCGTGCCGGCAAGAAGATGAGCGACATCGGCCTGTGGGAACTGAACGAGGCGTTCGCGGTGCAGGTCCTCTACTGCCGCGACCGGCTGGGCATTCCCAACGAGATCCTCAACGTGAACGGCGGCGCCATCGCCGTCGGGCATCCCTACGGCATGAGCGGCGCACGCCTGGTCGGCTCGGCCCTGCTGGAGGGCAAGCGCCGCGGCGTGAAGCACGTGGTGGTCACGATGTGCATCGGCGGGGGCATGGGAGCCGCGGGATTGTTCGAGGTCGCGTGAGGTTGTTGGTCGGCTTGCCTCGTACGCTCGAGCGCGGCGGGGCCGAGCCCAAGGGGCGCGCGGTCGCCGACTTGTAGCGGCCCGGTCGCTATCGCGCGGAGCGGGACGCTCCGCGCGACAGCACACAGTCGAAGACGCTAGGAGGCGACTGCGCGCCCCTTGGGCTCGGCCCCGCCCGACCTCGACCACAACCTAGTCGGATGCCGGTCGACAACTTCCCGCGCTGCGGGGTATAACACTTGCTGGCTCCAGAACGGAACGTCGATGACCCCGCAGACGCTCTCCCGCATGCGCATTCCCTTTGTCGAGCATCTCGGCATCCGCCTGCTCGAGCAGTCGGCAGCGCGCGCCGTCGTCGTGCTGGAGAAGCGCCCCGAGCAGCTGAACAGCTGGGGCGCCGCGCACGGCGGGGTGGTGATGACCATGCTCGACTACGTGATGAGCGCCGCAGTCCGCGGGCACTACGGCGTCGACGGCGGCGTGCTCACCGTGGACATGTCGGTCGGTTTCATGAACGCGGCCACCAGCGAGACCATCCGCGCCGAGGGCCGCGTGCTGCACGGCGGCGGCTCCACCGCCTTCTGCGAGGCCGAGGCGCGCGACGACACCGGCACCCTGCTCGCCAAGGCCATCGGCACTTTCAGGCTGCTGCAGGAGCGGCGCTGAGCTTCACTCCCGCGGAGGCATCAGCTTCAGATCCTCGCCGCCGTAGAAGAAGCGGTTCCAGGTCGGCGTCACCACGATTTCGTTGATGCACACGTGCGGCGGCGCCTCGGCGACGAAGCGGATGGCGCGGCCGAGGTCGGCCGGCTGGAGCATGCGCACCATCTCCTCGGCCGCCGGCGGGATCGGGCGGTTCTTCAGGATGGGCGTGTTGACCTCTCCGGGGAAGACCACGCAGCCGCGGATGCCGTGCATGCCCTCCTCGATGTTCACCTGGTGCGACAGCGCCACCAGCGCCATCTTGGTGGTGTTGTAGGCCGCGCCGCCGGGATAGCTCGGCCAGCGGCCCAGCCACGAGCCCACCGTGATCACCGTGCCGCCGCCCTGCGCGCGCATCGCCGGCAGCACCGCGAGCACGCAGTAGGCGACGCCGTTCAGGTTGGCCTGGACGACGCGGTCCCAGTCGTCGGCCTCGGCATTGCGCAGAAAGCGCTTCGGGACGTTCATTCCGGCGCTGGCGACCAGCACGTCGATGCGGCCGTGCGCAGCGAGGATGCCCTCGGCCGCGCGCCTGACCGACGCCTTGTCCCCGACGTCGAGCGTGACGCGCTCGCACCGGCCGCCCGCCGCAGCGACGCGCGCCGCGGTGTCCGCGAGCGCATCCTCGCGCCGGCCCGACACGACGACCGTCGCGCCGGCCTCGGCAAGCGCCACGGCGCCCGCCTGGCCGATGCCGCTCCCGCCTCCGGTGATCCACGCCACCTTGCCGGTCAGCGTTCCCATGTCTTGCCCCCCATGTCGTGCGGTGTCGTGTGGTGTCGCGCCGTGTGCCTCAGCGCTTTCCGGCGGCGGGCGCGCCCGCCACGACGAAGCGATGCACCACGATCTCCCCCGGCCTGAACTCGCGCCGGCTGGCCTCCACCATGCCCATGGAGCCCAGTAGCGCCTGCGTGCGGTCGCGCGGATCGTACACGTTGTTGCGCCGGGTCACGACGACCACCTCGCGGCGTCCGCGCGCCGCGGCGGCGACGGACGCGAGGTCCTGGCCGGTCACGGCGGGCGTGCACTTGCCGGAGGGATAGCGCGCCCCCGCGAGACCCGGCGCCGGAAAGTCCGCGGGCACGCCGCGCAACAGGAACGCGGCTCCGGCATCCTCCTCGGCCAGGGCATGACCGAGCGGGAGGGCGAGCTCGTTCGGCACCAGCAGCACGAGCGCGCCGCGCGGCGACTCGTGCAGCAGGTGCCCGGCGACGTCGTCCCACGGCTCCTTGCGGTTCTCCTCCACGTAGAGCGCCGCGGCCGCGGCCAGCCGCGCCGCCGCGAGCAGCGCGACGCTTGCCGTCCGCAGCCAGGGCACGCTGATCACGGCAAGTGCGCCTGCCAGCGCCACCGCGAACGGCGGCGAGATGCCGATGAGCGCGCGCGCCAGATAGATCGGCTTCACCGTGAGGCTCACTGCGAGGTTCATGGCGACCGGCAGCGCCACCAGCGCGACGAGCAGCGCCGCCTGGCGCCGCAACCCGCGCCGCCAGAACGCCGCGATGCCGACGCCCCAGATACCCAGCAGCAGCCAGAGCGTGAGAAAGCCGCCCAGGCCGACGACGAAGCGCAGCTCGTTGGCCACGCGCCAGGCGTCGGGGTGCGGGATCCAGAAATCCGCGGAAATGCCGCGCGCCTGTTCGAGGTAGACAGGCAGGTAGGGGAGCCAGAGCACGACGATGACCGCGCCGGCAACGAGCATCGGGCGCAGCAGCACGCGGCTCGACCGGTCCGCCGCGACGAGGCCGGCCGCGAAGAGCGCAGGCGCGGCGACGTGGAACACCGCGGTATTGCTCGACCAGAGCATCACCGCCGCCCCGGCGACGACGGCGATCCAGCCGCCCCGGGTCGACACGGACGCGGGATCGCGCAGCACGCGCAGCGCGCCATAGGTGAGCGCCGCCGCGCCGAGCGCCACCAGCGAATAGGGCCGTGCCTCGTGGGCATGCTCGATCTGAAACGGCGCCACGGCGAACAGCACGCCGGCGATCCAGCCGACGCGGGGACCGAGCTCGCGACCCGCCAGCAGCACCAGGCCGGTTGCCGCGACGCCGAGCGTGGCGCCGAGCGCGCGCAGCGTCGCCGTCGCATCCCCGAACAGTGCGGTCCAGCCCTTCAGCAGCAGGGCGTACAACGGCGGATGCGGATCGCACTGGGGTACCAATTGCCACAGGTTCGCGAGCGGCTGGCGCGCATCCCACCACGAGTAGCCCTCGTCGAGCCACAGCGGCTCGCGGCCGATGCCGTAGAAGCGCACCGCGGCAGCGACGGCCAGGATCGCCGCGACGGCGAGGGCTTCACGCCCGAGCGACGCCCGGGCAGTCACCAGGGGCGAGGCGCCGCAGGGGTTGGTGGAGACCGCCGCACGCGAGCCTCGATCACGGCCGCTCCGTCGCGTTCGGCCGTACGACCTTCACCGGCTCGAAGCCGGCCAGCGCGGTATCGAGCATCGCGCCGGCGCGCGACGCGAGCTGAGCGGCGTCCATGCCGGCGGCCGGACCGCGCCGCTGCACCACCACCGCGACCTCGTAGAGCACCCCATGCCGCACGAAAAAGCGGTGCACTGCAGCGGCATTGACCTCCGTCGACGGCCGATAGCCGAGATTGACCGGATAGCCGGTAACCGGATCGGCGTTCAGCAGGGTGAAGCCCCAGGTCGGGCCGAACGGCCCTTTCCCCGACCGCTCGCTGAAGTGGGCCGGAAGCTGGCGGCCGAAATCGGCATAGCGGCGCTTCACGGCCTCGAGCTCGCGCTCGTCGCGCGGACCGTCGACCAGGCGGTTGCTCACGACGAACAGCCAGGCGCCGTCGCGCGACGCGAACTCCGCCCAGCCGGTGCGCTCGTTCACCATGGTGTCGCGCAACGTGATGCCCGCACCGAGGTCGGGGCGGCGCATGCGATAGGCGCCATCGCGGCCGGTGTAGCGCTGGTCCGCGGCGTTCGCGGCGCCCGCGGCGGCAGGCGGCTGCGCGGTCGCGGGCGACGCCGCCAGCAGCAGTGCGGCCATGGCCGCAGCTGCGAGCAACGGGACGCTCATGCCAGCCGCACGAGCTGCTTGCCGAAGTTGCGCCCCCGCAGCAGCCCGATGAGCGCCTCGGGCGCGCGCTCCAGCCCGTCGACGATGCTCTCGCGCACCTTGAGCCGTCCGGCGTCGTGCAGGGCGGCCAGGCCGGCCAGCGCCTCACCGTAGCGGTCGGCCCAGTCGAACACGATCATGCCCTGCATGCGGATGCGGTTGACCAGCACGGCGCGGATGTTCTTCAGGCCATACGGCTCGGTGGCGTTGTAGTCGCTCACCAGGCCGCACAGCACGAGCCGAGAAAAGGGGTTCATCAACCGCAGCACGGTGTCGAGCACGACGCCGCCCACGTTCTCGAAATGCACGTGCACGCCGTCCGGACAGGCCGCGCGCAGGTCCTCGTACAGGTTGCCCGCCCTGTAGTCCACGCAGGCGTCGAAGCCGAGGCCCTCGCGCACCCAGGCGCATTTCTCGGGCCCGCCCGCGATGCCCACGGCGCGACAGCCCATGCTTTTCGCGAGCTGGCCGACGACGCTGCCGACCGCGCCGGACGCAGCCGACACGACCACGGTCTCGCCGGGCCCCGGCTGCCCGATCTCGCGCAGCCCGAACCAGGCGGTCATGCCCGGCATGCCCAGCGCGCCGAGGTAGTACGTGAGCGGCGCGCGCGCCGGGTCTACCCTGAAGAGCTCCGCCTGCTTCGCCGTGCCGTAGAGCTGCCAGCCGAGGCTGGTGAGCACCTTGTCTCCGGGGGCGAGACCGTTCGCGCGCGATGCGATCACCTCGCCGACGGTCTGCCCGACCATCACCTCGCCGAGCTCCACGTGACGGGCATAGGACTTCACCGCCATCATGCGGCCGCGCATGTAGGGGTCGATCGACAGGTAGAGGTTGCGGACGAGCGCCTCGCCCTCCGCGGGCACCGGCAGCGGCGCCTCCTCGATGCGGAAGTTCTCCGGCCGCGGCTCACCGTCGGGGCGCGACGCCAGCACGATGCGGCGGTTCATGGCGCGGGTGCGAAGACGATGAAGTACTGATCGGGCAGGAATTCGTGCCGCTCGGTCACCGCGTAGCCGGCGCGCTGCATCTCCTCCAGCACGGTCGCGGCCGGCAGCTTGTGGCGCGGCCCGCGCCGCGTCTCCGGACGAAAGTCGATGATCGCCACGCGCCCCCCGGGCGCGAGCGACGCGCGCAGGCCGCGGAAGTAATCGACGCGGTCGTCGACGTGGTGGTAGACGTCCACCAGCAGCGCGAGGTCCACGGGCGCGGGCAGGTTCGCCGAGCGTGCGCCGGCCTGCACCGGTGCGAGGTTGGCGAGCCCTTCGCGCTGCGCGCGACCGGCCAGGTACTTGACCATGTCGGCGGAGGCATCGACGGCGTACACCCTGCCCTGCGGCACGGCACGCGCCAGGCGCACCGCGAAATAGCCGGTGCCCGCGCCGATGTCCGCCACCGTCGCGCCAGGCGCGAGCTTCAATGCGCGCACCACCTCGTCGGGCTTCTGCCAGGCGTCGCGCGCCGGGTCGTCGAAGACGCGCGCCCAGGACTCGGCGTTGTCGAAGCGGTGGTCCGATGCGCCGCGATGCTGGTGGTGCACCTGCGCGACGGCCGAGGCGGCGAGCAGGACGCCCAGCGCGCAGACGACGAGGCGGCGCGCAATCACTGCAGGGCCTCGAGCCAGGTGCCGATCATGGTGAGGCGCTTGGCGTAGTGGCTGGCCGGCATTTCGTCGGTGACGCCCATGCCCCCGTGCAGCTGGATCGCCGCCTTGGCGACACGCCGCGCCGCGCGCGCCAGGTATTCCGCAGCCGCGTCCACGCCGGCGCGGCGCCGCGCGGCGTCGCCCTCCTCCGCGGCGGTCGCCGCGACGTAGGCCATGGACTTCGACTGCTCCGCGTCGATGAACATGTCCACGGCGCGGTGCTGCAGCACCTGGAAGCGGCCGATGGGCTGGCCGAACTGCTGGCGCGTCTTGAGGTAATCGAGGGTCAGCGCGTTGAGCTGCTCCATCGCGCCGACCGCCTCCGCGCACAGCGCGGCGCGGCCGCGGTCCAGCACGCGCTCGACCGCCGCGCGGCCGCCCGGCAGCGGCTCGCCCGTGACGCCCGCGCACGCAAGGTCCGCCGCGCGCAAGCCGTCGATGGTCCGGTACGGGCGCCGCTCGAGGCCGGCGGCATCGCCGCGCACCAGGAACGCCGCCTCGCCCGCCACGACCACGAGCGCATCCGCCTCGCCACCATGCAGGACGACGCCGGCGCGCCCGTGAAGGGCCGTGCCGCGGGAGTCCCCGTCGAGGCGCGCGACGGCGAGCTTCGCGCGGCCTTCGGCCACGGCGGGCAGCCACTGCGCGCGCTGCGCGTCGGTCCCGCCGGCGGCGATGGCGCCCGCACCCAGCACCGCCGTCGCGAGATACGGCTCGACCACGAGACCGCGCCCGAGCGCCTGCATGACCGGCAGCAGGTCGCCCGCGCCGCCGCCGAAGCCGCCGTGCTCTGCAGGGATCGGCAGCGCGAGCAGACCGAGCTCGGCGAGGGTCGCCCAGGCCTCGGCGCTCGTGCCCTCGCCGTGGATGATCGCCTTGCGGCGCTCGAACGTGTAGTCGCGCTCGACGAACCGCGCGAGCGAGTCGGCGAGGAGCTGCTGCTCTTCGGTGAGGGAGAAGTTCATAGCCCGAGCACCATCTGCGCGACGATGTTGCGCTGGATCTCGTTGGACCCGCCGTAGATCGTCACCTTGCGGTAGTTGAAGTAGCGTGCCGCCAGCGGGGCGGCGTAGGACGGGCCGGGCGCGCGCGCCGCGCCCTCCAGCGTGCCCCACTCCGGATCGAACGGCAGGGCGTACTCGCCGACGGCGTCCATCGCGAGCTCGGTGAGCGCCTGCTGGATCTCGGTGCCCTTGATCTTGAGGATCGACGCCTCCGGCCCCGGCGCCTTGCCGCGGCTGGCGAGCACGCGCATCACCGTCGTCTCCAGCGCCATCAGCTCCAGCTCCACCTCGCGCAGGCGGGCGGCGAACAGCGGATCGTCGGCGAGCGGCCGCCCCCCGCGCCGCTCGCTGCGCGCGATGTCCTTCACCGCCGCCAGCTCGCGCTTGGACGCGCCCACGCCGGCGATGCCGGTGCGCTCGTGGCCGAGCAGGAACTTGGCATAGGTCCAGCCCCTGCCCTCCTCGCCGACGAGGTTCTCCGACGGCACCTTCACGTTGTCGAAGAACACCTCGTTGACCTCGTGCTCCTCGTCCAGCATGAGGATGGGCCGCACGGTCACGCCCGGCGAGCGCATGTCGATCAGCAGGAAGCTGATGCCCTCCTGCTTGCGCCCCTCGGTGCTGGTGCGCACCAGGCAGAAGATCATGTCGGCGTGCTGCGCGAGGGTCGTCCAGGTCTTCTGACCGCTGACGACGTAGTGGTCGCCCTCGCGCACCGCGCGGGTCTTGAGGCTGGCGAGATCGGAGCCGGAGCCGGGCTCGGAGTAGCCCTGGCACCACCAGTCGCGGTTCTCGCGGATGCGCGAGAGGTAGTGGTCCTGCTGCCACTTCGAGCCGAACGCCATGATCACCGGCGCGACCATGTTGAGGCCGAACGGAATCAGGCGCGGCGCGCCCGCGGCTGCGGTCTCCTCGTCGAAGATGTGGTTGTCGACCGGCGACCAGCCGAGCCCGCCGAACTCCCTGGGCCAATGGCCCGTCAGCCAGCCGCGCTCGGCGAGGAGATCCTGCCAGCGCACGTAGTCGGACTTGTCGAGACGCCGGTGGTCGCGAACCTTGCGCGCGATGTCCTGCGGAAGCCGGCTCGCGCAGAACGCGCGCACCTCGGCGCGGAACGCGCGCTCCTCGGGAGTGTAGTGAAGATCCATGGGGGAACGTGGGAAAGGAGCTGCCTGCATGGTAGCCTTTCCCGAAGAAACGCACCGTACCGGGAGCCGCATGAAAGCCGTCATCTGCCGGGCCTACGGCCCGCCCGCCTCGCTCGTCGTCGAGGACCTGCCCACGCCCTTGCCGCAGCCCGGCGAGATCGTCGTCGCCGTCAAGGCGGCGGGGGTCAACTTCCCGGACACGCTGATCGTGCAGGGCAAGTACCAGTTCAAGCCGGAACCGCCCTTCTCTCCCGGCGCGGAGATTGCCGGCGTCGTGGCGGCGACGGGCGACGGCGTGACCGACTTCGCCGTCGGCGACCGCGTCGCGGCGTCGATGCTGTGGGGCTGCTATCGCGAGTCGGTCGCGGTTCCCGCCACGGCCGCGTACCGCGTCCCCGAAGGCGTGAGCGACACCATCGCAGCCGCGGTCACGCTCACCTACGGGACCGTGTACCACGGGCTCAAGGACCGCGCGCAGCTGCGCGCCGGCGAAACGCTGCTGGTGCTTGGCGCTGCCGGCGGCGTGGGGCTCGCCGCCGTGGAGCTCGGGCGGCTGATGGGCGCGCGCGTGATCGCGGCCGCTTCCTCCGAGGATAAGCTCGCAACCTGCCGGCGCTACGGCGCCGATGCCACCATCGACTACGAGCGCGAGGACCTGCGCGCGGCGTTGAAGCGCATCGCCGGCGAGCGCGGCGTGGACGTGGTGTGCGATCCGGTGGGCGGGCGCTACAGCGAGCCCGCCTTCCGCAGCATTGCGTGGAACGGCCGGCACCTGGTGATCGGCTTTGCCTCGGGCGAGATCCCGCGCCTGCCGCTCAATCTCACGCTGCTCAAGGGCGCGGCGGTGGTGGGCGTGTTCTGGGGCCAGTTCGCGCGCCTCGACCCGGCGGCGCACCGCGCCAACATGGACCAGGTGATGGCCTGGATCGCCGCCGGCAGGCTGCAACCGCTGGTCTCGAAGACCTACCCGCTGGCGCAGGCCGCGGCCGCGCTGGACGACATGATGCACCGGCGCGTGCACGGCAAGGTCGTGCTCACCGCGTAGGGACGGCGCGATGCTCGACTCCGTCGCGTGGGCCATCGAGCAGGGGAGCTATCTCGTCACCGTCGTCGGTCTGCCTTTCGCCATCTGGGTCTTCCTCTCGCAGCAGCGCAAGGAGCGCGAGAACGAGGAGGAGGAGGCCTACCTGCTCCTCTCGGCGAGCTACAACGAGTTCCTCAAGCTCGTGCTCGCCAATCCCGACCTCAAGCTGCGCACCGGCACGCTGGTGGCCAATCTCGACGACGAGCAGCGCGAGCGCCGCGTGGTGATCTACGAGATGCTCATTTCGCTCTTCGAGCGCGCGTACCTGCTGCTCTACGAGCCGGACATGGCCGGCCGGCAGCTGCGCCGCTGGAACTCCTGGGAGGACTACATGCGCGAGTGGTGCCGCCGCGAGGACTTCCGCGTGCTGCTGCCGCGCCTCCTGCAGGGCGAGGACCCGGAGTTCGCGGCGTTCATCCGCACGCTGGCGGAGCAGCAGGCGGCACGGGCCGGCTGACCGGCGCGCGGCCGATCAATGGTCGAAGTGGAAGAGGATTGTGGACCGGCCGCCCTTCTCGGTCGCGGTAACCCGGTCGGCGAATCGCCGCAGGAGGTAACCTGCGAGCTGCCGGTGGCCGTCGTCCGTGGCCAGGATGTCCTCGTCCGACGGGCGCCGCTCGGGAAGGGTGAGCGCGGGACCGTCGTACGACACGCGGATGTCGAGGTTGAACTCGTCGAACGTCGCGGCCACCTCCACCGGGCCGCGCGGCTCGCAGCTGTCGAGGATCACCTCGAGCGACTGCCTCAGGTTGAACTTGGCGCGCTCGATGACGTCGCGCTGGGCGCCCCAGGCTGCGCCATTGCGCTCCATGAACTCGTCGAGCTCCTCGGAGCGCAGCGGACCTCGCTCCACCGTCAGCGTCGCGGTCTGCTTTACGCCCGCGCGGAACAGGAGGTTGAGCGCGAGGGCCACCACCGTCGCGAGCACGAGCGAGGAGCCGAAGAAGGGGCGCGCCGCCACGGGGACCATAGCGCCCAGGTTCGGAAACACTTCCACCGCCATGCCGGCCACGATTGCGAGGCCGAGGACCAGCGTCCGGCGCGCGTCCAGCATCCGCGAGCTCATGACCTGCAGGCCGTTGATCATGATGAACGACACCGAGAACAGCAGCGCGGCGACGACGACCGGGCGCGGCATCACGGCCAGCACTGCGGTCAGCTTCGGAAGCAGGCCGATCGCGATGAACAGGCCGCCGACGGCGTACGCCACCCGGCGGCTCGCGACGCCGGTGGCGGCGGACAGGCCGACAGCGGGCGTGGACGTGTTCATGCCGAAGGAGCCGACCAGGCCGGCGAGGGCGGTGGTGGCGCCATCGGCCACGACGCCGGGCGTGATGGTGCGCATGTCCGGGCGCACCCAATCCGCGTCGTTGATGCGCTGGCACACCGCGATCGTGCCGACGGCCTTCATCGCCGCGGCAACGCACGCGATGGCGAACGGCGCGATGAGCGAAGCGTCGAACGACCAGGCGATGTGCCCGAAGCTCGGGAGGCCCAGCCAATCGGCCGCGGCCACGGACTTCGCGTCCGCTGCCGTGAACACGCCCGTCAGCCCGGCCGCCAGATAGCCGATCGCGAGGCCGAACAGGGCGCAGAGCATCCGCGCGATGCCGCGGCCCCACACGTTGAGCGCGATCATCGCGCCGAGCGTCACGGCACCGACCCACCACTCCGCAACGATCACCGGCGCGGCCTGCTCTCCAAGCATCGCGCGCAGGCCCGCGAGGCCGCCGGAAAGCCCGATGATGAAGATCACGAGCCCCGAGATCTCGGGAGGGAAGATCGGCCGCAGGCGACTGAGCAGCGGGGCGATGACGATCTCCAGGACGCCCGCGAACAAGGTCATCCCGAATACGAGCGGCAACCCGCCGATCTGCGCGGCGAGCAGCGACGGCCCGAGGTAGCCGGCCGTGAACGTGGCCGGACACATGTAGCCCGAGCCTATGGGACCCATGCGGCGCGACTGCA
>Ga0209254_10000989_pt1 | contig 25092 bp, 34 predicted proteins | sample FrelakmetDIP11DI_FD_187148 | JGI IMG/M metagenome (GOLD analysis project Ga0209254, IMG submission 187148) | Freshwater lake sediment microbial communities from the University of Notre Dame, USA, for methane emissions studies - DIP11 DI (SPAdes)... | ecosystem: Environmental > Aquatic >...
CATCGAGGAGATCCGCAAGCCCGAGACCGACGCGCAGCTCATCGCCGACTCGATCACCCAGCAGCTCGAGAAGCGCATCATGTTCCGCCGCGCGATGAAGCGCGCGATGCAGAACGCGATGCGCCTCGGCGCCCAGGGCATCAAGATCATGAGCGCGGGCCGGCTGAACGGCGTCGAGATCGCGCGTACCGAGTGGTACCGCGAAGGGCGCGTGCCGCTGCACACGCTGCGCGCTGACATCGACTACGGCTTCTCCGAGGCGAAGACCACGTACGGCGTGATCGGCGTCAAGGTGTGGGTCTACAAGGGCGACGTGCTGGCGAAGGGCGAGCAGCCCGCGGCCGGTGCCGCCGGCGAGGAGCCCGCGCCGCGACGCGGCCGTCGCGACGGCGAGCGCGGCCAGCGCCCGGATGGCGGCGACGGCCGCCCGCGCCTGGGACGCCCGGGCCGCGGCAGGAAGGACGGGGAGGCCGAGGCCAAGCCCGAAGAGGCTGCCGCCGCCAAACCCGAGGCGGCTCCTGCGCCGGCCGAGAAACGACCGCCCCTCAAGCGGGTGGTGAAGAAGTCCACGACGGGAGGCAGCGATGCTCCAGCCAGCTAGGACCAAGTACCGCAAGCAGCAGAAAGGCCGCAACACCGGCATCGCCACGCGCGGCAACAAGGTGTCGTTCGGCGAGTACGGCCTGAAGGCCGTCGGCCGCGGCCGGCTCACTGCGCGCCAGATCGAGGCGGCGCGACGCGCGATGACCCGTCACATCAAGCGCGGCGGCCGCATCTGGATCCGTATCTTCCCGGACAAGCCGGTGTCGAAGAAGCCGGCCGAGGTGCGCATGGGTAACGGCAAAGGGAATCCCGAGTGGTTCGTTGCCGAGATCCAGCCCGGCAAGGTGCTCTACGAAATGGATGGTGTCGACGCCGCGCTCGCCAAGGAGGCGTTTGCGCTCGCCGCGGCCAAGCTGCCGATCAAGACCATCGTCGTGCAGCGCCACCTCGCCTGAGACGACGGAGGACACAGGACATGAAAGCGAGCGAGCTCCGCGCCAAGGACGAGGCGCAACTCGAGAAGGAACTGCACGAGCTCCTGCGCGCGCAGTTCTCGCTGCGCATGCAGCGGACCACGCAGCAGCTCACCAACACCAGCCAGATGCGCAAGGTGCGCCGCGACATCGCGCGCACGCGCTTCGTGATGGCGGAGAAGGCGAAGGCGAAATGAGCGAGCAGACCCCCGCGACCGAGACGGCGAAGAACCAGCGCCAGCTCACCGGCCGTGTCGTGAGCGACAAGATGGACAAGACGGTGACGGTGCTGATCGAGCGCCGCGTCAAGCACCCGCTCTACGGCAAGATCGTCGTGCGATCGAAGAAGTACCACGCGCACGACGAGGCGAACGAGTGCAAGGCGGGCGATCTCGTCACGATCGAGGAGTGCCGCCCGATCTCGAAGACCAAGGCCTGGCGCGTCGCCAGGCTGATCGAGAAGGTGCGCACGGTCTAGCGGGGTCTAGCGGGGTCTAGCGGGGTCTAGCGGGGTCTAGCGGGGTCTAGCGGGGGTCTGGCGGCGAGTGCCTGTCCTGCGGTGCACGCGGAGGCTTGCCTCCACCGCCTGCAAGCCCTATACTCCTCGGTTTCCCGCTCGCAGCCTGCTGCTTTTCTTCGCGGGCGGGTCCATCCCGTACGGGATCCAAGACTGACCGCCTTCCGGGCAGCACCGGGCGAGGGCCTCAAGGGCCGGCGCCGGGGCGGGACAAGTTGGAGAAGTGATCGATGATCCAGATGCAGTCGGTATTGGACGTCGCCGACAACACCGGCGCACGCTCCGTCATGTGCATCAAGGTGCTCGGCGGCTCGAAGCGGCGCTATGCCGGCATCGGCGACGTCATCAAGGTGAGCGTCAAGGACGCGGCCCCGCGCGGCCGCGTCAAGAAGGGCGAGGTCTACAGCGCCGTCGTCGTGCGCACGGCCAAGGGCGTGCGCCGTCCGGACGGGTCGCTGGTGCGCTTCGACTCCAACGCTGCCGTGCTCCTCAACAACAAGCTCGAGCCGATCGGCACGCGCATCTTCGGGCCGGTGACGCGCGAACTGCGCACCGAGCGCTTCATGAAGATCGTGTCGCTCGCACCGGAAGTGCTGTAGGGGAAAGGCGCCATGGAGAAGCTGCGCAAGGGTGACGACGTCATCGTCACGACCGGCAAGGACAGGGGCAAGCGCGGGACGGTGCTCCGCCGCGTCGACGCCGACCACGTTGTAGTCGAGGGCATCAACAAGGTGAAGAAGCACCAGCGGCCGAACCCGATGAAGGGCCTGCCCGGCGGCATCATCGAGAAGGAGATGCCGATCCGCGTCTCCAACGTCGCGGTCTTCAACCCGCAGACGAAGAAGGGCGACCGCGTCGGCATCCGCACCATGGACGACGGCCGCAAGGTACGCGTCTTCAAGTCGAACGGCGAGATGGTCGACGCGACCTGACGCGGCGCGCGAGCGAGGACACGATGGCGAAGAAGGAAGCATCCGAGAAGCCGGCCAAGGCGCCGAAGCCCGACGCGAAGGGCGGGGCGAAGCCGGACGCGAAACCCGGCAAGCCGGGCAAGGGCGAGGGCAAGGCCGCCGCGGCACCGAAACGCGATGCCGCGCCGGCGGCGACCGCCGGCCCGGCGCGGCTGCAGGTGCACTTCCGCGAGAAGGTGGCGCCCGAGCTGATGCAGAAGTTCGGCTACAAGTCCGCCATGGAGGTGCCGCGCCTCGAGAAGATCACGCTCAACATGGGCGTGGGCGAGGCCACGGCCGACAAGAAGGTGCTCGACGCCGCGGTCGGCGACATGACCAAGATCGCCGGCCAGAAGCCGGTGATCACGAAGGCGCGCAAGTCGATCGCGACCTTCAAGATCCGCGCCGGCTACCCGATCGGCTGCATGGTCACGCTGCGCGGCGCGCGCATGTACGAGTTCCTCGACCGCTTCGTGAGCGTCGCGATGCCGCGCATCCGCGATTTCCGCGGCGTGTCGAGCCGCGCCTTCGACGGCCGCGGCAACTACACCATCGGCGTCAAGGAACAGATCATCTTCCCCGAGATCGAGTACGACAAGATCGACGCGCTCCGGGGCCTCAACATCAGCATCACCACCACCGCGAAGTCGGACGACGAGGCGCGCGCGCTGCTCGCCGGCTTCCGGTTCCCGTTCAAGAGCTAGGGGAAGTCCGGCATGGCGAAGCTCTCTCTCATCCTCCGCGAGCAGAAGCGGCGCAAGACGGTGGCCAAGTACGCCACGCGCCGCGCCGAGCTCAAGACGATCCTGCAGGACCCGAAGACCCCGGACGAGGAACGCATGCTCGCGCGCGACAAGCTGCAGCAGCTGCCGCGCAACGCGAGCCCGGCGCGGCTGCGCAACCGCTGCGCGCTCACCGGCCGTCCGCGCGGCTACTTCCGCAAGTTCGGTCTGGCGCGCAACAAGATCCGCGAGATCGCCATGCGCGGCGAGATCCCGGGCGTAACCAAGGCGAGCTGGTAAGGAGACGGTGCGATGAGCATGACCGATCCGATCGCCGACATGCTGACGCGCATCCGCAACGGGCAGATGTGCGGCAAGCCTTCCGTGACTATGCCGGCCTCGAAGCTCAAGGTCGCGATCGCCCAGGTCCTCAGGGACGAGGGCTACATCGACGGCTTCCAGGCGCGCGACCTCGACGGCGGCAAGCGCGAGCTCGAGGTGGCGCTGCGCTACTACTCCGGCCAGCCGGTGATCGAGAAGATCGAGCGCGTCAGCCGCCCCGGTCTGCGCGTCTACCGCGGCGTGGGCGAGCTGCCGAAGGTGATGAACGGCCTCGGCGTCGCGGTCGTGTCGACGTCGAAGGGCGTCATGACCGACCGCACCGCGCGCGCGCAGGGCATCGGCGGCGAAGTCCTGTTCACGGTGACCTGAGGACGCAGCCATGTCACGCGTAGGCAAGCTTCCGGTTCCGCTGCCCAAGGGCGTGGAGGTCAAGGTGGACGGCGCCGCCGTCTCGGTGAAGGGCCCGCTCGGCACGCTGTCGCAGCCGGTCTCCGAGGACGTTGCCGTCAAGGTCGACGGCGACCAGGTGCTCGTGTCGGTCGCGAACGAGAGCGCGCGCGCGAACGCGATGTCCGGCACCACGCGCGCGCTGCTCGCGAACATGGTGACCGGCGTCACCAAGGGCTTCGAGCGCAAGCTCACGCTCGTGGGCGTCGGCTACCGCGCGCAGGCGCAGGGCGAAAAGCTGAACCTATCGGTCGGCTTCTCGCACCCGATCGTCCACCAGATGCCGAAGGGCGTGAAGGTGGAGACGCCGACGCAGACCGAGATCGTCCTCAAGGGTGTGGACAAGCAGCTCGTCGGCCAGGTCGCGGCCACCGTGCGCGGCTACCGCGAGCCCGAGCCCTACAAGGGCAAGGGCATCCGCTATGCCGACGAGAAGGTCGTCCTGAAAGAGACGAAGAAGAAGTGAGGGGGGCGGAGCGATGAGCGACAAGAAGGAAGCGCGCCTGCGCCGTGCGGCGGCCACCCGCCGCAAGATCACCGAGCTGCGGGCGGCGCGCCTCGCGGTGCACCGGACCAACCAGCATATCTATGCGCAGATCTTCGCCGCCGACGGCAGGACGGTGCTCACCAGCGCCTCGACGGTGGAGAAGGACGTGCGCGGCAGCGTGCCGAACGGCGGCAACAAGAACGCCGCCGCCGCGGTGGGCAGGCGCATCGCCGAGAAGGCGAGGGGACTCGGCATCGAGCAGGTCGCTTTCGACCGCTCTGGCTTCCGCTATCACGGGCGCGTCAGGGCGCTCGCCGAGGCTGCGCGTGAAGCCGGCCTGAAGTTCTAGGGACACAGACGATGGCGAAGATGCAATCGCGGATGCAGGGCGGCGGGGGCGGCGACCAGCGCTCGGACGGCCTGCGCGAGAAGATGGTGGCGATCAACCGCGTCACCAAAGTCGTGAAGGGCGGCCGGATCCTCGGCTTCGCCGCGCTCACCGTGGTCGGCGACGGCGACGGCGCGGTCGGCATGGGCAAGGGCAAGGCGCGCGAGGTTCCGGTCGCGGTGCAGAAGGCGATGGAAGAGGCGCGCCGCAAGATGTTCCGCACGCGGCTGAAGAGCGGCACCTTCCACCACGCGGTGGTCGGCCAGCACGGTGCCTCGCGCGTGCTCATCCAGCCGGCTTCGGCCGGTACCGGCATCATCGCCGGCGGGCCGATGCGCGCCGTCTTCGAGGTGATGGGCGTGACCGACGTGCTCGCCAAGTGCCTCGGCTCGACCAACCCGTACAACGTCGTGCGCGCGACGCTCGACGGCCTGCGCAGGATGCAGACGCCGGCCGAGATCGCGGCGAAGCGCGGCAAGTCCGTCGACGAGATCTTCGCCTGAGGACGCCGCCATGACCGAAGCGAAGAAGCTCAAGGTGACGCTCGTGAAGAGCCCGATCGGCTGCAAGCAGGCGCACCGCCAGACCGTGAAGGGCCTCGGCCTGCGCCGCATCCGCCACACCGTCGAGGTCGTCGACACGCCGGAGGTGCGCGGCATGATCAACAGCGTCGCGTACCTGGTGCGGGTCGAGAACCCGAGCTGAACGCCGGCGCGGGCAGCACGCCCGCGCGAGGAGAGAACGAATGCGACTCAACGATCTCAAGGCCGGCGACGGCTCGCGCAAGGAGCGCCGCCGCGTCGGCCGCGGCATCGGCAGCGGCCTCGGCAAGACTGCGGGCCGGGGCCACAAGGGGCAGAAGTCCCGCGCCGGCGGTTTCCACAAGGTCGGCTTCGAGGGCGGCCAGATGCCGCTGCAGCGCCGGCTGCCGAAGCGCGGCTTCCATTCGCCCACGCGCGACGCGATCGGCGAAGTGCGCCTTTCCGACCTGGAGAAGCTCGGCGTCGAGAGCGTCGACCTCGCCGCGCTGAAGGCCGCCGGCGTCATCGCGCGCGACTGCCTGGGTGCGAAGATCATCGTGTCGGGCAAGCTGACCCGCAAGGTGGCGGTGGTCGGGGTGCCGGCCTCGAAGGGCGCGAAGGCCGCGATCGAGGCGGCCGGCGGCAGCGTCACCCTGCCCGAGCCCCCCGCCGAGGACGCCGGGAAGGCGAAATAGGGCCCGCTCGACATAGCGCGCACACGGGACTGCAATGGCCACCTCCGTCGCCGACATCGCGAAGTCTGGCAAGTACGCCGACCTGAAGAAGCGTCTCTTCTTCCTGCTCGGTGCGCTCGTCGTGTTCCGCATCGGCGCGCACATTCCGGTGCCGGGGATCGACCCGAACGCGCTTTCGGAGCTGTTCCGCAGCCAGCAGGGCGGCATCCTCGGGCTGTTCAACATGTTCTCGGGCGGAGCGCTGTCGCGCTTCACGATCTTCGCGCTCGGCATCATGCCGTACATCTCGGCGTCGATCATCATGCAGCTGATGACGGTCGTCTCGCCGCAGCTCGAGCAGCTGCGCAAGGAGGGGCAGGCCGGCCAGCGGAAGATCACGCAGTACACGCGCTACTTCACCGTCGCGCTTGCGCTCTTCCAGGCAACCGGCATCTCGATCGCGCTCGAGGCGCAGCCGGGCCTCGTCACCGACCCCGGGCTGATGTTCCGTTTCGTCACCGTGACCACGCTCGTCACCGGCACGATGTTCCTCATGTGGCTCGGCGAGCAGATCACCGAGCGGGGCCTCGGCAACGGCATCTCGATCATCATCTTCGCCGGCATCGCGGCGGGACTGCCGACCGCGATCGGCGGCCTGCTCGAGCTGGTGCGCACGGGGGCGATGCACCCGCTCTCAGCGATCCTGATCGCCGTCGCGGTCGTGCTCGTCACGTGGGTCGTGTGCTTCGTCGAGCGCGGCCAGCGCAAGGTGCTCGTGAACTACGCCAAGCGGCAGGTCGGCAACAAGATCTACGGCGGCCAGAGCTCGTTCCTGCCGTTCAAGCTCAACATGGCCGGCGTCATTCCGCCGATCTTCGCCTCCTCGATCATCCTGTTCCCGGCGACGCTCGCGGGCTGGTTCGGGCAGGGCGACAAGTTCAGCTGGCTGCGCGACATCGCCGCGACGCTCTCGCCCGGACAGCCGATCTACGTGCTGCTCTACGCCGCCGCGATCATCTTCTTCTGCTTCTTCTACGTGGCGCTCCAGTACAACCCGAAGGAGACGGCGGACAACCTGAAGAAGTCCGGGGCCTTCGTGCCCGGCATCCGGCCCGGCGACCAGACCGCGAAGTACCTCGAGAAGATCCTGCTCAGGCTCACCCTCGCGGGCGCGATCTACGTCACGCTGATCTGCCTGCTGCCCGAGTTCCTGATCCTGAAGTGGAACGTGCCGTTCTACTTCGGCGGCACGTCGCTCCTCATCATCGTCGTCGTCACCATGGACTTCATGGCGCAGGTGCAGGCGTACGTGATGACGCACCAGTACGAGAGCCTGCTCAAGAAGGCGAACTTCAAGGGGGCGGGGTTCCCGACGCGGTGAGCGCGCCGGACGCGGCGCGGCCGCGGCTCGAGGGCGAGGTGACGGAGGCGCTGCCGAACGCGGCCTTCCGGGTGCGCCTCGACAACGGTCACCTCGTGACCGCGCACGTGGCGGGCTCGATGCGCGGGCACTACGTGCGGCTCGTCCCGGGCGACCGGGTCGAGGTGGAAGTGACGCAGTACGACAACACCCGGGCGCGCATCGTCGCGCGGGTGCAGTCGAAGGGATAGCAAGGGAATGCGCCGCCGCGCGAAATGGCGGGCGACGCGAGGAACGAGGAACGCAAAAGATGAAAGTCCAGGCATCGGTGAAGCGCATGTGCCGCAACTGCAAGATCGTGCGGCGCAAGCGCGTGGTCCGCGTCATTTGCAAGGACCCGCGGCACAAGCAGCGCCAGGGCTGAGCGCCCGGCGGAGGATTCGCGCGCGTGCAGCAATCCACACGCGCGCGCTATAATTCAAGGTTTCGCTTTGTGGGGTGACCCATGGCCCGTATCGCGGGTGTGAACATTCCGAACCAGCAGCACGCCGAGATCGCGCTCACCGCGATCTACGGCATCGGCCGCGCTCGCGCCCGCGAGATCCTGACCGCGGCCAGGATCAACGCCACGACCAGGGTGAAGGACCTGACCGACGCGGACATGGACCGCGTCCGCGAGCAGGTCGGCAAGTTCACCGTCGAGGGCGACCTGCGCCGTGAGGTCTCCATGAACATCAAGCGGCTCATGGACCTCGGCTGCTACCGCGGCGTGCGTCATCGCAAGGGCCTGCCGGTGCGCGGACAGCGCACGCGCACGAACGCGCGCACGCGCAAGGGCCCGGTCCGCCAGGCGGTCGCCGGGAAGCCGAAGCCCACCAAGTGACATCGCACAGGTAAGCGCACCCCATGGCCCGACCCGCTCCCCAGCAAGCCGCCTCCGCCCGCGTCCGGAAGAAGACGAAGAAGAACGTCGCCGACGGCGTGGCGCACATCCACGCGTCGTTCAACAACACCATCATCACCATCACCGATCGCCAGGGCAACACGCTCTCGTGGGCGACCTCGGGCGGCGCCGGCTTCAAGGGCTCCCGCAAATCCACGCCGTTCGCGGCGCAGGTGGCGGCCGAGAGCGCGGGCCGCGTGGCGACCGAATGCGGCATTAAGAACCTTGAGGTGCGGATCAAGGGCCCCGGTCCCGGGCGCGAGTCGGCGGTGCGGGCGCTGAACGCGCTCGGCATCAAGATCACCAGCATCTCCGACATCACGCCGGTGCCGCACAACGGCTGCCGCCCGCCGAAGAAGCGGCGCATCTAAGGACGTACACACATGGCCCGCAACCTGGACGCGAAATGCCGCCAGTGCCGCCGCGAGGGGGAGAAGCTCTTCCTCAAGGGCGAGAAGTGCTTCACCGACAAGTGCGCCGTCGAGCGCCGCAGCTACGCGCCCGGCCAGCACGGCCAGAAGAGCGGCCAGCGCCTCTCCGACTACGGCCAGCAGCTGCGTGAGAAGCAGAAGATCCGCCGCACCTACGGCGTGCTCGAGCGGCAGTTCCGGCGCTCGTTCGCCGAGGCCTCGCGCCGCAAGGGCGCCACGGGCGAGAACCTGCTGCAGTTCTTCGAGTCGCGCCTCGACACCGTCGCCTACCGCATGGGCTTCGGCGCGAGCCGGTCGGAGGCGCGCCAGGTCGTGCGCCACAACGGCGTGCTCGTGAACGGCCGGCGCGTGAACATCCCCTCGTTCCAGCTGCGCCCCGGCGACACCGTGGAAGTGGCCGAGAAGGCGAAGGCCCACATCCGCATCAAGGCGGCTGCCGAAGCCGCCGAGGGCCGCGGTGTGCCGGACTGGCTCGAGGTCGATGCGAAGGGCCTCAAAGGCACCTTCAAGGCGCTGCCGCAACGCCAGGACCTGCCGTCCACCATCAACGAGAACCTCGTCGTCGAGCTTTACTCGAGGTAACCACACCCGACACGTTAGGGGAACCGCATGCAGGCCACCACCTTCCTCAAGCCGCGCATCATCGACGTCCAGCCGGTCGGGCCGTTCCACGCCAAGGTCACGATGGAGCCGTTCGAGCGCGGCTACGGCCACACGCTCGGCAACGCGCTGCGCCGCGTCCTGCTCTCCTCGATGCCCGGCTACGCGCCCACCGAGGTGCAGATCTCGGGCGTGCTGCACGAGTACTCGACCATCGAGGGCGTGCAGGAGGACGTCGTCGACATCCTGCTCAACCTCAAGGGCGTGGTCTTCAAGCTGCACTCGCAGGGCGAGGCGACGCTCAAGCTCCACAAGCGCGGCGAAGGTCCGGTCACCGCCGCCGACATCGAGCTCACGCACGACGTCGAGATCGTCAATCCCGAGCATGTCATCGCGCATCTTTCGCCGGGCGGCAAGCTCGAGATGTCACTGAAAGTGGAGCGCGGCCGCGGCTACCAGCCCGGCAACATGCGCGTCGTGCCGGAGGAGTCGAAGGGCATCGGCCGCATCATCCTCGACGCCTCGTTCTCGCCGGTGCGCCGCGTGTCCTACCAGGTAGAGGCGGCCCGGGTCGAGCAGCGCACCGACCTCGATCGCCTCGTGATCGACATCGAGACCAACGGCGCGATCGAGCCGGAGGACGCGATCAAGTTCGCCGCGCGCATCCTCGTCGACCAGCTCTCCGTCTTCGCCGACATCAAGGAGACCGCGGTCCCGATGGAGGAGAAGAAGGCGCCGCCGGTCGACCCGATCCTGCTCCGCCCGGTGGACGACCTGGAGCTGACGGTGCGGTCGGCGAACTGCCTCAAGGCCGAGAACATCTACTACATCGGCGACCTGATCCAGCGCACCGAGACCGAGCTCCTCAAGACGCCCAACCTCGGTCGCAAGTCGCTCAACGAGATCAAGGAAGTGCTCGCCGCGCGCGGCCTGACGCTGGGCATGAAGCTCGAGAACTGGCCGCCGGCCGGCCTCGAGCACCACGCCCGCTGAAGCGGCGCGCCCGCCGGGCCGGCGCGCGCCGCGCGGGTGACAACAGGAAGAAGGCATCATGCGTCACGGACACGGACTCAGGAAGCTCAACCGCACGTCGAGCCACCGGCTCGCGATGTTCCGCAACATGAGCAACTCACTGCTGCGGCACGAGGCGATCATGACCACGCTGCCGAAGGCGAAGGAGCTGCGCCGGGTCGTCGAGCCGATCATCACGCTCGGCAAGAAGCCCTCGCTCGCGAACCGCCGGCTCGCGTTCGATCGGCTGCGCGACCGCGAGATGGTGGTGAAGGTCTTCGCCGAGCTCGGGCCACGCTATGCGGGCCGCAGCGGTGGCTACCTGCGCATCCTCAAGGCGGGCTATCGTCAGGGCGACAATGCGACCATGGCGCTCGTGGAGCTGATGGATCGCCCGCAGGCGCAAACGCCCGCGAAAGAGGCCGGCGCCTGAGACCGGTCACAGGCAGCAAGGAAGAGGGCCGGGCGATCCCGGCCCTTTTCGTTCGTGCGGCTCGTCCGCGAGCGCCGCAGCGCGGCGGCGCTTCGCAGCCCCGATCGCGACCGAGTACCTGTCCCGGCCCGAGGGGTGCCGGCCAAGCGCCGCGAAAGGCACCCGCGCGTGCTTGCGTGCGGTCGCCATCCTGGCGCGCGTCCCGCGCCGCGCCCGGTCGCTCCAACCTTTCGTAGCCGTGCCCGCGACCCTCGTTCTCACCGGCGCCGTGCTCGCCGACGAGCGCGACTGGCTTGCCCGCCTGTATGCGCTCGCGCGAGCACGTGTCCCCCACGGCTTCCCGGCGGAGGAGACGCGCGAGCTCGTTGAACTGCGCGATGCGATCACGCTCGCCGACGCCATGCGGCTGCGGGAGGCGGTCGCGCATGCCGCCGGCATCGACCCCGCGTGCCTGTCGCTCGACCGGCTCACCGTGCACGGCTGTGGACCGGTGAGCCTGCACGACGACCGCCACAACTACCCGGGCGTGTACTTCGTCATCGTGGTCGTCCATTCCGGCGTGCTCGGCATCGCCGACGCGCGCAGCCGCGCGCGAACGCACGAAACCGGCGAGATCCTCCTGCTCGACCCGCATCGCCGCCATGCGCTGCTGCCCGCCGGGCGCACTTCGCGCGAGCATCCCTACGAGCGGACGCACAGCCCGGTCCACGCGGAGCACGACCAGTTCATGTTCCTGTGCTTCGACGTGCCGCGGCGGTTGCTGCGGGCACGCTTTCAGCTCCCGCAAGCGTCGCCTCGCGCGAGTACCGTCGCGGTGCATCCGTGATGACCTTGTTAAGATACGCAAGGTTGCATGAGCTCGACATGCACGAATCCCGGTACTCTTGCCCGCATCGACGGAACTACCGCTCGGCGCAGGCATCAGTTATACGTCGCGGAGGGTTCGTGGCCCCGAGCGCCCGCAACCCGGAAGCAGAACCCGTCGGGACCAACAGACATGGCCATTCTGCTCTTCACGGACTTTGGCGCCGCTGACGTGTACGTCGGCCAGGTCGAGCTCATGCTCGACCATTACGCACACGGGACGCGCGTCATCCACCTGTGCAACGAGGCGCCGGCGTTCGACGTGCGCGCGAGCGCGCACCTGCTCGCCGCGCTCGCGACGCGCGTCACGCGCGGCGACCTCGTCATCGCCGTAGTGGACCCGGGCGTGGGCACGGAGCGCAAGTCGGTGGTGCTGCGCGCCGACGGCAAGTGGTTCGTCGGACCCGACAACGGCCTGCTCTCCGTGCTCGCGGCGCGCTCGACCACGCGGCAGCTCTGGCACATCCTGCCGCCGCCCGAGGGCATCTCGCAAACCTTCCACGGCCGCGACGTCTTCGCGGCCGCCGCCGGCGCGATCGCGACCGACGACTTCCCCAACGAGCGCGTCGAGGGCGCGGAGAAGCTCGAGGTCATGCTGCCGCCCGACGATCTCGCCGAGATCGTCTATGTCGATCACTACGGCAATGCCATGACCGGCTTGCGCGCCGCCGGACTGCCGCGCGAGGGCGTGCTGTCCGTCAACGGGCACCGCGCCCCCTATGCCCGAACCTACGGCGAGACGCCCCCGGGAGCGACGTTCTGGTACGAGAACAGCATCGGCCTCGTGGAAATCGCGAAGCACGGTGCGAGCGCCGCCCAGGCGCTCGAGCTTCGCATCGGCACGCCGGTCGCCTGGCGCGGGTGAGCGCGTCTCGCATCGGCACGCCGGCCGCCTGGTGCGGGTGAGCGCGCCGCCCGCGCTTTGCACCATCGGCCACGGTGATCGCCCGATCGCCGCCTTCATCGACATGCTGCGCGATGCCGGCGTCGCGACGCTCGTCGACGTGCGCCGTCATCCCGGCTCGCGTCGCCACCCGCAGTTCGGACGCGAGGCGCTCGCGCAGGCCCTGGCCGACGCGGCGATCGAGTACCGCTGGGAAGGCGACGCGCTGGGCGGGCGGCGCCGCACGCGGCCCGATTCGCGTCACGTCGCCTGGCGGAGCGACTCCTTTCGCGGCTATGCCGACCACATGGAAACCCCGGACTTCCGCGCCGCGCTGGAACGTGTCCTGCATGCGGCGCGGGAGCGGCCGGTCGCCGTCATGTGCGCCGAGCGCCATCCGTCGCAATGCCACCGCCAGCTGATCGCCGATGCCGCGCTTGCGTGGGGCGTCCCCGTCACGCACCTCCTCGAGCCAGGGCGCAGCGAACCGGCGCGGCTGCACACGTTCGCGCGGGTGGAGGGGCTGAACGTCGTGTACGACGTTCAGGAATCAGGGGTCAGAGGTCAGGGATCAGCATCGCAGCAGAGCGATCTCGTCTCTGACTCCTGATCACTGGGCAAGCCCCATCATCCGCATCGCGCCGGCGAAGAGCGCGTGCTGCGGATCGGCGAGGTGGTCCATCACCGTGAAGTGGTTGTCGCCCGGGCACGGGATGTCCTCCGCGACCACCGTCGACCACCGCCGCCTAATCTCCGCGTTCTGCGCGATGAACGGCGGCAGCTCGCGATCGCCCACCGCGGTGTAGAGCGGCGCGTCGGTCGCCGGCGGGTAGAAGAACGGGCTCGCCTTCTCCGCGGAGGCCAGCGTGAGGCGCACGTCGACGTTCACAGAAGGCACCTGCACGAGCTCGCGCAGGTCGTAGACGCCGCTCACCGCGAGGCCGCCCTGCACCACCTTGTTCGGCAGGTCGGCCGCGTAGCTCGGCCACAGCGCCGCGAGCATCATCGCGACGAGGTGCCCGCCGGCGGAATGCCCGGCGACGAAGATGCGCTCGCGGGAGGCGCCGAAGCGCTGCGCACCGGTGCGATAGAGCCACGCGAGCGCGGCGAGCTGCTGCCGCACGATGTCCTCGACCGTGACCGCGGGGCAGAGCGCGTAGTTGGTGAGCGCGACGGTGACGCCGCGCGCGGTGAACGGCGGCGCCACGAAGGAGAAGTCGCGCTTGTCGAGCGACCTCCAGTAGCCGCCGTGGATGAACACCAGCATCGCCCGGCTCTCGCCGCGCGCGTGGAACACGTCGACCTTCTCCATCGGATGGTCGCCGTACGGGACGTCGAGGTCGCAGTCGTACTGGCGCCGCGCCCATTCCGACTCCCGCGCCCAGCGCGCGAAGATCTGGGGGTGCTCGGGAACCGCGAGGCGGTTGTTGTATTGCGATTCCCAGTATGCGCTGTCGTGCTCGCTCATGGCTGCCTGCATGCTCCCTGCGCCCGTGCGTTCGCACTTCGTGCGCTCCGCCGTTCGTGCACCGCGCGCGGCGGCAGTTCCGGCGGGCCGTGCCTTGCAGGCGTCCCTCGCGAGCCGCCGGGCGGCCTGCGGCGCGCGCCCGGGTGTGCCGCAGCGGCGGGGCCGTGCGCCGTGACGCAGTTCTCGCGCCGCGGCGCGGTGGCGGGAGGCAAGGCCGCGAGAGCCTGCATCGCAAGGCTCCGGAATGAGGGTGCTGGGATTATCGACAAGTCGGCGGGTGGCGTCACCCGCCGCGGCCGCCGGCTCGACCCCGCCGGCCCGTCAAGCGCTTTGCCGCAATGCCGCATCCGGGCAAGAGTCGAGTCGCAACCGCGGGGCGGATCGCCGCCGCCGGTGGCGGCCCTCGTGGCGATCGTCGTTGCCGACGTGCTGACCGGGGACCAGCTCGCGCGGGCGCCCTTCTGCCTCGTCGTCACGCTCGCGGTCGCCTGGTACGACGGTGCGGCGGCCGGGTGGGTGTTCGTTGCACTATGCCGCGCGGCGATGCCGCTCGCGGGCGTGCTGTCCGTCCGGCCTACTTCTGTTTCGACGTCGCCGGCAACGCCGCCGCCGACCGTCGTGGCGGTCCTGCTCGCCACGCGCCTACGCGAGATGCACGAGCGCGCACGGACGAGACGGTCACGTTGAAGACCCGTAGGACAGAGCATCCTCTGATGCGCCGCTGATCGCGCCGAAGCGCCACCAATGCGTCGCGGCCACCGCGCCGCGCACTGCGCGGCCCAGCCGCCGCTCAGTCCAGCACGACCTTCCTGCCGAACGGCTCGACCGCCGCGGCGCACGCGTCCGGCACCGCCCAGATCACGGGCCAGCGCGGCCGGAAGCGTGCCGGGCCTTCGAGATCAGTGAGCACGACGCCGATGTCGGGGCCATGGCGATCGGCCTCCTCGAGGAGCGGCGTGAAGTCGGTGCCGCCGCCGCCGTCGAAGGCGATGTCGCGCAGGCTGGAACGTCCCGGCTTGCAGTGCTCCACGCGGCGCACGGCGTTGTCGCCGATCACGAGCACCATGCCGCTCTCGGTGCGCCGCGTGATCGCCTCGACCTCGCGCGCGAAGCGTTCCATGAGCCCGTCTTCGATCGAGCCCGAGACGTCGACGACGACGGCGAGGCGCGGCACCGATTTGCTCGCCGAGATGCCCGGCTCCCAGGGGAGGCGGCGGTCGGGGCCGCCCCGGCCCTGGTTGGCAATGTAGGAGCGCGACGGACGCGACCACGACACGCTCGGCCGCGTCGCGAGCGCACGCGTGAGGCGCGTGCGCAGCACCTGCTCCCACGGGGTGCGCGAGCGCGGCACGTCGGCGATCAACGCGCGCAGCATCGAGAACGCGCCGTCCCCGGCGTGCGCGCGCAGGATCCGCTCGCTCCACTCGCGCGCCTGCTCGGCCTGCTCCTCCGGCGCTCCCTGCGCAGTTTCGTCGGGGCGCAGGTCCGCGTGATGAGGAGCCGCCAGCGATCGAGCGATGGCGGCGCGCATGCCCTCGGCCGGCGCGCGTGCGCGCGTGCCGGGCTCGGCCCCCTGTGCGGTCGTGCCGCTGCCGGAGGCGCTCGCGCGGCGCGACGACTGCGCCCCCCGCCGCGCGGAACCGTTCCCGCCGCCCGACTGCCGCGCGTCTCGCTGTCGCCCCGAGCGGGCCGCGGCGCGGTCGTCGATGGCGCGGTACAGGCGTTCGACGTCCCACTCGAGCAGCGCGCTCTCCGGCGGCACCTCGATGCCCATCGTGCGCACGAGCAGTTGCCGCAGGTCGACGGCGTCCGCGGGCAGCGCCAGCCAGGCGAGGTGCGCGAGCGTGCTGTTCACGATCGCGTCGGCGCAGACATTGAAGAGCTTGAGATCGACGTCGCCAAGACGCGCGCGCAGTTCGAGGAAGCGCTGCGGGTGTCGCAGCGCCACGTGCAGCACCGCGTGCGCCACGCGGCCGGCCTGCTCGGCGAGCGGCAGTTCGCTGAACGCCGCCGCGTAGTGGATGGTCCGGCCGTCGGTCCAGACGAGCGGCCCGCCCGGTGCCTCCGCTTCGTCGTCGCGCAGGTCGCGATGCTGCGCCCACAGCGCGAGGCCGCCGGTCGAGGGCGCGAACTCCACCATGCGCTGGACGGCGCGCGTGCCGCGGTGGCGGTAGCCCTCCGGCTCGACGTCACGCATCGACGCTCTCGCGCGCGCGGCGATCGGAGTAGCGGCGATAGGCGTCGCTGTCGAGGATCGTGGCCTCGAGGCCCTGCTCGAGCGCCTTCTGCATCAGCAGCTCCATCGCGAGCGTCTGCGATTCGCGCACCGGCAGCGGCGCGTCGCCGCGGATGTCGGGGAACTGCTCGACGATCTCGAGCGCGCGCGTGAGCTTCGCGGGATCGTTGCTCGCGGCGAGCAGGCCGTAGACCATGCCGTAGAGGCCGTCGAGCGTGCGCGGCAGGAGCGCCGCGGTCTCCGCGCCGCGCTTGGCCGCGAGGAGCCGCATGACGTCCGCGCCCGCCTGGATCTCGCGCAGCACGCCGAAGAACTCGGCCGCGTTCGCCGCGCCGATCCGGCCCTGCACGAACGTGCGCTTCGCCTGCTGCGACACGTTCGACTTGAGCACGTTGGAAACGTCCTCCCAGCCGCGGGGGCTCGCGCCGACGAGATGGTCGTTCGCGACCTGCGCCTGCGTGTCGTCGAGCTTGTCCGGCCGCACCTTGAGATAGGCCATCACCTCGGGCGCGAAGTCGTTGGCGAGCGCGTGCGCGAGGAACGCCTCGACCACCGTCTGCACGTTGAAGTGGAACATGCGGTCGGCGAGCGCCGTGCCCATGTCGTGGCTCACCGCGCCATGGAAGCTCGCGTTGCCGGCGGCGATCACCTGCCAGCCGTCGGGCAGGCGGTAGTGGCCGACGCGGCGGTCGAGGATCAGCGAGTAGGCGGAGATCTGCAGCCGCTGGTCGGCGGCCGTCAGCTCGTCGAGAAAGAGGATGCCGTCGGGCTGATCGGCCGTGGGCAGGAACTCCGGCGGGAACCAGACGGTCTTGCCGAGCGCGTCGTCGGCGTAGATGGCGCCGCGGATGTCCACCGGCTCGATGGTGGTGAGCCGGAGGTCCACGAGCGGCACGCCGAAGTGCTCCGCGACCTGGCGCACGATGGACGACTTGCCCACGCCGCGCGTGCCCCAGAGCATGGTCGCGCGCCGGCGCAGCACCGGGTCGGTGTACTGCTCGATCAGCGCCGCCTTCGCGGTGGCGATCGAGACCGGCGGAATGTTCATCGGGTTCGCGTGCACGCGAGGCTCCTCTAGTCGCCGGGCGCCATGCTCTTCCGCCACGTTGGCGCAGTCGGGCGGCGCGGCAGCGGCGGGATCTCGATGCGCGGCATCTCCGGGAGCACGAAGAAGAGCAGCAGCAGCAGCGGCGGCGCATGGAAGAGCAGCATGCGCACCACCGAGTTATCGTCGAGCCCCAGCTGTGGCACCGCGAGGGTCGCGGGAAAGAGCGCGAGGCACACGAGCAGCGGCACCGCGCGCCGCATCGTCACGCGCCAGCGCGCCGCGCGCATGCGCTCGTGGAACCGCGCCGGCGGCTCGGCGAGCGTGCGCGCGAGATGCCGCGCAGTGGCCTCGAGCTTTGCTTCCGCGTCGCGGCTTCGCTTCGGCTCGTGCCCGCGAACGCGCAGCAAGCCCTGCCAGCCGTCGCCGCTCCGCGTCAGCCGCGACCAGGGCCAGCCGAGCACCGCGAGGAGGTCCTCGGGCACGTCGATCGTGCCGCCCGAGGCGGGCACGAGCTCGAGCTCGGCGGGCACGCCGGTGACGCGCGACACCCGCAGGCGCAGCGCCACGCCGTCGAGCCGACCCTCGGCCGCCGTGAGGCGCAACCGGGCCGAGCTGTCGCCGCCGCCGCGAGTCCCGCCGCCTTCGATCTTGTGCGTGAGCGCGATTTCGTACTCCGGACGGAGCACGAACTGCCGCTGCGCCGGCACCGCCTCGATGCGTGCCAGCAGCGCGCCCGGATCGGGGCCCTCCGTCTCCAGCACGGCGCGCAAGCCCGAAGGGGTCGTCAGCTCGCGCGTGAGCGCGAACCAGCCGGTATCGGCACTGTCGAGCGCCAGCGTTTCGCGGAGCGCCGGCGTGGTGCCATCGGGGTCAGCGGCGCGCTCGATGGGCTTGAACACGATCCGCCGCCCGGCACGATCTGTGGCGGCAAGGTCGACGTGCCGGCCATGCCGTGCGAAGGGCGCGACCAGGGCGAGGATTTCGTGATGGGTGAGGGGAGGCATCGGCGTCGCACGGGAAGCGTACCGGACTGCAGTTTCGGGCAGGGGGGAGCGGGGCGGACGGGCCAGCCAGCGACGCGAGTCGGCGCCGCCCAGGCTATCTCGCGTCCGGACGACACGTATCTGGCGCATTCCGCCCCCGTCCTTCGGCAAGCGACGCTGTCGTCCGTTCCCCAGCGGGGCCGGACCGAGCTATGGAACAATCGCGGTCGCAGCCACCCGACCCCACGCCCATGATCCTCCTCGTCCTCGGCCTGATCCTGTTCCTCGGCTCGCATTCGGTGCGCATCTTCGCCGAGGACTGGCGCACGGCGCGCGTGAAGGCCATGGGGCTCAACCCCTACAAGGGCCTCTACTCGCTGGTCGCCATCGTCGGCTTCGTGCTCGTCATCTACGGCTACGGGCAGGCGCGGATGCACCCGGTGCAGCTCTACGACCCGCCGCTCTGGACCCGCCACCTCGCCGGTCTCCTCAACCTCGCGGCGTTCGTGCTCCTCGCGGCGGCCTACGTCAAGGGCAACCGAATCAAGGCGGCCGTCGGTCATCCCATGGTCCTCGGGGTCAAGGTCTGGGCGTTCGCGCACCTCATCGCCAACGGCACGCTCGCCGACGTGGTGCTGTTCGGCGGCTTCCTGCTGTGGGCGATCCTCGATTTCCGGTCCGCGCGCGGGCGCGATCACATCGCCGTGACGCGGCTCCCGCCGGGCAGCGGCATGCGCGACGTCGTCACGGTGGTGGCCGGCGTCGCGGCCTGGGCCCTCTTCGGCTTCTGGCTGCACGGCGCGTGGATCGGCGTGCAGCCGTTCGGCTGATGCGCGCAACGCGCGAGTCCTGATGCGCGCAACGCGCGAGTCGGCGCGCCACGACGCGCAAGCGGCGGAGCGACGGTGGCGGCGGGAACGTATCGCCCGCCGTGCTCGCCATCGCTCTGCCGGCCGCCGTACCATGGGCTAGTCTGGGAGGAAGCCCATGCGCCATCACGTCATCCTTTCGTTTGGCCGCGGCAACGAGCTCGAGCTCGACTTCTCGTCGGACGAGCTCGTCGGCCGCACAGCGAGCGACGCGCACCGCTGGTTCGCGCGCGAGTTCGAGGCGCTCGACTGCCCGATCACCAACCCGATCGGCAAGGTGCTGCTCGCCGATCTCATCATCAGCGTCGCGCGCGACTCTGGCGAGGCGCGCTTCCGCGAGCATCCCGACTGGGCGCGCGACTACGCCCGCAACGCCGCGGTGCTGCTGCAGCGCGACCTCATCCGCGTCGACATCCCCAACGCGACGGTCGGGTACTAGAGAAAAACGGCGGCCGCCACCGGTTTTCCCGAGATCACTGAGCGAAGGGCCCGCCCATCGCGTCGTAAACAACCGGCCTGCTGCGAGTGGCCTGCGGGCCGCCTCGCAATGCCCGGCGGCCTCGTCCGCGCGAGCGTGCGTCGTCTGCGTGCGTGCGCGACCCGCTTTCGGAGCGGGCGGAGCCCCCGCCCGGTCCACCGGCGAGAGGCGAATCCACCGCGCCGCGTCATGCCTCACGGGGGTTTGCTAGGATCGGCGGCGACCCAAAGGCAACTTCAGGAGAACCCGATGCTCATGCGTGCCGTCGCCGCCGCCGTCTCGCTCGCCTTCGCTCCGCTCGCCCTCGCGCAGCAGCAGGTGATCCGCCCGCCGATTGCGACCTACTGGGTCGATGCGAGCACGATTTCGGGCATGGGTGCCGGCATGGGCGCCGGCGGCATGGCCGGCATGATGGGCCGGATGATGGGCGGCGGCGGAGGCGCGCAGAAGACGCTCGACCTGCGGCTCGGCTCGTCGCAGGCGGCGTCGGGAGCGCCGCAGGCGCAGCACGACATCCCGCCCGGCATGAACATGGGCCCCTCGCTGCCGCTCGTCACGCCGGTGCAGGCGCGGGCCGAGCCGGGCATGCCCGGGATGGAACAGCCCAAGGGCAAGCTCCTCATCTACTGGGGCTGCGGCGAGAAAGCCGGTCCCGGGCAGCCGGTGGTGATCGATTTCGCCTCGGTGGCCGCCGGGCGCGCGCCGAACCTGGCCTCGCGCCGCATCAACGTCCCCGACGGCCCGCTGTTCGGGCGCAGCAAGTCCTTCGGCGAGTGGCCGAACACGCAGGAACCGCGCACCGTCCCGCCCGAGGCGTCGCTGCGCGGCGACCACCTGGTGAAGGGCAACTACTCGCCCGACATCCGCTTCACCGTCGATGATCGCCGCGACTTCATGCCTGCCGTGTCGGTGTCGAGCAGCGCGTCGGCCGCCGGCGGTCGGGAAGTGAAGTGGAGTCCTGTGGCCGGCGCGACCGGCTACTCGCTGGTGGTCATCGGCGCCCGCCAGGACGAGAGCGAGATGGTGATGTGGAGCTCCAGCGCCGCGCAGGAGATGCCGGCGGCATTGCTCGGCTTCATCCCGCCGGCAGAGGTCGCGCGGCTCGTTCGCGAGAAGGTCGTGCTGCCGCCCGACACGACCCAGTGCACCGTGCCGCAGGAGGTCATGAAGTCGAGCCCGATGCCGATGCTGCAGTTCATCGCCTACGGAGACGAGCTGAACGTGGTGCACCCGCCGCGGCCGCAGGACCCGAAGGCGGCGTGGGAGCCGCAGTATGGCGTGAAGGTCCGGCTCAAGTCGACTTCGATGCTGCCGCTCATGGACGGCATGGAGAACATGGGCAGGATGGGCGCGGGCGGTGCGACGGGTGCCGGCGGCGGCCAGGCGGCGGGTAGCGAGCCGCAGCCCCAGCCCGGCTTCAATCCGGTGGAGGAGGGCGTGAAGGAAGGCGTGCGCGCGCTGCGGGGTCTGTTCGGGAAGTGAGCGTGCGGGGCGGGTAGATCCGCGGCCTCCGCCGCCGCGGATCTCGGGTCGCGGCGGTGCCCGGCGAGCGGAGCGCCGGGCGGCGGCCGGCGTCTGCTACCCTGTCGCCCGCAGCATCTCCCTCACCCTTCCGGCGCATGCCGATCCACAAGGAGAACCGAATGCAACGCAACCGCCCCGCGCGCTTCCGCACCGCGCTCGTTCCTTTCGCTGCCGCGGCCCTGCTCGCGGCGTGCGCGCCGCAGCCGCCCAAGCCCTTCGAGATCAGCGAGGCGGTGCAGGCGACCGCCACGGTCACCCGCATCGATGCGAAGACGCGTACCCTCGTCCTCAGGGACGCGAGCGGGACCGAGAACGCCATCGTCGCCGGCCCCGAAGTGCGCAACTTCGACCAGATCAAGGTCGGCGACCGCGTCGTCGCCACCTTCCGCGAGGCGTTCGCGGCCGAGGTGGTCAAGCCCGGCACCGGACAGACGGGTGCCGCCCTCGTGGGCGGTCGCGCCGAGCCCGGCCAGCGGCCGGGCGCCGCCGTGGGCGAGGTGCTCACGACCACGGTCAAGGTGTCCAGCGTCGACACCGCCACCAACACCATCGAGTTCACCGACGCCAACGGATTCGTCCGCCGCATCCAGGTGCGCGATCCGAAGGCGGTCGAGTTCATCCGCGGTCTGCGTCGCGGCGACGAGGTGCAGGTCACGTATACCGAGGCGCTGGCGCTGAGCGTGCAGCCCGCGGCGAAGTAGTTTCGGCAAACACGAGCGGGCCGTCCGCGGCCCGCCCCTTCTCCTTTCGATGGCGCGCCGCGATCCTCCGCGGCCCGCTGCTCCGACGAGTCGCAACGCCGACTGGGTGTGCCGGTGCGCCGGCGCGGCTTCGCCGGAAAAGACGAGCTGCAGCCCCGCATAGAGCGGCCGCGTGCAGGCCTGGGTTCTTGAGCACGAGCACGCGCCGCACCGCCCCTCGGCGGTGATGAGGGGGCCGGAGGACTCCACCAGCCACGGCCGCAGCTCCTCGTACGCGTCCGCGCCGCGCTCGTCGCGCATCGCCGCGTCGCGCTTCACCGCGGGCTTCGACTGTCGTGCGCCAGCGCGCGGCGCGGGCTGTCAGGGAGACGGCCGCCGGAGCGTCACCACGAGGCCGTCGAGCACCAGCTCGCGCGTCTCGCCGGGGGCGAGCTCCACGGTGCGATGCGTCGAGCGCTTCGCGGTCGCGAGCGCGCTCGTGACGCTCGCGCCTTCGCGGCCGGCGCGGCGCTCGCCGGTGGCATCGGCACGATAGACGGCGACGGTCACCGACAGGCGCTCGCCTGCGGTCATGGTCTGCAGCGCAAGCTCGGCGTCGCTCGGCAGTCGCTGGTCCGGCGGTCGCCCGCGGGTGAGGTCGCCGAGCGAGATCCGCTGCACCTCCTCGCCGGTCATCGCGGCGACGTCGAGCGGGATCGGCTTGCCGCCCGCGCGCGCCACACTCACCTCGAGCGGCGCCGTCTGCGCATGCGCGGGCGCATTGACGACCGCAACGAGGACGAGGAGGAGCAACGAGAGCACGTGGCGCATGGCGCGGATCCCGGGATGCGAGCGGCGTGAACGCCGCGAGGCACTATGGTGGCACAGGCCCCCGCAGACCGCGTGCCGCGGCCGACGAGCGGCGCGTCAGGGCGCCGACGTCGGCGCCGGAGAAGTCGGCGCCCTGCGCCGCGAGCCTCTCGCGTACCTACGGCGTCTGCAGCGCCTTCCGTCGCGCGTTCAGCTTCTCGACGACGTCCGGCGGCGTGCCCACCGTCGGCACGTCGGGCGCCGCGGGCGATCGCTTGGCGCTCGTCACCGCGAGCGCGCGCAGCTTGCCTGCCTTCACCTGCGGCAGCGCGCAGCCGCAGGTGAAGGGGCTACACCGCGCGTCGACTCGTCTTCGCCTCGCGTGGTGCGAGGCTGCGCGAGCAGCATAGCAGCGCCCGGAAGCTACAATGAGGGCGAACCCGCTCACCCGATGCCGCAGGAGATCGACTACGCTGAGGCCGAGCGGCTCGTGCATTCGCTGGCACGGCCCGACGCGTTCCCGCACCCGGCGCGCGAGGTCGAGTGCGTCGAGACGCACATCTCCTGGGTGCTGCTCGCTGGCGAGTACGCCTACAAGCTGAAGAAGCCGCTCGAGCTGGGTTTCCTCGATTTCTCGACGCTCGCGCGGCGCCGCGCAGCCTGCGAAGCAGAAGTGCGGCTGAACCGTCGCCATGCGCCGGAGCTCTACCTCGACGTCGTGCCGGTCACGGGCACGCGCGTCGCGCCGCGCATCGGCGGCGAGGGCGAAGCGATCGAATGGGCGGTGCGCATGCGCCGCTTCGACCGCGAGCAGGAGCTCGACCGACTGCTCGCGCGCGGTGCGCTCCCGGCCGAGCGCATCGACGAGCTCGCGGTCACCGTCGCGTGCTTCCACGCGAGCGCTGCGGTCGCGAGCCTCGATTCCCCCTGGGGCACCGCCGAGACCGTGCTCGTGCCGTGTCTTGCGAACTTCGAGCGCCTCGGCCGCATGTCCGAGGATCCGGGCGTTGCCGGCCGGCTGGCGCGCCTGCGTTCGTGGACCCTCGCGGAGCACGAGCGGCTCGGTGCAACGTTCGCCGCGCGGCGCGCCGCCGGCCGCGTGCGCGAGTGCCACGGCGACCTGCACCTCGCCAACATCGTGCTCCACGGCGAGCGCGTGGTGGTGTTCGACTGCATCGAGTTCTCGGAGTCGCTGCGCTGGATCGACGTCGCCGCGGAGATCGCCTTCACGGTCATGGATCTCCGCTTCCGCGGCCGAACGGACCTCGCGCAGCGCTTCCTCGACGGCTACCTCGCCGAGAGCGGCGACTACGCGCTCCTCGCGGTGCTCGACTTCTACCTCGTCTACCGCACGATGGTGCGCGCGAAGATCGCGGCGATTCGTGCCGGCGAGCCCGATGTGACGCTCGACGAGCAGTGCGCGGCCCGCGACGACTTCCTCGCGCACGTTGCGCTCGCGGAGTCGTTCGTCGCGCCGCGCACCGCCGCGCTCGTGATCACCCACGGCGTGTCCGGTTCCGGCAAGAGCTTCGCCGCCGAGCGGCTCCTCGAGCAGGGGCCGTGGATCCGCGTGCGGTCGGATGTCGAGCGGAAACGACTCGCCGGGCTCCGGCCGCGCGACGTCACGGCGCCGGAGCGCCGCGACGCCATGTATTCGCGCGACGCGGGCGAGCGCACCTACGCGCGTCTCGCCGACGTCGCGGCCGTCGTGCTCGCGGCCCGCTATCCGGTCATCGTCGACGCCACGTTTCTCGAACGCGCGCGCCGCGCACGCTTCGCCGCGCTCGCGGCGCAGCTCGGCGTGCCGTTCGCCATCCTCGTCGCGAGCGCGTCCGGGGACGTGCTGCGAGCGCGGGTGGCGGCGCGGGCACAGGCGGCGAGCGATCCCTCGGAGGCCGACCTCGCCGTCCTCGAGCGGCAGCTCGCCGCGGTGGAGCCGCTTGCACCCGGGGAGGCTGCGCGCGCCGTGCGGGTCGCAAGCGAAGCCGCAGTCGACGGCGCTACCCTCGCGGCACGTCTCGCCGCGTTTCTCGGGCACGGTGCTCGCTGAAATGCACATTCGCGCCGTTCTGCGACACGCCGCCGCGGACTCCCACGCTGCCCCGTCGCGCGGCGCTTGCACGGCTTCCAGAGGTGACCATGCCCGACATGACCCCCGCCCTCACCGACGAGGAGCTTGCGCAGCTCGACGCTTGGTGGCGTGCCTGCAACTACCTTGCCGCGGGGATGATCTACCTGCGCAACAACCCGCTGCTGCGCGAGCCGCTCGCGCCCGAGCACATCAAGCGCCGGCTGCTCGGGTACTGGGGCTCGAGCCCGGGCCTCGCCTTCATCTACACGCATCTGAAGAAGGAGCGGATGCGCGACGCTCAGCTTCAATGCCGTCGTCATGCGGAGGAGGACGGTA
>Ga0209254_10000991_pt1 | contig 25076 bp, 27 predicted proteins | sample FrelakmetDIP11DI_FD_187148 | JGI IMG/M metagenome (GOLD analysis project Ga0209254, IMG submission 187148) | Freshwater lake sediment microbial communities from the University of Notre Dame, USA, for methane emissions studies - DIP11 DI (SPAdes)... | ecosystem: Environmental > Aquatic >...
CGCTCTGCGCGCGAAAGGCTCCAGCCGCGGCGGAGACCATGCCGACGCACGTGGTGCTCAACCCTTGACGCACACGACCTGGCGCAGGGTGTGCACGACTTCGACCAGATCGGACTGGTTGGCCATCACGGTGTCGATGTCCTTGTAGGCTGCGGGCAGTTCGTCGACCACGCCGGCGTCCTTGCGGCATTCCACGCCGCGGGTCTGCTCGGCGAGGTCGTGCGGGCCGTAGCGGCGCCTGGCTTCGGTGCGCGACATGCGGCGCCCGGCGCCGTGCGCACAGGAATGGAAGGATTCCGGATTGCCGCGCCCGCGCACGATGTAGCTGCGGGTCCCCATGCTGCCGGGGATGATCCCCAGCTCGCCCATGCCGGCGCGGATCGCGCCCTTGCGGGTGAGCAGCACGTCGGCGCCGTAGTGGTGCTCGCGCGCGACGTAGTTGTGGTGGCAGTCGATCGCCTCGGCATCGAGGGTGAAGGCCGGCAGGCGCGCCCGCATCGCCCCGACCACCAGCGCCATCATCTGGCGGCGGTTCCCGGCGGCGTAGTCCTGCGCCCAGCCGACCGCATCGAGGTAATCGTCGAAGTCGGGCGTTCCCTCGCCGAGCCAGGCGAGGTCGCGGTCGGGCAGCTGCACGTCATCGCGCAGCATCGCTTCGCGCGCCCGGGCGATGAAGTATTGGCCGATGCGATTGCCGATGCCACGCGAGCCCGAATGGAGCATCGCCCAGACCCGCTGGTCCTGGGCCACGCAGACCTCGATGAAGTGGTTGCCACCGCCGAGCGTGCCGATCTGCAGGGCCCAGCGCTCGCGCGCGGCGGACTTGCCGCGTTCGGCCAGCGCCGGGTGGCGATCGAGGATCCGCAGGTACCCGGCCTCGAGCCGGCGCGCGGCGTCGCCGCGAACCCGTTTCGGCGTATGCATTTCCACGCCCACCGGGACCGCCGCCTCGATCGCGCTGCGCAACGGCGCGAGCGAATCGGGCAGCTGCGATGCCACCAGGGTGGTACGCAGCGCCAGCATCCCGCATCCGATGTCGACGCCAACGCTGGCCGGCACGATGGCACCGCGCGTGGCGACCACCGAACCGACCGTGGCGCCGATACCGACGTGCACGTCGGGCATGGCCGCGACGTGGTGGAAAACGAAAGGCAGGCTCGCGGTATTGGCGAGCTGCTTCAGGGAGGCGTCGTCGACCTCGTCGGTCCAGACCTGGATCGGGACGCGGGTGGAGCCCAGGGTGCGGCGGATCGGCATGCGTGGCGACTCTACGCCACGCGGGCGGTGGCAGCGTGCCCCGCCGGTCCTACAGGGGTGGGGCCGCGGGAACTAGTTGCTGCCGCAGCCGGTGGAAGGGTCGCAGGTGCGCGGCTTGAGCATGGTCTGGCGCGCCGCCTGCTGCAGGTCGCGGCGCTCGCGCACGGTCAGGCACACGGTCTTGGTCATGCGCGATCCGACCACGGTTTCGCGCTCGCAGATCGGGCGGTCGAGCTCGGCGTCGGTCAACACCGCGTTGACTTCCTCCTGGGCGTTGTAGAGCGCCACCAGTTGGTCGCTGTTGAGCTCGTCAGTGGAACTGCGACCGTCGAGCAGGCTGAAGATCTGGTCCTGCGCGGCATACAGGCGCCGCTTGTCGTAGTCGGTGACGTGCTTGAACTTCCGCTTCGAGGCCATGTCCTCGCGGATGTCGCGCTGCTGGTCGAGGAAGGTCTCGATGTCGGGAATCTGCACCGCCTGCGTGGTGTCCTGGGCGGCCACGCCAAAGCCCGCCAGGGCGAGTACGAGGAGGATGGCGATTCGATGCATGGCAAGGCTCCGTCCGGTTCGATGTCGACCGCAGCCATACTACGGCTTGCTTCGTAGTTCGTCCAGACCAGGACGGTATCGAGGTGGCCTGCCCGTGACGGGTCGATCCGGACGACCGCGCGCCACCCAAGTACGACAACGCCCCGGTCGAGCCGGGGCGCCGTGCGATGGCCCTGACCGCCGGCTCAGCCGCCGGAGCAACTCACGCTGGAGCCTTGGGTGCAGGCGCCTTTCTTCATCATGTTGCGTTGCGACTGCTCGGCCAGCTCGCGGCGCTCGCGCTCGGTCTGGCACACCTGCCGGGGCCGGCGCGAACCCATCACGTGCTGCTGCTTGCAGACCTTCTTGTCGAGCTTGGCGTCGTCGAGCGAGGCGTACACCTCGTCGTTCGCGGCGGCCAGTTGGCTGCGCTGCTCGGCGCTGAGTTCGTCGAGCGACTGCTTGCCGTCGAGCAATTGGTGGATCGTGGCCTGGGCCTTGGAGATTTCGGCCAGATGCGCGGCGTTGACGTAGTCGTAGCTGCGCGTGCGCAGGTCCTTGGCCAACTTGTCGTGCCAGGCCAGGAACTGGGCCGGGCTCGTGTCGGCCGTCGACGGCCCGGTGCTGGCAGGGGAGCCCGCGGCCGCGGCGCCGGTGGACATCAGGATGGCGAACATGAGGGCAACGAAGCGCATCGGCGGGGTTCCAGGTTCGGGCCAGCGCCGGATACTACGAAGTTCCTCGTACGGTTGCAATATCGAGTGCTGCTCTAGCCGGATTCCGGCGTTGGCAAGGGGTTCATCGAGCCCGGCCGCCGGTCGGCAATGGCGCCGCGCGGGCGCAGCGGACGGCGCCAACGCTCAGGGCGAGAACTGCGCCTCGGTCATCGCCATCAGGCTGGCGCTGCCGGCCCGGATCGAGGCCACGTGCGACAGGGTGCGCGGCAGCATGCGCTGGAACCAGAAGCGCGCGGTCGCGAGCTTGGAGGCGCGGAAATCCTCGCCATGGACCGGGCCCAGCGCGGCGATCTCGCGCGCCCAGAAGTAGGCCAGGGTCACGTAGCCGGAGTAATACAGATAATCGACCGCGGCGGCGCCGACCTGCTCGGCATCCTTCATCGCCGCCGCGCCGATCTCGGCCGTGAGCTGTTCCCATTCCTGCGCCAGTTGCGCCAGCGGCCCGGTGAACTCGGCCAGCGCCGCGTTGCCGGCCTGGGCCTGGCAGAAGGCGCCGATCTCGCCGAGGAAATGGCGCAGCCCCACGGCCTGAAGTCCCATGACCTTGCGTCCCAGCAGGTCGAGGGCCTGGATCTGGGTGGTGCCCTCGTAGATCGTGGTGATGCGCGCATCGCGCACCAGTTGCTCCATGCCCCATTCCTTGACGTAGCCATGCCCGCCGAAGATCTGCAGCGCATGGTTGGTGCACTCGATCGCGGCCTCGGTCAGCATTCCCTTGACGATCGGCGTGAGGAAACCGAGCAGCTCGTCGGCGTGCTTGCGCTCGGCCTCGTCCTTGGACCTGGCAACGATGTCGGCCTGCAGGTAGGCGTAATAGGCCAGCACGCGCCCGCCCTCGGCGTAGGCTTTCTGGGTCAGGAGCAGGCGCCGGATGTCGGGGTGCACGATGATCGGGTCGGCCGGCTTGTCGGGGCGCTTGGCTCCGGACAGCGAGCGCATCTGCAGGCGGTCGCGGGCGTAGGCCAGCGAGTTCTGGTACGCGCGTTCGATCAGGCCCAGGCCCTGCAGTCCGACCGCGATGCGCGCGGTGTTCATCATCAGGAACATGGCGTTGAGGCCCTTGTTCGGCGTGCCGATCAGGTAACCCTGCGCGCCGTCGAAGTTCATCACGCAGGTGGCCGAGCCGCGGATGCCCATCTTGTGCTCGATCGAGCCGCAGCTGACCGCGTTGCGCGTGGTCATCTTGCCGGCCTGGTCGACCTTGAACTTGGGCACGATGAAGAGCGAGATCCCGCGCGTCCCGGCTGGCGCGTCGGGCAGGCGCGCCAGCACCAGGTGCACGATGTTGTCGGTGAAGTCGTGCTCGCCAGCGGTGATGAAGATCTTGGTGCCGCTGACGTTGTACGTTCCGTCTTCAGCAGGTTCGGCCCTGGTCTTGAGCAGCCCGAGGTCGGTGCCGCAGTGCGGTTCGGTCAGGCACATGGTGCCAGTCCAGCTGCCGTCCACGATCGGCTTGAGGAACACCTCGCGCTGCCAGTCGGTGCCGACCTGGCGCAGCGATTCGGTGGCGCCGTGCGAGAGCAGCGGGTAGGTGCCCCAGCTGAGGTTCGCGCTGTCGATCATCTCCTTGAGCACCGAGCCGAAGGACTCGGGCAGGCCCTGGCCGCCGTACTCGGGTTCGGCCACCAGCGAGGGCCAGCCGCCGGCGACGAACTGCTCGTACGCCTCCTTGAAGCCCTTGGGCGTGCGCACGTTGCCATTCTCCCAATGGCAGCCTTCGACGTCGCCGGTCTTGTTCAGCGGCGCCAGCACCGCCTGGGTGAACCTCGCGCCTTCGTCCAGGACCGCGTCGAGCAGATCACGGGTCGCGGCCTCGCAGCCGGGCAGGCGCCGATAGACCGATTCGACGTCGAGCACGTCGTAGATGGCGAAGCGCATGTCGCGCAACGGGGCTTCGTACTTGCTCATGGTCTCTCCCGGGGATCAGCGGAACTCGCCGGGGCGTCCCGGCACGGGCGTGAGGCGCCCATCGTAGTAGAAGGGGAAGTTGCCGCCCGGTTCCTCGGTGCGGATGCTGCCCTCGAGGCGATAGCTGAAGCCGCGTCCGGCGGCGTCCTCGAAGGCCGCGCGCGCGGCGGGCGCAGGCTCGAACTCCAGGTCCTGGACCTCGGCATTGAGGCGCGGCACCTGCATCGCAGGGCTCAGCTCGAAATGGCCGGCGTCGGCGCCGTCGATCCAGAGCCTGGATTCGACCAGCACGAAGCGCATCGGCACGGTGCTGAAGTTGTTGAGTCGCAGCACCAGGTGCCAGCTGCCGTCATCGCGCAGCGCAAGCTGCTGGATGCTGGCCACCGGCGGATTGACCCGCCGGATCATGCCGAGGTTGCCGCTCCTGCCGCTGCAGGAGGCAAGCAGCGTCACGACCAGAAGCCAGCCAAGCACGCGCAGGATGGCCATCACTGACCCGGGTGAGATTGGGATTCGAAGAATAGACGACCCGGACACTTTCGGTGAGCTCCGCACAAAACCTTGTCGGAACCGGGACTTGGGCCTGGAAGGTGAACGCCCGTTCACTAGTCTGAACGGAATCGAGTTGCTTCTCTAGTCGTCGATACGTAACCTGCGCCCGTTCCAACAGGTCGGTGGGCGCGCAACGCGCGGCATCCACCGGCTGACGACACGACGTTCAGCCCCCGAAGCGGGTACGAAGTCGCTGCGGCGAAATGCCGCGATAGAGCGCAACCGCCCTGGCGCGACCCACGCGACGCCAGCACGACGACCCTGGCGGGGCGCTCCGGATGTACGGGGTTACCGGCATCCGCATCATGAAACTCAACGAGCACTGGGCCCGTCGGAAGGCTGTACGTCTGCGCGCGATCGCGTGCGGCGCCCGGCAGGCGGAACCAGGGCCACGAAGGAGTACCGATTCCATGACCCTGGGTGTATTGCTCTGGATGGCCGGGCTGATGCCGCAGCCGGTGAACGAACAAGCCTGCCTCGCCGCGACCGTGTACCTGGAAGCGCGCGACCAGTCGATCCGCGGCCAGGCTGCCGTGGCCGAAGTGGTGCTGCGCCGTCGCGAGAGCGGTCGCTGGGGCGACACGACCTGCGACGTGGTGCTGACCCACAAGCAGTTCGCGCCGGCCTTCACCGCGCGCGGTTTCCGCTTCCGCAGTTCGAAGGCGTGGGACCGCGCCTGGAAGGTGGCGGGCGACGCGATCGCGATGTGGAACCTGCCGGCGCGCAACCGCATCCAGGTGGTGCCGGGCGCCGACCACTTCTACGCACACAATGTCGTCAATGCGCCCAACTGGGCCAATGGCGATCCCATCGCCGTGATCGGCGACCACAGCTTCTATCGAGTCGGCCTATGAAATTCGAGATCGTGAAATCCGCAATCCTGATCCTGCTGCAGAGCCTCGACCACCGGCTCCTGCTGCCGCCGCGCTGAGCGCGGTTTCGATCCGGCGCGCCTGGCTCAGGCCGCGCGCACCGGGATGGCGCCGCCGAGCAAGCGCTCCTGCGCCGCGCGGTCCAGTCGCACGAGTTCGCGTGCCACGGGCGTGCTGAGGTAGCGCGGGTCGGGCTCGATCCCGACCCGCCACAGGTCCAGGCGATCGGCATCCCAGCATGCGCCGATGGTCGGGTCGGAGTGGCGTTCGCCTTCGGAGTGGGCGGCGCAGGCTTCGAGCAGCCGGCCGAAGCGCGCCTCGTCGAGGCAAGCGACCCGGATCCGCATCGCATCGAGGTAGCGCGCCGCGCGCGAGCCGTGCAGCGGGTCCTCGTCGTCGTCGATGCGCTGCGAATCGTGGAAGGCGGCGAACAGGCGCACGACCGCGGGATCGGCGCCGCATTGCTGCGCCAGCCACAGGCCGTTGCGCTCCACCCGGCGCCAGTGCGTTACGCCGTGGATGCGGCTCGTCGCCGCGGTGTTCTCGCTGGCCGCGAGTTCCCACAGCCTGTCGATCGCGATGCCGGATTCCCCATCCATGGACCGAGGATGGGCGCGACCAGCGGCGCGCTTCAACTGCGCGGCGACGACCGGCGGCGCCCGGCCGATGGAGGCCGGGCCTGCGGGCGCGCGGCTGCGCCGGCTCAGGCGCGTTCGCGCCGCGAGGGCGGGGCGATCGGGTCCGGCCGCCGTTGCGGCCGCCCTTGCTTCCACAGCCGCCACCATTCGCGGAACACGCCGACGTTGGCCTGCCACACCGAGGGCGTGAGCTCGCCGTCGAGCATGCCGCAGGGCGGGAACTCGTGGTTCAGCGGCCGGTGCCAGGTGCCGAACATGCGGTCCCAGATCGGGAAGAAGGCGCCGAAGTTGCGGTTCTGGTGCTCGGGCAGCGCCGAGTGGTGGATGCGGTGCACCTGCGGACCGGCGATCCAGCCGCGCAGCGGGCCGAGCGTGATGCGCAGGTTCATGTGGGTGAAGATCGCCCACACCAGCGCGAGGTCCCAGGCCAGCGCGGTAAAGGCGCCATCGATCTTGAACATGCCCATCGGGATGAAGATGAAGGGAATGCGGTAGACATTTTCCAGCCAGTGGTGGCGGAAGCTGGTCGTCGCATTCATGTTCACTTCGGTGTGGTGCAGCTTGTGGTGCGCCCAGAACCACGGCCAGGTGTGCTGGCAGCGGTGCATGCAGTAGTAGCAGAAGTCGTGGATCAGCATGAGCAGGGTGAACTGCGCCAGCCCGCCCCAGATCGAGTCGGGGAATTCGACGCTGAAGAGCGGCCCGCCGAGCGCAGCCACGCCCATCGGCACGAGGCGACCCAGCCCCACCATCAGGAGGTTGGTCATCACCACGAAGTTGACGATCCAGACGAAGTTGAACAGCTTGTCGCGCCACGGCTGCGCGCGATCGGCCGGGCGCAGGTACTCGACCGCGAGCCCGGCGGCGCACAGCAGGATCATTTTCGGTGCGCCGTTGATTAGCGCGATGGGGATGTCGAGTAGCACTCGGGACCTGCCTGACGTTTCACGGGATGGCGTGATCGCCGACCGCGAAGATGTTGGTCCCGCTGCCGGGGCCTGTCAAACCCAGCGAAGGATGGTGGCCAGGGACGGAATCGAACCGCCGACACGGTGATTTTCAGTCACCTGCTCTACCAACTGAGCTACCTGGCCGGATGGGCTGCGTGGCGCGGGCACCAAGGCTGCGTAGCGGGGCTACGCGGAACGGGCCGCAAAAGGCCGCGTATTACAGCCGCCGGCGGCGCGCGCGTCAAGTTACGCGGGGTCCGAGCCGGCCTGGTTCGGGTTGCGCTGTGTGTCGTCGGGAGCCCGGTTCGGCGCCAGCGGCGCTGCCACCGCCAGGGGGCCAGACGCATGCCGGGGCGGCTCAGCCTGGCGGCACGTAGCCGGCTGGCGCTTCCGCGCCGCCCTCGAACAGGAACTTGCGCATCTGGTCCTCGAGGAAAGCGCGCGCCTTGGGCTCCAGCGGCGAAAGGCGGTTTTCGTTGATCAGCATGGTCTGGCGCGCGACCCACTCGCCCCAGGCCTGCTTCGACACGCTGTCGTAGATGCGCCGGCCCAGCTCGCCTGGCCATGGCGCGTAGGCCAGGCCCTCGGCTTCGCGGCCCAGGCGCACGCAGTTGACCATGCGGGTCATGGCGACTCCTCCCTCAGCTGGTTGAGCAGGCGGCGCACCGGTTGCGGCAGGCCCAGCGCAGCGAGCGCGACGGCATCGATCCAGCGCTGGTCTGCATTGTCTGCCACGCGCGTGCGCGTGGCGTCGATCTCGATCCGGATCGGCCTCACCTGCAGGCGGAAGTGGGTGAACACGTGCATGAAGGGCGGTAGCACGGTCGAAGTCCGCGCACGCAATCCGTGCTCGTGCGCGAGGACGCTTGCGACATCTGCTCCCGTCGCACATTCGGGCAGGCTCCACAGCCCGCCCCAGATCCCGCTCGGTGGACGGCGCTGCAACAGCACGCGCCCGTTGTCGTCGCGCAGCACCAGCATCGTGGTCTCGCGGGTCGCGAGCGCGCGCGCGACCTTGCGCCGCGGCAACTCGGCGGTGAGTCCCTCGCGCAGTGCTACGCAGTCGGTGGCGACCGCACACTGATCGCATCGAGGCGCGGCGCGACGGCAGACCGTGGCGCCCAGATCCATGATCGCCTGGGTGTACTCGGCCATGCGCGCATGCGGCAGCAGCGATTCCGAGAGCGCCCAAAGCGCGCGCTGCACTGCAGCCGACTGCACGTCACCGTCAATGCCGGCATGCCGCGCCAGCACGCGGCGCACGTTGCCGTCGAGGATCGGCAGGCGCGTGCCGTGCGCCTGCGCCAGGATCGCGCCGGCGGTGGAGCGGCCGATGCCCGGCAGCGCCGCCAGCGACTCGAAGTCGGCCGGCAGCTCGCCACCGTGGCGCTCCACGCACAGCCGCGCCGCGCGGTGCAGGTTGCGCGCCCGCGAGTAGTAGCCCAGGCCGGCCCACAGCGCGAGCACGCGGTCGTCGTCGGCCTGCGCGAGCGCGCGCAAATCGGGCAGTTCGCGCACGAAGCACTCGAAGTACGGGATGACCGTCGCGACCTGGGTCTGCTGCAGCATCACCTCCGACAGCCACACCCGGTACGGCGTGCGCGGATGCTGCCACGGCAAATCATGCCGCCCATGCACCCCGAACCACTCCAGCACCCTGGTTGCGAACGACGCCGCCCCTGCAGGAGCGCGCTCTGCGCGCGACCGCGGAACCAGGCCTCGCCCCGGTCGCCCTTCATCGCGATCGCATTCCGCCGCGTCGACGCGATCGGTAGTTCCGCGGTCGCGCGCAGAGCGCGCTCCTACGACAGCGGGCGCGGCCAGCGCGTTCGAATCGACGCCGCCCGTCGCCCGTGGCCGCCGCTTGCGCTCAACCGATGGCATCGGGCAGCAGCCCGTCGACGTAGGCTTCGGGGTCGAAAATGCGCAGGTCGTCGAGGGTTTCGCCCACGCCCACGTAGCGGATCGGGATGCCGGTCTCGCGCGCCAGCGCGAACACCACGCCGCCCTTGGCGCTGCCGTCGAGCTTGGTGATGGCAAGGCCCGTGACCCCGGCAGCCTGGCGGAAGTGGCGCACCTGCGACAACGCGTTCTGGCCGGTAGTGCCGTCGACGACCTGCAGCACCTCATGCGGGGCGGTGGGATCGAGCCTGGCCAGCACGCGCCGGATCTTGGTCAATTCGTCCATCAGTCCGGTCTGCGTGTGCAGGCGCCCGGCGGTATCGGCGATCAACACGTCGACGCCGCGCGTCTGTGCCGATTGCAGCGCGTCGTAGATCACCGAGGCCGAGTCGCTGCCGCTGTCCTGCGAAATCACCGGCACGCCGTTGCGCGCGCCCCAGACCTTGAGCTGCTCCACCGCCGCGGCGCGGAAGGTGTCGCCGGCGGCCAGCATCACGCTGGCGCCTTCGCGCTGCAGGTGCTGGGCCAACTTGCCGATGGTGGTGGTCTTGCCCACGCCGTTGACGCCGACCACCATCAGCACGAAGGGATGCGCGTCGCCGCCCATCGTCAGCGGCACCGCGACCGGGCGCAGCATGCGCACCAGTTCGCTGCGCAGGGCGCGCAGCAGGGCGGCAGCGTCCTCGAACTCACGCGCCTGCATGCGCCGGCCCAGGTCCTCGACCAGCGCACTGGTGGCGGCGACGCCGACATCGGCGCCCAGCAGCGCCGTTTCCAGTTCCTCCAGCAGAGCGTCGTCGAGGCGCGGATTGGAGGACAGCAGGGTGCCGATGGTGCGCCCGAAGGCGTTGCCGCGCAGGCGTTCGCGCCAGCCGGGGGCGGGCTGGGTGGAGAGTTCCGGCGCAGCGGGCTCGGCCGGGATCGTCCCGGCGTCGCTCGCGGCCGGCTTGCGCTTCCAGAAGTTGAACATTGCGTGTGGAGATGACCGAGAATGCGGGCGCATGCTAACACCTGGCCAATTCCCCCAATGAGCCCGTCCAAACCCCGCCTGCCGGGCTTCGTGCGCGTGATCGGCGGCAGCCTGCGCGGCTCGAAGCTGCCGGTCCCCGACGTGCCGGGCCTGCGCCCCACGCCCGACCGCGTGCGCGAGACCCTGTTCAACTGGTTGATGCCGGTAATCGATGGCGCGCGCTGCCTCGATCTCTATGCGGGCACCGGGGCGCTGGGGATCGAGGCGATCTCGCGCGGGGCGCGCGAAGTGGTGCTGGTGGAGCGCGACCCGCGGCTGGTGGTCGCGCTGCGGGTGCAGTTGCAACGCCTCAAGATCGAGTCGGCGACGGTGGTCAACGAGGACGCTTCGAGGTATCTGGGCGGTGCGGCGCCTCCCTTCGACGTGGTGTTCCTGGACCCTCCCTTCGATGCCGGCCTGTGGTCGGAGGCCGCGAATGCGCTGGAGCAACTCGGCTGGCTCGCCCCGGCCGCGTGGATCTACGTCGAATCGCCGCGCGAGGCCCCGCCCGCCATGCCGCCCAACTGGTCGCCCTGGCGCGAACTCAACGCCGGCAGCGTCCGCTCCGCCCTCTACCGCCGCACCCTCAGCGCGACCGCCCCCTCCCGGTAGGAGCGCATCGCCGGGCCCGCTCGGGTAAGCTAGCGCCGGTTTTTCCGGCCGGCAACGCGATGAGTTCCAGCCCGATTTCGCCCGCCCGTGCCCGGATCGCGGTCTATCCCGGCACCTTCGACCCGATCACCAACGGGCACATCGACCTGATCGTGCGCGCGTCGCCGCTGTTCGACCGGGTGGTGGTGGGCATCGCGGAGAGTCCGGGCAAGGGCCCGACGCTGCCGCTGGACGAACGTATCGCGCTGGCCCGCGAGGCCCTGGTCGCGGTCAAGAACGTGGAGGTGCGCGGTTTTGCCTCGCTGCTCGCGCATTTCGTCCGTGAACTGGGCGCGGGGGTGATCCTGCGCGGGCTGCGCGCGGTGTCGGATTTCGAGTACGAATTCCAGCTCGCCAGCATGAACCGGCACCTGATCCCCGAGGCCGAAACCCTGTTCCTGACCCCGGCCGAGCAATACAGCTACATTTCCTCGTCGCTGGTGCGAGAAATCGCGCGCCTGGGCGGCGATGTCTCCGGTTTCGTCCACCCGTCCGTGCAGCGCGCCTTGCGTGCGCGTTTCGCGACCCAATGATCATCCTCGCCACCAGGCGCCAGTGCGGCAACCGACCCAAGGCCATCCCCATGAACACGACGTCCCGAATCCTGCTGATTCTCGCCCTCGCTGCCGGCACCGCCGCCTGCGGCAAGAAGGAGCAGGCCGCCGCACCGGCCGCCCCGGCCGCGCCCGTCGTGGTGCTCACGGCGCCGACCACCAACGACACCGAGGCGTGGAAGGCCTACCTCAAGCAGGAGCTCACGCCCTTCATCGACAAGCGCTATCGCCGCCCGTACATCTACTACATCCCGCTGGTGGACGAGACCGCTGCCGACAAGGACGCACAGCAGGCCCAGTACGAGGCCCAGATGGACAACGTCGGCAATGCGATCGGCCGCGGCGTGCAGGCCGGTTCCATGGTCGCCTTCGGTGGCCCGGACTCGAACAATATCCGCGAGGTGATCGTCGAGTCGTTCAAGCTCGCGAGCCCGAAGTCGCTCAAGGGCGTGCGCGTGGTGGTGGTCGCCAACCCGGCGATCCAGGCCGAGGTCGAGGCCGCGATCGCGCCCAGCGAGGCGGAGTTCAAGTTCGTCGAAGTGAAATAGGTCCGCGCTTCGGACCTGGCGCTGATCGCGCGCAGAGCGCGCTCCTACAAGGTCGGCGCCTCGTCGCCGGCGCAACCCCGTAGGAGCGCGCTCTGCGCACGATCAGCGTCGGAAATCGCATGGCCCTCTACATCACCGACCAATGCATCAACTGCGACGTCTGCGAACCGGCCTGTCCCAACCAGGCCATCGCGATGGGCGCCACGATCTACGAGATCGCGCCCGGACGCTGCACCGAATGCGTGGGACACCACGACGAGCCGCAGTGCATCGCGGTATGCCCGGTCGAGTGCATCCTGGTCGATCCCCATCACATCGAATCGCAGGAGCAGCTCGCGGCCAAGTACCGCCGGTTGACCGGCACCAAGGAAACCGCATGACTTTCCGCCTGCTGCTCTGCCTCGTGGCCTGGATCGCTGTTCCTGCCGCCGCGCAGGTCGCCGCGCCGGTGCTGCCGCGCGAGGCCGCCGTCGCATCGGCCAATGCGCAGGCGACGCAGGCCGGCCTCGAAGTGCTGCGCGCCGGCGGCAACGCCTTCGATGCCGCGGTCGCGGTGAGCGCGACCCTGGGCCTGGTGGAACCGGAAAGTTCCGGCCTCGGCGGCGGCGGGTTCTTTCTCCTGCACCTCGCGGGCGAAAACCGCGACGTGTTCGTCGATGCGCGCGAAACCGCGCCATCTGCCGCGACCCGCGACATGTTCCTGGGCGCCGATGGCGAGCCGGTCCGCGGACTCTCGGTCAATGGCGCCCTCGCGGCCGCGATACCCGGCCTGCCGGCGGCACTCGATCACGTATCGAGGAAATACGGGCGGCTGCCGCTGGCCAAGGCGCTGGGCCCGGCGGCACGGCTGGCACGCGAAGGCTGGCGCTTCGACGCCAAGAATGCGGCGATGCTTGGCTACCGGCTCGAATACCTATCAAGCAATGCAGGCGCCTCGGCCCTGCTCCTGCGCGGCGGCAAGGCGCCTGTGGTTGGTTCGCGCATGAGGAATCCCGACTACGCGCGCACCCTCAAGCTGCTGGGCGAGCAGGGCGCGGCCGGCTTCTATCGGGGCGCCTTCGCGGCCAGGCTGGTCGACGGCGTGCGCGCCGCCGGCGGCATCTGGACGCTGGACGACCTCGCGAAGTACCGCGTGGTGGAACGCGAGCCGATCCGCTTCACCCATCGCGGCTATGCCATCGTCACCGCGCCACCGCCCTCGGCCGGCGGCGCCATGCTGGCGCAGGTCTTCCAGGTCCTCGATGGCTACGATTTCGCACCCATGGGGCGCGTCGACCGTGCGCACCTGCTGGTGGAGGCGATGCGCCGCTCGTACCGCGATCGCGCGATCTACTTCGGCGATCCGGACTTCGTCAAGGTACCGCTCGACCTGCTGCAGAGCCCGCAATACGCCGCCGGCCTGCGCGCCTCGATCAATCCGGCACGCGCCACGCCCAGCGATCTGCTGCCCGGAATCGTGGCGACGCCGGTGCGGCCGCAGACCACCCATTTCTCCATCATCGACCGTGACGGCAACCTCGCCGCGGTGACGCAGACCGTCAACCTGCCGTTCGGCAACGGACTGGTCGTTGCGGGCAGCGGCTTCCTGCTCAACAACGAGATGGACGATTTCTCGGCCAAGGCCGGCGTGCCGAACGCATTCGGCCTGGTCGGCGAGGACGCCAATGCGATCGCGCCGGGCAAGCGCCCGCTGTCGTCGATGACGCCGAGCATCCTGCGCGGCACCGAGCGCGTGGCCGTGCTGGGCACGCCCGGCGGCAGCCGCATCACCAGCATGGTGCTGCTGGCGACGATCGCGCTGATGGACGGCGCCACGCCGCAGGAAGCGGTGGCCCTGCCGCGCTTCCACCACCAGTACCTGCCCGACGTGATTTCGGCCGAGCAGGGCGCGTTCAATGCGGACGAGCAGAAGGCGCTGGAACAGCGCGGCCACACCGTCGCGGCCGGCGAGCGCACCTGGGGCAACATGTACATCGCGAGTTGGGACCTGCGCAGCGGCGCGGTCGCCACCGGCGCCGACCCGCGCTGGGAAGGCGAGGGGCGCGGCGCCAGCGCGGGCGACATTCATCGTTGAAGCAGCGCGCTGCGACTACAATCGCCGCTCACCGCGGCTACCAACGGCAACGATCGTGAAACTCTGGTCGATCCTGGGCAACTCGCAGATGCTCGACGGCGGCGCCATGTTCGGCAACGCGCCGCGCGCGATGTGGGCAAGCTGGCTGCCGCCGGACGCGCAGAACCGCGTGCTGCTGGCCTGCCGCGCGCTGCTGGTCGAGGGCATCGCGGGCAAGCGCGTGCTGTTCGAGACCGGCATCGGCTGCTTCTTCGAACCGAAGTTGCGCGAGCGCTACGGCGTGGTCGAGGACCGCCACGTGCTGCTGGAATCGCTTGCGGCGGCGGGCTTCTCGCACCAGGACATCGACGTCGTGGTGCTCTCGCACCTGCATTTCGACCACGCCGGCGGCCTGCTGGCGCCGTGGCGCGAAGGCGTGCCGCATGCGCTGCTGTTTCCCAATGCGCGGTACCTGGTCGGCGAGCAGTGCTGGCAGCGCGCGCTGCACCCGCACGCGCGCGACCGCGCCTCGTTCATCCCGGAGCTGATGCCGCTGCTGGGGTCGTCCGGGCGCCTGGAGCGCGTGAGCGGCGAATTCTCGGAAGCGCTGGGCCGCGAAGTGCGCTTCCACTACAGCGACGGTCACACACCCGGCCTCATGCTGTCCGAAATCGGTGGCGACGGTGGCGTGGTGTTCTGCTCCGACCTCATTCCGGGGCGTCCCTGGGTGCACCTGCCGGTGACCATGGGCTACGACCGCTATCCCGAACTCCTGATCGACGAGAAGCGCCGCTTCCTCGACGACAAACTCGCGCGCGGCGTGCGCCTTTACTTCACCCATGATCCCGGTTGCGCGCTGGCGGACGTGGCACTCGATGCCAAGGGTCGCTACGGCACCGTCCACGAGCGCGCGGAACTGGTCGCCGCGTCGCTGGCCGCCTGAACTGAACCACGAGGTTTTCCCCATGCGTCGTAACTCCTTCCTTGCAGCATTGCTGGGCGCAGCCTGCACCGCTGCGGGCGCCGCCGGCCCCATCCATTTCGGCGAGCCACTGCCCGCCGATGCGGTGCCGGTGCCGCTGGCGACCGCACTGGCCGATCCCGACACCTACGCGCAATCGCCGCACGCGATCCAGGGCGAGATCACCAAGGTGTGCCAGGACAAGGGCTGCTGGACCATCATCCGCGACGGCTCGGCGTGGGCGCGCGTTTCCACCGGTCACCGCTATTTCCTGCCCAAGGACGCCAGCGGCATCGCGGTGGCCTATGGTCGCCTCGTGCGCAAGGAACTCGACGCCAGGACCGTAGAGCACCTCAACGCCGAAGGCGGCGAGGCGCAGGCGCAGGAATTCGGCATCGACGCGCTGTCGATCTCGATCGAGGCCGCCGCCGAGGGCACGCCTTGAGCGGCATCAGCCGTCGCGCCTGGCTGCGCGGCAGCGCCGCGATCGCGGGCCTGGGATTGCTGGCCGGCCCCGGCAGCCGCCTGTTCGCCGCGGCTGGCTTGCCGCCGCGCGAGATCGCGGGCTACGGCCCGTTGGCGCCGGTGCGCGATCTCGCCACCGACCTGGCGCTGCTCAATCTTCCGGCGGGATTCACTTATCGCAGCTTCGGCTGGGCCAACGAAGCGCTGGCCGGCGACTACCCGACGCCGGCCGCGCACGACGGCATGGGCGTGGTGTCGCAGCAGGGCGACTCGCTGATCCTCATCCGCAACCACGAAATGGTCACCGACACCGGCGCCTTCGGGCCACGCCGGATCCAGTTCGATCGCAGCGCCGGTGGCGGCACCGTGACGCTCGAGGTCGATGCGCGCGACGCCACCCTGCGCCGCGCGTGGCCCTCGCTCTCCGGCACGTTGCAGAACTGCGCCGGCGGCGTGACGCCCTGGGGCACCTGGCTCAGTTGCGAGGAATACGTTGCCGAGGGCGTGCGCGGTGGCGATGTGCAGTCGAAATTCCTGCCCGGCATCCAGCGCGAGCACGGTTTCGTGTTCGAGGTGCCGCCCGCGGGCGTGCGCGATCCTGCGCCGCTGGTCGCGCTGGGCCAGTTTCGCCACGAAGCGGCTGTCGTGCACGTGGCGACCGGCGACGTCTACATGACCGAGGATCGCCTGCCTTTCTCCGGGTTCTACCGTACCGTGCCGAAGGAGCCCGGCCGGCTCTCGCGCGGCGGGCGCCTGCAGATGCTGGGCGTGCGCGAGCAGCGCGAGTTGCGTCGCGGCCTGGTGGTCGGCCAGTCGTGGCCGGTTGCCTGGGTCGATATCGAGGACCCGATGATGGCCCACACGCCCGGCACCCATGACGGGCTGGGCGTACTCAACCAGGGCCGTGCCGCGGGCGGCAGCGTGTTCACCCGGCTCGAGGGCTGCATCGCTGGCGCCGACACCGTGTGGTTCACCTCGACCAGTGGCGGCGACGCCGGCCATGGCCAGATCTTCGCCTACCACGTCGGCGCGCAACGCCTCGAACTGGTCTACGAATCGAGCGGCCCGGAAGCGATCGACTATCCCGACAACATCTGCCTCAGTCCGCGTGGCGGCATGGTGATCTGCGAGGACGGAGGCCGCGACAGCCAGTTGATGTGGGGCATGAGCTCCGATGGCGGGCGTTTTCCGCTCGCGCAGAATGCCGTGGTGCTCAACGACGGCCCGCAGGGCTTCAGTGGCGATTTCCGCCGGGCCGAATGGGCTGGCTGCTGTTTTTCGCCCGACGGCAAATGGCTGTTCGCCAACATCTACAAGCCGGGCTTCACGGTCGCCATCACGGGGCCGTGGAAGACTGGGCTGGTCTGAAGCGACCGGCTGCGGCCGGCACCAAACGTCAGAGGATCCACGCCATGCCCCCGACCATCACCGCTCTCTATGCCGCCCTGCTGGCCGGTTTCATCGTCCTGCTCGCCGCGCGCGTGGCGAAGTTCCGGCATGCGAACAAGATCGGCATCGGCGAGGGCGACAACCGCGTGCTTGCGCGCATGGTCCGCGTGCACGGCAATGCGGTCGAGAATGCGCCGATCGGGCTATTGCTGCTGTTGCTGTGCGAACTGGTCGGCACGACGCCGACCTTGCTGCACCTGTTCGGCGCCGCCCTCGTGGTGGGGCGCATCGCCCATGCGCTGGGCTTGTCGCGTACCGCAGGCGCTTCGCTGGGCCGCATCACCGGCATGGCACTGTCGTGGACCGCGATGGTGCTGATGGCCGGCGTGCTGGTGGGGGCGTTCTTCGGCGTGCGCTGGTAGCGCACCGCCACTGGATCCCGGCCTGCGCCGGGATGACGCCAAATTGGGGGGCAACGCCTGCAATGACGGCAACGCTTGCAACACCTGCAACGAAGGCAACACCTGCAGCGAAGGCAACACCTGCAGCGAAGGCAACACCTGCAACGAAGGCAACACCTGCAGCGAAGGCAACACCTGCAACGAAGGCAACACCTGCAGCGAAGGCCCCCCTTCATGTCGTCATCCCGGCGCACGCCGGGATCCAGTAGCGGATCGGCGTGCGCTGGCGACTGAACCCCGCCCTGCGCAACTACGCCGATCGAGGCGCAGCAGTCTCAGCGCAACAGGCGCTCACGGCCACGGCTCCCCCCGCGCATCGCGCTCGAGGAAATACAAGCCGGCGTAGAGCTTCGGATCGAGCGAGTAACCGGCTGCCGCGCGATCGGCCAGCCACGCCGCCACGCCCGCGCGCGGCACGTGGTGCACGATGATCTCCTCGGTCGAGTCGCCGCCACCCGGGCCTACGCGCGTCAGTCCACGCGCGCGCACGAACGCGACCTGCTCGTTGCTCATGCCGGCCGACGACGGCCCCGCCATGACGAAGTCGATGCGCGCGGCGCGATAGCCGGTTTCCTCCTCCAGCTCGCGCTGCGCGGTCTCGATCGCGCCTTCATGTGCGTGCTCGGCGAGGTCGCCGACCAGCCCTGCCGGCATCTCGATGGTCAGGCACTGGATCGGCACGCGGTATTGCTCCACGAACACCACTTCGTCCGCATCGGTGGTGGCCACCACGATCACCGCGCCGCCGGGATTGACCCGCTCGGCGTATTCCCAGCTACCGCGCTTCTTCAGGCGCAGCCAGCGGCCGTTGAAAAGGGTCTCGGTTTGCGTCATCGTTCGCGCCCTTCGCGCCGGCCCGATCGGGGCCGGAGGCCAACAGCATAGCCGCCACCGCGGCATCCGCCCCGGGAACCTCCGCCGCGCCGCGCGGTCCGAGGTCGACCTTGATGGAACCCAGCGCATGATACGAATTGCCTTCACCCTCCTCATTTCCGTCGCGCTGCTGTCGGGCGCCGCCGCCCATGCCCAGGCCCTGCTTGAACCCGCGCCGCAGCCGCAGGCGGCGCCAACGGTCGATGCCGAGGCGATCAAGCGCGCCACCAACGTGCCGGCGCTGGTGGCGCAGGGGCAGCGCTACGCCCAGGCCGGCGACTGGGCGGGCTACACCACGGTGCTCGATCGCCTGATCGAGCTGCGCCCCTTCGTCGGCACCCTGCGCTACGAGCTGGCCGCGGCCTATGCGATGCAGGACATGAAGTCGGAGGGCTACGACCAGCTGGTGCGCCTGCAGGGCAGCGGCTACGCCTACGACGTCACCACCGACCAGCGCTTTGCCAAGCTGCACGGCACCGAGCTGTGGACCTACCTGGTCGAGAACCTGGCGCGGAACGCGCAGCAGTTCGGCCCCGGCAAGGTGGTGGCAACCCTGCCCAAGGGCGATCACCTGTACGAAAGCGTGGCCTGGGACCCGAAGTCCGAGCGCTTCCTGGTGGGCTCGGCGCGCAGCGGCGCGATCGTGCGCATCGCCGCCGACGGCAAGCCCGAGCCCTTCATCGAGCCCAATGTCGAGAACGGCCTCTGGGGCGTGTTCGACCTGGTGGCAGACCCGGCGCGCGACGCGCTGTGGGTGGCCAGCGGCGCGACCGTGATTTCGCCGCACGCGCTGCCGGAGGACTACGGCCGTTCGGGCCTGTTCCGCTTCCGCCTGTCCGACGGCAAGTTCGTGTCCAGGACGCTGCTGCCGGCCGATGGCAAGAACCATCTCCTGACCGCGCTGGCGGTGACGCCGCAGGGCCTGGTGTTCGCGATCGACAGCGTCACCAATCGCGTGCTCAAGCTCGAGGGCAATGGCTTTCGCGTGGTGGTGCAGAACCCGATGCTGGAAAAGCTGCGCGCGCTGGCGGCCACCGACGACGGCAAGACGCTGTACTTCAGCGACTACGAGCTGGGTTTGTTCGGGATCGACCTGGCCAGTGGCCGCGGATTCGACGTGTTGGCGAATGCCAAGGTCACGCTGGAGGCGATCGAACGCATGGCCTGGTACCAGGGCCACTTGATCGCGCTGCAGAACGGCTTCCCGCCCAATCGCGTGATGCGCTTCGCGATGTCGCCGGACCACCGCAAGGTGCTCGCGAACCAGGGCCTCGACGCATCGCAGAAGGCCTGGAGCGCGCCAACCGGCGGCACCCTCGCGGGCGATCGCTTCGTGTTCATCGCCGATTCGCAGCGTGGGGCGCTGGATGGGTATGGCAACGTCAAGGACCCCGCGTTGTTGACGCCCGTCGAGCTGTGGGGCAGTGACGCGCGGTTGGCCTGGAATGTCCTGGTCGATGACGACGCCGTCGCGGCCGGCAAGCAGCAACCGGAGCAATCGCAGTAGCAGGCGCCAATCGCGCGCAGACCGCGCCCCCACAATGCCGGCCTTGCAGGAGCGCGCTCTGCGCGCGATGGGCCTCGGTCGCCCACTCCGTCGGCGACCGAGCCATCGCAATCCGCGATGCCACCCGATCTCACCGCCCCCGCATCCGCTCCAGGTGCTCCCGCACGCGCCGCCGCGTCATCGGCCCGAACTTGAGGCGCTCGAGCAAATCATCCACCGCGGCCTCATCCGGCACCCCCACGGCGTACTGCTCCGGATCGGTCGCCACCGGCGCATCCAGCGCAATCACGGTCAACTGCCGCGACATCAAGGCCTGCTCGCGATGGGCCCGGATCTTCGCCGCCACGCTCGCAGCCCCGCGCATCCGCAAAAACGGCACCTCTTCCACCCGCGCCAGCACCGCATCCAGCGTCTCGAAATGCGCCAGCAGCGCTGCCGCGGTCTTCGGCCCGATCCCCGGCACCCCCGGAATGTTGTCCACCGCGTCCCCGGTCAGCGCCAGGAAATCCGCCACCTGCGCCGGCCGCACGCCCATCCGCTCCACCACGCCATCGGGCCCGTAACGCTGGTTGCGCGCGAAGTCCCACACGCGGTCGTGCTCGCCGATCAACTGCGTCAAATCCTTGTCGGCCGAAACGATCACGCCACGCCAGCCCTTGGGCCGCATCTGCGCCAAGGCGCTGCCGATCAGGTCATCCGCCTCGTAACTGCCATCGCTCGCCGACGCCAACCCCAGCGCCGCGCACACCTCGCGGCAATACACGAACTGCCGGTCGAGATCGGCCGGCGGTAATTCGCGATTGGCCTTGTACTGCGGATAGATCTCGTTGCGGAACGAGGTGGTGAGCGACTGGTCGAAGGCCACCATCATGTGCGTGGGCCGCGCCTGCTCGAACAGGTTGAGCAGGAAGCCCAGGAACCCGTACACCGCGTGCACCGGCTGTTCCTCGTGGTCGACGAATTCCGGCGCCACCGAGTAGTACGCGCGGAACACGTACACGCTGGCATCGACCAGATGGAGCGTGCGTGGGCTCATGCGTGGGCGCGATCGGCGCTACAGCGCCAGTTCGGACAGCCGCGACATCGGATCGGGCCGTTCGCGATCGGGCACCGGCTCGCGCGCGGTGCCGATGTGCACGAAGCCCACGATCGACTCGCCATCCGCGAGCCCGAACCAACGCGCCACTTCCGCGTCGTAGGCCGCCCAGCCGGTAAGCCACTGCGCGCCGAAGCCCAAGGCCTGCGCCGCGTGCAGCAAGTTGAAACAGGCGCAGCCGGCGGACAGCAGTTGCTCGCGCTCGGGAATCTTGTGCCCCGCCACGATCCTCGCCACCACCGCGATGATGAGCGGCGCATCGAGGTATCGCAGCCGTTCCTTCTCGACCTTGGCCGGATCGATCCCGCGCGTAGCCGCCAGTTCCGCCAGCCGCTGCCCGAAGCGCGCGCGCACATCGCCCGCGATGCGCACGAAGCGCCAAGGTGTCAGCCGCCCATGATCCGGAATCTGCACCGCGGCCTGCAGCAGCGTCCGCAGTTGCGCCTCATCCGGCCCTGGCAGGCCGAGGCTGCGCGAAGGCGTCGAATGCCGACCCAACAATGCGTCCAGCGCAGATTCCACGTCACCCATCTCCAAATCGGCCATCCAGTCTAACAACCTCACCGCAACCACATCCCCGTGCCCGATGGGCCTAGGTCGCGCATGGAACGCGCTCCTGCATTGGGGAGGCCTCGGTCGCGGCTGAAGCCGCTCCTGCAGTGAGGGGAGGGCTTGTCGCGGAGTCAGGGCTTCGGGCCGTGCCACGGATCGAGATCGAGATAGCCCACGATCGCCGCGTCCGGGCGCCGCACTACGGCGACGATGTCCTTGCTGCGCGCAACCAGTGGCAGCCACCCCATGTCGACTTCCGCTACGCGACTGCGCGCCAGGAACCGCTGCACCCGCGCACTCGCCGCCGCATCGCGCGCTGCCAGCTCCGCCATCGGCTTGGCCCGCGCCACCACCGCCGCCGCATTGGCCGCGTAGTCCTGGTAGTGCTGCGGATAGCGCTCCAGGTCCTTGCCGCGCAGCGCCGTGAACATGATCGCCTCGGCCGTATCGCGATCCTCGGGCATGTGCGCGAAGGCCATCCGCGGCCCGCTCCAGGGCGCGCGATCGAATCCCGCAGGCGCCAGCTTCAAGTCCGCGTCCTCGAGCTGGTTCGCACTCACCGCCACCAACCGATCCACCGTGAACACCAGGAAGGCCGGCCGCGCCGCCGAAATCACGTTGAGCCCGTACAGCAGCGCCGCCATCTGCAGCACCGCGATCACCGCCAGGTCGAACTTCAACCCCCGCTTGCCGGACCGGAACACCACCAGCGTCAACAGCGGCCCGATCACGATATCGATGCCGATCAGGATCACCACCAGCCGGTCGCCCCCGCTGGCCGCGAACAGCGGCCCCGGGTACCAGACGAAGAACAGCAAGGAGCCCACCGCGAGCGCCAGCAACAGGCTGATCGCGAGGTGGATGGAGGCGGCTTTCCAGCGGCTCATGGGGCGAATCCCGGTTCCTGGCTCGGACAGGCCGTTTGATAGGGGCAGGGCGCGCCCTCGTCAAGCCCACCGCGTGACCGCGCAAGCCAGCATGCGCTAGCATCCGAGGCTCGCGGCTTTCGGCGCATCCGGGGGAGGGATCATGGCGGTCACCGTCGCGGTCGTTAAAGAGACGGCGCCCAACGAGCGGCGCGTCGCCATTTCCCCCGAGGTGGTCAAGAAGCTGGCCAAGCTCGGCGCCAGCGTGGTCATCCAGACCGGCGCCGGCGACCCCACCCATCAACCTGATGGCCTGTTCGGCGACGTGGCCAAGGCTCCTGACGCGCGCAGTGCGCTGGGCCAGGCCGACGTGGTGTTCAAGGTGGCCCCGCCCACGCTGGACGAAATCGCCGCCATGAAGGAAGGCGCGATCTATGTCGGCATGCTCGCCGCCCACACCGCGCCCGAGCGCACCAAGGCCCTGCGCGATCGCAAGATCACCGCGTTTGCCATGGAACTGCTGCCACGCACCACCCGCGCGCAGGCCATGGACATCCTCTCCTCGCAGGCAGGCATGGCCGGCTACAAGGCCGTGCTGATCGCCGCCCAGGCCAGCCCCAAGTTCTTCCCCATGCTCACCACCGCAGCCGGCACCGTGCGGCCCTCGAAGGTGCTGATCGTGGGCGCCGGCGTGGCCGGCCTGCAGGCCATCGCCACCGCGCGGCGCCTGGGCGCGGCCGTCGAAGGCTTCGACGTGCGCCCGGAAGTGAAGGAGCAAATTGAGTCGCTGGGCGCCAAGTTCCTCGACCTCGGCGTCTCCGCCTCCGGCACCGGCGGCTACGCCCGCGAACTCACCGCCGAAGAACGCGCCGAGCAGCAGAAGCGCCTGGGCGAACACCTGAAGGGCATCGACGTCATCGTCACCACCGCTGCCGTCCCCGGCCGCCCGGCGCCCAAGATCATCACGAAAACCATGGTCGACGGCATGAAAGCCGGCGCCGTGATCGTGGACCTCGCCGCCGAAACCGGCGGCAACTGCGAACTCACCAAGCCGGGCGAGACCTACGTCTACAACAACGTCACCATCGTCGGCCCCCTGGGCCTGCCCAGCATGGGCGCCCAGCACGCCAGCGAAATGTATGCCCGCAACCTCTACAACTTCGCCGCGCTGTTCATCGTGGAAGGCGCGATCAAGCTCGATTGGGAAGACGAGTTGATCGCCAAGACCTGCCTGACGCACGGCGGCGAGATCAAGCACGAAGCAACCAAGAAGCTGGTCGAGGGCGCGTAAGCACCGCAAGACGCCGGCGACCGCTCGGAGTACCCGCACCGTTTCAAATGGCGTCATCCCGGCGAAAGCCGGGACCCAGTAGCGAGGCACAACGTATACCCGACTGGATCCCGGCCTGCGCCGGGATGACGTCAAGTAGACGGGATGACGTCAAGACGGAACGAGTGGGGACGCGGCACCAGCAGATCGATGTACCCCCGCCGCCCACCCGGCGAACGGAACCCCGAATCAACCGGCACCCGCCCCGCGGTTGCCCGAAGGGAGACGACGATGGAAATATTCCTGGCCCTCTACATCTTCATGCTCGCCGCCTTCACCGGCCACGAAATCATCTCGCGCGTGCCCGTCATCCTGCACACGCCCCTCATGTCCGGCTCCAACTTCGTCCACGGCATCGTCGTCGTAGGCGCCATGGTCGTCCTCGCCCACGCCGACACCACCCTGGGCAAAGCCATCGGCTTCGCCGCCGTGGCCCTGGGCGCCGGCAACGCCGCCGGCGGCTACGTCGTCACCGAACGCATGCTCGACATGTTCAAGACCAGCAAACCCGCCCCCAAGAAAGCCTGATGTTGTAGGAGCGCGCTCTGCGCGCGATAAGCCTACCCAGACCAACCGCAACGCCCAGCTTCGCGACCACCCGTACTCGCCTCACCAAATCACCGGTCGCGCGCAAGCGCGCTCCTACAGGAACCCGCAGGGGAACGCGTCATGGATTTCGGCAACTTCCAGAGCTGGCTCCCGAACATCGCCCGCCTCGCCTACTTCGTGGCGGCGGTCCTGTTCATCCTCGGCATCAAACGCATGTCCTCGCCGGTCACCGCGCGCAAGGGCATCGTCCAGGCCGGCTGGGGCATGGTCATCGCCACCGTCGCCACCTTCGGCGTCACTGGCGCGCACAACATCTGGTGGATCCTCGGCGCCCTCGCGCTAGGCATCATCCCCGCCTGGTTCAAGGCCAAGTCGGTCGCCATGACCGCCATGCCGCAACAGGTGGCGCTCTACAACGGCATGGGCGGCGGTTCCGCCGCGGCCATCGGCGCAGTCGAACTCCTGCGCTTCTCCGCGCAAGGCAGCGCCCCCAGCCGCGTGGTGCTCGCCGCCGCCGTGATCGGCGCGCTCATCGGCGCCATCTCGCTCACCGGTTCCATCATCGCCTGGGCCAAGCTCGACGGCGTGATGGACAAGCGCTTCACCTTCAAGGGCCAGCAGTACATCAACCTGCTGGTCTTCCTCGCCGCGGTACTGGCCGGCGCCCACCTGTTCCTGGGCCTCGACGTGCGCGTGATCATCGCCTTCTTCGTCCTTGCGCTGCTGTTCGGCGTGATGATGACGCTGCCCATCGGCGGCGCCGACATGCCGGTGGTGATCTCGCTGTTCAACGCCTTCACGGGCCTTGCCGTCGCATTCGAGGGCTTCGTTCTCAACAACGAGGCCCTGATCATCGCCGGCATGGTGG
>Ga0209254_10000992_pt1 | contig 25076 bp, 28 predicted proteins | sample FrelakmetDIP11DI_FD_187148 | JGI IMG/M metagenome (GOLD analysis project Ga0209254, IMG submission 187148) | Freshwater lake sediment microbial communities from the University of Notre Dame, USA, for methane emissions studies - DIP11 DI (SPAdes)... | ecosystem: Environmental > Aquatic >...
TTGAAGTGGTGGGAGAGCCAGGAATCACCGGCCGTGAAGTCCAAATAGCTGCTCTGATTGAAAGAGGTTCAGCCAGAAGGATGGACAGTGATGAAATCGCAGCAAGCGAGGAAGATGCCTAAAAATCTGACCGGGATGCAGCCCAGAAAACAGTGCCACCCGTGGGCTTTCAACCTGAGCGCGGCCCTGTTCCTGTGCATGGGGGGTGATGGTGGAATTTCCGTTGGAAGTGCGATGATTGGTAAATGAGGCAATAGGAACGGGAATTGCATCTTGATAACACAATGCACTTAATCTTAGCCTGGAAGTCGCAGGAGTAAAAAAATGAAGAATCCTGGAAGGAAAAAACCTAGCAGAAGGGTGATTCTGATCGCCTGCGTGCTGATGATGGCAGCCTCCAGTTGTTCGGAAACCGACCAGGAACAACTTAAGAAAATGGCCGAAAAGGCTGCTCAAACCGCTGCCGCTGAGGGTTTGAAGGCGGTCGAAACACAGGCCGACAAGCTCAAAATGACCGCCATCGCGATCGTGGAGACCGAAACGGATCAACTCAAATCGACCGGCGTCGCTATAGCTGAAACACAGGCCGTGTACATCAAGGAAACCGCCGTGGCGCAATTTGCCACGCAGTTGGCAAACCTCTCAGGGGATTTAGCCAGGAAAACGCCTTCGCCATGGGACACAAGTTGGGTGCCATCCGATTCGCAAATTGCGATTGACAAAATAAATGACTTATTATCCGGCACCGGGTTGGTCGGCGCTGGGGATGAAATTCTCCACGGGTCCAGGCAATATGGAGTCAACCCGGCATTTGCCTTAGCCATGTTTCGCAAGGAAGCCTCTTTTGCTGCACAGGATACGAGGGCGCGAAGCAATAACAATCCAGGGAATGTCATCGCTACCGGAAATTGTCGGGGACTGCCGACGGGGTCAAGCTGCAGCGGTGTTTATGGCGAAATCAGCACCGACGGGAGATTCGGTGTATATGCCAGCATAGCTGATGGCATAAAAGCATACTTCTATCTTCTCGAACGCGAATATAAACCGGGAACCGACCGCAACTGTTCCGACATCGCCTGCATCGTTACTGTCTACTGCCCACCATCCGAATGCGAGACTAATAAATACATCGATCAAATCACCGGGTGGACGCGAGAATATCAAAGCCAGATATTAACTCCATAGGTTTCTTGAATACCTGATGATCTTCACGAGCATCTTTTAGGCCCCCAACAGCGTTAGAGATTATGTATTCCAAGGGAAGGCTGCCCGAACGGCTGTTAATTGACATTTCACGTCCCCCAAACCCATAGCATTTCCCCCTACAGCAGCTACAGGCTCTTCGCCTCTTCAACCCAACGTTTCACAGCCATCTTGAACAGGTTTCTTTTAGACGAAAAATCCGCAGAGTCAAGAAAGGTGATGGTGGCGCGGATGTTGGAATTCCATATTTGACAGGAACTCCTGATGCGGTGTTGGCATGAGTTTCCGTCCTTGCCTTTCACTCCAGGATTTTCCAGAATGAATCCTTGCGGGTGATCTTACCCTCGACGAACTCGAGCAAGTCGACCCCGCGCACTTCATTCCTTTTCCCTGAAAGCGACGTGCCGGTGAGAGTCCATTCGGAGACCCCGAAATCACCACACACCCAATGCCGGTCTTCGCCGTAATGAACGTCCGGAATTCCCTCGAATCGTTTCGCCAGGCCAGCTCGCACCTGGTCCTTCCCGACAAAGCGATCGCCGCGCGGGGCTGAGCCGCGCGGCATGTAGAAGACGCAATCCTGCGCGAAATAGCCCATGATGGAATCCAAATCATGCCGGTTAAATGCTTCGAGGAAGCCTTCCAATAATTCGTGTGTCACAAGCTCGGACATGAGACGACCTCCAAATGTGGATTATGTCTGTTGGAGTGCTTCAGCTTGCGGGTTTAATCCGAGGACATTCCAAACATCCATCTCGCCTTTGCCTTTGACGCTGACCTGGCCGCGCGCTTCACACAGGAACTCGTGCTGGATCAGCTCATAAGTCGAACGCGTGATCTGGATGGTGCCGCCCGCTCCGTGTGATTCCATACGGCTGGCGGTGTTCACCGCATCGCCCCACAGGTCATAGCTGAATTTACGCCGCCCAATCACCCCGGCCACCACCGATCCCGAGTTGATCCCGATCCGGAACTGCAGCTGGTGTCCCTGAATCTCATGCTGGCTGACATAATCCTGCATGTCCAGCGCCAGACGGGCCAGCGCCTGGGCATGGTCGGGGCGCGGGCGCGGCACCCCCGCTGCCACCATGTAGCAGTCGCCGATTGTTTTGATCTTCTCCAGGTTGTATTTATCCACCAGGGTATCAAACTGGGAGAATATTTCATCGAGCAGAGAGACCAGCTCCGTCGGCGACATGCTGACCGACATGGGCGTGAAATTCACCACATCTGCAAACAGGATGCTGGCCTGATCGATATGGTCGGCGATGATGCGGTTCTCATTTTTTAAAACACGGGCAATGTCAGACGGCAGGATATTGAGCAGCAGGTTCTCCGATTTGAGCTGCTCCTCCTGCAGCAATTGCAGCGCGGTATCTCTCTGGTTAAAAACGGCTCTCAAATTCCAATACAGGATTATACAGAAGTTGACGAAATTGATGCCCCAGAAAACCGTGCTGACCTCGAACGGCACATTGTTGCTGAAACGCAACCAGGGCTGCAGGGCGACGATCAGAATCACCAGGACGAGAGTGGCGCCCAGCCAACCCAGGAATTCTCGAGTGCGCTGTGTGATCATGCTGAAGGCCGCCATCGGAAGAAAGATTATGACACCGGTTGAATTGGCAATTCCTCCCAACGACAGAATGATAAGGAATGTAGCCGCCAGGTGGACGCCAATATATATGTTTCGAACCGAAGTCGCTCGCAGTCGCCTCACCGACAGGAGCGCCAGCAAGCCCAAATCGAAGATGGCATAGCCGGCGAAGCCGAGAAAGGCACCGATTTCGTCAAAGTACAGGAAGATGAACGCCCAAACCAGCATGATGGGAGCCCCGATCAGCAGGGTGTTGACCATCTGCGTCAAGGCGGCTCTAAAATCTGAGGGGAGAGCCAGATTATCCGCAGGCTCATAAAGTGATGCGCTCAGGCGTTCGGCCAGTTTGGATTTCATATGGACCATCAGGTGATAATGAGTAGAAAGTTTATCTGGCGGTGCAGCCCAACGGAAAGTGCTGCGTACCGCCGATTTTAAAAAACCGGACAACTGCTAATATACCACCTTAGCGTGTCTGGCATCCAGCCCCAGGCGAATTTGCTGCGCGTCCAGGTATTCCCCAAAGGCTGCCAGGCAGTCCTTTATCGCCGCAAGCATGGCCTCGTCTTCTTTGTCCACTTCTGCTTCCCACCACCAGTTCTTGATTGTAAGCACCCTGCCTGCGCGATCGAATGCGGGATCGAGGCGGGCAACCAGGCGGTCGCCGTACAGCACGGGCAGCACATAGTAGCCGTAGTTGCGCTTATCGGCCGGCTTATAAACTTCCCAGGCATAATGGAAACCGAATAGCATCTGAACCAGGTTGAGGTCCCACATCATGTTATCCAGTGGAGCGATCAGGGCAGCACCCTGCTCGCTGTAGTAACTTTCAGCGGCGACCTCCAGTGCAGGCAGGTCATCCCGGCGGACAAAGAAACGCCGAGCTGACAGCTCTTCGATGACCACCGGCACCAGCCAGCCTTTTTCCGCCAGCCGCGCGATGGCCGCCTTGATCCGGCCACCGCTCCAACCCACCATTCCGCCAAATTTACCGGTGACTCTCTGGTCGACCAGGCCCAGCCCGCCCGCGCGGCGCAACACATGCCACTCCAGGTAAGCCTCCGGTGAAGTGTGTAGTTGGGGAGCTTTGATCAGTGCAGACGGCAGCAGGCGTTCGGCCAGCTCGAAATAGCGCCGGGTACCCACGCGATGGTGCACCAGCGTCTGGCCTCCGTACAGCAGGATGTCGAGTGCAATGCGCACAGTACGGACAGAACCCGCCAGCCACCAGTTAACGCGCGTCTCGTCTTCCAGCTCCAGCGACGAAAGCGGCCCGCGCAGCTCTATTTCGCTGCGGACACGCTCCACGAGTTTTGACGCCTCGGCGGCCGGCCCTCTTTCCGTGTATCCACTGACCATGAGCTCACGGTAAGCAGCGAATTCAGGCCAGTCCTCGACGGGATAGATGGACATCATCTTATCGAAGCCGTCCACCAACTGGCGGTCTTCGTAGAGCAGGGCGTTCAGCATGGCCGGTCGGTAGCCGCGCACGCGGGATTGCAGCACGAGGTGCGGGTTCTGGCCGACGACGTTGATGGGATCGTACTGGATGCAGTTTACATGTCGGATGTAATCGAGTACGCCCTGCTTACCGTGCAACTGGCGCGGCGGCAGAAGGCGGAGATGCCCCAGCAGGAAGCGGCGGGCGTGTGCTTTATCGATGACGATCGGATTGGGCATGCCGGAGCCAGGGAAGAGCCCGGGGCGGGTTCAGTGCTCAGCTCACCGCTTTCTTTACGAGCGCGCTGATGGCTGCCTCTCCGGCAGCTGTCAGCTCCTTCAGGGCGAAAGAGGTCGGCCACATGGCGCCTTCGTCGAGGTTGGCGGTGTCATTGAAACCGAAGGTGGCATACCTGGCCTGGAACTTGTTAGCACCCTGGAAGAAGCAGACCACCTTGCCGTCCCGGGCGTAGGCGGGCATGCCGTACCAGGTTTTCGGCGAGAGGGACGGCGCGCTGGCTGTGACGATGGCGTGAATCCGCTCGGCCATGCCGCGGTCCGGTTCCGGCATCTCGGCGACCTTCTCCAACAGAGCGCGTTCCCCGGCCGCCCTGTCCTTGTTCATACGCTCTTCCGCCTTCAGCTCCTTGGCGCGCTCCTTCATCGCGAGGCGTTCTTCGTCCGTGAATCCCGTGGACTTCTGTGTTTCCTGCTTTGTGCTCATAGGAACCTCCTTCTACCAATATATAATATTAATCTGGCCTCAGTCTGAATGCAGAACCGTGCTATTCTAACATGAGCCGTCTAAATAAGATCTAGGTTATCCAATTAATTCCTTTTATACAGGAGAATATTAGAACCACCCCAAAAACAAAATCACCATCGTTATTTCACTCCAATGAACATTGTTAGTCCAAATGGAACCAAAACAAGCCATGCTTCGATCGGGCTGATTGCTATCAAAATGTAAAACGCGAATGTGGTTAAATTGAATGCAAAGAGAAAAATATCAAACAACCTCCCTTTTGGGCTGGAATCGTTTTCGTGATAGGCATCAACTCAAAACAAGAAAATAACACTTTTTCATCAGGAGTAACGCCATGACCCTGAAACATTTTATCGACACCCAAGATTTCACCAAAGAAGAATTGCTAGATATCATCGATCTGACGCGCAAAATTAAGGCTGCTGACCAGCAAGGATGCACGCCAAAATTGCTTGAAGGCGCATCGTTGGCAATGATCTTCGAAGAACCTTCCACTCGCACACGGGTATCATTTGAGGTGGCTATGGTCGAGCTGGGAGGGCACGCCCTCTATCTCAAACCGGGTGAAATCCACCTGGGTGTGCGTGAGTCGATGTATGACACAGCCAAGGTCCTTTCCCGCATGTGCGATGCAATTGAAGCGCGCACGTTAAAGCATAACACCATCACCGAGCTGGCAAAATATGCCGAAGTGCCGGTGATCAATGGCTTAACGGATTATAACCATCCGACTCAGGTGGTTTGTGATGTGCTCACCATGATCGAGCACATGCCTGCCGATAAGCAGGTGGAGGACTTGAGTGTTACTTTCATTGGTGATGCAACAAACGTGCTCTCTTCCTTGATGCTGATCTGCACCCGGATGGGCATGCATTTCACCCAGGCTGCCCCCAGCAAGTACCAGGCTCCTGCTCAGTGGGTGCAGTGGGCAAAGGACAATTGCAGTATATCAGGCGGATCAGTGAATATAACCGATGACCCCGTTGCGGCTGTTCGCAATGCTGACTTTATCTACACAGATTTGTGGTGGTGGGTTGGGCAAGAAGATCAAATCCCTGAACGGCGAGCGGCATTCATGCCAATCTACCAGGTGAATAGCGAGCTGTTTAAGAAAGCCCCCTCTCATGCAAAGTTCATGCATTGTTTACCGGCTTCGCGTGGCGTGGAAGCTACCGACGCGGTGATGGACCACCCTCGCTCAATTATTTTTGACCAGGCTGAGAACCGCCTGCACACCGAAAAAGGATTGCTGGTGTACTTTGTCTACCCGCGAATGAAGCGCCCATCGCCAGAGCTCAACGCATATCACCAGACTCAGATCGAAGAATGCCTCAGCAATATAAAACTTGCTTCATAAATCCTGGCTATCATGTCCCCATGTAGTTATTAACGGTGAACAATATGACAATTCAAGCTACTTCTATAGGGTATAAATTTGAAGTTACTGCCTTGTTGGGAGAATTCTTGCATTGGTGGGTAAAGCTTAAATGAACCCGGTCAGAGATTAGATTTTCCATTACACTTTCTCGACTATGAGGATAATTGCGATGTCTGAAACACAAAATTCAACCCCTTATCAGGACGGCTTTCGCATGCCCGGCGAGTTTGAAAAGCATGCAGGAACCTGGATGCTCTGGCCCCAACGCCCGGATAACTGGCGTCTGGGGGGAAAACCCGCCCAACGCGTTTTCATGGCGGTTGCCAGCGCGATTGCTCGCTTTGAGCCGGTGACAGTTGGGGTCAACCCCGACCAGTATGCAAACGCACGCCAAATGCTTCCGCCTGAAATTCGTGTGATTGAAATGGCAAACAATGACGCCTGGATGCGTGATTGCGGACCTACTTTCGTGGTCAACGGGCAAGGCGAGGTGCGCGGTGTGGATTGGGATTTCAACGCCTGGGGTGGGCTGGTCAATGGTCTGTATTTTCCTTGGGATTTGGATCAGGCGGTGGCACAGAAGGTTCTCGAGATCGAGCATATCAGCCGTTACAAAGCTCCGCTTGTTCTGGAAGGTGGTTCTATCCATGTGGATGGACAGGGGACCTGTCTCACCACGGAAGAATGCCTGCTCAGCCCAGGGCGCAATCCTGATTTATCCAAAACAGAGATCGAAGCGTACCTCAAAGAATATCTGAATGTCGACAAAGTTCTCTGGATGCCGCGAGGCGTGTACAACGACGAGACCAGCGGGCATGTGGATAACCTGGCTTGTTTTATCCGTCCAGGTGAGGTCGCTCTTACCTGGACCGACGACCGGTCTGACCCGCAATACGATCGTTCTGCTGAAGCCTACGATTACCTTCTTTCAGCTACGGATGCGCAGAGCCGCAAACTCGTAATTCACAAGATTCATCAGCCTGCCCCGGTGATCATCCGGGACGACGAAGCGCAGGGCGTAGATGCTGTTAGCGGGACGCTTCCCCGCCAGGCTGGAGACCGGATGGCTGCCTCCTATATCAATTTCTATTTTTGTAACCGGGGAGCTATTATTCCTTCGTTCGGGGATCCAATGGATAGCCTGGCTGTTGAAACCCTGGGACGTCTGATGCCGGACCGCCAAATTGTCGCCATCCCGGCGCGCGAAATCCTGCTCGGTGGCGGGAATATCCACTGCATTACCCAGCAACAGCCCTGCAACTCCCAATGAAACTGACTGTATTCAAAATTTCTGAAATTCCCTATTGACAACTAAAGTGAAATTTGCTACATTAGATAAAACTCATCTGTACATTTCGGCAAGTATTTCATGAAACTATGTCAATCATCGACAAGATTGATCTTGAAATTGTAGACTTGCTGCTTGAAGATGGACGAATGCCTGCCGCAGAGATCGCCCGTCGCCTGGGGGGGATATCGCAGCGCGTTGTCCGTTACCGAATAGATCGCTTGATTAAAGAAAATATGATTTCAGTCTGCGCCATCCCTCATCCACAGGCATTTGGTTTTAATGTCATCGCCGACGTTTTCCTGGAGGTGGAGCCGGGGGCGATTATGGATGTTGCCACTGCGCTAGCCCAGAATGAATTCGTGTCCTATGTGGCGTGCTCAATTGGCGAAAACGACATCTCGGTACAGGTTGTGGCGCGTGATAACGCTGAGGTGTATGCCTTCGCCACCCAGGTGATCGGCAAATTGCCAGGCGTGCGAAAAACCACGACTTCTATTGTCCCGGTTAAGCTTAAGGATGTCTATCAGTGGCGCATCCCATCTGCTATTGGCAGCCATGAAGATCATATATCCACTGGCTAATGTCACCTCGAATGAAGCACGGATAATTCCCAATAGAAAGGAGGCAAGCCAGATTAATCGATAACCTCTCCGTGTTTTGGAGAAATACCCTGTTTTTCGCATCGCACTATTTTGGGAGGGTTCAATTATGTCATATGAAAATGCAATAGCCTACGCACAACGCTGGATAGACATTATCCATAAGCCGGAAGTCGATGAGCAAGAGGGCAAGCAGATCATCGAAGAGTCTAAACATAATTTTGCTGAGCATTTTAACAAGAACTGGTTGGAGTATCGCAAATCCGTGACCGAAGCAGGCGATTGGGCAGCAACCGAATGGACTGGGCAAGGAGCTATCTTCCGCGATGTCCTGAGGCGCGAATACATCGATTGCCTGGGTGGTTATGGCCTAATGGACCTGGGCTGGTCGCATCCAGAAGTTGTGGATAATGTTCGAGCGCAGTTGGGGCGCACGCCCATGCCCAGCCAGGAGCTGATCGACCCGTTGCGCGGCGTGTTAGCCCGCCTGCTGGCGGAGATCACGCCGGGGGATATCAAGTATTCTTTCTTCTGCGCCAGCGGCACCGAATCAATCGAGGGTGCTATCAAGCTGGCGAAACTGTATAGCCAAAAATCTGGCTTCATAGTGGCCGTCAAGGCTTTCCATGGAAAGACGATGGGATCATTGAGCATGATGGGCAAGGCAGATTATCGCCAGCCGCCAGGGATGCTCTATGGTGGTCCCATCTATCATGTACCTTTTGGGGACGCAGATGCTGTGGAACAGCAACTCGAAATCTGTAGAAAAGTAGGGATCGAGCTTGCTGCGGTACTCTTCGAGCCCATCCAGGGTGAAGCCGGCGGTATCGTCCCTCCGGATGACTTTTGGCCGCGCGTGCGCGAGCTGACCAGGCACTATGGCGTGCTCCTGATCGCCGATGAAGTCCAGACCGGCATGGGACGCACCGGCAAGCTGTGGGGATTGGACCACTGGAATGTAGTCCCAGATATTTTAGCTGTCGCCAAGTCATTGGGTGGCGGGGTAATGCCGATCAGCGCATTCTGCTCCACAGAAGAGATCTGGCAGCCGATGATGTACCCCAACCCCTTCATCCATACCACTACAACGGGCGGAGGCGCCCTGGCATGCAGCGCGGCTATTGCTGCCATCCATATCACCCTGCGCGATCGCCTGTGGGAGCAGGCTGCTGCTAAAGGCGAGTACATTATCCCCAAGCTGGAAGCCTTTGCAATGCAATATCCACAAATCTACCACTCGATCACCGGCAAGGGTTTGCTGATTGGGCAGCATTTCCACGAACCAGAAGTCGGCTACAAAGTGGCGGCCGGTTTATTCAAGCGCGGCGTGCTGGTGGCGGGAACGCTGACCAGTGCCCATACCATCCGCATCGAACCGCCCCTGATCATCACCTACGAGCAGATTGATGCTGTGCTTGATCGCCTGGCGGATACGTTAGCAGAGGTTGCTAAAACGCTCTGATCTTAGGAGGAGAAATGGTACTCGAAAGTTATCACTCAGCATGGCTGGTCGTGTTATTTATCGCCATCTTCTTCCTTATCCGCCTGGTGATAGGCATTTGGGCATCGCGGAAGGTAGAAGACAATACAGATTACGTGGTTGCCGGTCGCAGGTTGCCAATCCACATGGCTGCAGCCTCAATAATGGCAACCTGGTTCGCCGCCGAGACATTGATGGGTGCATCCGAAACCGCCTACGATTATGGTTTTCAGGGGGTGATCTTCGACCCATTTGGCGCGGCGATGTGCTTATTTATTTCAGGCGCGTTTTTCGTCCGCTTGATGCGCAGGGCAAAATACCTCACTATCATAGACTTCTTTGAACGGCGTTATAACAAAGCAATGATCGTCCTATCCGTCATTGCCCAGATGCTGACATATTTCTCCTGGACTGCTGCCCAGGTTGTCGCAGGTGGGGCGATTGTACAGGCTTTGTTTGGCATAGACCCCGTGTGGGGAATGATCATCATCATCACCGTCGTTGCAGCGTATACCACATTGGGTGGGATGCTGGCAGATACCACGCTGGACTTCTTCCAGATGTTCTTGACCGCTGGCGGTATCACCATGGTCTTCGTGGTAATGCTCAATGCGGTTGGAGGCTGGTCTGGGTTAATTGAAGGGGCAGGGTCGACATACGTTTCAGAACCCTTCACCCTGTTGCCCATTGCTGGCGAGGGATACCTGGGCTACACCGGGGCGACGGGTTGGATGTACTGGTTGGCAGCCTGGATGGCTATTGGTCTCGGATCCGTCGCCACCCAGGACTTGATGCAGCGCTCAATGGCAGCCCGGAATCAGGCTACATCCGTCTACGGGTCTTACTTTGCCGGGGTACTTTACCTGTTCTTCGGGATCATGTCTCCCTTGATCGGGATCATGGTATATACCCTTAACCCAGGTCTCGAAGACACCGGTTACCTGCTGATTTCGGCAGCGATGACACATCTGGCTCCGATCTTTACAGCTATCTTTATCGCTGCATTGTCCTCAGCCCTAATGAGCACCTCAGACAGCTCGTTGCTGGCGGGGGCTTCAGCAGTAACCGAGAACTTGATCCCCTTAATCACCGGGAAGAAGCTGGATGGCAAGACCGCCCTGAGGGCGACGCGGATCATGGTGGTTGTCAATGCGGCAATTGCACTTGCAATTGGTCTCTGGGCGCAGACGATCTATGAGCTGTCGATCCTCGCCTGGTCACTGCTCCTTGTTGGCTTGTTTGTACCATTCTCATTTGGGATGTACTGGAAAAAGGCAAACTCCTGGGGGGCGGTGGCTGCATTTTTAGGAGGATTTGCCGTCTGGATACTGGCGACGATGTTCTTCTTTTCCTCTGGACTGGGCGGGCAATCCACGGCTGTGGTCTGCGGATACACACCCGATCTAGGAATATATAGTGAGGAATGGTGGTGTGGATTGTGGGATGCTGTCTACATCGGCTCGTTTGTTGCGGTGTTTGCCTCACTAATCCTGATGGTTGTGGTTTCTCTCGTAAGCCAGAAAGCCTCTCCTCCCAGAACCCTGGTGGATTACTATGGTGAGCCTATCGATCCCAACCTGAAACTCAATCTGGGTTTCTTACCCATCCGGGATGCCTTCCGAAAGATAACCGCGGAAGAGAAAGAAACCACCTAGAGTAATCCTTCGTCGGCGTTTCACCATGAAAGAATCGGTTCTCATGCGGATATACCACGGATAGTTGGTTGTGATGACAGGCGTCCAGAGTCTGTTGCCTTTGGATGCCTGTCATCGTTGGGTGTCTTTGATCATTGGATAGAATTTATTGCCTATTCGCGAGTTCCTTACCCCGACCAGATAATTTTTAGGATCTCTTCATGCTCGATCTAAAGACGGTATTGCTCATTTTTGGAGTGGTATTTTTATTGTTGGTTACCACCAGAAATGTAATTCGGAAACAGAAATCGCGTTCGTTACTTCAGGATAAACCTGCTCAGGCTCAAAAACCGACAACCACGCCCAGGATGAGCGAAGATCAATTTAACAAATCCTGGAAAAGCCTGTCGTATCTTTTGCTTTTATCGGCTGCAGGCAACCTTTACATGGCGTACAACTCACTAATGGGCGCGCTGGAAACTATGTCCTTTATCCTATGGATAGACGTGATATTTAGCCTGGTCGGCGCAGTGATTGCGGTGTTCATCTGGCGTTTGCACCGCAAAGATTTAGTTATTGCTTACCTGGTCATCACGATCATCCCGATAATAATTTTTATATCCACCGGTCATTCGCTAGACGGGATCACTCATCTCTTCCCCCTAATGTTGGTGTATTTTGCAGTTAAACCTGTGTGGGAATATATGGAATAGCTGCTGGAGGCCATGCCGGACGGACCGGCCTCACCGGCTGCCCAGAAGGGCGTGGAGCTGTGGCGCAAGCACATGGACTATTTCTGGACGCCGGACGACGAGCAGCTGATGGGATTGGCGGACCTGTACAACGACGACCCGCGCTTCAAAGCCAATTTCGATAAGATCGACCCGGGACTGGCAGCGTTCGTGAGAGAGGCGGTGGGAGTTTATGTCAGGGACAGGCAGAAGTAGATAAAAAACTAGTGAAAGGGAGTGAGATCCACGAAAGCGAGCCAGTAGCGGTTGCCTCTGGCTACATATTTTATTTTGTACGTCTCGCACGACCCAGACCTCACAGGTTTAAGAAAACCCTGGCACTGGAAAGACTCCAGTGTAAACTCCGTACGCCAGGACTGGCCTGTGAGGTCTTCGAATCAGCGTTCAGAACCCGTTGGGAGATTTAATCAGTACATAACTTTCGCATCTGCCGGCAGGTCTCTTACATGGCGCAAATGTGCGCTGACCATGTGGTCATCATCCGAGGGATAATCGAATTCGAAGTGGTTGGAGACCTGCTTTGCCGCCGAACGAAACAGCTCGCACATGGCAAACAAGGCCTGCCAGGTGTTTTCAATACCGGCATCGGAGTATGTGTCAAGGAGCCGCTCCCACAGCTGTGGCTCGAGACACCGCTCAAAGTGCCTGCCGAATATTCCGGGATTGACTGAGAACTGCGTCTTCACACCGATATCCCAAACCAGCATTTTCATGAGCTGCGCACGGACCACCTGGTCGAGCATGAATTTAGCGTAGGTGATCTCTCCCCGCCAAAGCCCCTTGGCGACATACGGGCAGACCCACCAGAATTCGTTGCAGCAAGCGGCGAAGGCCCTGGCAGTCGGAGGCTGCGGCAGGTAGCTGCTTTCGCTGGGTGGGGGGAGCTGCCCAAACAGGCCGTCCTTATCCAGCAGCAACAAGCTCAGGCTGTCTTCTTCGAGATCGTCCAGCCTGTCTAGTGGGAAAAGGTTGAGATCGATACGGTTGCCGTCGCTGAACTGCATCAGATAGGCAAAGCCGGCGTTTTTGCCGGGCGGTGGATCGCCTATATCGTCCGGCAGCTGCAGAATCATGCGCTCGCCGAAGCGGTCAATCCAGTGTTCGTCGAGGCGGAAAGAAGCCACATCGGTGACGAAATAAATCACGTCAAAATCCTGGAATATATCGCGCGGGGCGTGCGGGTTGGTGCGCGAGCCGTTAAGCATCACTGCCCGGATGCGTTCGTCTTCCCGGGCGGTATTCAGGATGATGTCTAGCATTTCATCTTCATTGCGCGTACGGCTCTCCCTGCAGGCATTATTTGGCGAGCTCTTCCAAAAAGTCGATCACACGCTGTTCGTAAACATCCGGGTAGAGGCCGAATGCACCGGTATGTCCAGCCCCCAGGGCGACCCACAGCTGCGCCTGGCCGGCGAGGGCAGCGGCGAACAATTCGTTGAATTTGACTTCCATTTCGTCTTCACCCGCCGCGATGAGCAGGTATTCGGTGGAGCCAGCCTGGGACATGGAGTCGAGCAGCGGCAGGGGAGGCTCCTGACCGCTTAGCAGCTGGATGGCAGCATTACATCACGCAGGCAGTGAAGCTTCGCACCAGCGGCCTCTCGGAGGGCAGCGCCAGCATCTCATCCAGGCTGCGGCGGGTGGCGCCGTCGGCGGCGATGGCTGCGCACCATGCCTGAGAAGAAGCGGTTTTCGATCATGGCATAAGAGCTGATTGCATAACCAACCAGGATGAAGATCAGAGACAGGATCTTAACAGGCAGGCTGTAAGCGGGCGACCAGCCGTACAGCTCGTCCAGACCGGCTACCACCAGGATAAATCCGCTTCCAAGGCCGATCAGGGGGGCCAAAAGCCTGTCCCAGGATTTTGCGTTTTCATGCTGGAGGAAGCGTGAACGCTCAACCAACAAATCCGGGTGGCGCCGGGCTGCCAGCGCCCGGCTGATGGCGAAGCCCAGGATGTAAAGGATGGCATATACCCAGGCTTCCCACCAATCCCAATGCCGGGAGATCAGAAGCGGCAGGAAAGGGATGACCACAATAAAGAACAGCATCAGGATGATAATGCGCGGAGTTACGGCGGTTTTCGGACTATTCACCTGTGACCCTCCCGTGAAAAGCGCGGCAGCCTGCCGCTGGCTCATCCTAATTTTACTCCTGTCGAGCGTTATACTACCTGTAAGATTTTCTCCCCATGAACAGGTGACAGTCACTTCCGAAAGTGACTGTCACCTAAGTCAGTCAAGACCTCACAGGTTTAAGAAGACCTGTCGGGTCATCCTTTTACTGCCAATCCGGCTGCCTCAATTCGAAGCGCTCAATTCTTCCAGCAGCTCCATCGCACGCCAGCGGCTGTCCCACGGGACGAAGAGGTGGTCGTGATAGTACGCGGAGACAAGGTTGAGGCTGATGCCGTGCTGTGCCAGCCGGCCGCTGATGGCAGCGATGAAACCGACTGCGGAAAGGGAAGAATGGACGCGCAGCTCAATCCAGGCCCACATTCCTTCAAAAGGCAAGCCATGACTTTCGGCCTGCGCCTGGGACAAGATGACTGTGAGGCCTTCCCGTTCGTGGAATTTTAACAGTGGATCAAACGGAAGGGCAGCATATAACTCCTGGCTCAGAGTGCAGATAACGTATGGATATTCTTTCAGCTCAGGCTGCATCCTGGCCAGCAGGGTGTTGGGATCTGTTTCGCCGATCATTTCTGGTACCACTCCTGGTCGAAGGACTAGCGCAGTAAATTCCTGGGCTCCAGCATACCTCACTTGTCGCACTACTTCAAGCTCAAATAATATGCGCGTTGTTCCTGGTCGATATCCGGTTATCCCTGTTCGTAGGCCTGTTTCAACCCGGCAATGTCGATTTTCACCATTTTTAGCATGGCTTCCATGACCCGGCGCGCTTTTTCGGGGTCCGGATCTCCCATCAGCTGCATTAATGCCTGCAGGATGATCTGCCAGGAAAGACCGTATTTGTCCTTCAACCAGCCGCACATCTGCGCCTCTCCACCTTCTAAGAGATGGTCCCAGTAATAATCCACTTCTTCCTGGGTCTGGCAGCTGACAAAAAAGGAGACGGCTTCGGTGAACCTGTACATCGGCCCGCCGTTCAGAGCCATGAACGTCTGCCCTTCGATCTGGAAGGTGGAAGTGATGACCGGGCCCGGCTGGCCGGGCGCTTCTGCCGGCAAGCGCGACATGCTCAGAATTTTTGAATCCTTGAAGATGGAAGTGTAGAAATTGACGGCTTCTTCAGCCTGGTTATCGAACCACAGGTAGGGGGTGATCTTCTGCATTTTAGTGCGCTCCTATCGATCTGCCATGCACCAGCACTAAAAAGTCTTATTTCTGCCGGTGAGCGGGTAGCTCATTCTGAAAGTCTACAGGGTCAGTAAGGTATGCGGAATTCAATACCCAACTAATTTTATCTTCTTATCCCAATCCCCACCTGCTGGAAACGAAATTATTTTTCTGCCTGGAGCGCTGCCAGGATCTGCCCGGCCTATAGCGAACTTATTCTTTAACCGGCAGGTACAGGTCCATGCTCCAACCGCCTGAAGGCATCATTTCCGAAAGCAGATGCTCTTCCAGGTACTGGTGGCTGCCCAGCTGGTAGCGGCTGTCTTCGGCCCACATCACCAGCTGCTTCCAACCTCCAGGGATGATTTCATAAGGGGCGGCGAAAGGATCGTCTAACCGCAGAACTGCATACAGACCACCGGGGAAGTCGTGGAGGTGCATCTCGCCTCCAGGCTCGCCTTCCGTCACAGCACCCAGCTCGACTTCTGGGCCGACGGTGATCCAGAATTCGTAGCCGTAATTCGGGCTGCCGGGCATGGGATCGGGATTGTTGAAGCCGAAGATGCGGTGCTCTGCGGGATTGTCCAGGTAGCCGCGCGGCCCGGCCCAGGCCTTGAGTTTCTCCAGGGCCTGTTCTTCAGGCTGAGAGCCAAAGCCGTGAAAGCTGGCGACGCGCTGCGGATCGAGCCTGACGATGCGTACATTTATATTTTCCATCCTGGTCTCCTATATAAGGCGTTTACAATTTTGTTCAAGAACATTTTTCGCTCTTTTACTGGCAGCCAGATCTTAGCATGATAACCCTGACAACTTATGTCAGGGAATTGTGGTAGATTCAGGAATGTTACAAGCGATTCAGTCAATCAGTTGATTTGAATATTGGATTTTATGGAGGTTTTTACGCTGATGGAAGTGATGCTTGTTGGAAGAAAAGGAGAACCTGGATGCGGGCAGACCGTTTGATATCACTAATAATACTGTTGCAGACCAGGGGGAAAACCACAGCCCGGCACCTGGCGCAAGAGCTGGAAGTATCGGAGCGTACGGTGTACCGGGATATGGTGGTGCTGAGCGCCATGGGTATCCCGGTGTACGGAGAAGTGGGTCCGGAGGGTGGTTATTCATTAGTGGACAGCTACCGCACGAGCCTGACCGGGCTGACAGAGAGCGAAGTGCAGGCCCTATTCATGTTGAGTATCCCCGAACCGCTGCAGGCGCTGGGAGTCGGCTCAAATCTTAAGGGGGCGCTGCTCAAACTGGCAGCTGCCCTGCCAGACAGGCAACGCGGCGAGGAAGAGCTCGTGCGGCAACGCTTCTACCTGGATGGGACCTGGTGGAGGCAAGGGGAAGAACCGCAGCCGTATCTGAAAACCGTCCACCAGGCGGTCTGGCAGGACTTACGCCTGTTCATCCGCTACCGGGTGTGGGCTGGAAGAAGCGAGATCGAACGGGTGGTCGAGCCGTACGGGCTGGTGGCGAAGGCAGGAGTGTGGTACCTGGTTTGCGCCTGGCAGGGCAGGGTGCGGGTGAAGCGCGTCTCCAGCCTGCTGGAGGTGCGCCTTTCAGACCAGAATTTCGAACGCCCTGCGGATTTCCATCTGAAAGACTTCTGGAACATCTGGTGTCAGGAGGAAGAGCAGCGTTACGTGGATTTTCCAGTGAAGGTGCGGGCAGCGCCAGGTTCAATTCCAGCGCTGGTCCACGAGATGGGCAGCACGATCCGGCAGCGTATCGAACGGGCTGGACCGCCCGACGCACTTGGTTGGGTGCAGCTTGAGCTGTCTTTCGAATCACACTACGAAGCGCGCAACCGCCTGATGGGATTTGGCGGGGGTGTGGAGGTGCTGGAGCCTGCTGCGCTGCGCATGAGCATCATCGATCTGGCCGAGCAGGTCAGGGGGTTGTACGGCGTATAAAGGTGGAAATCCTTTGACGGTATTGGTGCAGCCAGCGCATAAAGCGCACGCACTTCAGCCTTTCGTAAGCGCTGACGAGAGACCTCAGGCGCAGGATTTCCGGATCTTCAAGCACCAGCGGTTCAATTTTGCGTTGCGCTGGCAGGTCCGTATCGCTTAAAAGGGCGGGTTTCTCCTCTGTATTCCAGGCACGGATCACGGCATGGGTTGCCCCTTCGCCTCCATCCCGGTAGTCCAGGCGGAATTCCGAGAACCATTCCCATCCTTTGAAGCCTGCACATTCGATCATGGCTTCGAACGCGGCGCGGTTTGGCAGCCACCAGCCATCTCCGGCGCGCTGCCCGATGAACAAGGCCTGCGGCTCAGGACCGGGAAGCGGCTGGATGACGGTGGCGATGATGGCTGCTTCCCTGGTCACGGATTGGATGCACCACATGGCGCGTACCGGATCGGACAGGTGCAGCAGGACGCTGCCGCAAAACACCAGGTCGAACATGCCGGTGGTATCCGGGCTGATGTCGTAGATGTTGATCAGCTGCCGCTGGGCGCTCGAGCCGAGTGTTTCGTGCGCGAACTCAAATGGCCCATGCAGGTATCGATCGGCCTGCTCGGGGTCCAGATCTGGCCGGTAGAGCGGTCCGAAATCATGCGCCAGCCAGGTCGGAAGATCGGTGGCTGTGACAACGGCGCCGCGCTTTTCCAATTCAAAGGTGAAAAAGCCGCTGGCCGCGCCGATATCCAGCGCGCTCCTATTATTTATGTTTTTTGGCAGACCATAATAGTCCAGGTATGGGCGGTGGTCGTAGAAGCCGGGTGTGAGGATGCCCCCTCCCAGGTCGATGGTGTGGTACCAGGTGAGAGAGTTGACAGTCTGGAGGAGTTTTTGGTTCACTGGATCATCAAGTGCTTTGCCCAATAATTTCACTTCCTTCAACGGAGAACACCTATTAATTTTACATCCGAAGCAGTGACTTTATGCAGGCAGAGAATTATGATTATCAATGCTCACAACAGTCTGTAAGAACATCTGTTTAACTGATGGTCGGGTTAATACCAGAAGGGTAAAGACCCCCAAAACCGTACCGAAAGGTGTAAATATGCACTCGATCCCAGCCATAACGAGGCAATAGGTATGATGCCTCCTGGCAGCCAGAAACCTGCCAGCGACTGCCACACAAACGGCAAAGGCCCAGCCTGAAAGGATGATACTGCCACCAATCAGAGCAAAGACCAGGCCAAATATTGCCATAGGAGCTGCCTCATCTGGTCCTGTTATGGCCGCGAAAATCATGCCCACACCGACGGTGAAATGGATTATGGGGAAACACGCAATGAGCGCCGCAAAGCCAGCCACAATGTAATGGAAGATTGAGAGCAGCTGAAGGTACTGTTCATCCTCGCTTTTTTCCATGCTTTACTCCAAATAACCAAACAACGAGCAGAAAAGAGATAGGAAATCCTACGTTTTCGGCAGATTTGTTGGGTTTCGTACCTCAACCCAACCTACGAGGTCTATTTCCCTTTCTTTTTGGCTTGCGCCCGCTGCAGGTTCTCCTGCACCCTGAATTTCACGATCGTGCTGATCAGGTCGTAGGGAATGGGCCGGTCGAGTGGAAACTGCACCGATCCCTTGGCGCTCTCGTAGGCAGATAATTCCTCCTTGAATCTCTCGATCCCGGAGGGGGCGGGATAGAACCCGATATGTTTTTCAAAGGCGGCAAAATGAACCAGGTTGCCCTTCAGTGTGAAGGTCGGGATCGCATAATTGATCGTTTCCTGTGCTTTCGGCGCAGCTGTGCGAATCGTCTGCCGAATTTTCTGCAGGATTTCCTGGACCTGCGTAGGGAAGCCGGCGATGTATTCGTCGATATTGGTCGATTGTGTTCTCTCAGCCATCATATCTCACCCTTTCGATCTGTTCTACCAGCAGCCAGTCATCCATATTGCCGTAATTACTTTTATCGATCCGGAAAGGGTCGATTTTCTCTACTCCACCGATCTCAATCAACACCAGGTAACGTTTGCCAGCCCAGCGCTGAACCTGCTTCTTCGTCAACTGGAGCTTATCCTGATTCGCGTCGACCAATCGGACAGCTTCCTCTTCCGTCAATTTATCCGAATTAAATACGCTCTCCACTCCCGCCTTTGCCAGGACGAGACCTTCGGCGTTGTTATTGATAAAGTACAGGACATCGCCCTTGTTGACCCTGCCGTAAGGCATCTTTCTTCCTGCCGCTCCGCGAATGATCATGCTCTTTTTGTGGACCAGCAGCAGATCCAATTCCCTGGCACTGGCATCAAGATAGACAACGTGATCCATAAAATCCTCCAAAGCATTCACCCCTGAGACTCGAACAAATCCTGGCCTTTATTAGTTCTCGGGCAGCTTTTCCTTACCAGATACCCGGCAACAGGCGGAAGCGCACCCGGCTGGAATATTCCGGGTAGCCATCCAGCTCGCTGTGCAGGGTGCGGTCTTCAAGCATTGTGCGAAAAAGGAACAAAACAGCAGAAAAAGAATCAGTGCCCAACCCGCCCACCAGTCGATTCGCCCGGCAGACCAAAAAAGGGCCACGCCGGCGATGACGCTGCCCATAATCTCACGAAATGCGAAACGCAGAATGAGCCTGGTATTCATATTCAATCAGGTTGATTGCACGTCGAGTGTGGTTGCCAAAACGGCCTGGCAAGATGGCTTATCAGCGGTCTGCCACCCAACCAACAGCACCTTCCAGAAATGAATCCGACAGGGCTATTGTAATCGCTTTGGGAGGAAAATGATCGAAGGTCTCCTGGCCCAACCGGTAACGGGGTAGAAGACCTGTTCTTCCTGGAAGACCTTACCCGCCCTGGTGTAAAAGCCATCGATCTGCTGGCAGCAGTAGTTCCACTCTGAGTCCAGGATGATCATACTGAAGACCTGCTGGCTGATGGCACGCTTCAGTTCTTGCTTCAGCATTTCACTGGCCGGATTCTGCTGGTCCGCACGCACCACATCCCAGATCGTGGAATGGTGGGCATAGGTTTTCTTGCCGGCCAGGGCAGGCAGGTAGCCGTGATCGGGGAGGTATACCTCGCCATCCACACTTGAGATGAAACGGATCAGGTCATTACCGGCTTTCAGATCCGAGGCAGTCGGAATCTGCTCGTATGGGTTATAACCCAGGATTGCGAGCTGGATCAGGCAGGCGATCGAGAGCATTGCCTGAACCCGGTATTTATAAACCAGGGGCAGCTGCCCTGCCATCATGGAGAAGCGATGCAATCCCAGACCGAACAAGATGGCTATGGCGGCGTATGCGGGAAGCAATACATTGTCATACCCACCGACTTTCATGCGGGCGATAAAAGCGCCCGCCAGGGCTCCCGCAAATATCGACAGCCATTTAAATATGGTGGGAAGGACTGTATCCTGCCTGAATGAAACAACGAAGAAGGACAGGCAAAAGAAGATTGCCAGGGGCAGGTGCAAGAGCAGGTCGTTCCCGAAGAACAATACGAATTGGGAGAGCTGCCATTCGGTTTGCCCAAATAGCAGGCCGAAGATGTAATAACTGTACCAGCCTGCGCTGAGCCGGTCGAAAACCAATGTAGTTAAACCAACCAGCCCGATCGCAACCAGCAGCAAGGTCAAGGCATATTTCCAGCTGCGCCAGAAGAGATAGGCGATGACCGGCAGGCACAACACCAGCGCCAGCTGTTTGGTCAGGAAAACGAGCGCCACCAGCGCGCCAGCCAGCGCGGCGCGAACCAGGGATTTGTGGTCTCTGATGAGGTAGATGAAGAGCAGCCACAATGCCAGGAAGAGCGAATCCACCCTTGCAATGTCCAGCCAGGCTCCTGCCAGGCGGAAGGTGGCGGCGAAGAAACCAGCCGATAACATCCCCACCCGCCAATCCCCGGTTTCGTCACACACGATTAAAAAGATAGTTAAGAGCGACACCAGGGAGGCAAGGAACGAGACCAGGCGCAGAGGAAAAAGGCCAGGCCCCAATAAAAAGGAGGCTCCTGCTGACAGGTAGAAATACAGCGGCGGGTATAAAAAAGGCACAAAGCGGATGCCTGGCGGCACATAGACACTTTCTCCGTGCACAATGCGCTGCACCTGGTCCACCATCCCTCCTTCGATCCATTCCAGCTCGAAAGGAAAGGGCATACGGTGGAAAGCCACCCACAGATAGATGATAATAAAAGACCAGGCTCCACAAAATACCGCTATATTTAAGAATTTCGGAACCTTTATGCTCGCCATCGAAATCACTTTGAGTTATGCGCCCGGTGATGAATACTCAGGTACGTCCAAAGGGGTGATCCCATTACAGCAGACATCCTCGTGTATGGGCAGTATAGCAGGGAGATAAGGGTGTTTTCTCTTTCAGTTTCGCAAGGTTGGCGCACGCGAACCTGCAAGCACCTGGTCCTGGTAAAAACCGGCGTAGGAGACCTCACAGTTCCCGGCTATTTTATAGCCGGGACAGGTCCCCAAGACCTGTGAGGTCTCCTTTTGAACGCGACCTGTGTGACCTGTTGATGGTGTAAAATGGGCGGGTATGCCTAAATCCCCGCTCCTGTGGTGTGCGCTCCTGCTGCTGGCAACCGGCCTGTTCACCCTGACCGGCCCGGTTGAGAAGACACTGGGTGCCAATGCCCGCATTGTTTACCTGCACGGCGCCTGGGTCTGGACGGCCCTGGCAGCCTTCCTGGCGGCGGGGGTGCTGGGAGGGGTGGGCTTTTTGCTGCGCCGTACCAGCCTGCAGCGCTGGTCGCGCGCCCTGGGCCGGACGGGCCTTGTTTTCTGGATCACTTATCTGCCCATCTCGATGTGGGCCATGCAAACCAGCTGGAACGGTTTGTTCCTGTCGGAGCCGCGCTGGCGGCTGGCGGTGATTTTTGCCACAGCCGGGCTGCTGCTGCAGATTGGGGTGACGCTGCTGGAAAAGCCAGCCTGGGCAGCGATCGCCAATATATTCTTCGGAATCACGCTGCTCCTGGCACTGTCACAGACGCAAAACGTGATGCACCCACCCTCACCCATTCTAAATTCAGATGCTGCCCGCATCCAGATCTTTTTCTTGGGGCTGCTAACCCTGACCCTGTTTACAGCCTGGCAGGTCTCCCGCTTATGGTACTCCTTAGAGAGCACTGCAGCCCGAATGCCGGAATATGAGCCCGGATAACGGCTCTCCTGATGCCCTGGAGCGGGGAGGCGGTTTTACCCTCCAGATGGTGGTATTCATCATTGTCCGCACCCTGTTGAACACTGCGGTGCGCATGGTCTACCCTTACCTGGGAGTTTTTCAACGCGGCCTGGGAGTGGACCTGAGATTGTTTTCCCTGGGAATTTCCATGCGCTCGGCTTCGGGCATCTTTGGGCCGTTCCTGGCAGTGGTAGGCGATCGATACGGCCGGCGTTCAGGCATGCTGCTCGGTGTGGGGATGTTTACCCTGGGATTGAGCCTGGTTGTCATATCGCCCACCTTCCCGGCCTTCCTGGCTATGATGGTCCTGACCAACCTGGGAAACCTTGTCTTCCTGCCTTCCATGCAGGCATTCATCGGCGACCGGGTGCCCTACGAGCGTCGTGGATCTGTACTGGCTTACACCGAATTCAGCTGGTCTTTCAGCTTCATCTTTGGCATCCCGCTGGTGGGACTGGTAATCCGGCTCTTCGGCTGGCAGGCGCCATTTCCATTCCTGGCCCTGTTGGGAATCCTGGCGCTGGCCGCGCTGTACCGCCTGATGCCCAGGAAATCTACTGAGGAATCGCAAGGCTCTCACCTGTGGCACAACCTGCGAATGGTCTTCACCAATTCCCGGGCATTGGCGGGCTTGGGGATGGCGATGACCTGCAGCGCGGCTAACGAGATGATTACCGTGACTTTCGGGGTATGGCTGGAAGAAGCCTTCCAGGTGCAGATCGCAGCCCTGGCTGTGACCGCATTTATCCTCGGAGCCTCGGAGCTGGGTGGAGAGGGCCTGGCAAGCATACTGGTAGACCGGCTGGGTAAGATGAATTCGTTTCGCATTGGGCTGGCTCTGAACACGCTGGCTGTCCTGGCACTGCCTTTCCTGGGGGTCGCACTGGGTGGTGCCATGGCGGGTTTGTTCCTGCTCTTCCTGACTTTCGAGTTCTGCATCGTGAGCATCATCCCCCTGATGACCGAAATGCTGCCAGCTGCGCGCGCCACGTATATGGCCGCTTTCATCGCCAGCATCGCAATGGGCCGCGCCCTGACGGACCTGGTTGCTTTACCAATTTACATCAACGGGCGAGATTCGACTATGGCGAACGGGGTGCTGGCAGTGGCACTGGCCGCCGCTGGCATCAACCTGGTTTCGTTGCTGACTTCAAGGCTTGTAAGAATCGAAAACCAGTCGACCAGCGCCACGTCTCCGTGAATGGATAGGTTTTCCTGCGCCTGGATGCCCTCTTCCACTTCCTCCCCGTCTCTCGTATAATCAGACTGCCATGAAGGACAGACAACCCTCACGAAGCCTGCATTTCGCGGGTGCCCTGTTTTGCCTTACGGCCGCGCTGCTCGGATGGATTGGCTGGCAGCCGGCTGTCGCAGCCCCGCCACAGCAAATCCCGATCTATACGCCCACCCCCGGCCCGGATGGACGCATTCTGTACATCGTCAAAGCCAATGACACGCTTTTGAGCATCGCGTTATTAACCGGAATGACGGTCGACGAGCTGAAAGAGCTGAACAACCTGACCAGCGACACGATTTTTGAGAGTCAGGAGCTGCTGCTGGGCTACGGCGGACCCCTGGAAGTGACGGCGACCTCCGGCCCCTCGCCCACTCCCACCCCTCTGCTGCCCACGCCTACGCCGCGCCCGGGACTGGGTAATCTATGCCTCTTATTGTACGAGGATATCAACGGTGATTCGATCCGCCAGGTGGAAGAGCTTTCGATCGGCGACGGCGCCATCAGCTTCGGCAACCGGGCGGGGTCTGTATCGGAAAACGTGACGACAGCCGGAGGACAGGATTACCAGTGTTTTAACGACCTGCCGGAGGGAGAGTACACCATCAGCGTGGCGGTGCCGGAAGGTTACAACCCGACTACTCAGTCCTCCTATGAGCTGGTGCTGGGTGCAGGCGACCAGACTTACCTGAACTTCGGCGCACAGGCCAACACCCTGACTCAGGCGGAAGCACCGCAAATACCGGTAGAGGAAGGGCGACGCTCCCCGCTGCTGGGGATCATCGGCGCGCTATTCCTGCTCGCCGGAGTGGGAGCGGCGCTCTTCGCAGGTCGTTTTCTGCGCAACCGGTAAGGCCTGTATCGCATCACAACTGTTTAGAGCACAGAGCGGTAAATTTTCCCTAGTTCAATCGTAAAAGCCTGGCTGTCGAGGATTTCCGCACGCAGTTGCGCGGCTTCGCTCAGGCTGGTATACAGACTCTCATCCACGATGACAGAGAGCAATGCGGCTGCCAGCGAGCGCCCTGCAGGATCGGAGGGGGCAAGGTAGGCAGCCGGACCGACCAATGCGGCGCTGCGGGGGCTATCCAGGGCAACGACCGGCTTGCCGCAAGCCAGCGCCATGCGCAGCGGGTCGCCCCAGGCCGGGAGCTGTGCAGGATGAAAGAGCAGGCTGCAGCCCTGATAAAGCGCTGCCAGGGAAGTCACGGGAAGATCAGGAACAGAGCGCACGCTGCCCCTCAGATCGAACTCGTTCTGCATATGATCTACCCGCCGCCTGGCAG
>Ga0209254_10000993_pt1 | contig 25056 bp, 22 predicted proteins | sample FrelakmetDIP11DI_FD_187148 | JGI IMG/M metagenome (GOLD analysis project Ga0209254, IMG submission 187148) | Freshwater lake sediment microbial communities from the University of Notre Dame, USA, for methane emissions studies - DIP11 DI (SPAdes)... | ecosystem: Environmental > Aquatic >...
CCTATCGGCCGGGTCACTCCTCCTCGTGAACCCTCTGAATCGGCAGGTCCCGACCGATTCCTTTCCGCCCTCCCTGCCAATTGGCAGCGGCTCAAGGACGGTGACGCCGCCGGTATTCCCTGATCGCGGAGGCGATGACGGCGACCAGACGGGGATCCGCGACACCCGACCCAGGCGCCCGAGCCTCACCGCGGGGCAGGGCCTCCAGGGGCTGCGGCCTGGGCCCCAGGCGAGCGACCAGGGTGGACAAGAGGAATAAGGCACCCACCAGGAGCAGCAGAAAGGCAAAGACGATGGTCATGCCGATGACCATCAGCTTCACGCCCTCGCTGAGCAGATCGAGCACGGCGGGCTCCATCGATCCGAGCCTTCCCGGGATGGCCAGTGCCCGAGGGCCCCGCCTCAGGCCTCGAACGGATGGCGCCGCACCAGTGTCTGGCTGCGGTCCGGACCGGTGGAGATGAGATCGATGGGCAGCCCGCTCAGGCCCTCGATGGTCTCCAGATAGGAGCGGGCATTGGCCGGCAGGTCGTCCAGGGCGGTGGCCCCCACAGTCGTCTCAGACCAGCCCGGCAGCTCCATGTAGACCGGCCTGCAACGGGCCAAGGCGTCGGCCCCGAGGGGCGGAACCGCCAGCTCCTGTCCGTCCAGGTCGTAGGCGGTGCACACCTTGATGGTCTCCATGCCGTCCAGGACGTCCAGCTTGGTGATGCAGAGGCCCGTTACGCTGTTGACGGCGAAGGCACGCCGCAGCGCAACCATATCGAGCCAGCCGCAGCGGCGCTTGCGCCCGGTGGTGGCCCCGAACTCCTGGCCCCGCGCCCCCAGCCGATCCCCGTCTCCATCGAACAGCTCGGTGGGGAAGGGCCCCCCGCCGACCCGCGTGGTGTAGGCCTTGACGATCCCCAGGATGTAATCCAGGTCCTTGGGGCCCACACCGCTGCCGCAGCAGGCACCGCCGGCCGTCGTATTCGACGAGGTTACGTAGGGGTAGGTCCCGTGGTCGATGTCGAGCAGGGACCCCTGGGCGCCCTCGAAGAGCACATTGGCCCCGGTGGCGCGCAGCGCATGGAGCTCCCCAGGGACATCCACCACCAAGCCCCTGAGCTGTTCCGCCTGGGCCAGGGCGTCCTCGAGCAGGGCCCCGTAGTCCAGGGTCTCGGCCTTGAAGTAGTGGGCCAGGCTGAAGTTGTGATAGTCCAGCACCTCCCGGAGTCGCTCCGCGAAGTGGACCCCCTCCAGCAGCTCCCCGAGCCGGATCCCGCGGCGGGACGTCTTGTCCTCGTAGGCCGGGCCTATGCCGCGGCCCGTGGTGCCGATGGCCTTGGCCCCCCGGGCGCGCTCTCGGGCATGATCCAGGGCGATGTGGTAGGGCAGGATCAGGGGGCAGGCGGCGCTGATCCCCAGGCGCTCGCGCACCGGCACCCCGGATTGCTCCAGCATCCCCATCTCTTCCAGCAAGGCCGCGGGCGAGAGCACCACGCCGTTTCCGATCAGGCAACGCACGCCGCTGCGCAGTACCCCGGAGGGGACCAGGTGCAGGATCGTCTTGACCCCGTCGATCACCAGGGTGTGACCCGCGTTGTGCCCGCCCTGGAAACGGACCACGGCGGCCGCACGGTCCGTCAACAGATCGACGACCTTCCCCTTTCCCTCGTCACCCCACTGGGTGCCGATCACCACCACATTGTTGCCCATCGCAGCCCTTCCTAACCCTAACCGATTGCTTGCAGTTCCCAACCCGAGACTCCCGGCACCAGACGCTCCCCGCAGCCGAGGGCACGCGGGTCCACATCGGCCCCCGGCAGGGCGGTGATCACCCGGCGCCCGGCCCGGCGCAGGTCCTCGATGGCGGCCAGCAGCCGCGGCTCCGCGGACCAGGGGGCAAAGACCGCGGGGGCCTCCCCGTAACGCGCGGCGAGCCCCGAGCCGAGCCGCAGGAGTCCCTTGAGGTCCGCGCTGAACCCCACGGCCGGGCGGGCCCGACCAAAGACCCGACCGATGTCGTCGTAGCGCCCGCCGCGGGCGATCTCGAGCCCCCAGCCCGGAACGAAGGCGGCGAAAACCACCCCGGTCTTGTAGCGATAGCCGCGCAGCTCCGCCAGGTCGTAGTGGACCGAGACCTCGGGCAGGAACCGGTTGAGGGCATCGGCCAAGCGCCGCAGGTAATCCACGGCCTCGCGCACCTGGGCATCGGCCCCCCGCAACACCTGGCCCGCCCGCTCCAGGGCATCGTCGCCGTTGAGCTCCGCCAGGGCAGTCAGCATCCCGGCGAGCTTCGGGTCCAGGTTCAGCCCCGCGACCCCTTCCTGAATCTCCGGCACCGCCTTGCGCTGTAGCGCATCGAAGAGGGCATGCTCCTGCCGACCGTCGAGCCCAGCCTGGCGCGCCAGTCCGCGGAAGATGCCCACGTGACCCAAATCGAGATAGCAGGTCCCGATCCCGGCGGTCCTCAGGGTCAGGAGGATCAGGCGCAGAATCTCGAGGTCGCTCTCGATCCCCCCATGGCCATAGATCTCGGCCCCGATCTGGTAGGGACTGCGGGTCCCGGCAAACCCGTCGGCACGGGTATGCAGGACGGTCCCCAGATAGCACAGGCGAGTCGGGGTCTCACGTCGCAGCTGGTGGGCGTCCATGCGGGCCACCTGGGGCGTCATGTCCGCCCGCACGCCCAGGAGTCGCCCCGTGACCTGATCCGTTAGCTTGAAGGTCTGGAGATCGAGATCCTGCCCCGTGCCGGTCAGGAGCGAATCCAGGAAGTCCACGAAGGGCGGGATGACGAGCTCGTAGCCCCAGGACCGGTAGAGGTCCAGCAGGTCCCGCCGCAGGGACTCCATCACCTGGGCCTGGGGGGGCAGGACCTCTTCGATCCCGGCGGGCAGGAGCCAGCGGTCCTCGTCCATCGCCATTCAGTTCAATTCACCCAGTACAACAGGCCGACGCCGACCACCATGCTGGCAAGACCGGCCACTCTAAGGGCCCGCTCCCCCTCGGTCGAGACCTGGGCGAGGGCACGCTTGAAGCTCCCTGGGCTGAGGAAGGGCCAGATGCCCTCGATCACCAGCAGGAGCGCAGTCGCGACGAGGAGGTCTCGCACCAGACTCCGAATCCGAGACAGACCGAGGGGCGCGAATCCGGACCCTCGACTCAAAGGGCCGGGCCGCCCCGCTCAAAGGCCCGAAGTGTTTCAGACCTGGTTCTGTTTGTCCAACCCCAGCACCCTTGAGGGCTCGAGGCCGGGGGTCCCGCCGCTCCCCAGGGGGAGTCGGCGGGGTCACGCGGGCGGCCGTCAGTCGCCGGCCTGGTTGCGGAAGAAACGGAAGAACTCGGAATCGGGCTTCAGCACCATCATGTCGCCGTTGCCGCCGAAAGCGCCGCGGTAGGCGTTGAGGCTGCGATAGAAGGCGTAGAAGTCGGGATCCTGTCCGTAGGCATTGGCATAGATCTCCGAGGCCTTGGCATCGCCCTCGCCCCGGAACTGCTCGGACTCCTTATAGGCGTCCGCCAGGGTCACGGTCCGCTGGCGGTCCGCGTCGGCCTGGATGCGCTCGGCTGCCTCCAACCCCTTGGCACGCAGGTCGCTGGCCACCCGCTCCCGCTCGGCGCGCATCCGGGAGTACACGGACTCGCTCACCTCCGGCGGCAGATCGATCTTCTTGACCCGCACATCGATCACCTCGACCCCGATCTCATTCACCTTGAGGTCGATATCCCGGCTAAGCTGGGCCATAAGCTCTGTTCGATCCTCCGAGACGACCTCCTGGATGGTCCGCTTGCCGAATTCATCGCGCAGGCTGGTGTTGATGCGCTCGGCCAGGAGCCGCGAGGCCCGCCCCAGGTTACCGCCGGTGGATCGGAAGAACTGGGCAGGGTTGGCGATCCGCCACTTGGTATAGGAGTCGACGATCACGTCTTTCTGCTCGATGGTCAGGAAGCGCTGGGGCGGGGCGTCCAGGGTCTGGATACGCCGGTCGAATTTCTTGATGTCGTGCAGGATCGGCACCTTGAAGTGGAGCCCCGGCGGGTAGTCCGTGGACACGATCTCGCCGAGGCGTAGCTTAATGGCCGTTTCGTACTCGTTGACCACGAAGGTCGAGGCGTAGACCAACACCGCGAGTAGGGCAAGGCCCGCGGGCAGGAAGTGCTTGTATTGGCTCATCAACGGCTCCTCCGTTCACGGTCCACCGGCCGCACCGCGCCCTGCCGGTTGTCTATTTGCGCGGGCACCGGGGCCGCTGAGGGTGGCGGTGTGGTGCTGTCCCCCTGTCGCTGCTTGATCAGCTGGTCCACCGGAAGATATAGGAGGCTGTTGCCGCCCTGCTCAACATCGAGCATGACCTTGCTGCTATCCCCGAGGACACGCTCCATGGTGTCCAGGTACAGCCGCTGCCGGGTGACTTCCGGGGCCTTCGCGTACTCGGTAAGCACGGCGGAGAAACGCGCCGCTTCACCCTCGGATTCGGCGATCACCTTGTCCCGATAGGCCTTGGCGTCGGCGAGGATGCGCGCGGCCTCGCCGCGGGCCTGGGGCAGGATCTGGTTCGCGTAGGCCTCGGCCCTATTCTCCGACCGCTCCTTGTCCTCGCGGGCCTTGATGGCGTCGTCGAAGGACTCCTTGACCTGCTCCGGTGGCTTGGCCGGCTGCATGTTGACGGAGGTGACCAGCAGCCCGGTCCGGTACTGATCCATCAGCTCCTGAACCCGCTCCTGGATGGTGGTCGCGATGGCGCCCCGACCCTCGGTCAGGATGAAGTCGAGTCGGCTCCCGCCGATGGTCTTGCGCACCACGGTCTCGGTGGCATCCCGCAGGGTCCGGTTGGGGTCCTGATCCTGGAACAGGAAATCAGCCGCGTCCTGGATACGGGACTGGACCGTCAGCTCCACGTCTACGATGTTCTCGTCCTTGGTGAGCATGGCGGCCTGGTGGCTAAAGGTCGAGACCTCGTCGACGTTTAGGATGGTAACCGAGTCCACCGGGAAGGGGATTCGCCAGTGGGGCCCGGGGTCCGTGGTATCCACATACTTCCCAAAACGCAACACCACACCGCGCTCCGCGGGGCCGACGATATAGATCCCAGAGGCCAGCCAGAGAAGCAACAGGATGCCCCCGGCGATACCGACGGTGCGGGCGCTCAGACCCCCGGTGGGCAGTCCGAAACCGCCACCTCCGCCACCTGCCCCCCCGGCGCCGCCCGTCGATCCGTTACCGGAGGACTTCTTGCCCCCGAAGAGAGACCCCAGGCGCTCCTGGAGCTTGCGTACCACCTCGTCGAGGTCCGGGGGGCCTTGGTCACCCCCGCCCTTTCCGCTCCAAGGATCTTTGCCGCCGCCGCCTGGCTCGTTCCAAGCCATAACTTCTCTACCTTTAGTCGTTTGCGAAACTGGGGAGCATTGGAGCCGGAACCTCCTCTGCCTACCCGACACCAGAGCGGACCAATCGAGAAATCGCGCATCACGCGCCGTTCACACCCTGGCCAGTAATTGCCGCCGGCGCCGGACCTTATCCCGCAACGTCAGGGCCGGGCCGCCGGAGACAAGGTCTCGGATTGTAGGGAAGGGTGAGTGGCGGGGCAAACCGCATGCGAAGGGCCATCACCACGCCGTATATCCGGACCTCCTCCGCCGCAAGCCCGCACCGAAGGACTCGCGGTGCGCCTACACCTCTCGTCTCGGGACTTCCTGCAAACGGGCGCCGAGCGCGGGATCCCGAGCCACTAATCGGTCCAGGTCCGCCGGGCTGATCAGGAGGTCCATGTCCCAGCCCCCGCCGTGGGTGGCTCGCTCATCGAGCACCGTGGCGTGGTCGAAGATCCAGGCCCGCAGCCGACCCTCCGCCGGGGCGAGCCGCAGGGATCGCTGAACCCGGGTGTCCCCGAGGCGCTCGGCGATCGCCTGCCGCAACTGGTCGATCCCGTCACCACGATGGGCGGACAGCCAGACGCGGACGGGGAGGCCCTCCGCGTCGCGCTCCAGACGAGCCTGCTCGTCTGGCAGGAGATCGAGCTTGTTCCAGACCTCGATGCGCGGGATCTCGTCGCTGCCGATCTCCTGAAGCACGGACTCCACGTCGGCGATCAGGCGCGCCCGGTGGGGGGCGGCCGCGTCCACCACGTGCAGGAGCAGGGCCGCATGGCGGGCCTCCTCCAGGGTGGAGCGGAAGGCGGCCACCAGCTCGTGGGGAAGCTCACTGACGAAGCCCACGGTATCGGCCAGGAGTGCCCGACCCCCCTCGGGCAGCTTGAGGCGCCGCAGGGTCGGGTCCAGGGTGGCGAACAGGCGATCAGCCTCCAGCACGCCGGCACTGGTGAGCCGGTTGAACAAGGTGGACTTGCCCGCGTTGGTGTAGCCCACCAGGGACACCACCGGCAGCTCCGCCTTGGACCGCGCCCGGCGCCCCTGGGCCCGCTGGGACTCGATGCGGTCGAGCCGCTGGTTGAGCACGGCGATCCGCTTGCCCAACAGTCGCCGGTCGGTCTCCAGCTGGGTCTCACCGGGTCCCCGCAGCCCAATACCGCCCTTTTGGCGCTCCAGGTGCGTCCAGCCGCGAACCAGACGGGTGGACAGGTGGCGCAGCTGGGCCAGCTCCACCTGGAGCTTGCCCTCGAAGGAGCGTGCCCGCTGGGCGAAGATGTCGAGGATCAACCCGGTCCGGTCCACCACCCGGCACTGGAGCAGGCGCTCCAGGTTGCGCTCCTGGGCGGGGGATAGGGGGTGATTGAAGATGACCAGCTCGGCACCGGTGGCCTGCACCAGGACCCTAAGCTCTTCCGCCTTGCCGCTGCCGATGAAGAGACGGGGATCGGGCACGGCCCTGGACCCGCCAAGCTCCGCCAGGACCTGGGCACCAGCGGCCGACGCCAGGAGCCGAAACTCCTCCCGCTCGTCCGGCTCGGCCACCTGGCCCAGGTCGAGATGGACGAGGACGGCGCGCTCCCCCCTATCGGGGCGCTCAAGCACCCGCGTAACGCCCGGCATCCCAGGACGAGCGGGGGCTCATTGGGGAAGCCCCTCAACCCGACAGCGGCGCTTCAGGGGTCGCGATGGATCAGGCGTTCCCAGGTTCCGGGGCCTCATCACCCGCCAGCGGCAGCTTCACGTTGCGGGCAGGGACCACGGTGGAGATGGCGTGCTTATAGATCATCTGGCTGACGTTGTTCTTCAGCAGCACCACGAACTGGTCGAAGGACTCGATCTGGCCCTGGAGCTTAATGCCGTTGACCAGGAAAATGGAAACGGGAATACGTTCCTTTCGAAGGGCATTGAGGAACGGGTCCTGGAGACTTTGACCCTTGGACATGGTTTGACTCCTTGTTGTAGTCATGACACGCAAAGATGCCCGGCTCGAATCACTGGCCGGTACCCGATAGACGGTAATGCCGCGCCACTGAGCAGGTGGAGGACAGCCGGGACGCGCCGATCCACCCAATCCCGTCGCCCTAGTGTCGCCGATTACCCACCGCCATGCCATTGCGGTTTTCCACTACCGGGCTCGGGGCCGAGCCAGCACCCTAGAGGCGCGCTCATCTCGGCGAGCGCAGGGCCTCCCGGATCAGCACCAAGGCGCTGTCGAGGGGCGACGCCAGGTCCCCCAGCCAGTGGAGGTCCGACTCCGCCCTCAACCAGGTGAACTGGCGCTTGGCGAGCTGCCGGGTCGCGTAGACCGCCCGGCGGGTCATTTCCTCGAAACTGTACTCGCCGTTGAGGTATTTCAAGACCTGCCGATAGCCCACGCAACGCATGGAGGGCAGGTCTAGGCTCAGGTCCCCCCGCGCCCGCAGGGCCTCGACCTCGGCGACCAGGCCCTGGTCGAGCATGCCCCGAAAGCGCTGCTCGATGCGTCCGTGCAGCAAGCCACGGTCCGCCGGCACCCGCGCCAGCTTCAGCAGGCGATAGGGCAACGGGTCCTGGGCCCCGGCGCGGATCAGGGCGCTCATCGGCTCGCCGGTCAGGGCATGGACCTCGAGCGCGCGCTGGATGCGCTGGGGATCCCTGGGGTGAATGCGCGCGGCGGACTCGGGATCGACGCGCGCCAGCCGGGCGTGCAGGGCCGCCCAGCCGATACGCTCGGCCTCCTCCAGCAGGGCCCGGCGCACCTCGGGATCCGCATCGGGAAGTCGGGCGAGCCCCCGTTGGAGCCCACGAAAATAGAGCATGGTGCCGCCCACCAGGAGTGGGATTCGCCCCTGGGCGTTGATCGCCGCCATCTCCGCGAGGGCGTCGCATCGGAAGCTAGCGGTGGAGTAGGACTCGGCGGGGTCGAGGATATCGATCAGCCGATGGGGCGCCAGGGCCAGGATGTCGGGCCCGGGTTTGGCGGTCCCAATGTCCATGCCCCGGTAGACCATCGCGGAGTCCACGCTGATGATGTCGCAGGGGAGGCGCCGCACCAGGTCTACCGCCAGATCCGTCTTGCCGGACCCGGTGGGACCCATGAGCAGGATCGCCAGTGGAGCGGCGTTGGGGGCTGTTCCTGGGCTCATGACCTACCCTAGCGGCACCGCGCGCCGACGCAACCCCCAGCCCCTTAGCGCCCGCGGGAGAAGAGCCGGTCCAGCTCGCCGAGGCTGACCCGAACCCAGGTGGGACGGCCGTGATTGCATTGATCCGCCCGCTCGATGCGCTCCATGTCCCGCAGCAGGGCGTTCATCTCGACCAGCCCAAGACGTCGGTTGGCGCGCACGGCCCCGTGGCACGCCATGGTGGCGAGGATGCCATTGACCCTGTCCCCGAGCCGTTCGCTGCTGCCCTGGACCGCCAGGTCCGACAGCAGGTCCCGCAGCAGGCGCTCCAGGTCCACCCCTTGGAGCAGGGCCGGCACCTCCCGGATGCGCAAGGTGTCAGGCCCGAACCGGTCCACCACCAGACCGGACTGCGCCAACGCCCCCAGATGCGCGTCAAGCAGGTCCGCCTCCCGCGGGCTGACCTGGATCGTGACCGGCACCAGCAGGGGCTGGCGGGTCACCCCGCCGGCACCCCAGGCGGCCTTGAGCCGCTCGTAGCCGATTCGCTCATGGGCCGCATGGATGTCCACCAGGATCAGCCCATCCGCCGACTGCGCGAGTAGGTAGACCCCATGGAGCTGGGCCAGGGCGAAGCCCAGGGGTGGGGGCTCGCCTTCGTCCGATGGGGCCTCTTCCGCGGCCGGCCTTGGCGCCGGGGCGCCGAGCCAGGATGCATAGGTGGGTACGGAGTCCGCCACGCCGAACGCCAGGCGCCCGGGCAGCGGCGCAGGCGGCGGGGCGCCGGCGCTGCGAGCACCCACCCCCGGCGGCGGGTCGCCGGTTGGCAAGACGGCCCCATCCGCGGATCCAGCCTGGGAGAGGGCGCCGACGGCCAGTCGCCGGGACAGGCCCCGAAAGATGAAGTCGTGGACCTGGCGCCCCTCGCGGAAGCGGACCTCGTGCTTGGCGGGATGAACGTTCACGTCCACCAGCCGGGGGGGCAGGGTCAGGAATAGGCAATAGGCCGGGTGGCGGCTGTGATGGAGCACGTCGCTGAAGGCCTGGCGGACCGCGTGAGTGACCAGCTTGTCGCGCACCATCCGCCCGTTGACATAGAAGTACTGCTGGTCCGCCTGGCTCCGGGAGAAGGCTGGCCGCAACACCCAGCCGTGGAGCCACAGGTCCACCGCCTGCTCGTCCAACCACAGGGCCTGGTCGGCGAAACTCTCGCCGACCAGGTTCGCGAGTCGCTGCCGCACCTGCGCGGGGTCATTCCCCGCCGACGTCAGGCGCAGCAGGGTGCGCCCGTTGTGGCGCAGCACCAGTTCCAGCTCCGGGCGGGCCAAGGCGATACGCCGCACCACCTGATCCAGATGGCCGAGCTCGGTCTTCTCGGTGCGCAGGAACTTACGGCGCGCCGGCGTGTTGTAGAAGAGGTCGCGCACATCCACCGTGGTACCGCGGGGGTGGACGGCGGGGCTCGGAACGCCCAGCGCCCCATCCCCCTGCACCGCGACCTCGAAACCCGTCGGCGCCCCTTCGGTCCTGGAGGTCAAGGTCAGGCGGCTCACCGAGGCGATGCTCGGCAGGGCCTCGCCCCGGAAGCCCAGGGTCGCCACTGCCTCCAGATCTGACAGCTCGCCGACCTTGCTCGTGGCATGGGGTGAAAGGGCCAGGAGGAGCTGATCCGCCGGAATGCCCACCCCATCGTCACGCACCCGAAGTCGCTTGATGCCCCCCTGCTCCAGGTCGATCTCGACCCGGGTACAGGCGGCATCCAGGCTGTTCTCGATCAGCTCCTTGACCACGGAGGCCGGACGTTCCACCACCTCGCCGGCCGCGATCTGATTGACCAGATGACCCGGGAGGACGCGGATCGGGCGAAGCCGAGCGGCGGTCACCGGCAGCCGTGGCGCGAGGCAGGGGGTGGCAGGGACAAGGGCTCAGCCGCCCTCGGGGATAGTCAGCGCCTGTCCGACCTGAATGTGCTCCCCCTCCAGTCGGTTGGCGCTGCGCAGGGAGGAGAGGCTGACTCCGTAGCGGTTGGCGATGTCTGTCAGGGTGTCACCGCCTTGGACCACATGAGTATGCCCACCGCGGGCGCCGGCTGCCTTGACGACGCCCGTACCCGGCGGCGGATATTTGCGGAAGTAGGCCTTGATACCGGCCAGAATAGCCTCGGCGAGCCGCTGCTGGTGGGCGGGCGTGGTCAGGCGTGCCTCCTCCTCCGGATTGCTGATGAAGGCGGTCTCCACCAGCATGGAAGGAATATCCGGCGCCTTGAGCACCACGAACCCGGCCTTCTGGACCTGGGCCCTGTGGGTGTCGCCCAGCCGGCTCAGGTTGCGCAGGACCGCACCCGCGGCCTCGCCGCTGTGCTCCAGGGTGGCATTCTGGGACATATTGAGCAGAACGTTGGCCAGTACATCGTCGTTCGTCTTGAGGTCAACCCCGCCAAGCTGGTCGGCACTGTTCTCACGATCCGCCAGCCACTTGGCCGCCTCGCTGGTGGCCCCCCGCTCGGAGAGCGTGAAGACGGAGGATCCCCGGACGTTGGGGTTGGTGAAGGCGTCCGCATGGATCGAAATGAACAGGTCGGCCTTGGCCTCGCGTGCCTTGTGGATGCGCTGGTGCAGATGCACGAAGACATCACCGTCGCGAATCATGAGCGGACGCATCCCCGGCTCCTTTTTCAACAGGGCCTCCAGGCGCCGCGCAATGGCGAGGGTCACGTCCTTTTCACGGGTCCCGCGAGCACCGATAGCGCCTGGATCCTGACCCCCGTGACCGGCATCGATCGCCACCAGCACCGGACGCCCCGGGTGCGATCGACCGCGCGGCGGAGACGGTGCCACACCTGAGTCCTTGCCCCGCTGGGAGGCTGGGACCTTGCCCTTGGGGATCAGCTCCAGGACCAGACGGTGGCCCTGATCCCCCTCGGGAGACAGGGGGAAGCTCTTGACCCGCACCGGCTGTTTGAGGTCCATGACGATGCGCAGCTCGCCCTGGTCCCTCACGCCACTGCGCAGGCCGATGAGGATCGCGTCTTGAGGATCCACCTGAGGCAATTCGCCCGTGAGCCGCGCGTCGGGGATGTCTAGGACCACCCGCTCCGGGTCCGAGAGAGTGAAGATCCGGTGGTTCACGGCCCCATCGACATGCAGCGCCAGACGGGTTTGGTCCGGCGCCGTCGACACCCACACAGCCTCGACCGCGACCTGGGCGGACCATAGCGGCTGGGACAACGCAAGCAGCATGCCTGCGGTCGTCGCAGCCAGGAAATCAACCAGTCGCTTCACATCAGAATCTCGCCGCGACCGTCCCGGACCCCCCGCCCGAAACTACCAGAAAGATAGCACGCACCGAAACCAATTTCCAAATCAAATCTGGCTATTAGGAACCCTTTCTCAGTTCCGGATCAGCCACTTCCGCGAGCGCCGGAGCGGCACCTGCCGACCAGGGGCGCGCGTGCATCGACCGTCCCTGCCGCCCAACCGAATCACCGAGATTCTGAACGTGGTCAACCCTTGTGGTGTCCGCTCACGAAGGCATGCAGGGGTTTGGTCTCCTCGAAAACCCGCTGCTGCTCGGCGCTTGCCTCCTGCTGGTAACGCCCTTTCCATTCCTCGTAGGGCATGCCGTAGACCGCCTCGCGGGCGGCGTCGTAGTCCATCTGGACCCCGCGCTCCTGGGCCGCCGTCAGATACCACTTGCTGAGGCAGTTACGGCAAAAGCCCGCCAGGTTCATGAGGTCGATGTTCTGCACGTCGGTGCGCCGCTGCAGGTGCTCCACCAGGCCGCGGAAGGCGGCGGCCTCGATGGCGTTTCGGGTCTGGTCGTCCACGGGAAGCTATGCCTCGCTGGTCGCTGGGATGGTCAAGGGAGATGCCGAGGGGCAATCCAGCCCGGCCAACAGGGTCGGCATGTGGATCCGGGCGCCGAGGCGCCGGCACAGCAGGAACATACCAACGATCTTGCGGTGGAGGAACAGGGTTTCTGGCGGGGGCCTGACGACATAGCCCCCGCGCAGCACCAGGTCCTCCCCTAGGGCGCGGACCCGCTCGAACAGGTCGGTTGCGGAAAAATCGTAGAGGCCAGGGGCGCGCAGGGGCTCCGCCACCACCAGGATCAGGTCCACCAGCGCCTGTGCCAGGGCGGGGTCAGTCCCGCCCTCCAGGTAGCCGAGGTCAAGGGCCGAGAGGCGGACCCGCGGCCCGTCCCCGGCGATGGCCGCCAGCGCCATCTCCCGATAGGCGGCGGCCAGGGCGGGGGCGATGGGCCGCACGGCGCCGAAGTCCAGCAGCACCAGGCGGTCTCGGCCTGCGTCATAGAGATAGTTGGCGAAGTTCGGGTCGGTCTGCATGAGGCGGAGCTCGAATAGCTCCCGCAGCACCAGCCCGGAAAGCGCAGCCGCCACCCGATCCCGCAACGCCTGGGGCCGCGGGCCCTCCGCCAGCTCCTCCACCGGGAGGCCGTCGGCGAACTCCAGGGTCAGGACCCGCTGGGTACAGAGCCCTGAGACCAGATCCGGGACCCAGAGGGCGGGATCGGCCGCCTCGCACGCACCCTCTAACCCCGTTCGATACGCAACCAGGGACTCCGCCTCCAACCGGTAGTCCGCCTCCCGGTGGAGCTGGAGTCGGGCCTCCTCCACCAGGGGCTTGATGTCCATCCCGGGCGGGATGAGCCCCGCGAGTCGGACGAGGCGGGTTAAGTTATCCACGTCGCTGTCGATGCCCTCCCGGATCCCCGGATACTGGACCTTGACGGCCACCCGTCGGCCGTCCTTCAAGGTCGCCGCGTGGACCTGGCCGATGGAGGCGGCGGCGATGGGGGTGAAGGCGAAGCGCGAGAAGGACTGGTTCCAGTCCCGCCCAAGCTCCGACTCCAGGACCGCCGCGAGCTGGCTCAAGGGCATGGTGCGGGCCTGATTGCGCAGCCTGCCCAGGACCCGGGAGAACTCGGGGGTCAGCAGATCCTGACCGTCCAGTGAGAGCATCTGTCCGAGCTTGAGCGCTGCGCCCCGCAGGTGGGCGAGACGCTTTGCCAGGCGCTCCGCGTTGGCCGGGGTCAGGACCAACTCCGAGAGAGGCGGGCGGCGACCCCGCACCCAGGCCTCGGCCCCTTCCCCGACTGCCCCGGCCAGGATGCCGCCGGCCGCCCGACCCAGGTGCCACAGCCGGCTGACCCGACCCCGCGGCACCGCCAGGCCCCGCTTTGCGTCCGATGGATTCATGCTCTATCGTGGCCCCGGTGACTGATGACGATTCGTCGCAAGTGGACCCCCAGCTCCGCTTTGCAAGCCGCTGGCCGCCCTCGGAGACCCTAGCCCATGACCTTTCTCAGCCTGTCCCGCGCCGCCCGGCTCGCCGGGGTGACCCGCGCGGAGCTGCAACGGCGCATCCGCCGGGGCGACATCGAGACCTTCGAGGGATCGGTCGCCGTCTCGGACCTGCTGCGCCTCTATCCGGCGGTTTCGCTCAGCAACGACGAGGCCCTGGTGCGGGTGGAGCGGATCAAGTCCGAGGCCCTGCCCAAGAGCTACGACGTGGACGCCGTGCTGCCAAGCCCTCAGGTCCTGGTCTCCCGGCTCAAGCGGCTGAGCGAGATGCTGGTGGAGCGGCTCTCGGCGCTCAGCGCCGCGGACGCCCTGTTGGACCAGGTAGGCGAACGGCTGCAGACCCTGAGCCGTGAGCCGTCCCCCGAGGGATTGGCGGCGGGACTCGCCGAGATCCGCGCCTGGCTCGCCGAGTCCCGGCAGGGGCTCGCCACGCGCTCCGCCGCGGACCTCCAGGCCCAACTCATCGCCAAGGACACCTTCCTGCGCATCATGGCCGCCACCGTCAAACTGATCCCGAGCGGGCACGACTTCTTCGTGGAGGGCCAGGAGTCCATCCTGGACGCCTCGGTGCGGGCCGGGCTCAAGCTCAGCTACGGCTGCTCCAGCGGCAACTGCGGGACCTGCAAGGCCCGGGTGCTGAACGGAGAGGTGTGGAAGATCCGCGACCACGACTATGTGCTGAGCGAGCGGGAGAAACAGCTGGGCTACATCCTCACCTGCTCCAACACGGCGGTGACCGACGTGGTGATCGAGGCGGCGGAGGCCCTAACGGTGACCGACCTGCCCCATCAGGAGATCCGCGCCAGCCTGCGCAAGCAGGAGCAGATCGCCCCCAATCTGGTCTCCATCAACGTCCAGACCCCCCGTACCCAGACCCTACGCTTCATGGCCGGTCAGCGCGCCCGCCTGACCCTGGAGAACGGTGCCTCCCGGGAGCTGCCCATCGCCAGCTGCCCCTGCAATGGGCGCAACCTCTGGTTCTATGTTCGCGAGGCGGAGGATGCCTTCGCGAAGACCATCTTCGCCGGGCTGCACCTGGGCCACCTGATTAGGGTGGAGGGGCCGGAGGGGGACTTCGTGCTGCGGGAGGACTCGCCGGAGCCGGCGGTCTTCGTAGCCATCGGGGACGGCATCGGGCCCATCAAGAGCCTGATCGAGCACGCCGTCTCCATCGACTCGATCGAGTCCTTCCGCCTCTACTGGGGGACCGAGTATGCGGAAGGCCACTACCAGGGCAAATGGGGACGGGCCCTGAAGGAGTCCCTGGACAACTTCTCCTTCACGCCGCTCCTGAGCGCCGACCCGCAGGACCTGATCACGGTCGTCCGCTCGGATCTGCCGGAGCTCGGCGCCTTGCGCTTCTATCTCGCCGGACCCAATGCGGCCGTGGACGCCATGCGAACGGGACTCCTGGGTCTGGGCGTCGCCGAGGAGCGACTGTCCTGGGAGCACACCGAGAGCTGATGGGGCCCGGTGGCGACCGGGCCGGCGATCAGGCGGCGCGGGGCCGGTTCTGTCGGGGCGGCAGGAATACGGTCCCCTTCCCGAAGCGGTTGACGGCGAACCGCCGGACCCACTCCGGGGCATCCGCATACAGCCGAAGGTAGGTGTACCCTAGATCACCCCGCTCCAGGGATGCGATCCACGTCTCGAATTCTTGCTCCGATTTCATCAGGTTCTCCCGCTCGCTCCCGCTCGCTCCCGCCGGAACCAACGGAGCCCCGGGTCCGCGAAACCGCTCCCCATGAACCTGGAGACTCCTGCTGCAGTGTGGACCACCGTCGGCGACTCGGTCGCTCCGCGCGGACGGCGGGGTGGGTTCACCCGACGAGTTGGCTGGCATGCAGCGAAGTCCGGTCCCTGCCCGCATCAGGCTTTCACCAGCGGCTCTGGGTCCCGCCGCAGCAACAGCATGTAGTTGACGCCCATCCAACGCGTGTAGCTGAACGCGCGGGTCAGTGGATTGACCCGGACCCCAGTCTGGTCGATTAGCTGGAACCGATCACCGAGGCCAGCCATTACCTCCCCGGGGCGCACCAGCTTGCGGTAGTGGTGGGTGCCTCGGGGCAGCCATCGGAGCACCACCTCGGCCCCCAAGATGGCGACCAGGGCGGCGGCCCAGGTGCGGTTGATGGTGGCCACCAGCATGACGCCGCCGGGTCGCACCAGACGGCCGCAGTCGCCGAGGAAACCGGGGAGTCCTTCCACATGCTCCACCACCTCCATGTTGAGCACCAGGTCGAAGGTCTCGCCGGCCTCGGCCAGGTCCGCGGCGCTCGCCAGGCGGTACTCGATGGGGAGACCGCTCTGCTCCGCGTGCATCCGCGCTACCCGGAGGTTCTTCTCCGTCACGTCCACCCCCAGCACCTGAGCGCCAAGACGGGCGACGGACTCGCTCAGGATTCCGCCGCCGCAGCCGATGTCGAGCACGCGTAGCCCATTGAGCGGGCGCTCCGCCCGGGGTTCCAGACCTAGGGCCCGGGCGACCCGATCGCGGATGTATCCGACCCGGAAGGCGTTCAGCCGATGGAGCGGCCAGAAGGGGCCCTCGGTGTCCCACCACCGGTGGGCCAGCCGTTCAAAATAGGCGACCTCGTCGGGGTCAACGCTGGCGGAGCTCAGGGGCTGGGTGGTCATGGCTCGACGGTCTCGCGCGCTCTCATTCCCGTGACAAGTTCGTTCCGTGGCCACCGTTTACAAGCGTCTTCACCGTCTCGGTTGTATTCCCGTCCGACCCCGACAGGATCCGCGCACCCTCAAACCAGGGGCAGGGCCTGCTCGCCCCGGCTCGCCGCCAGGTAGTCGCTGGACTGCATCTCGATCAGCCGGCTGAGCAGGCGCTCATGGGGAAACTGGCTGATGCCCCCGGGGTAGAGCGCCTCCACCGGGGCCTCCGCCCAGAGCACCAGCTTGACCCGCTGGTCGTAGAGCTCATCGACCAGGTGGACGAAGCGCCGTGCCGCGGCCTCCCGAGCGGGGGTCAGAAGCGGAACCCCCGAGAGCAGCAGGGTATGGTACTCGCGGGCGATCTCGATGTAATCGGAGACCGAGCGGGGGGTCCCGCACAGGGCATCGAAGTCGCACCAGATGACGTCGGTGCCCAGCCGCCGCACGGGGAAGGTTCGGCCATTGAGGGCGAGCGGGCCGCCGGCCTCCACGTGTCCGCCGGTGAGCTGGTCAAAGCAATCCGCAAGCTGCGCCTCCCCCGAGTCGGGGCCGAAGTACACGCCGGCCAGCGTGAGGGCGCGCAGCCGGTAGTCGCTGCCCCCGTCCAGCTCGAAGACCCTGGTATGCCGCTCGAGAAGCGCGATGGCCGGCAGGAACAGGGCCCGCTGGAGCCCGTTGCGGTAGAGGTCCCGCGGATGGCTGTTGGAGGTGGTGACCAGGGTCAGACCCCGTGAGAACAGGGCCCGCAGCAGCCGGTGCAGGATCATGGCATCGGCGATGTCGGTGACTACGAACTCGTCCAAGCACAGGACCCGCACCGCGCACCGCCACTGGTCCGCCACCACCTCCAGGGGATCGGGCTGCTTGGGCAGGCGGGCCATGGCGTCGTGGATGCCACGCATGAAGTGATGGAAGTGCAGTCGGCGCTTGTCGGACACCGGCAGGGCGTCGAAGAACCAGTCCATCAGGAAGGTCTTGCCGCGACCGACCCCTCCCCAGAGATACAGCCCGGGAACGGGATCTGTCGGGATGCGGCGACGGCGCAGTCGCTCCAGGAGGCCGGGGCCTGCCCTCTGCGTCGGCCCCTCAAGAAGCGCGACCTGGAGGGCCGAGAGCAGACGGACGGCCTCCTCCTGGGCCGCGTCCAGGAGTCGGGGTACAGGCCAACTGGACCCTGCCGGGGAATCGCCGGTGCCTGGGTCTGGGGCAGACATGGGTTGCTCTGGGTCACTCACACAGCGGCGCCCTGCGAGGTCCCCGAACGGAGCAGCCTCAGGGGTTCAACAGACCCAGACCCTGCCGTCGTTCTGGAATTCCCCCCCAACGGCCGGGTGACATAAGTAGTCTTTTCTAATATCGTAACCGCCACTTTTTGCTCTCAAACCCCCAAGGCCGGGGTCCGAGACCCCGACGAGACCAGCCGCGATGCTCCGAAAGCTCAAACGCTTCACGACCTCCCTGTTGCCGGTGGACTCCAGTCGCCAGGGGGAATGCAACCGCTGTGGCGCCTGCTGCAAGCTGCCGTATCCCTGCCCCTTCCTGCGTTTCGACGCGGAGGGCCTGAGCAGTTGCGCGGTCTATCATCTGCGCCCACCGAGCTGCCGGAAATACCCGCGCACCGCCTCGGAGCACATCACCCAAGCCGAGTGCGGGTTCTACTTCGAGGAATCGGAGTCGGTCGCGCTGGGCCCGCCGATCCTTGACTCCTCCGGCAACTCTTGACGCGGGGCTCGCCTCAGCGGGGGAAGGGGTCCTTTACCGTCGTCTCACGCTCCGGGGGAGCAAATCGCGGACGGGAATAGCCCTCAATCCAGCTCGTCGTAGGCGTCCAGGTCGAGCTGCAAGAGCACCGCCTTGCGCAACAGCTTGCGCTCCTTTTGCACCAGGGTCCGAAGCTGGGCCACCTCCGACTCGAGGGCCGCTAGACGCCCCTCCCAGTCGCCCGCGGGAACCGGACCGGCTGCGGCCTCCCCGGACTCCGACCTCCCCGGCGCCGGCGTCGGGGATCGTGTCGCCTCGGCCACCTCGGAGCGGCCGACCTCCTGGCGCAGCTCCTCCACCACGATCTGGACATCCTCCACCGACAAGGCGTGGCGGCCCTCGATGCAGCCGAACAGCATCAGGCGATCGCACAGGGAGTTAATGCGCCTTGGCACTCCCCCGGTGTGCTCGTAGACGGCGCTGAAGATACTGGGGTCCAACTCAGGGTCGTTGCTCCAGTCCACGCGCTGGAGTCGAAACTCGATGTACTCCCGGGTCTCTTGGGCGGTGAGAGGCTCCAGGTGGTAGGCGGCGATGATGCGCTGGCGCAGCTGCTCCATCTCCGGAGCCTGAAGGGTACGCCGCAGCTCCTCCTGCCCGAGCAGGAAGCTCTGGAACAGAGAGCGGCCCTCGATCTGGAAGTTCGCCAGCATGCGCAGCTCCTCCAGGGACCGGGCGGGGAGGTTCTGAGCCTCGTCGACCACCAGGAGGATGCGCCGGCCCTCGGCGAAGCGAGTGCGCGCAATGACCTCCAGGTTGTGCAGTAGGGTCGCCTTATTCATGCCCTCGTGGGCCAGCCCGAAGGAGGCGCAGACCATGCGCAGCATGTCCTCCGCCTCGACCTGGGTGGTGACGAGCTGGGCCGCCATGATGTCCCGGCCCTCCAGCTCGCTGAACAGGTTGCGCACCAGCATGGTCTTGCCGGTCCCGATCCCGCCCGTGATGACGATGAAGCCCTCCCCCTGCTCCAGCCCGTACCGTAGATAGGCCATGGCCCGATGATGGCCCTGGCTCTCGAAGTAGAAACGCTGGTCGGGGGTCAGCTGGAAGGGCTTGCCGCTCAGGCTGTAGAAGGCGTCGTACATAGGGGCTCAGGACCCTTGTGGTGAGCAAAGTGCTTGACAGAAAAAACCAAGAACAGCGCTGGATCGAGAGCCCTCTCGGCTTCAAGGTACCGTGAGACCGAGAGGCGACTGGCCGATCCGATCCAGCGCGGCCGCGATCTGCGCCTCGTCGCGGGTATAGGCGAAGCGCAGGTGGCGCTCCGCCTCATGGTCGCCGAAATCCACCCCCGGCGTCACGGCCACCCCCGCATCCTCGAGCAATCGTGTGGCGTAGGTCATGGAATCCATCGCGATCCGGTCCGGGATCTCCGCGTAGACATAGAAGGCCCCGGCCGGCTCCCCTTTTACTTGGAAGCCCAGTGCACGCAGGCCCTGGAGCAGCAGCCGGCGACGCGCCTCGAAGGTCTGGCGACGTCCTTCCAGGATGACATCGGTGGCGGCGTCGAAGGCGGCACAGGCAGCATGCTGGGCCAGGGTCCCGGCGGCGATAAAGAGGTTCTGGGCGATGCGCTCCAAGGTGGCCACCGCATCCATCGGCGCCACCACCCAGCCCACCCGCCAGCCGGTCATCCCGAAGTACTTGGAGCAGCTGTTGACGACGAAGAGGCCCTCGTCCCCCAGGGCCAGGGCACTCGGGGCATCCACCCCGTAGACCAGCCCCTGGTAGATCTCATCCAGGATCAGCGCCGCCCCGCGCTCGCGACAGACATCATAGAGCCCCGCAAGCTCTGGAGCGGACAGCACGGCCCCCACGGGATTGGAGGGCGAGGCCGCAAGGATGGCTTGGGTCCCCGTAACCCAGGCGCGCTCCGCGAGGGACCGGGTGAGCTTGTAGCCGCTCGCGGGACCTACCGGGACCGCGACGGGCTCGCCCCCCGCCAGGCGCGCCACCTGCCGGTAGCAGGGGTAGGACGGATCGGCGATCAGGACCTTGTCGCCGGGGTCGAGGACCCCGAGCAGGACCAGCTGAAGGGCGCCCGAGGCCCCCGGGGTGATCAGGATCCGGGCCGGGTCCACAGGGATCCCCAGGCGTCGTCTGTAGTAATCCGCGATGGTCAGCCGAAGCCGGGGCAGACCGGCGGCGGGGGTGTAGTGGGTGTGACCCGCGGCCAGGGCGTCCCGGGCCGCGTCCACCACCGGGGCTGGCGTGGGGAAGTCAGGCTCGCCGATCTCCAGGTGGAAGATCTGCCGGCCGGCGGCCTCCAGCTCCCGGGCTCGGGCCAGTAGCCGCATCACGTGGAAGGGCTCGATGGAACGAGCCCGGGCCGCGAGTCGCGTCGTCCGTGGCCCCAAGGCGCTCACGTCGGTTGGTACACCGAACGGTGCAGGCGCTCCAGGGCGGCCAGGTCCAGGAAGGCTGCACCCCCCAGGTCCCCGACCAGCGCCCGGGCGGGCTCGTCCGGCTCCCCCAGGCAGTCCAGCACCATGGGGGCCCCACGAAAGTCCTGGCCTTGGGTATAGGTGCTCTCGGTGACCACTAGCGCACCCAGACCCGCCCCCAGGGCAGAGCGGACCCCGTTGTCCGAGTCCTCCAGGGCGACGCACTTCCGGGCCCCCAGGCCCAGCTGCTCCAGGGCCAACACAAAGATGTCCGGCGCGGGCTTCTTGTTGGGGACCACATCCCCGGCGGCAATCACGTCGAACCAATCCTCCATGCCGGGCTCCCCGGAGAAGCGCAGCAGGGCGGAGACGTTCTCGGGCGTCGTGGTGGTGGCGATGGCGAGCCGCACCCCCGCCTCCCGCGCCTCCCGCAACAGCCGCGCCACCCCACAGCGCAGCGGGATGGCCCCGGTCTCCAGCAGGGCGACGTAGTGGCGGGTCTTGGCCCGGTGGAGCCCGGCAACGAAATCGTCGGGATCGCGATTCGGACCGAGGGCCACCCCCTCTTCGTCCATAAAGCGGCGAATCCGCTCCTTGCCCCCGGTCACCGCCAACAGGCGCCCATAGCGCTCTACGTCCCAGACCCAATCGAGCCCCGCCTCCGCGAAGGCGGCGTTGAAGGCGACCCGGTGACCATCCCGCTCCGTGTCGGCGAGGGTCCCGTCCACATCAAAGATCAGGGCCTGTAATACGTACATCGATCCAACCTCGTCTGGCGGGCAAATTGCGGGCAAGCTCCGGGCGGGCGGTAGAGCCCAAGGTTAACTCAAGGCGGGGCCCTGTGCAGGGCGGGCCCGAGGTCGGGCGCATGAACACCGGGACTCCGTCAGAGTTTCGGTTTCGCCCCAAGGTTGCTCAGGGCGCGCCGTTCTGGTACTAAAGGTCGTTTTTCGCGGCAACCCGTCCTCGGTGCGTTCGCCCCGAGGCGTCGTTCGCCACAGATCCTGGAGCCAGGGGAGGACCTCTATGCCAGAAGCAACCAACCAAGAGCCCAAGGCGTTCGGGTTTGAGCCGTACAGGGCCACGAGCGACGAGGAGTACATGAGCCCCGGGCAGGAGGAGCACTTCCGGCAGATTCTGCTTGCCTGGAAGAAGTCCCTCATGGAGGAGGTGGACCGCACCGTCCATCACATGCAGGACGAGGCCACCAACTTCCCGGACCCCAACGACCGCGCGACTCAGGAGTCCGAGTTCAGCCTGGAGCTGCGCACGCGCGACCGGGAGCGCAAGCTGATCAAGAAGATCGACGAGGCCCTCGAGCGCATCGAGACCCACGAGTACGGCTACTGCGAGGCCTGCGGGGTGGAGATCGGCATCCGCCGGCTGGAGGCTCGCCCCACCGCCACCCTGTGCATCGACTGCAAGACCCTCGACGAGATCCGCGAGCGGCAGCGCGGCTAGGGGCCATGGGCCCATCGGCGCCGCGCGACCGCGCGCGACCGAACAGCTACCGGGGGCGCTTCGCCCCCTCCCCCACAGGCCCGCTGCATTTCGGGTCCCTGATCGCCGCGGTCGCGAGCTTCGCCGACGCCCGCGCCCAGGGGGGCGCCTGGCTGGTGCGCATGGAGGACCTGGACCGCCCCCGGGAGAGGCCAGGCGCCGCCCGCCAGATCCTTGACACCCTTGCCGCCTTCGGCCTGCACTGGGACGGCGAGGTGCTCTACCAGAGCAACCGAAGCGAGGCCTACGAGGAGGCCCTGACCCGGCTCGCCGAGTCCAATCTGACCTATCCCTGCGCCTGCAGCCGCAGCCAGGTGGCCTCCGCGGGCCGCCGGGGGCCGGACGGGCCCATCTACCCCAGGACCTGCCGCTCCGGAGTTCCCGTGGGCCGGCGGGCCCGCGCCCTGCGCCTACGCGCGGAGGGCCCCGAAATCCGCTTCGCGGATCGGATCCAGGGCGCACAGGCCCAGGTGGTGGCAGAGTCCGTGGGGGACTTCGTGGTGCGACGCGCCGATGGGATCCACGCCTATCACCTGGCGGTAGTGCTGGACGACGCCTGGCAGGGGATCAATCAGGTGGTGCGCGGCGCCGACCTGCTCGCCTCCACCCCTCGTCAGATCCTCCTGCAGCAGGCCTTGGGCCTGCCCACCCCCGCCTACGCCCATGTCCCCCTGGCCCTGGGTCCTGACGGGCGAAAGCTGAGCAAGTCCCTGGCGTCGGCCCCCGTGGACCCGGGCGACCCCCTGCCGGCGCTGCGTCGGGCCTGGGAGTTCCTCGGTCAGGTGCCCCTGGGCTCCGCGGGCTCCCCCGGACTCTTTTGGTCCCAGGCCATCCCGCTATGGCACATCGACCGGGTTCCGCCTCGCTTCAGCACCACCCTGGGCTCCGGCGGAGCGCGCTGAACAGAGACGGACGCCCGGCCCAACACCGGTTCACTATCGCGCCTCGATTCGACCGTCATCAATCCTTAACAGCCGCGCCCTAAGATCCCTAGACCCGCGGGCACACCACCAGAGGAGAACACCATGGCCGATCAAACCCCCATCTCGGGCCCCCTGTCCCCTGAGCTCCTCGGCAAGATGGACGCCTACTGGCGGGCCTGCAATTACCTCTCCGCGGGCATGATCTATCTGCGGGACAACCCCCTACTGCGGGAGCCCCTCAAAGAGGAGCACATCAAGAACCGGCTTCTGGGTCACTGGGGCGCGAGCCCCGGCCTCTCCTTCATGTACGTGCATATCAACCGGATTATCAACCAGCACAAGCAGGAGGCCATCTTCCTCGCCGGACCCGGCCACGGTGCCCCGGGTGTGCTGGCCCCCGTCTATCTGGAGGGCACCTACTCCGAGATCTACCCCAACAAGAGCGAGGACGAGGAGGGCATGAAGGCCTTCTTCAAGCAGTTCTCCTTCCCGGGGGGGATCGGCTCGCACTGCACCCCGGAGACCCCTGGATCCATCCACGAGGGCGGCGAGCTCGGCTACTCCATCTCCCACGCCTTCGGCGCCGCCTTCGACAACCCGGACCTGCTGGTCGCCGTGGCCGTGGGCGACGGCGAGGCCGAGACCGGGCCCCTGGCCACCTCCTGGCACTCGAACAAATTCCTCAATCCCATCCGCGATGGCGCCGTGCTGCCGATCCTTCATCTCAACGGCTACAAGATCAACAACCCGACGCTGCTCTCGCGCATCCCGAGCGAGGAGCTGGCGAGCCTCTTCCGCGGCTATGGCTGGACCCCCCACTTCGTGGAGGGGGAAGACCCGCAGACCATGCATCAGCAGATGGCGGACACCCTGGACGCCTGCTACGCGGAGATCCGCGGCTTCCAGGACGAGGCCCGTGCCAGCGGCAAGGCAACCCGCTGCCACTGGCCCATGATCGTGCTGCGCACCCCCAAGGGCTGGACCGGCCCCAAGGAGGTGGACGGGCGCAAGGTGGAGGGCTTCTGGCGAGCCCACCAGGTACCCCTGTCGGGCTTGCACAACAACGCGGCGCACTTGAAGCAGCTCGAAGACTGGATGAAGAGCTACAGGCCCGAGGAGCTGTTCGATGAGAGCGGCCGGCTGATGCCGGAGCTCAAGGCCCTCGCCCCCATGGGGACGCTCCGCATGAGCGCCAACCCCCATGCCAACGGCGGCCTCCTGCGTCGGGCCCTGCGCATGCCCGACTTCCGGGACTATGCCCTGGCGGTGCCCGAGCCCGGGAAGATCCGCGCCATGAACACTAAACCCACAGGCGAGCTTCTGCGGGACATCATGGCCAAGAACATGGACAACTTCCGGGTCTTCGGGCCGGACGAGAACACCTCCAACAAACTGGACGCAGTCTACGAGGTCTCCAAGAAGCTCTGGCTCTGCGACTACAAGCCGGAGGACGCCGACGGCGGCGAGCTGTCCCCGGACGGGCGGGTGCTCGAGATGCTCTCGGAGCACACCCTGGAGGGCTGGTATGAGGGCTATGTGCTCACCGGGCGCCACGGCTTCTTCGCCACCTACGAGGCCTTCGTCCACGTCATCGACAGCATGTACAACCAGCACGCCAAGTGGCTGGCCATCTGCGAGGAGATCCCCTGGCGGGCGCGCATCTCGTCCATCAACCTGCTGATCACCTCCACGGTCTGGCGCCAGGACCACAACGGCTTCACCCACCAGGATCCGGGCTTCCTGGACGTGGTGGTGAACAAGAACCCGGAGGTGACCCGGATCTACCTGCCGCCGGACGTCAACACCCTACTCTCCACCGTGGACCACTGCCTGCAGAGCCGGGACGACATCAACGTGATCGTCTGCGACAAGCAGAATCACCTCCAGTACCTGGACATGGACGCGGCCATCAAGCACTGCACCAAGGGTGTAGGCATCTGGGAGTGGGCGAGCAACGACCAGGGGGGGATGCCCGACGCGGTGATGGTGGGCTGTGGCGACATCCCCACCAAGGAGGCCCTCGGCGCCACCGCCCTGCT
>Ga0209254_10000994_pt1 | contig 25026 bp, 28 predicted proteins | sample FrelakmetDIP11DI_FD_187148 | JGI IMG/M metagenome (GOLD analysis project Ga0209254, IMG submission 187148) | Freshwater lake sediment microbial communities from the University of Notre Dame, USA, for methane emissions studies - DIP11 DI (SPAdes)... | ecosystem: Environmental > Aquatic >...
ATCGATCGCGCCTGAAGGCGCTCCTACAGGCCGAGCAGCAGCGCAGCGACGACCCGGCGATCTTCGGCCATGAGCACGTTGTAGGTGCGACAGGCGGCCGCGGTGGCCATGACCTCGAAGCCCACCCCGCGCGACATGATCGTGGTCATGAGGCGATTGCCGGCGAAATGGTGAGTACTTCCGGTGCCAAACAGGATGACTTCCGGGCCCAGATCCAGAGCGGACTGAAAGTCCTCGAGTTGCAGTTCCGCGATCGGGCGAGGAGTCCACCCTGTGATAATCCTGTCCGCGCTGACGATTAGCGCTCCGGAATAGCTCATGCCGCCGATCAGAACGGCATCGCCCGTGACGGACTGTATATAATTTCCAGAGCCTTTCTCAGCATGCAGTTTCATGATGCTTCTCCACTGTCGCGAAACCATAGCATGAGCAATCGCGCCACGGCCCAGGTCGTTCCACGTGACATACGCTGTCGGGTTGCTCCGGCCGGGTTTGCCGATGCCTTGCCACCGGGAATTCACCCGGTACTGCGCCGCGTGCTGGCTGGCCGAGAAGTGACGCCTCGCCAGCTGCGGCCGGGTCTCGCTCAGCTGCTCCCTGTGGGCGAGTTGCCGGGCGTCGCCGCAGCCGCAGAGCGGCTCGCTACCGCAAGGACTCGCGGTGAGCGTGTGCTGATCATCGGGGACTTTGATGCAGACGGGGCTACGGCCACGGCGCTGGCGATGACGTGCCTGCGGGCTTTTGGGTTTGACGATCCCGGCTTTCTCGTCCCCGATCGCTTCATCCTGGGTTACGGTCTGTCGCCCGGTGTTGCCGATCTGGCAGCCGCCCGACGGCCGGGTCTCCTCCTGACGGTGGATAACGGCATCACGAGCATTGAGGGCGTACGTCGGGCTCGCGAACTTGGTATGGAGGTGCTGATCACTGACCATCACCTCGCTGGATCTGATCTCCCTGCCACGGACCTGATAGTGAATCCGAACCTGCAGGGCTCCAGTTTCGGCAGCACTGCGTTGTGCGGTGTCGGCGTGGCCTTCTATCTGATGGCTGCTACGGGCCGGCGACTTGCTGAACGGGGCGTGCTTTCCGCGGAGGTGGCCCGGAACGCTGTAACGGACTGCCTCGACCTGGTGGCGCTCGGCACCGTGGCAGATCTGGTCCCGCTGGATTTCAATAACCGGATCCTGGTTGCGGAGGGCCTGCGGCGCATCCGGGCGGGGCGCACACGACCCGGTATCGAGGCGCTGTTCCGCGTCGCGGGCCGAACCCCAGCCGTTGCCCGCAGCAGTGACCTGGGCTTTGCGATTGCACCACGGCTGAACGCAGCAGGGCGCCTGACCGACATGACGCTCGGTATCGAGTGCCTGCTGGCAGCGGATGATGAGACGGCCCGTGGGCATGCCGCCCAGCTCGACGCACTCAACATAGAGCGGCGTGCATTGCAGGACCGTATGCAGTCAGAAGCTCAGGTGCTGCTCGCCGACTTGTCCGAGGCGGCCATGAATTCTGGCGGCGCCTGCTGCCTGTTTGATGAGCGCTGGCATCCCGGAATCGTCGGGCTGGTGGCAAGCCGGATGCGTGAGATTACGGGCGAGCCAGCCATCGCTTTCGCCCGGGCCACCGAGCCCGGGATGCTGCGCGGCTCGGCCCGGTCAGTGGAGGGCGTCCATGTTCGTGACCTGATTGCTAACGCGGTGGCGCGAATCCCGAACCTGACCATTCGTTATGGCGGGCATGCCATGGCGGCAGGACTAACCCTGCCGGAGTCGGAACTCGCGGCCTTTCAGTGCGCTCTGGCCATTGAACTGGAGCGCGTGCGGGATCTGCTCGGTCGCGCAGGCATTGTCTGGACTGACGGTGGTCTTGCGCCCGATCAGCTCCAGCTGGACGTCGCCGATGTGCTCGCAGCCGCCGGTCCCTGGGGGCAGGCCTTTCCGGAGCCCCTGTTTGACAACCTCTTCACGGTAATGGAGCAGCGGGTGGTCGGCGAGAAGCACCTCAAGCTCCGGGTGCGGCACCGGGAAGGCGGGCCACTGATCGAGGCAATGGCCTTCCGCCGGGCCCCTCTGGCGACTGCCCGGAATACGCCCGTCCGGCTCGTGTATCGCCTGGACATCAATCACTATCGGGACACGCGCACTGCCCAGCTGGTTGTTGAGCATCTGGATTGCGTCTAGCATTCCCGTTTTATCGCAAGACGCCGCACCATGGAAACTGCCCAGATCAAGTTGAACATCCGCGACCTCCGCGAGCGCAGTGGCGCTCTCAGGGGGTATCTTTGACTTCGACGCCAAGCTGCGTCGCCTGAGCGAAGTTCGGGAGGCATTGCAGGATCCGACGGCCTGGAATGATCCCGCCCGTGCCCAGGCCCTGGGCAAGGAACAGTCGGATCTCGAGGCCGTGGTGGCGCGCATCGAAAAGATCGATCGGTCTCTTGAGGACTCGGGGGGGCTCCTGGAGCTCGCGGAGGAGGAGAACGATGAATCAACCGTCGATGAGGTGCTGCGCGATCTCAAGTCCGTAACCACAGATGTCGAGCAGCTGGAATTTTCCAGGATGTTCGCCGGCAAGTTCGACGCCTCGAACGCCTTTCTCGACATTCAGTCGGGTGCGGGTGGCACCGAGGCCCAGGACTGGGCGGCCATGCTGCTCCGGATGTACCTCAAGTACGCCGAGTCCAACGGTTTTTCCGGTGAGATGATCGAGGCTTCCTCCGGTGAAGTGGCGGGCATAAAGAGTGCCACGATCCACGTCGTTGGCCCGTATGCCTATGGCTGGCTGAGGACGGAAACCGGGGTGCACCGGCTGGTCCGCAAGTCGCCCTTCGATTCGGGCAATCGTCGCCACACGTCGTTCGCAGCCGTCTTCGTGTCACCCGAGATCGACGACGACATTGAGATCGAAATTGACCCGTCGGATCTGCGGATCGACGTGTACCGGGCCAGTGGCGCCGGCGGGCAGCACGTCAACAAGACCGAATCCGCCGTTCGCATCACACATCTGCCGACCAACACGGTCGTGCAGTGTCAGAGCGAGCGTTCCCAGCACAAGAATCGCGCCACCGCCCTCAAGCAGATGCGGGCCAAGCTCTACGAACTGGAAGAGCAGAAGCGTCGTGCCGAGGCGCAGGCCCTGGAGGACACCAAGTCCGACGTGGGCTGGGGCCAGCAGATTCGTTCCTATGTGCTTGACCAGTCGCGGGTCAAGGATCTCCGTACCGGGGTTGAATCGAGCACCCCGGACAAGGTCCTCGACGGTGATCTGAGGAAATTTATCGAAGCCAGTCTCAAGCAGGGCCTCTGACGATGACCCAGGATGACAACAAGCTCGTTGCGGAGCGCCGGCGCAAGCTCGCAGAGCTGCGTGCCGCCGGATTCTCCTTTCCGAACAGTTTCCGGCGCAGCGCGCTCGCGGGTCAGTTGCACGCGATCTACGACGGCTACAGCAACGAGACGCTGGAGGCCGAGCCGGTTGAGGTGCTGGTCGGTGGCCGCATGCTGACCAAGCGCATCATGGGCAAGGCGAGCTTCGCAACGCTCCAGGACCGCTCGGGGCAGATTCAGGTGTTCCTCCAGAGGGAAACGCTGGGAGACGCCGCCTACGCGTCGTTCAAGAGCCTCGATCTCGGCGATATCGTGGGCGTGCGTGGCGTCATGTTCCGCACCAAGACCGGTGAACTGAGCGTAAGGGCCGCAGAATTGACCCTGCTCACCAAGTCCCTGCAGCCCCTTCCTGAGAAATTCCATGGCCTGACAGACCAGGAAGTTCGCTACCGGCAACGCTACGTGGACCTGATCGTCAACGAGGAGACGCGGCGGGTGTTTCAAACCCGCACGCGGGTGGTGCAGTTTCTCCGCTCCTACCTGGACGCGATGGACTTCCTCGAGGTCGAGACGCCAATGATGCAGGCGATTCCCGGCGGGGCCGTGGCGCGGCCCTTCGCCACGCATCACAACGCGCTGGACCGGCAGTTCTACCTGCGCGTCGCTCCTGAGCTTTACCTGAAGCGCCTTGTGGTGGGTGGTTTCGAACGGGTTTATGAGCTCAACCGGAACTTTCGCAACGAGGGCGTCTCCACCCAGCACAATCCCGAGTTCACAATGCTTGAGCTGTACATCGCCTACGCAGACTACCGGACCCTGATTGAGATGCTGGAGAACCTGCTGCGCAGCCTGGCAGTGCACGTCCTCGGGACGACCCGGGTGGAGTATCAGGGGGGCGTATATGATCTTGCAGCGCCGTTCCGCAAGTTGTCGGTGGAGGAGGCGGTCATGCAGTACGCCCCCGGTCTCGTCGCGGGCCGTTTGCGCGACGTGGAGTACCTGCGTGGTGTGTGCGGTTCCCTGGGCATTCCCGTGAAGCCCGCGTTTGGGGCCGGCAAGCTGCTGATCGAGATCTTCGAGAAGACGGCGGAACACCAGCTGATGGACCCAACCTTTGTCACAGGGTATCCGGCCGAGGTTTCGCCCCTTGCGCGACGGTCCGACGCAGACCCGTTTCTCACGGACCGGTTCGAGTTTTTCATCAATGGCCGGGAGCTGGCGAACGGCTTCTCGGAGCTGAACGACCCGGAGGATCAGGCGGAGCGTTTCCGCGCCCAGGTGGCCCAGAAGGATTCCGGCGACGACGAGGCCATGTTCTATGATTCCGACTACATTACAGCTCTCGAATACGGCATGCCGCCCACTGCAGGCCTTGGAATCGGTGTCGATAGACTGGTGATGTTCATCGCTAACCAGGCGTCGATCCGTGACGTGCTGCTGTTTCCCCACCTGCGGGACTCAGCATCGTAGGAGCGCCTTCAGGCGCGACCCAAGCACCGGGAGGGCTCATGCAAGACGAGAAAATCAAGGTACGCATCACCGAATCCGATCAGGTCATCGAGGTGGTGGTGCTCAGCAAGCGGCCTGAGCGCATAGAAGTGGTTCTTGGCACGGGCATTCACAATGTGCGCTGCGAGCTGCTGCCCACCCGGAATGGCAAGGCCTATTCAGGGTCAATCAAGGGCCGGGAAATCGTTTATGAGCGCACGCCGGAGCAGGTCAAGGTGGATATTGACCGATTGAATCCGATGCTGCGGAAGTCACGACCGCATTAGCCGGATTGCAGGGCTGAGGGTCGCGCCTGAAGGCGCTCCTACAGGGGGACGTCGTAGGGCAGTTCCAGGCGGCGGACGGGTTGGGTCCTGGCTTCGTCCAGGAAAAAGGGTCCTGGTAGATCGTCCAGCACGACCACTGCAAGGAATTCGCTGCCCGTCTCTGTTGGTGCCGAGCTCACGACCTGCCCCACGGTCCCCCGCTCTGCGTACAGGGCCGCACCCGCCGTTGGTGGAACACCCGGCGCCATGAAGCGCAGCATGCGGCGCTTCACGCGACCGAGATACTTCATGCGGGCCACGATTTCCTGCCCGGTATAGCAGCCTTTGGTAAAGCTGATTCCGCCGAGGAGGTCCAGATTGACCATTTGCGGGACGAACTCGCCCGTGGTTTGGGAGACGATGATGGGGATGCCCGCTGCAATATCCGCCAGCTCCCATACGCTGCGTGGGCTGGCGGTTGTGCTGCCGCGGACAGTGTCGCCGACGGGGGACAACAGGATGTGCCGCTGTTGCTCAGCCTGAATCCGCACGAGCTGACCTGTGACTGACGATCCCGGCGTGCCGAGCAGGCCAAGGATATTCAGATTCAGTAGTGTGACCTCTGCCTTCGCCCGAAGGACATACATCCGTAGTCTTTTCAGGAGTGCGTCGGCGAGATCTGCCGGCACCAGCAGCGCCAGCGCATCAGCGGAGCTGCTGAACAGATGCCCCGCAAACAGCAGCCGGCCCTTCGCATCGGCCCACCCGGCCATTACGGTGGCGTCTGGCCGAGCGCTGGCCACGTCCTGGGTCAGCTGCCCCTGCAGGAAACTGAGGCGCTCGGGCCCGCTGACGGCGAGTACGCGGAGATTGTCGAGAACAACGCTGCGGAGCACTGAAAGCCTTGGATTACGGGCAGTTGGTGGGTGTCTGGTCTGGAGATAGACGGCTCATTCTGGCACAATATTTACGTGCCTGAATTCGGACCCGCTAAGCCCCCGGCGATCGACTCCACAGTGGTCGGCCCGCCGGTTCCGGACACAGTCGTTCCTGCACCCCCGAAGACTCCGCGTGAGATTGGCGGTCCATCAGGCCCCGATCCGACGCGTTTTGGGGACTGGGAGCGCGGTGGCCGCTGCATAGACTTCTGAATTGTCGACTTCTGAGTGGAGTGCTCCATGTCCCCAGTCTCACGGCCCCTATCGCCGCACCTGCAGGTGTACCGCTGGCAGATCAGCAACACGCTGTCTATTTTGCATCGTCTTACCGGCGTTGCCTTGTCGATCGGCGCCATTGCCCTGGTTAGCTGGCTGCTCGCTTTGGCTTCCGGTCAGGGTTCATACGCCCAATTCAGCTGGATATTCACCAGCCTGGCCGGTCAGCTGTTCCTTATTGGCTGGACGTTCTGTTTCTTCTACCACCTGTGTAACGGTCTTCGGCATCTCGCCTGGGACGCGGGCTACGGGTTTGATAAGTCAGTGGCGCGCCGGACGGGCATTGCGGTGGTTACCGCTGCGAGCCTGCTGACCCTCATCTTCTGGGTCCTGGCCCTCGCGCGGGTGGCCGAATGAGCCTCAAGTCCCCCCTTGGCCGCGTGCTCGGCCTCGGTTCTGCCGGTACGGGAACGGAACACTGGCTGGGCCAGCGTCTCAGCGCGGTCGCTATGGTACCTCTGACGGTTTGGTTTGCCCTGTCTCTTCTGGGCCTGCCGGCCCTTGATTTCTATGCGGTCACCGCCTGGGTCGCGGCGCCGCTGCACGCGATCCTGCTCGTGCTTCTCGTGATGGCCCTCGTTTATCACTCGAGTCTCGGTACGCAAGTCGTCGTCGAAGACTACATCCGCTCTTCCGGGCCACGTGCGGTCGTTCTTGCCCTGCTGCGTCTGGTCCACATTGCCCTCGCCGTTGCGGGAATCCTTGCTGTGTTCCTTATTGCCACCAGAGCGCCCCTATGACACCGTCTTATTCCTTCGTGGATCACACTTACGATGTGGTGGTCATTGGCGCGGGCGGTGCGGGCCTCCGCGCAACGGTAGGGCTCTCCGAAGCCGGGCTGTCGACCGCCTGCCTCACCAAGGTCTTCCCGACGCGCAGTCACACCGTAGCCGCCCAGGGCGGGATCAGTGCTGCCCTCGGCAACATGGGCGAAGACGACTGGCGCTGGCACATGTACGACACGGTGAAGGGCTCCGACTGGCTCGGCGACCAGGATGCCATCGAGTACATGTGCAAGGAGGCCCCGGCCGCTGTCGTGGAGCTCGAACACTACGGGGTGCCCTTTTCGCGAACGGAGGACGGGCGGATCTACCAGCGGCCCTTCGGTGGCATGACGACGAATTTTGGCCAAGGCACCGCCCAGCGCACCTGCGCGGCAGCCGATCGCACAGGCCACGCGATGCTGCACACGCTTTACCAGCAGTCCCTGAAGCACCAGGCCAACTTCTTCATCGAGTTTTTCGCCATTGACCTGATGATGGAAGACGGGGAGTGCAGGGGCGTGGTGGCCCTCGAGATGGCTACCGGCAAGCTGCACCGGTTCCGTGCCCAGCGCACCATCCTTGCGACGGGCGGCTATGGCCGCGCCTACTTCTCCTGTACGTCCGCACACACCTGCACCGGGGACGGCAGTGCCATGGCCCTGCGGGCCGGATTGCCCCTGCAGGACATGGAATTCGTGCAATTCCACCCCACCGGCATCTACGGTTCCGGGTGCCTTATTACCGAGGGCGCTCGTGGCGAGGGCGGTTACCTGACCAATTCATCCGGCGACCGGTTCATGGAGCGCTATGCGCCCAATGCCAAGGACCTGGCCTCCCGGGATGTAGTCAGCCGCGCAATGACCATCGAGATCCGGGAAGGCCGTGGTGTCGGCCCCGAAAAGGACCACATTTTTCTGCACCTGGAGCATCTCGGTCCGGGCGTCATCCAGGAGCGCCTGCCGGGGATTGCCGAGACGGCCCGGATTTTTGCGGGCATCGACGTGACGCGGGAGCCCATTCCCGTGCTGCCAACAGTTCACTACAACATGGGTGGTGTTCCCACCAATGTCCAGGGCGAGGTCCTGACGCTAAAGAACGGCAATCCGGAAACCCTGGTGCCGGGCCTGATGGCGATCGGCGAAGCAGCCTGCGTGTCTGTTCATGGCGCCAATCGGCTCGGGTCGAACTCGCTCCTCGACCTCGTTGTCTTCGGCCGCTCAGCCGCCCAGCGGTGTGCCGAATTGGTTGTGGGCGGCGCCCGCCAGAAGGCTCTCCGGGCTGATTCGGCAGATCTGGCGGTAGGACGCCTCGACCGGCTCCGGAACTCGAAGGGGGGGCGGGGGACCGCTGAGATCCGGCTGGAAATGCAGCGAATCATGCAGGCGCATGCCGCCGTATTCCGTACCGGCGAATCCCTGGAGAGTGGTATCGAAGCACTGCGCAAGTGCTATGCGTCATTCGCCGATGTCCGAATCACGGATCGCAGTCTCATCTGGAACACGGACCTGGTGGAGACGCTGGAACTCGATAATCTGCTGGGACAGGCCATGGTCACCATCACTGGTGCTGCCCGGCGTCACGAGAGCCGCGGGGCCCACGCCCGGGAAGACTTTCCGGCCCGGGACGATCAGCAGTGGCTGAAGCACACGCTGGCCTGGATCGATGCGGACGGTATCGTACGGCTCGATTCCCGGCCCGTAAGGCTGCAGACCCTTACTGACGATGTAGAAACGATCGCGCCGAAGGCGCGTACCTATTAGCGCCGAAGGCGCGTACCTTTCAGCGCCGAAGGCGCGTACCTACCAGCGCTACAGGAGTTTGCGAGTTAGTTATGGCTGAATTCCGCCTCCCGTCCAAGTCGCGTGTTGCGAACGGCAAGACCCACGCAGCACCTGGCACCCTGTCTGCGCCGGGCAATGTCCGGCAGTTTCAGATTTATCGCTACGATCCCGACACCGGTGACAATCCGCGCATCGATACCTATGCCATCGACACGGGACGCTGCGGTCCAATGGTCCTCGACGTCCTGATCAAGATCAAGAATGAGATTGATTCGACGCTGACCTTCCGCCGCTCCTGTCGCGAGGGTATCTGCGGGTCCTGCGCGATGAACATCGACGGGGTGAATACCCTGGCGTGCACTCAGGCAATCGCCGATATTCGTGGGGACGTGAAGATCTATCCGCTGCCCCACCTGCCGGTGGTCAAGGATCTGGTGCCAGACCTGACCAACTTCTATGCCCAGTATGCATCGATCAAGCCCTGGCTGCAGACCCGGACGCCGCCGCCGCCGCCGGACCGGGAGCGGCTTCAGTCAAAGGAAGATCAGGAACTGATCAACAGTCCGTCCGCCTGCATCCTCTGTGCCTGCTGTTCGACCAGCTGCCCGAGTTACTGGTGGAACAGCGACCGCTATCTGGGGCCCGCAGCACTTCTCGCCGCGTATCGCTGGCTGGTTGATACGCGGGACGAAGCCACGGGTTCGCGCCTCGATGATCTGGAAGATCCATTCCGTCTGTACCGCTGCCATACGATCATGAACTGCACGAACGCCTGTCCCAAGGATCTGAATCCGGCGAAGGCCATTGCGGCCACGAAGCGCCTGCTCGCTGAGCGTCGCCTTTAGCGGCCCGGGGCTTGGACGCCACGCACCTGTCCCGTCTTCGCTGGAGTTGTCGGCGGGGAATGCGGGAGCTTGATGTCCTGTTGCTGCGTTTTTTGGAGCGTGAGTTCCCGGCGGCGTCGCCGCCGGTCAAAGTGGCGTTCGAGGCGCTCCTTTCCGCACAAGACCCGGAGATTGTCGACTTGCTTGCGGGGCGTCTGGTCGCTGAGGATCCGGTTCTCAACGATGTCATTCAACGGCTTCTTGCTCAGTCTCGATATTGACCGGCATTCTTGCCGGCGCGTCCCTGCGCTCGTTATAGGCAGCACCCTGCTGGCCCTGACCGCGGTTGGTCTGAGTGGCCTGGCCATGCCGGGCCGGACGTTGGCAGCCGCCCTCACTGTTACCTGCGGGCTGTGGCAGTTCAGGCGGACGTGGCCTGGTTCCCGTGGTCACGTAAGCCGCATTCACGTCTCGGCGGAGGGACAGTTCCTTTTGGGGCGAACAGGCGAGCCTTGCAGGCTAGCGTCCGCGACTGTTGCGCAGTGGTGGGTAATGCCAGGACTCGCCGTGGGGCTGGTATTTATTGGCGAAGCGGGGCAGCGGGGAGAGGCGTTGCTGTTTCGCGATCTGTTGCCACCGGACGTGTGGCGGCGGCTTCAGGTGAGGCTCCGGCACCCGGGACTCCCGGTCAGTGGCCCGGCCAGTCTCCCGGCCCGCAGTTAAGATCCGATCTTTCACGTAGAATCGATCCGGGCGCTGCACTGCACTACCCGCACTCTACCCGCGGCGTGAAGCGCAACCCGATAACTGGCGATGAGCGCTACGCGGGGCGAACTTTCCGGAGGCGGCCCTGTCTACCCCCGTAGGTTGCCAGCGCCCGCCATCCGATACAGGACCGCGAGCATGGCAGGCACAGACGGCGATCAACTTCTCGTAGGACGGGCGAAGCGGGGTGATAGGCGCGCGTTCGACCTGCTCGTACTCAAATACCAGCAGAAAATCCTGAATCTCATCATGCGATACGTGCGCGATCAGACTGAAGCCCTTGATGTCTCCCAGGAGGCCTTTGTGAAGGCCTATCGGGCTCTGCCGGGATTTCGTGGGGAAAGTGCGTTCTACACATGGCTCTATCGGATTGCCATCAATACCGCCAAGAACTACCTGGTGGCCCAGCAGCGCAAACCGGTCGAGTACGAACTGGATGCCCAGGATCCGGAATATGCCGAGCGCAATCCTCACCTCCGCGATGAGGAGGATCCCGAGGGTCTTGCCATGCAGGAGCAGCTTCGGGAGACGTTGGAGAAGGCCATCGCTGAGCTGCCGGAGGAGTTGCGAACCGCCATCATGCTGCGCGAGATCGAGGGGCTCAGCTATGAGGAAATCGCGGCTGCGATGGACTGTCCGGTGGGTACGGTCCGTTCGCGGATCTTTCGGGCCCGCGAAGCCATCGAGGTGGCGATCCGCCCCTTGACTGATGCTTGAGTCACGCTGCGCATAGAGAGAGATGCCCATGACCACTGACCCTGACAACAATCCCCTACTCGACGAGCAACTGTCAGCCTGGCTCGACGACGAACTCCCGAGGGCGGAGGTCGATTTACTGATCAGCCGGCTGGTGAGTTCCCCGGCCTGCCAGGCGCGCCTTGCGCGCTATAGCCTGATCGGTAGTGGCCTCCGCGGTGGTCCTGCGGCCCGCGCATCTGGCGAACTGGCGGCGCTCCGGTTAGCCGGGCGCGTCAGGGCGGCGCTGGATGAGCCCACTGGCGCGCCGCAGCAAGCAGCTGCCCTGGGGCCGAACCGGACGCTGTCCTACGCAATGGCGGCGGGACTCGCGCTGGTCGCGGTTCTGTTGACCGTGGTGCAAGGCCCGCTGCGGCGGTCGATCGGGACTCCTGTCCAGGCGTCAGCGAAAACGGTTGTCGCCGCGCCTGTGCCGGCGTCCATTCGCCAGGCGTCGCTGTCTTCGCAACGAATGACCAACTATCTCGTCTATCACGGGGAGTACTCGGGCCTGTTGTCCGCAAGGGTCACTGAATCCCACATCATCAATAATCGTCCGTATGCTGCCGCCGTACAGACGACGGACCGGTTGCCTGCCCGATGAGAGGTCCGTTATGGACTCGGCCATTATGGACTCGGGTAGTGGTTGCCGTTGCGTGTGCTGTCTTCGCTGTGCCTGCTCTTGCAAGTGACATAGCCAGGGATGATCCCAGGGACTGGCTGGAGCGGATGGGCTCTGCGCTTGAGTCATTGAATTACGAGGGTACCCTTGTCCAGTTGCAGGGTACTGATGCCTCAGTCATGCGAGTTGTACACCGGGTTGAGAACGGTGTGTCCACAGAGCGCGTTTCGGCCATGGACGAGGTCGGCCGTGAGATCATCCGCCGGGGCGAGGAAGTAATCTGCATACTTCCCGATCAGCAGGCCGTAATGGTCGATACGCGGGGCGAGGATCAGGACGGCACTAGCCCACTGCGCAAGCAGTTTGCGAGCGGCGTGCGCTTCGATGACCGCTACTATCGGCTGGCGATCGCCAGCGGGGGCAGACTGGTAGGCCGCGACACGCACGTCGTTACCGTCAGGCCCACCGACAGCTATCGCTACGGTTATCGCGTCTGGCTGGATCGGGCGACTGCCATGCCGTTAAAGGTGCAAATCGCCAGTGAGGATGGGGCCGTGGTCGAGCAGCTACTGTTCTCCGACATCAGCCTGCCTGAGCGCATTCCGGCGTCCGCGGTTGCGCCGTCTGTGACCATCGACAGCTTTACCTGGCGACGTTCCCCAATGCCGTCCAAACCCGGGCCCACCCCGGCAGTCGGTCCGCCGGGGTGGGTGGTGGATTCCCTCCCACCCGGGTTCAGCCTGCGAGCACTGCCCTCCGAGCGCCAGCACCCTGTTGAAACGCTGGAACACCTGGTCTACTCGGACGGGGTCGCCAGCGTGTCGGTATTTATCGAGGCTGGAGTTGCAGCGGTGGAACAGGGCGAAGGGCCATCCCGCATGGGTAGTGCGAATGCCTACACCACCGTCCTTGGTGGCAATCTGATAACGGCTGTCGGCGAGGTTCCCGCCAGGACGGTCGAGACCATTGCCCGATCGGTCCGGCCTGTCGCCAGCCGGACGAGGTAGTCGGGTGCTGGAGTTGGTCGTCTACAGCCGCCGCGGCTGCCACCTGTGCGAACTCATGCTGGAGGAGCTGGTCCCGCTGTGCCGGGATCGGGCCCGGATCCGCGTTCTCGATGTCGACAGTCGCGAGGACTGGCGGCAAGCCTACGGCAACCGGGTGCCAGTCCTGTGCGTTGAAGACCAGGAGCTCAGTGTCGCGCATGTTGACCGTGGGGCGTTGCTCGCGCTCTTTCAGTCGTCCCCCTAAGGCCCCCTGCGGGCCGCGTGATACCCTACGGCCGGTTTTTGGATAACTGGCACTACCCGTGGATTTCGCTCTCATTCTTGTAGTTGCGACCGGCCTCACCGGTCTTATCTGGGCCGCTGATGTCGCCTGGTTCCGTGCGCGCCGTCTGGTGGGCGACGCGCCGGAGCCGGTCATCGTCGAGTACGCCAGATCGTTCTTTCCGATCCTGCTCGTCGTGCTGGTGATCCGTTCCTTCCTCTTCGAGCCGTTCCGGATACCGTCTGCATCGATGATGCCGACCTTGCTGATCGGCGACTTCATTTTTGTGAACAAGTTCACTTACGGTCTGCGGTTGCCGGTTCTCAATACGGAGATTCTTGATCTGGGCTCTCCGGAGCGGGGCGACGTGGTGGTCTTCCGGCTACCGGCAGACCCCTCGACGAACTACATCAAGCGGCTTGTGGGCCTGCCAGGGGATTCGATCACTTACTTGAACAATCAGGTATTCGTGAACCAGCAGGCGGTCCCGGTCGCTCTCACTGGTCCCTACGGCGGCGATCAGCCGGGATCTATCCTCGGGCGGGAGCGGCTTGCCAGGCACGACCACTCTGTTCTGTTCATGCCCGGTCGTAGCAGTCTGGAGGGCACTTTTATCGTCCCGAAAGGCCATTATTTCATGATGGGTGACAATCGGGACAACAGCCGGGACAGCCGGTATGACGGCGTCGGGATGATTCCCGACCGTAATGTCGTCGGCAAGGCGGTGCGCGTGTGGATGAACTGGGATTTTCCGGGTATGCCCCGCTGGGGCCGGATTGGGCAATCAATCGACTGACGGTATTGGAATTCGGGCTCTGGGTATTGGCGGCGTAATGGAGGGGTGCAGCATGCAGCAACGGCAACAGGGAATGACGGCGATCGGTTTCGTCCTGATCGCGGCACTGGTCGGGCTGGTCGGCTATGGGGTGATCCGGCTATTTCCGGTTTACATGACGCAATTGACAATTCGGGAACTGATGGCGGATCTGAAAACCGAGAATGACGGCAACGGGGCCAACCCGACGCGCCTCATGTCGGCGATCGGGAAACGTCTGGACGTCAATGGCATCGAGTATCCCAGACGCCAGGATTTCGTCGTCTCAAAGACGGACGAGGGTTTCCGGATTGAGGTCGATTATGAGGACAGCGTGCCCTTCATCGCCAACATCTCTCTCCTTGCCAGTTTCAACAATTCGGTAGAGATCCGGAAGTGAGCCAGTCGGCCGACTGGGCCTCGGGCGCACTCGGCTACAGGTTTCAGGACGAGGGACTGCTGGAGCGGGCTCTGACCCACCGGAGTGCCAGCGGTGGTAACAATGAGCGCCTGGAATTTCTCGGGGATGCCGTGCTTGGACTGGTGATGGCGGAGGCCGTGTATGCCGCGCACCCTGGCGCCGATGAGGGCACCCTGAGCCGGCTTCGGGCCCGGCTTGTGCGCCGCGAGACTCTTGAGGAGCTGGCCCGGGAGCTGGCACTCGGTGAGTTGCTCAGGCTCGGTAGCGGTGAACTGCGTTCCGGTGGCCATCGCCGTGGTTCCATCCTGGCGAACGCGCTGGAGGCCTTATTTGGCGCTGTTTTCCTGGACGGCGGCTGGGCCCCCACGCGGGAGGTCATCCGGAAAGTGCTGGGCCCGCGCTTCGCCGCGCTCGACTCCGATGAGGAACTCCGCGACCCGAAGACGCGCCTGCAGGAATTTCTGCAGGGACGGGGCTACGCATTGCCGACCTACGATGTAGAGCGTGTGAGCGGCTCTGCACATGCCCAGCACTTCGATGTGGTCTGCCGGCTGGAGACACCGGGGCTGGAGATCCGCGGAGAGGGCACAAGCCGCCGGGCCGCCGAACAGCAGGCAGCCGAGCAGGCGCTGCGGGAACTGGGTGCCGATGGCTAAGGATTTCCGCACCGGTTTCGTGGCCATCGTGGGTCGCCCCAATGTGGGCAAGTCCACCCTCGTGAATGCGCTCGTGGGGCGCAAGATCAGTATCGTCACGCCGCGCCCCCAGACCACGCGCCATGCCATCGTCGGGGTTCTGACCAGGCCGAACTCCCAGGTGTTGTTCGTGGACACGCCCGGCCTGCATACGCGCCAGCGCAATCTGCTGAACCGCGCGATGAACCGGGCGGTGGAGGGTGCGCTGGTGGGCGCCGAGGTGGCTCTGTTCGTCGTGGAGGCAGGCGCCTGGAAGGCTTCGGACTCTTTCGTGCTGGAGCATGTCCTTGCTGCAAAAATCCCCGTGATTCTCGCGGTCAACAAGGTGGATCTGGTGCGGCCGAAGTCGGCCCTGCTGCCCTACCTGCTCGCCTGCGAGAAGCGGGCCGCATTCCACGCGATCATACCCATTTCGGCCGCCAACTCGGACAACCTCGATCGGCTGCTGGAGCAACTCACGGACCTGCTGCCGGCAGGCCCACCCCTGTACCCGCTCGATGCGACCACCAACCGGAGCATGGCCTTCCGGGTGGCAGAGATGATTCGCGAGAAGCTGCTCATCGCACTGCGCCAGGAGGTGCCCTACGGCCTCGCTGTGGAGATCCTGGCTCTGGAGGAGAAGCCCGGTGTCGTCCTGGCAGACGCGGTGATCTGGGCGGACCGGGAGTCCCACAAGGGCATCGTCGTCGGCAAGGGTGGGGCAACTATCAAGGAGGTGGGGACGGCCGCACGGCTCGAACTGGAGAAGATCTTTGGCCTCCGCTTCTACCTCGAGACCCATGTCAAGGTAAAAACCAACTGGGCCGACAGCGCCCGGGCCCTCCAGCAATTCGGCTTCGAATCGAACCCGTGAGCGGGTCGACGTCCAGCGCCGATCTGGAGGATGCCTTTATCCTGCACGCGTGGCCGTATCAGGAAACGAGCCAGATACTCGAGGCACTGGGTGCCCAGCATGGGCGCGTGGGACTGGTCGCCCGGGGTGCCCGCCGGCCGAACTCGCGCTGGCGCAGTGTGCTCCAGCCGTTCCTGCCGCTGCGGCTCTCCTGGGTGGGGCGTGGAGCCCTGTACACACTCCGCAGTGCCGAAACCGCCAGTTTCGCGCCCGCTCTCGACGGTCTGGCCCTGATGGGCGCGTTTTACCTCAACGAGCTCATCCTGAACTTTGTGCGCCGGGGCGATCCACACCCGGGCCTGTTCATTGCCTACTCCCAGGCGCTCGCAGAGCTGCGGGTCGGCGGCGATCCGGAGCCAGCCCTGCGGCATTTCGAGTACCAGCTGCTGGCAGAGGTGGGCTACGGTCTCAATCTGGATCATGACGTGCTGAACGATGTGCCACTGGATCCGGCGGCGATCTATGAGTATCGCCTCGAACAGGGGCCTGTGCCGGCCGCCGTGGGGGGGGCCGGGCTGACGTTCTCCGGTGCCGAGCTGCTCGCCATCGGCCGCACTGAGTTCTCCTCGCCCGCTATCCTGCGGTTGGCCAAGAGGCTCTTCCGGTCTGTCCTGGCTCATTACCTGGATGGCCGGACGCTCAGGACCCGGGAAGTAATGGCAGCCATGCGTCGCTAGGCTATTCGTCGCTAGAATGGCGCCCCTGATGAATATCCGATCCACCAGTCTCCTTCTCGGCGTCAACGTCGACCATATCGGCACGCTTCGCCAGGCACGGGGCACCCGCTATCCGGACCCGACCCATGCCGCCCTGCTGGCCGAGCAGGCCGGCGCCGACAGCATCACCGTGCACCTGCGCGAGGACCGGCGCCACATCCAGGATGCGGATCTCCCGATTCTCCAGGCGCTCCTGCAGACGAGGATGAACCTGGAGTTGGCGGTGGCGCCTGACATCATCGCGATCGCCTGCCGGATCCGGCCTGCCGATTGTTGCCTGGTTCCGGAGCGCCGGGCTGAACTGACCACCGAAGGCGGACTCGACGTCAGCCGTCACTTCGCCGCCGTGGCTGACGCGTGCAGCCAGTTCAGGGCGCACGGAATACGTGCCGGCCTGTTCATCGATCCGGATGAGCGCCAGATCGAAGCGGCAGTCCGCACCGGCGCGCCGGTAATCGAGTTGCACACGGGCGGTTACGCGGAAGCGGTGACCGGCGAGCAGCGGGCAGCGGAGCTGTTCCGGATTGCCGCGGCTGCCCGGTTCGCTGCGGCCGCAGGTCTCGAGGTGCATGCCGGTCATGGACTGAACTATCACAACGTCGGCCCGATCGCGGCCATCGCCGACATCGTCGAGCTGAACATCGGCCATGCCATTGTGGCGCGGGCGGTGTTTACCGGGCTGGCTGCGGCCGTTGCCGACATGAGGCAGCTGATGCGCGAAGCTCGCACTGCATGATTTTTGGCCTCGGCACGGACATCCTGAAAATCGAGCGGGTGAGTGCAGTTTACGAGCGCTTTGGGGAGCGCTTCGTCCAGCACCTCCTGATGCCGGCAGAGCTCCGGGATTTCCGCCAGACGAAGAACCCGGTGCGTTTTCTCAGCATGCGTTTTGCCGCAAAGGAAGCGATCGTCAAAGCGCTAGGCACCGGTTTTGCCAATGGGATGTGGCTGCGGGATGCTGGTGTCGTGCACGACCCGCGTGGCAAGCCAGAAATCATCTTTTCGCCGCGGGGGCAGCAGATCTGCCAGACCTTTGGGGTCGGCAGCGGTCACATTACACTATCGGATGAGGCCGGCCTGATTGTGGCCGTCGCTATTCTCATGAAGGCCCCATCCGCGTGAACTCCCCATCTCTTCGAACGAATAGGGCAGCCTGAGCCATGCGTGCACTGGTATTTGATATCGAGACGGTTCCGGACGTGGACCTGGGGAGGCGCCTTTTCGGTCTTGAAGGCCTGCCTGACGAGGAGGTGGCCAAAGCCATGACATTCCATCGCCTGCAGGAGACGGGTTCGGACTTCCTGCCACTGCACCAGCACCGGGTGGTCGCAATCTCGGTGGTCTGGCGCCACCGGGATGGTCTCAAGGTGATGAGTCTTGGAGAACCGGACAGCCCCGAGCGCGACCTGGTCGCAAAATTCTACGAGGCGATAGAAAAGTACACGCCAGACCTGATTTCCTGGAACGGGAGCGGGTTCGATCTGCCGGTATTGCATTACCGCGCCCTGTTGCACGGCGTGCAGGCGCCCCGGTACTGGGAGCACGGTGAGAACGAGACCAGTTTTCGCTTCAACAACTACCTGAGCCGATTTCACTGGCGGCATCTGGATCTCATGGACGTGCTCTCGGCCTGGCAGGGCCGTTCCCGGGCGAGTCTCGGCGACATTGCCACGCTCCTGGGCTTTCCCGGCAAGCTGGGTTTCGGCGGTGATCAGGTCTGGGAAACGTGGCTGAAAGGCGACATCGGGGCCATCCGCGACTACTGTGAGACGGACGTCATGAACACCTACCTGATCTGGCTGCGTTTCCAGTTCATGCGTGGACAGCTCGATCAGCAGAGCCTGACAGACGAGCTGGCCCGGGTGCAGCGCTTTCTGGCGGCGAATGATGCCAGTCACTGGCGGGCCTTCTCCGCCGCCTGGAGGACGGGCCCGGATGGTGTGCCGGCGCCGGGGGGCACCACCTGAAAACCCGCTCCGCGACAGCGCCTCCCGCGTTTGAGATTGCCCAGGTCACCGCACTCACCCTGGAGGGCAGCGGCGTGCTGGCACCAGGCGGCAAGCGTGTGCTCGTCCCCGGGGCGCTGGCTGGCGAGGAGGTCACGTTTCAGCGGCGGCGTCGCCGGCGCAACTACGACGAAGGGGTGCTCGTCGAAATTCGTCGTTCGTCTCCTGACCGGGTCGCGCCCGCCTGCGAGTACTTCGGCAGGTGTGGCGGCTGTTCGCTGCAGCATTTATCCCCTGATGCGCAACTCGCAATGAAACAGGCGACGCTGATCGAGAGCCTCGCACGCATCGGAGATCTGGAGCCGACAGAAATCCTGGCACCCATCCGCGGCGCGGTGTGGGGCTATCGCCGCAGGGCGCGCCTCGCCGTTCGCCATGTCGAACGCAAGGGTCGGGTGCTGGTCGGTTTTCGGGAACACGAAAAGCCGTGGGTGGTCGACATGCTCACCTGTGCGACCGTGATGCCCGAAATCAGCCGGCTGATTGGGCCCTTGTCCAGCCTGATCGGCACGCTGTCGATCCGGGGCCGCCTGCCCCAGGTGGAGGCCACCGTGGCAGACAATGCCACTGCGCTCGTGTTTCGTGTGCTGGACACGCCGACTACGGCTGATCGGGAGCTGCTGGCGCAGTTCGCAGCCACCCAGGATGTGCGCATTTACCTGCAACCCGGCAATCCGGAGTCGGTGGTCGCCCTGCACCCCGAGAAGCCCGTGGATGAACTCCACTACCGACTCCCGGCCTTTGATCTCGCACTGACCTTCGGCCCTACCGATTTTATCCAGGTACACGGCGAGGTGAATCAGCAAATGGTGGACCAGGCTCTCCGTCTGCTCGCGCCCAAAGCTGCTGATCGTGTGCTGGACCTTTACTGCGGAGTTGGCAATTTCACTCTGCCCCTCGCGCGCCATGCCGCAGAGGTTCTGGGCCTGGAGGGTGCGGGCGCCCTGATTCGCCGCGCCCAGCACAACGCCACACTCGCCGGGATTTCGACTGCGCGCTTCATCGAAGCCGACTTGTCCGGCGCCGGCGCCGAGGGAGCATGGACGCGCGAGCGCTTTGACCTGGTGTTGCTCGACCCTCCACGGACCGGGGCTGCAGAGCTGCTGCCAGCGCTGGGCAAACTCGCTGCCCGACGCATCGTCTATGTGTCCTGTCACCCGGGCACACTGGCCCGGGATGCCGGGCTGCTCGTTCGCGAGCATGGCTATCAGCTTGTCAGCGCCGGTGTGATGGACATGTTTCCCCATACCAGTCATGTGGAATCAATGGCGCTCTTCGAGCGCGCCTGACAGCCGTGGGGGAGTCGCCAGTGGAGCTTGCGATCAGCCTGACGGGGCAGACGTTGCAGGTCCGCCGTGCCGGGCGCGTTCTGCGGGAGTTTCTTGTCTCCACCTCGCGCTACGGACCCGGCGAGCAGTCCGGCAGCCTCTGTACGCCGCGTGGCCGGCACTTCATTCGGGCAAAAATCGGTCGCGATCTGCCCGAGGGTGCCGTGCTCCGGGCCCGGCGACCCACGGGGGAGGTCTTCTCGTCCGCTCTGCGGCTGGCGGAGCCCGGCCGTGACTGGATACTTAGCCGCATTCTCTGGCTGTCCGGCCTCGAGCCCGGGCGCAACCGGCTGGCCGACGTGGACACGATGCGTCGGTATATCTACATTCATGGCACTCCGGATCAGGAGCCGATGGGGGTGCCGTTCTCCCACGGATGCATCAGAATGCGCAACGCAGAGGTGTGCTGGCTGTTTGATGCGGTCAAGCCCGGCACACTGGTAGACCTGTTTCCCTGACGTAACGGACTGGCGATGACCCTCGGGCCACTGATGCTGGATGTGGAAGGGCTGGCGCTCACGCCTGCTGAGCGAGTCCGGCTTCAAAATCCTCTTGTGGGTGCGGTGATTCTTTTCAGCCGCAATTTCCAGGACCTGGCCCAGGTCCGGGAGTTGGTGGCCGAGATCCGCAGCCTCCGTTCGCCGCCGCTGCTGGTCGCCGTGGATCAGGAGGGAGGACGGGTTCAGCGTTTCCGTGAAGGCTTCTACCGACTTCCATCGCTGCGCTGGCTCGGGCGGCAATACGATCTGGACAATGAGCAGGGGCGGCGACTGGCCCAGACCTGCGGCTGGCTGATGGCTGCCGAGGTGCTGGATACCGGCGTGGACTTCAGCTTCGCGCCCGTCGTCGATCTCGATTACGGCTTAAGCGAGATCATCGGTGACCGCTCATTCCATCGGGATCCGGAGAGCGTGGCAGAGCTCGCGTCTGCCTATGTCCTCGGCATGCACAAGGCCGGGATGATTGCGGTTGCGAAGCATTTCCCGGGACACGGCCATGTGGTTGCCGATTCCCACCTGGATCTGCCGGTGGACCACCGCACGCTCGCGGAGCTCTACGACGATCTGCTGCCCTATGGGCGGCTGATCCGGCAGGGCGTGAACGGCGTCATGATCGCCCACGTGCGGTATCCCCAGGTGGATGGCGAGGTGGCCAGCCTCTCACCCTACTGGCTGCGCACGGCGTTGCGCGGCGATCTGGGTTTTGGAGGCGTGATCTTTTCCGATGACCTGAGCATGAAGGCCCTTCAGAGCGAAGGCGACATGGCTCAGCGCACCCGGCGCTCTCTCGCTGCCGGTGCGGACATGGCTCTGATCTGTAACGATCCTGACGCCGCCGATGCGACTCTCGCTGCCCTGGAGGAGTACGGCCATTCCGCCGGCCCGGTTGTGAGTCAGGCCCGCCTTGTTACTCTTCGCCGGCGACCGGCCGCAACTCCGGGTTTTCGCGGGTCGCTGCCCTGGCAGAAGGCCGTGGCTGCGCTGGATAAGGCCCAGGCGCCGCCGGGCTTGACCCTGCGCTGATGGGCCCTACGGTACCTGGCGCACGGCTGCTGGTGCCGAGGGGCGACGTCGATGCGGCCTTCGGGCGTCTCGCGGCAGCCACGCAGACCCTCGTGGAGCGGGATGCCTGTGTAGTGATGGGCGTATTGCTCGGCGGCCTCCTGCCAGTGGCCCGCTTGGCCAGTCGGCTCCACGGGGACTTCATCCTGGACACCTGCCGGGTCGGCCGATACGGAGACGCCACCCAGGGTGGCATTCTTCAGTGGCTTGCTCGGCCCCGCGCGGAGCTGCGCGACCGGCATGTCGTTCTGGTCGACGATATCTATGACGAGGGCGTCACGCTGGAATTCCTGGTCCGTCACTGCCATCAGGCGGGCGCCCGGCGGATCACCACGGTCGTGCTGGTGCGCAAGCGGCATGGGCGTGCGCAGGTCGGACTCGAGCCCGATATCGTGGGACTGGAGGTGGGGGACGAGTACATCTTTGGTTGTGGCATGGACTATCAGGGGCACTGGCGACATCTGCCCGACATCTGGGCTCTACCGCGAACGTGAAGGACTGACCATGCGCCTCGGAGTGATCGGTGGCACGGGCACAGGAGCACTCTTTAGTAAGGGGACGCCCATTGCGCTGGAAGCGGGACCCTGGGGCACGACCTCGGCCCCGCTGCAGCGTTGCCGTCTCGATCGCCACGAAGTGATCTTTCTTGAGCGCCATGGCGGACCCGATGCGCCGGCCATCCCGCCGCACCGGGTCAACTACCGGGCGAACATCTGGGCGTTCCGGCAGCTGGGCGTAGATCACGTGCTTGGCATCAACGCGGTTGGCGGTATCGCACCGGTGGCAGTACCGGGCCGGCTGGTCATTCCTGATCAGCTTATCGACTACACCTGGGGTCGCGACCATACCTACACGGGCGACAGCAGATTTCCGCTGCAGCATGTGGAATTCACCACGCCATTCAGTCCGGCGCTCCGGGGCCTGCTGTTGGCGGCTGGCGCAGAGCGTGGTCTGGACCTCCTGCCGGCCGGGACCTACGGTGCAACGCAGGGGCCTCGCCTCGAAACGGCAGCCGAGATTGATCGCCTTGAACGGGACGGCTGTCAGGTCGTGGGTATGACGGCGATGCCCGAGGCTGGCCTGGCCCGGGAGCTGGAGCTCTCCTACGCCATTTGCTGTGTGGTGGTGAATCGGGCGGCGGGTCGGAGCTCCGGGGGTCTGACCATCCACGACGAAATTGCCGCGTCCCTGAAACAAGGAATGGCCGATGTCCGGCGCCTGGTTGCGGGGCTGCTTGCGACCGATTAGACAAGGCGGGCAGGTAAACAGAGCGAGTCAGTGACCACCTTCACAGAAACCGGCTTTACCTAAGGCTAGGATTCGCTTCCGGGTGGTGCGCAGCCGCGGAGGGGTCCGCGGTAACGTATCTCATAAAGTCGAGATATGACTTCTAACTCATTGAAAAAGCTCAATCGTCATCTGTTGCGTCAGGCCCTCGATGCGGTGGCTGCGCCAGCCCTGATTATCGATGCTCAGCACCGTGACCGGCAGGTCGTCTATGCCAACGCCGCCGCTGGCCGGGCCCTCGGCCTGCACCCCAATGAACTGATCGGGCGCTCTACTGAGAGCCTGGCAGATGGGGCCTTCGACCCCGCGTCCCCGGAGCCCTGGCGGCCGCGAGCCTCCCAGGGCGGCTGTGTGGAACTGCGACCAGCGCCGCTCTACGACCAACCCGGCAGAGCCAGCTACTGGTTGCTGACGGCCGTCCCGAGCGACGTCGCCGCGGTGCGCGGCCTGGAATCCGCCACCGGACGGACGACGCCTCCGATGGCCGGTACGGGCGTGTTTACGGCCACTGACGTGTGGGCCCGCAGCCTGCGCGATGAACGGACGGATGCAGTAACCGGCATTCCTGGCCGGAACGCGCTACTGGAAGTACTGTTGCGCGACTGGTCCGTAGCGCGCCGCGAGCAGCAGCGGCTTAGCGTTATCGTTTTCCGCATAGATGCTCTTGAGAGCTACCACAGCCTCTTTGGACGGCACGCCACGGAAGCCTGCCTGCGCAAAGTGGCCCATGCCATTGCCAATTCCCTGCAACGCGCCGCCGACTATTGCGCACGTGTCGGGCACGACCGCTTTGCCGTCATGATTGGTGGCGCGGAAGAGGAGCGGGTGGCCGCGTTTGCTGAACGCATTGCGCAGCGCGTCCGCGACCTCGCGATTCATCACCCACGGTCTCAGCTCGCCCGGTATCTCACCGTGTCCTGGAGCCTTTCCTCGGAGATTCCGTCGGCGCTCGCGGACGAGCCCGGTCTGCTGGAGGATGCGGAGGCACGTATCAGCGGAAGGAGCCTGCGGGATCCACGCAGTAGCGACGGGGATCTCAGCGCTGACGTTGGCTGACGACGCGAATACTGAATTGTGATCCCAGGCTTCAGCCCACGATTCTCGTGATCGTCCAGTAGCCACCTACGGCCGCAATCAGTGCGGAAGCTGGTATCACGACGCGCGCGCGGTACCAGGGGCGCCGGCTGAACCATAGGCCCACAGTCAACAAAGCGACTCCAATCACCGTAAGCTGACCCAGCTCTACCCCCACGTTGAAGGCGATCAGCGCCGGCAGGAACTCCCCGGCTGGCAAGCCGAGCTCCTGCAGCACTCCGGCAAAGCCCAGCCCGTGCAGAAGGCCGAAGCCGAAGACAACCCAGACCCGCCAGGGTTTGAGTTCACCGACCATGATGTTCTCCACCGCGACGTAGACGATGGACAGGGCGATCAGGGGTTCCACGACCGAGGCCGGCAGCGAAATGAGGCCATACAAGGACAGTCCGAGCGTGATCGAGTGCGCGATGGTGAATGCCGTCACCTGGTAGAGCAGCGGGCGCCAATGCACCGAGAGCAGGAAGATCCCCAGAACGAACAGGATGTGGTCGAGGCCCTTGGGCAGGATGTGCGTGTAGCCGAGGACGGTGTAGTCGCGGAAGACATCGAATCTTGTGCGCACCGGGACCAGAGCAGGGTCGAGCTGGAATGGTGTGCTCTCTGTTCCCGCAGTCAGCCAATCGGCCCGCACAACGGTCCCACCCGGCAGCGCGAAGCGCAGGGCGCTCTCGCCAAACTCCGGTGCGTAGCGCCACGTCAGGGCGTTGCTTCCGGGCGGAATGTCACCGGCCAGCGTAATCGTCGTCAGGCGCTCAACGCCAGTATTTCCGACTGGCGGAATAACGACTCCAATCACGCGTGGGGTCACCGGCTGGCCATCGAAGCGCAGCGTGATGCCCTCAAGAAGTCGCGGCGAAAAGTCATCGAACCGCGCCTGCAGCGACTCCGGTGGCAGTTCCCGCAGTGCGTTGTAGGTCCCGGCCTGCGGCGCCTGGCTCGTGTCTTCATGCTCGGGGCCGATGCCCGCCAGAAGCGCCTCGAGATTCAGCTGCAGCGCCGCGGTGAAGGTGCCGTCGGTATTGAACGTCACAGTGACGATTGCCGGCCGCAGTCGGTGTGCCATGGCTGGCTGGCTAACAATCCAGCCGCCGAGGAAGAGTAACGTCAGCAGCCAGAAAATGGGGGACGTGGGCAGGCTCAGTTGTCGGATCAACGTCGC
>Ga0209254_10000995_pt1 | contig 25024 bp, 23 predicted proteins | sample FrelakmetDIP11DI_FD_187148 | JGI IMG/M metagenome (GOLD analysis project Ga0209254, IMG submission 187148) | Freshwater lake sediment microbial communities from the University of Notre Dame, USA, for methane emissions studies - DIP11 DI (SPAdes)... | ecosystem: Environmental > Aquatic >...
GCCGCGTCATCGGCGAGTTCTTCGCCGGCCGCGGCGTCGACGTGCCTGGCCTGGTGCTCGAGAACGGGTCGGGCCTCTCGCGGGTCGAGCGCATCTCGGCCGAGGGACTCGCCAACGTGCTGCTCGATGCCTGGCGCAGCCCGTACGCCGCGGAGTTCCAGGCCTCGCTGCCGCTCTCGGCGGTCGATGGCACGCTGCGCCGCCGCTTCCGCTCGCCGGACATGGAGGGCCGGCTGCGGATGAAGACCGGCAGCCTGCAGGACGTGAGCGCGCTCGCCGGCTACGTCAATGCGGCGTCCGGCCGGACCTATGTCGCGGTGATCATCCTCAACCACCCCGGCGCCGAACTCGGCGCGGGCGAGTCGGTGCAGGCCGCGCTGGTGAACTGGGTGTTCGGCCGCTGACGGCCGCGGCTTATCCTTTGGTCGAATGACCCTGCGGCCTGTGCCCGGGGGCTGGCTATACTCCCCGCAGCGCGGACGCCTCGAGGGGGACGGCCCATGGCCTACGACCGTAACAACATCTTCGCGCGCATCCTGCGCGGCGAAATTTCGGCGCACACGGTTTGCGAGGACGCCCACACGCTCGCGTTCATGGACGTCATGCCGCAGGCGGACGGTCACGTGCTGGTCATTCCGAAAGCGGAGGCCGAGAACCTGTTCGACCTGGCGCCGGACGCGCTCGCCGCCACCATCCTCACCACGCAGCGCGTGGCGCGCGCGGTGCAGCAGGCGTTCGATGCGCCGGGCATCCTGATCGCGCAGCTGAACGGCCCGGCGGCGGGGCAGAGCGTGTTCCACATCCATTTCCACGTGGTGCCGCGCCACGAGGGGTTCGACCTGCGCCTGCACGCGCGCGACATGGCCGATCCGGCCGTGCTGGCGCAGCACGCGGCACGGGTCCGGGCGGCACTCGACTGAGCGCGGGCGGCAAGTAATTAGACGGCAGGGGAGAGGGCGCATGAGCAAGCTGTACGAGGTTCCGGCGGAATTCGCGGCGCGAACGCGCATCCGCCGCGCTGATTACGACCGCATGTACCAGGAGTCGGTTCGCGACCCGGACGAGTTCTGGGGGCGCATGGGCCAGCGGATCGACTGGATCCGGCCGTATACGCGCGTCAAGGACGTGAGCTTCGCCGCGGCCGACTTCCACATCCGCTGGTACGAGGACGGGCAGCTCAACGTCACGTCCAACTGCCTCGACCGCCACCTGGCCACGCGCGGCGACAAGACGGCGATCGTGTGGGAGGGCGACAACCCCAACGAAGCGACGCACATCACCTACCGTGAGCTGTACCACCGCGTCTGCCGGGCCGCCAACGCGCTGAAGGCGCTCGGCGTGCAGAAGGGCGACCGGGTGACCATCTACCTGCCGATGATTCCCGAGGCCGCGGTGGCGATGCTCGCCTGCGCGCGCATCGGCGCCATCCACTCGGTCGTGTTCGGCGGCTTCTCGCCGGATGCGCTCGCGGGCCGCATCTCGGACTGCGCCTCGACGGTGGTGATCACCGCCGACGAAGGCGTGCGCGGCGGCCGCAAGGTGCCGCTCAAGGCGAACGTCGACCAGGCGCTGTCGAGCCCCGGCACCGAGACCGTGCAGCACGTGCTGGTGGTGAAACGCACCGGCACCGCCGTCGCGATGTACGGGCGCGACCAGTGGTACAGCGAGCTGGTCGATGCGCAGCCCGACGAGTGCCCGCCGGTGGCGATGGACGCCGAGGACCCGCTGTTCATCCTCTACACCTCCGGTTCGACCGGCAAGCCGAAGGGCGTGCTGCACACCACCGGTGGCTACCTCGTGTACGCGGCGTTCACCCACGAGGCGGTGTTCGACATCCGCGACGACGACGTCTTCTGGTGTACCGCCGACGTCGGCTGGGTCACCGGCCACAGCTACGTCGTGTACGGACCACTGGCCAACGGCGCCACGTCACTGATGTTCGAGGGCGTGCCGAACTACCCGGATTCGAGCCGCTTCTGGCAGGTCTGCGACAAGCACCAGGTCACGCTGTTCTACACCGCGCCGACCGCGCTGCGCGCACTGATGCGCGAGGGCGAAGGCCCGGTGAAGAAGTTCTCGCGCAAGTCGCTGCGCCTGCTCGGCACCGTGGGCGAGCCGATCAACCCCGAGGCGTGGGAGTGGTACCACCGCGTGGTGGGCGATGATCGCTGCCCGATCGTCGACACCTGGTGGCAGACCGAGACCGGCGGCATCCTGATCACGCCGCTGCCCGGCGCCATCGCGCAGAAGCCGGGCTCGGCCACGCTGCCGTTCTTCGGCGTGCAGCCCGCCATCGTCGACAACGAGGGGCAGGCGCTCGAGGGCGCCTGCGAGGGCAACCTCGTGCTGCTCGACAGCTGGCCGGGCCAGATGCGCACGGTGTTCGGCGACCACCAGCGCTTCATCGACACGTACTTCAGGACGTTCCCCGGCCGCTACTTCACCGGCGACGGTGCGAAGCGCGACGAGGACGGCTACTACTGGATCACCGGCCGCGTCGACGACGTGCTGAACGTCGCTGGCCACCGGCTCGGCACGGCCGAGGTGGAGAGCGCGCTGGTGGCGCACCCCAAGGTCGCAGAGGCGGCGGTGGTGGGTTGCCCGCACGACATCAAGGGCCAGGGCATCTACGCCTTTGTCACGCTGGTGATCGACGCCGAGCCCACCGAGGAACTGCGCAAGGAACTGCGCGGCTGGGTGCGGCGCGAGATCGGCCCGATCGCCACGCCGGACTTCATCCAGTGGGCGCCCGGCCTGCCGAAGACGCGCTCCGGCAAGATCATGCGCCGCATCCTGCGCAAGATCGCCGCCAACGAGCACGACCAGCTCGGCGACATCTCGACGCTGGCCGACCCGTCCGTGGTCGCGAACCTCGTCGCCGAGCGCATGAACCGCTGAGCCGCCCCCGGGTGGCGGCCTGCCTGCGACCATCGTCGTAGGCAGGCCGTCCCCAGCCCCCGCCTACGACCAATGTCGCAGTAGGGCCGCCGCGGGCCCTTGCTAGATTCACCGCGGGAGAGAACGGGGCCCCCGGGCACAACGAGGAGAAACCCATGGCCAATGGCTCGAATATTGACTGGGACAAGGTCATCGCGGACCCGCGCTTCCAGGCGCTGCACCGCAGGAAGCAATCGTTCCTCACGGGACTGATGGTCTTCTCGGTGGTCTTCTACTTCCTGCTGCCCATCGGCGCCGCCTATTTCCAGGATCTCTACAAGACGAAGGTCTGGGGCGTCGTCAACTTCGGCCTGCTGTTCGCGCTGCTCCAGTTCGTCGTCGCCTGGGGCATCGCGATCTATTACTCGCGCGTTGCCAATCGCGACTTCGACAGCGCGGCCCGCGAAATCGCGGCCGACTACGAGAAGAAGGGGGGCTGAGTCATGCAAGTCTTCAATCGACGCTTGCTCACGTGGGGCATCGCGGGCGCGCTGGTCGTGGTCAGCGGCACCGCCCTGGCGCAGGGCGCCGTGGCGCCGGAGTACCGCTGGCTCACCTTCTCGGTGTTCGCCGCGATCATCGGCCTGACGATGTATGTGACTTTTCTCGCGGCCAAGCGCGTCAAGACGGCGTCCGACTTCTACACTGCAGGCGGCGGCGTCTCGGGACTCCAGAACGGCTGGGCGATTGCGGGCGACTATCTGTCCGCCGCGTCCTTCCTCGGCATCGCCGGCCTGATCTCCCAGTACGGCTATGACGGCTTCATGTACTCGGTCGGCTGGCTGGTCGCGTACATCACCGTGCTGCTGCTGATCGCGGAACCCTGCCGCAACATCGGCAAATACACGCTGCCGGACATCCTGGCCTACCGCAACAACCCGCGGGCGATGCGCATCGTCGGCGCGATCTCGGTGATCACGGTGTCGACGTTCTACCTGACTGCGCAGATGGTCGGTGGTGGCGTGCTGGTGAAGACGCTGATCGGCATCGACTACGAGTACTCGGTGATCGCGGTGGGCACCCTGATGCTCGCCTACGTGCTGTTCGGCGGCATGGTCGCCACCACCTGGGTGCAGATCATCAAGGCGGTCCTGCTGGTGGCCGCGTCGCTGATCCTGGTGATGCTGGTGTGGACGCCTTACGGTTTCTCGCTGCCGGCGTTCCTGCAGGACGTGGTTGGCGACCCGAAGGTGCAGGCCAGGGTGGCTTCGCTGCTCGGCGACCCGGCGAAGAACATGACGGCCGCGGAACTGGGCCAGCGCTTCCTCGAGCCGGGCCTGTACTTCAAGAACCCGATCGACCAGATCTCGCTCGGCATGGCGCTGGTGTTCGGCACCGCCGGCCTGCCGCACATCCTGATGCGATTCTTCACGGTGCCCACGGCGCAGCAGGCGCGCAAGTCGGTGGTGTGGGCGATGGCGATCATCGGTGGCTTCTACGTGCTGACGCTGTTCCTCGGCTTCGGCGCCGCGAAGCACGTCGGTCCGCAGGCGATCGCGGCGGTCGATGCCGGCGGCAACATGGCCGGCCCGCTGCTCGCGCAGTTCCTTGGCGGTGGTCCGGAGTCCATGCTCGGCAACTTCATGCTGGCGTTCGTGTCGGCGGTGGCGTTCGCAACGATCGTCGCGGTGGTCGCGGGCCTGGTGCTCGCGGCGGCGTCGGCGATCGCGCACGACCTGTACGTCGGCGTGTATCACGGCGGCGACGTCGTCCCGCCGCAGCAGCAGGTGCGCGCCGCGCGCATCGCGACGGTGGTGGTGGGCGCCATGGCGATCACGATCGGCATCGCGGCCAAGGGCCAGAACGTGGCGCACCTCGTGGCATTGGCGTTCGCAGTTGCCGCCTCGGCCAACTTCCCGTGCGTGCTGCTGACGCTGTACTGGAAGCGCTGCAACACCGGCGGCATCGTGCTCGGCATGATCGTCGGCACGGTGGTTGCGGTTGGCCTGACGCTGGTCTCGCCGAACGTCACCTACCCGAAGGCGGTGCGCGAGGCCTCGCAGAAAGTGCTGGACGGCGAGGTCGCCAAGCGCAGCGCGATCGAGGCGGCGCTCGCCTCGGGCGACGCCACGGCGATGGCCAAGGCGGCGACCGACGCCAAGGCGCTCGACAAGGCCGTGCAGAAGGCCAGGGACGACATGGCCAAGGTCGAGGGCAGGACGACCTCGCTGATGGGCCTCGAGAAGCCACTGTTCACGCTGAAGAACCCGGGCATCATCTCGATCCCGCTCGGCTTCCTGGCGGTGCTGCTCGGCTCGCTGCTGTTCCGCGACAAGCGGTCCGAGGAGATGTGGCCGGAGGTGTATGCGCGCCAGAACACCGGCATCCTGGTGTCGAAGGCTTCAGCACACTGAACCCGGCTGTTCAGTGACGACGGGGCGGGTGTAGCTTTAAGGCATGGCTGCACCCGCCCTGATCGTTGAATCGACCGTTCGTTTCCTGCGCGCCCACGTGCCGTTCTCGCGCATGGCGCGCAAGGACCTCGAGTTCATCGCCGAGCGCGCCCAGCTCGCCTACTTCCCCGTCGGGACGACCATCGTCAATCCGGCCGACGGGATGGCCAACAGCCTCTACATCATCCAGCGCGGCCACGTGCGCGTGCACAACATGGCCGTGACGGGCGACGACGACGTGCGTGGTCCCGGAGAGTGCTTCCCGGTGGCGGCGCTGTCGGCAGGATCCGCCGGCACCCGCCGCTTCGAGGCGACCGAAGACGTCTTCTGCTACCGGCTGCCGCGCGCGGACTTCGACGCGCTGCGGCAGGCCTCGCCCCCGTTCGCGGAGTTCTGCGCGCAGGCGCTGGCCGGGATCGTGCAGCACTCGCTCGGACAGTTGCGGCAGAACTTCAGCCAGCGGGCGGTCGAGCAGCGCACGCTGCTCGAGCCGCTGCGCAACGTGGTGCGGCGCAACCCGGTGTTCTGCGAGACCGGGACGCCGATCCGCACTGCCCTCGAGACGATGCGCCGCGAGCGCATCAGCAGCATTCCCGTGGTCGACGCGGCGCAGCGCCCGGTCGGCATCTTCACCCAGACCGACCTGCTGGACCGGGTCGTGCTCGAGGGCGTCGACCTTGCGACGTCGATCTCGACGGTGATGACCCATGGTTCGGGCGGCATCGACGAGATGGCCACGGCGCAGGAGGCGCTCGCACAGATGGCGCAGCTCGGCTTCCACCAGTTGATGGTGACCCGGGAGGGGCGGCTGGTGGGCGTGGTGTCGGAGCGCGACCTGTTCGCGCTGCAGCGCGTCACCATGCGCAACATCCTGCAGTCGACGCGCCTCGCGCGCGACGTGGGCGGGCTGAAGCGCGTCGTCGCCGACATCGAGTCGCTGACCGACAACCTGGTGGCACAGGGGGCGGCTGCCGAGCCGCTCACGCACACCATCACCTCGCTGAACGACGCGCTGACGCACCGGCTGTTCGACCTGCTGCTGCCGGAGTACGAGCTCGACGAGATCGAGTGGTGCTGGCTGTCCGTGGGCAGCGAGGGGCGGCGCGAGCAGACTGTGGTCACCGACCAGGACAACGCCATCCTGTTCCACTGTCCGCCGTCGGAGCTCAAGGGAGTGCGCCGCGAGCTGCTCGACTTCGCGCGCGCAGCCAACGACGGCCTCGCGGAACTCGGCTTCCCGCTGTGCCCCGGCAACATCATGGCGAGCAACCCCGAGCACTGCCTCGAGGCGACGGAATGGCGCGAGCGGTTCGCGGCCTGGATTCGCGAGCCGACGCCGGAGGCGCTGCTCGGCGCCAACATCTTCTTCGACTTCCGGCCGCTCGCGGGCAATGCCGGCCTCGCCGAGAACCTGCGTGCCTGGCTGCGCGACCTCGCCTCGGGCAACCGGCTCTTCCTGCGCATGCTGGTGACCAACGCGTTGCAGGCCGAGCCGCCGCTCGGCGTGATCCGCAAGTTCAGGACCGACGACGGCGAGCACGCCGGCACGCTCGACCTGAAGTCCCACGGCACGCGCATCTATGTCGACGCCGCGCGCGCCTTTGCGCTCGGGCTAGGCATCAATGAGACCAACACCTCGCAGCGCCTGCGCCTCGCGGGCCGCCGGCTCGCCATCGAAGAGCGCGAGATGGCCTCGGCGGTGGAGGGCTACCATTTCCTGCAGCTGCTGCGGCTGAGGGCGCAGCGCGGCGAGCTGGGCATGGAGCCGCATGCGGTGGCGGACGGCGCGGCAGGCGCGACGCCGAACCGCATCGATCCCTATGCCCTCAACGACCTTGACCAGCGACTGCTCAAGGAATCGTTCCGCCAGGCGCGGTCCCTGCAGACGCAGCTCGAACGCGCGTTCGGGCAGTAGCGGCCGCAAGGGAAGCTACGCCGATGCGCCTGCCATTCGGGGAATCGCTCGCGAGGCGCCGGACGCGGCAGGAGCTGCCGACCGAGGTGCGCGAGCGGCTGGCCGCGCTCAAGCTGCGGGCGCGCGAGCGCGCCGACGAGGACCGCAGCGCCACCCGGGGCTTGCTGTCGCTGGCGCGCCTCGTGGCGATGGACCTCGAGACCACCGGCCCGAACATGTACGTGGACCGCATCATTTCCATCGGCGGGGTCGCGGTGGCCGAGCGCGCCGTGCGCCACGCTGACGCATTCGAGGTCGTGGTGCGGCAGGAGCACGAGAGCGAGGTGGACAACATCCTCGTCCACCAGATCGGCGGGCAGGAGCAGCGGGCAGGCGTCGAGCGCGTCACGGCCCTGCTGTCGTTCCTCGAGTACGTGGACGGCTCGGCCTGCGTGGCGTTCCGCGCCGAGTTCGATGCCACGGTCCTGCGCCGCGAGTTGCGGCAGTGCGTCGGGATCGCGCTCGACCTGCGTTGGCTCGACCTCGCCGCGATCCTGCCGGCGCTGTTCCCGTCCACGCCGAACGACACGCTCGACGAGTGGACGGCGCACTTCGGTCTGCCGCCGATCGGGCGCCATCACGCGATCGCCGACGCCTACGCAGTCGGGCAGCTGCTGCTGTACGCGATCGACCAGGCACAGCGCGTCGGCATGACGACCGCCGGCGACCTGCTCGACCTGGAGAAGGCGCAGCGCTGGCTGGGCCGGCGGCGTTAGCGCGGCGGCGTGAAGAAACGTCCGCCGCCCGCGAAGCTGCGGCGGAAGTAGTCGTCATCGAGGCGCGCCACCCGCACCACGCCGCCGCTCTGCGGCGCGTGCACGAACCGATCGTCGCCTGCGTAGATGCCCACGTGGTTCACGGCGGGGCCCTGCAGGCGGAAGAACACCAGGTCGCCGGGGCGCAGGTCACGGCGCGGCACCGCCGTGGCGGCGGCGAATTGCCCGGCCGCCGTGCGCGGCACCGTGATGCCGAGCTGGCGGTGCGCGTAGTTCACCAGGCCGCTGCAATCGAAGGCGTCGGGGCCGGCGCCGCCGTAGCGATAGGGCGCGCCGATGCGCGATTCTGCGGCCAGCAGCAGGGCGGCGCCGCGATCTGCTGGCGGCAGGGCCTTGGGCCCGCCCGGCAGGCCCGGCTGGAACGGCGTGCAGGCCGCCAGGGCCAGCAGCAGCGCCAGCAGCGCCGGCAGGCGCAAACTCCACTGCGCGGGTTGCGCATTGCGCCGCCGTTGGGCGGGTGCTGCAATCATGCGGCGGACGATACCGGAGACTCGGCATGAAGTGGCGCACCCTCGGGATCCTGGCGGTTCTCGCCGCCGCCGGCGCGGCCGCGGTGCTGTGGTTCGGGCGCGCCAAGCCGATCGACGTCGAGGTGATGGAGGCGGGTCGCGGCAGCGTCGCCGAGGCCGTCACCAACACCCGGGCGGGCACGGTCAAGGCCTGCCAGCGCGCCAAGCTGGCCCCGCCCGCTGGCGGGCAGATCGCGCGCCTGCCGGTGAAGAAAGGCGACCGGGTCGAGCCCGGCCAGTTGCTGCTCGAGCTGTGGAATGACGACATCCGCGCCGAACTGTCGGTCACCGAGCGCGATGCCGCGGCGACCAGGGCCCGCCGTGAGGAGGCCTGCGTGTCGGCCCGCGTCGCGCGGCGCGAGTCGGACCGGCTCAAGAGCCTGGTGGCGCGCCAGCTGGTCTCGGCCGAGCTGGCCGACCGTGCCGCGGGCGAAGCGGAGGCTCGCGAGGCGGCGTGCCACGCCGCCGCCGAGCAGGTCCGGGTCAGCCTGGCGCGGATCGAGGCGGCGCAGGCACGCCTCGAGCGCACACGGCTGCGCGCACCGTTCGCAGGCACGGTGGCCGAGATCAACGGCGAGATCGGCGAATTCGTGACGCCGTCGCCGGTCGGCATCCCGACGCCGCCCGCGGTGGACATTGTCGACACCAGCTGCATCTACATCACCGCGCCGATCGACGAGGTCGACGCGCCGCGGGTGCGCGAAGGCATGCCGGCCCGCGTCACGCTCGACGCGTTCCGCGAGCGCAGCTTCAAGGCCCACGTGCGTCGCGTAGCGCCTTACGTGCTCGAGGCCGAGAAGCAGGCGCGCACCGTCGAGGTCGAAGCGGAGATCGATGAGATCGGCGACGCCCTGCTGTTGCCGGGCTACAGCGCCGACGTCGAGGTGATCCTGGCCGAGCGCGCTGACGTGCTGCGCATCCCGACCCGCGCGCTGGTCGAGGGCAAGCGCGTCTACGTGCTCGAGGACGGCCGCATCCGCGCGCGCGAAGTGACCACCGGCATCGGCAACTGGGAATACACCGAGATCACGGGCGGGATCGAGGCCGGCGCGCGCGTGGTGGTCAGCGTCGACCGCGAGGGCCTGGCGGACGGCGTGCCGGCCGTGGCCCGCTGATACCGGGAGCACCTGCCTTGATCGAGCTGCAAGGCGTCCAGCGTCACTTCCAGGTGGGCGAGCAGCTGGTGCGCGCGCTGGACGACCTGACGCTCAACATCGGTGCCGGCGAGTACGTGTCGATCATGGGGCCGAGCGGTTCCGGCAAGTCGACGCTGCTCAACGTCATCGGCCTGCTCGACCGCCCGACCGGCGGCCGCTACCTGCTCGACGGTCGCGAGACCACGCAGCTCGACGACGACGCGCTGGCCGCGGTGCGGGCACGGCACATCGGCTTCATCTTCCAGTCGTTCCACCTCGTGCCACGCCTCACCGCGTTCGAGAATGTGGAACTGCCGTTGGTGCTCGCAGGACAGGCGCCGGTGCCACGCCGTGCGCGCGTCGACGAGGTGCTGGCCGAGCTCAGCCTCGGCGATCGCGCCCATCATCGCCCCGACCAGCTCTCTGGCGGCCAGCGGCAGCGCGTCGCCATCGCGCGCGCCATGGTGATGCGCCCCACGGTGCTGCTCGCCGACGAGCCGACCGGCAACCTCGACCACGTCTCGGGTGCCGAGGTGCTGGTCGCGCTCGAGTCGCTCAACGCGACCGGCATCACGCTGCTGGTCGTCACGCACGACGACGAGGTCGCGGCACGCTCGAGGCGCCAGGTCCGCATGCGCGACGGCCGGGTGGTGCACGACGCGCCCACGCCGGGGGCCGCGGCGTGAGGCCCGGCGACCTGCTGCACCTCGCGTCGGAGTCACTATTCCGCGCGCGGCTGCGCAGCGCCATGATGCTGGTCGCGACGGCGATCGGCGTCGCGGCGGTGGTGGTGCTCACCTCGCTCGGGGAGGGCGCGCGCCGTTACGTCACCGGCGAGTTCCAGGCGCTCGGCACCGACCTGCTGATCGTGCTGCCCGGCCGCTCGGAAACCACCGGCGTGCAGCCCGGCCTGTTTGCGGGCGAGACGCCGCGCGACCTCACGCTCGACGACGCACGCGCGCTGCTGCGTATCCCGGGCGTGCGGCGCATCGCGCCGCTGGTGGTCGGATCGGCCCCGGTGTCGAGCGCCGGACTGACGCGCGAGGTACCGGTGATCGGCACCACGGCGGACTTTTACTACGTGCGCAACCTGTCGATCGGGCAGGGCCGGTTCCTGCCGCCGGGCGAGCTCGAGCGCGACATGGCGGTGTGCGTGCTCGGCAGCAAGGTCGCGACCGAGCTGTTCCCGGGTCGCGCCGCGGTCGGTGGCTCGGTGCGCATCGGCGACCGTCGCTTCCGCGTCATCGGCGTGCTCGGCGATTCAGGCCGCTCGGTCGGTTTCGACCTGCAGGAGCTGGCGATCATCCCGGTGAGCAGCGCCCAGCAGATCTACGACACGGAATCGCTGTTCCGGATCCTGGTCCAGTCGAGCGACCGCGACGCCATCCCGCGCACGCGCACCGCGGTAATCGAGACGCTCAAGGCGCGCCACCAGGGCGAGGAAGACGTCACGGTCATCACGCAGGACGCAGTGCTCGCGACCTTCAACCGCATCTTCACCGCGCTGACGCTGACGTTGGCCGGGATCGCGTCGATCAGCCTCGCCGTGGCCGGCATCCTGATCATGAACGTGATGCTGGTCGCCGTGAGCCAGCGCACCGCCGAAGTGGGCTTGCTCAAGGCGCTCGGTGCGCGTCGCGGGCAGATCACCGCGCTGTTTCTCGCCGAGGCGATCCTGCTGTCGGTCGCCGGAGCTGGAGCCGGGCTGCTGCTCGGCTATGGCGCCAACGTCGTCATCGGTCGCCTCTATCCAACGCTGCCGGTCGGTGCGCCGGGCTGGGCGGTGGCGCTCGCGATCGTGATCGCGGTCGCGAGTGGCGTGGTGTTCGGCCTGCTGCCGGCGCGCCGGGCAGCGCTGCTCGACCCGGTGGTCGCGCTGGCCGGGAGGCGCTGAGCCGTGCGCGCCGCGGACATCGCGAAGCTCACCGGCAGCTCGGTGCTGTCGCAGCGCATGCGGGCGCTGCTCACCGCGCTCGGCATCGCGGTCGGCGTGGCGGCCGTGGTGCTGCTCACCTCGATCGGCGAAGGCGTGCGGCAGTTCGTGGTCGCCGAGTTCACGCAGTTCGGCACCAACCTGATCAGCGTGACGCCGGGCACGACCGAGACCATGGGCGGCTCGATCGGTGCGTTCGGCACGGTGCGGCCGCTCACCATCGACGATGCCGAGGCACTGCAGCGCTCGTCGTACGTCATTGCTTCCGACCCGATGGTGCAGGGCAACGCCGAGGTCGAGGCGAACGGCCGCAAGCGGCGTGTCACCGTGTACGGCACTGGCGCCGAGTTCGCGGCCGCGTTCCGCTTCGACGTCGCGCAGGGGCATTACCTGCCGGCGGACGATCCGCGTGCACCGCGCAGCCTCGCCGTGCTCGGCTCGAAGATGGCGCAGCAACTGTTCGGCGATGCGAACGCACTCGGCGAAACGCTGCGGGTGGGCGGCGAGCGCTACCGAGTCGTTGGCGTGATGCGCCCGAAGGGCACGATGATCGGCTTCGACCTTGACGACACGGTGTACCTGCCGGCGGCGCGCGTGCTCGAGATGTTCGACCGCGACAGCCTGTTCGAGGTGCACGTGCTGTACGAGGAAAACGCGCCGGTCGACGAGGTGGTGCAGGGCATCCGCAGCGTGCTCGTGGCGCGCCACGGCGACGAGGACTTCACGATCACCACGCAGCAGCAGATGCTCGACACGCTCGGCTCGGTGCTCGGCGTGCTCACCTTCGCGGTGGCCGCGCTCGGCAGCATCTCGCTGCTGGTTGGCGCCGTCGGCATCTTCACCATCATGACCATCGCCGTGCGCGAACGCACCGGCGAGGTCGGGTTGCTGCGCGCGCTCGGCGCCAGCCGCGACCAGGTGCTGTCGCTGTTCCTTACCGAGGCGGTGCTGCTGTCCCTGCTTGGTGGTCTCGGGGGCCTCGCTGCCGGTGCCGCCCTCGCCTGGCTGCTCGGCGTGGCCGTGCCGAGCCTGCCGGTGAGCTTCTCGCCGCTGTTCATGGGCCTGTCGGTCGGCCTGTCGATCGTGATCGGCCTGGTGGCCGGCATCCTGCCCGCGCTCAATGCCGCGCGGCTCGACCCGGTGGAGGCGCTGCGGGCGGAGTGACCGCTCAGCCGCCGGGCGGCCGCACGCGGCGCGTGGCGACGGCCTCGTGCGGGTCCTCGGGCCAGTAGTGCTTCGGGTAGCGGCCCTTCAGCTCCTTGCGCACCTCGTGGTAGCCGCGCGACCAGAAGCTCTCGAGGTCGCGCGTCACCTGCACCGGCCGGCGTGCCGGCGAGAGCAGCTCGAGGGTGATTGGTACCTTGCCGTCGGCGATCCGCGGCGAGGCGGTGAGCCCGAACATCTCCTGCAGCCGCACCGCGAGCGTCGGCACGCCGCTCGTGTAATCGATGGCGATGCGCGAGCCGCTCGGCACGCCGAGGTGCGTCGGTGCGAACCCGTCGAGGCGCCGCTGCGCGTCCCAGTCGAGCAGCGCGTGCAGCGCGCCGCGCAGGTCGAGCCGCGCCAGCTGATCGCGGCGGGTGATACCGTCGAGCCACGGTGCGAGCCAGGTCGCGGCGGAATCGAGCAGCGCCGGGCCGGACACGTCGGGCCAAGGCGAGGGCTGGCGCATGTCGTGTACACGCGCGAAAGCCATGCGCGCCCGCCATTGCTCGAGATCGCGGGTCCACGGCAGGCAGCCGAGCCCGAGCGCGCGGATCCCGTCGAGCATCGCCGCGGTGGCCTGCGGCCCCGGATTGCGCAACGGCTCGTCCTCGATCACCAGCTCGCCGAGGCGGCGGATGCGCCGTGCGGCAACGGTCTCGCTGCGCGGATCCCAGGCGACGCTGTCGGCGTCGGTCACCAGCGGCGCGAAGTGATCGAGCAGCAGCGGCAGCTGCACCGGTGCTGCGAGCTGGATGCGCGCTTCACGCTCGCCGGCGTCCAGCGCCGCGACCACGATGTATTCGGAGCGGGCCAGTGCCGCCGGACCGGCGAACGCGGCACCCCGGCCGCCGCTCAACACGTAGCGGCCCCCGGTTCCCGCCCGCGAGCGACCGATGCGGTCCGGGTAGGCGAAGGCGAGCAGCAACCCGACCGCGTCCGACTCGTCGAGGGCCGCACGGTCTGATTGGGGCGCGCGCATCCTGTCCAGCTGGCGCGCGAGTTGCTGCGCGACACGCTCCAGGCGGCGCAATCCGCTGCGGTCGACCGTGACGCCGGGCGGCAGGCCGTGGCCCTGCAGTGCGTCGAGGCGCAGGCGCAGGTCGGGATCGGCGAACCCCATTGCGGCGCGCAACGGGTCGCGCTCCGACAGCACTGCCGCGATCCTGCTGCCGAGCTGCGCGAGGCCGAGCGACTGCGCGCGCAGCATCATGTGCGCGAGTCGCGGGTGGACGCCCAGTGCCGCCATGGCGCGTCCGAGCGGCGTCACGCGGCCTGCGTCGTCGAGTGCCTCGAGCCGCAACAGCAGCTCGCGCGCCTGCGCGAGCGGCGCCGCGGGCGGCGGGTCGAGCCACGCCAGCGCCGCCGCGTCGGTCACTCCCCAGCAGGCAAGCTCCAGCGCGAGCGGCGCGAGGTCCGCCTCGAGGATTTCGGCGGGCGCCTGGGGCAGCAGTGCCGCGTGTGCCGCTTCGCTCCACAAGCGATAGCACACGCCACTCGCCGTGCGGCCGGCGCGGCCGCGCCGCTGGTCCGCCGAGGCACGTGAGATGCGCAGCGTCTCGAGCCGGCTCATGCCGGTCGCCGGGTCGAAGCGCTGGCGACGCTCGAGCCCCGAGTCCACCACGATCCGCACGCCGTCGATGGTGAGGCTGGTCTCCGCGATGTTGGTCGCGACGATGACCTTGCGGCGCGCCCGAGGATCAGGCTGCAGGGCCGCATCCTGCGCGGCGGCGGCGAGGTCGCCATAGAGCGGCAGTACCACGCAGCGATCGTCCGGCAAGGCAGTGGCGAGCGCGTCGGCGACGCGGCGGATCTCGCCCGCGCCCGGCAGGAACGCCAGCAGGTCGCCCGGATGCGCGTCGAGTGCCTGCAGGATGCGCTGCGTCGCGAGCGATGCCGGCGACAGCGACGGGCCGGAGGCGGACGTCGAAGCGTAAAAGGTCTGCACGTCGAACAGGCGGCCCGCTGCACGCACGAAGCGCACGTCGTCGAGCACCCGCGCCAGGGCATCGGCGTCGAGCGTGGCCGACATCACCAGCAGCCTCAAGTCGGCCCGCAGGTGGCGCTGGCAATCGAGCGCCAGCGCCAGGCCGAGATCGCCCTGCAGGTTGCGCTCGTGGAATTCGTCGAACACCACGCAGGCCACGCCCTCGAGCGCCGCGTCGTGCTGCAGCATCCGCGTGAGGATGCCCTCGGTCACGACCTCGAGGCGCGTCGCGGGGCCGACGCGGGTCTCGAGCCGCGTGCGGTAGCCGACGCGCGCGCCTGGCGTCTCGCCGAGCAGTGCGGCCATGCGCGTCGCGACTGCGCGCGCAGCGATGCGGCGCGGCTCCAGCATGAGGATGCGGCCGTCATTGCGCCAGGCGGCGTCGAGCAGCGTGAGCGGTACCAGCGTGCTCTTGCCCGCACCGGGGGGCGCCTCGAGCACGACGCGGCGGCCGTGGGCAAGGGCGTCGGCGAGTTCCGGCAGGACCTCGGCGATCGGCAGCGGTGGCAGCGGGATCGGCATGGCGCGCAGCAGTCTACCCCTGCAAACTGTGCCTCACCTTTCTGCGGAGCCGGGGCATGTCGATCGAAGTATTGTGGCTGGTACTGGCCGTGGTGCTGGTGTGCGTCGGCATCGCGGGATCGGTGTTGCCGGCGCTACCCGGCGTGCCGCTGGTCTTTGCGGGCCTGCTGGTCGCGGCCTGGGCCGGCGACTTCGAGCGCGTCGGCTGGGTGACGCTAATGGTGCTCGGCCTGCTGACGGTGGCGTCGTTCGCCATCGATCTCGCCGCCACCGCCATGGGCGCGAAGCGGGTCGGTGCCACCAAGCTCGCCGTGGCCGGTGCCGCGCTCGGTGCTTTGGCCGGGCTGTTCCTCGGCTTGCCGGGCCTGGTCCTCGGGCCATTCGTCGGCGCGGTTGCGGGCGAACTGCTGTCGCACGGCCAGGTGCAGCAGGCGACACGCGCCGGCCTCGCGACCTGGATGGGATTGCTGTTCGGCACCCTCGCCAAGCTGGCGCTGGTGTTCACCATGCTCGGCGTGTTTGCGCTCGCCTACTTCGTGTAGTAACCGCGGCACTCGATTTCGCGGCCGCGCACCACGCGCCGCCCGGCCAGCGGGCCGTGCGTCTCGCTCACCACCGTGTGCTGGCCCTCGGTGTGCTCCTGGTCGTAGAAGTACACCACCACCCAGTCGCGCGTCCGGCCGAGCTGGTGCGCCTGGGCGGTGTTGGAGAAGAGCAGGGTGAAGTGCCAACCCTCACGCACGGTGTGCAGCACCGGCAGCCAGGCCTCGCCGGAAGGATTGAAGCGGCGCGGCGCAATGGTCGGCAGCGTGCCGGCGGCGGAGCGCTCGCGGTACTCGCGATCCACGTCGAGCAGCATCGACACTGGTGGCTCGTCGGCCGCGCTGCCGCTGGCGGTCGGCCGGCGTGGCCGGCTGCGTGACAGCATGGCCTGCAGGCTGGCGCGGATCGCGGCGGCCCGGCGCGGCCCGACCCCCGGCACCGACTCGAGCCGGCCGTCGTGCGCGGCGAGTTCGAGCCCCTCGAGCGTGTCGACGTGCAGTTCCTCGTGGATACGTTCAGCGAGCCGGTGGCCGAGACCTGGCACCGACGTGAGCAGTTGCACGGGATCGGCACTGCCGCGCAACCGTTCGAGCTGGATCCAGCGCCCGGTGCGCGTCATCTCGAGCAGTGCGGAGGCGATGCCGCGACCGACGCCGGGCAGTGCCTCGAGTCCGGGCATGCCCTGGCGCTCGATGATCGTGGTCAGTTCCTCGGGCAGCCCGACGATCGAGTCGGCCGCCTTGCGGTAGGCCGAGACGCGGAACGGATTCGCGCCCTGGGCGTGCAGCAGGTCGGCCGCCTCGCGCAACCGGTCGGCGCAGCGTGCGTTCAGCGACTCGCCCGCCATGTCGTTCATGGCAGCTCAGGCGGCGGGCGGAGGCGGGTCATGACGGCGGCTTGGGGGGGGTGCGCAGTGAAGCGCATGCTGCCCCGCATAAGCCACGACGGCCATTCGGGTTTTACGAGAGTCCCCCGATTTCCACTATGATCCGCTGCCGCCGCTGGCGGCGTTGCCGGGGCATGGATGGTCCGTTCACTGTTTCGCTGGCTGGTTGCCGCCGCAGGCTCGGTGCTGCTCGGCCTCGTATTGATCGGGGCGGGCCTGTACTGGCATTTCCTGCGCAGCGGGCCCCAGCCATCACCCTGGCACATGGTGCAACTGCCGGACTTCACTGCGCGGCAGGCGGCCGCGGTGCAGACTCTCGACGATTACCTGGCGATCGAGCGGCAGGCCTTCAGTGCATTGCAGGGCGTCTACGAGCCGGCGGGCAGCCCGGGCAGGGCCGCCTTCAACCGCTACCACGTCGGCAGCCGCAGCGACCCGGACCGCTGGCCGGTCAATTGGAACCGCACCTTTCACTTGGTGCCCGCGCCGGAAGTTGCACCGCGCGGCGCCGCGCTGCTGCTGCACGGCCTTACCGATTCCCCCTACAGCATGCGCTCGATCGGTGAGCACCTCGCTGCGCAGGGCTTCGAGGTCGTGGGCCTGCGGTTGCCCGGGCACGGCACCGCGCCGTCGGGCCTGCTCAGCTTCCGCATCGAGGACATGCGGGCCGCGGTCAGCCTCGCGGCACGCGACCTGCACGCACGCGTTCCCGGCCAGCCGCTGTACCTGGTCGGCTACTCGAACGGCGCGGCCCTCGCCGTCGACTACGCGCTCGCCGTGCTCGACGGCGCGTCCCTGCCGCCGCCCGCCGGGCTGGTGCTGATCTCGCCGGCGATCGGCGTGTCCTCGCTCGCCATCGTCGGCCGCATCAAGACCGGCCTGTCGTCGGTGCCAGGATTCGGCCGCGCAGCCTGGGAAACGATCGGCGTCGAGTTCGATCCCTACAAGTACACGTCGTTCAGCTTCCACGCGGCCGGCGAGACCTTGCGCCTGACGCGCGACGTCGCCCGGCGCATCGAGCGCAAGGCAGACGGGCACCCGCTGCACGGCTTTCCGCCGGTGCTCGCGTTCCTCTCCACGGTGGACTCGACGATCCGCGCCGAGGCCGTGGTCGACGTGCTGCTCGAGCACCTCGGCCCGGATCACCACGAGCTGGTGCTGTTCGACGTCAACCGCTACGCGCCCGTGCAGGCGTTGCTGGTGAATGATCCGGGGCCGCTCACCGATCAGCTGCGCGCGCGGCCGCAGCGACCCTTCGCGCTCACGGTCATCACCAACGCTACGCCCGACACGCAGCAGGTGGTGGAGTTGCGCACGCCGGCCGGGACGAACGCGACGACGCGGCGCGACCTGGCGCTGGCGTGGCCGCAGAACGTGTTCTCCCTGTCGCACGTCGCGCTGCCCTTTCCACCGGACGACCCGCTGTACGGCTACGAAGGCGTGGCACCGTCCGGCCACGTGCAGCTCGGCAACGTCGCGGTGCGCGGCGAAAACGGCGTGCTCAGCGTGCCCATGTGGGCGCTGACCCGGCAGCGCAGCAACCCGTTCCACGCCTATCTCGTCGAGCGCATCGACGGGTTCGTCGCCGGGAACGTTACGCCGTGAGGCTGGCGACCGCCCGGCTGGCCCTGCTCGCGGTCCTGCCGCTGCTCACGCACTGCGCCACCGCGCCGTCGCTGCACGGCGTGGAGCCGAGCTACGCGCTGCCGCCCGTGGAGGGCGGCGCGATCGACGCGGCCGTGGTGCAGGAGCTCGACGACCTGCAGGGCGGATCGGCGGTGCGGCTCGTGGAACAGAACGCCATGGCGTTCGCGTACCGCGCGGCCAGCGCGACGGCGGCGACCCGCAGCCTCGACGTGCAGTACTACATCTGGAACGACGACCTGACCGGCCGGCTGCTGGCTGCGGAACTGATGCGGGCGGCCGAACGCGGCGTGCGCGTGCGGGTGCTGGTCGACGACATCGACGCGCGCGCCAAGCACGACCTGTTCCGAGTGGTCGACCTGCACCCGAACATCGAGGTGCGGCTGTTCAATCCCTACTACAGCCGCACGGGTACCCTGGGCATGTTCACCGAGTGGGTGTGGCGCTCCAAGCGCCTCAACCGCCGCATGCACAACAAGGCGTGGATCGCCGACAACCGCGTGGCCATCGTCGGCGGGCGCAACATTGGCGACGAGTATTTCGGCGCGTCCGGGCAGTCGAACTTCAGCGACCTCGACGTCGTGCTGGCAGGACCGCCGGTGGCCGACGTGAGTGCCGCGTTCGATCTCTACTGGAACGACCCGAACGCCGTGCCGGTGTCGCGCTTCGAGGGCAAGCCGCCCAAGCCGGAGCAACTCGACCGGCTGGTGCAGCTGGCGCACGACTATCCGCGTGAGGCCGGCGAAACGCCCTACGTGCAGGCGCTGCGCGACGAGCAGACGCGCGCGGAGATGCTGGCCAAGCGCCCACCGCCGCTCGCGGTCGAGCGCGTGCAACTGCTGGTGGACGATCCGGCCAAGGTCGGCGCCAAGACCGACGGGCTCGGCGCGTCGAACGTGCTCGGCGGGCTCGTGGCGGTGATGGGCGGCGCGGGCAACGAGCTGCTGATCGTCTCGCCCTATTTCGTGCCACGCAAGGAGGGCACGCGGTACCTCGTCCAGGGAGTGGAACGCGGCATTCGTACCGCCGTGCTCACCAACTCGCTCGCCGCCACCGACGTGGCCGCGGTGCACACCGGCTACGCGCGCCAGCGCCGTGAGCTGCTGCGTGGCGGCGTCGAGCTGTACGAGATGAAGCGCAAGGCCGGCAGCGAGGAAGGGCGCCGCCAGATCAGCGTGACGGGCTCCACGGGCGCGAGCCTGCACACCAAGGCAATGATCATCGACCGGCGCTGGGTGTTCATCGGCTCGATGAACCTCGACCCGCGTTCGGCGTACCTGAACACCGAGATGGGCGTGCTGGTGGAGAGCCCGGCGCTCGCCGAGCAGGTGCGCAGCCAGTTCGAGCGCGCCACTACGCCCGAGCTCAGTTACCACGTGGTGCTGGAGGGCAAGGAAGGCCTGGTCTGGTACGACCGCGTGCAGGGCCGCGAGCGCCGTCTCGAGCGCGAGCCCGACGCGAGCGCCGGCCGCCGCCTCGAGGTCACGCTGCTGCGCGTGCTGCCGATCGACTCGCTCTTATAAGCCGCAACGGTATCATGGGCGCCCGGTTGCGCCGCAAGGACACGACATGAGCACGCCCGCCACGCCCCCTGTGACCACGCAGGCGCCGACGCCCGCGCCACCGCGCCGCCGCAGCTTCAAGTCGTACCTGTGGGGCAGCCTGGTCGGCGCGTTGCTGCTCATCACGCTGTACACGCTGTTCATGCTGTGGTGGAGCTACTCGGAGGGCGAGCGCGCCGGCGTGCTGCAGAAGTTCTCCAAGCGCGGCTGGGTCTGCAAGACGTGGGAAGGCGAGCTCGCGATGTACGTCGTGGGCGGCGTGGCGCCGCAGATCTGGACTTTCAGCGTGCGCGACGACGCCGTGGCGCAGCAGCTGCACGCCGCCGTCGGCCAGCAGGTGCGACTGCACTACAGCGAGCACCCCGGCTTGCCGACCAACTGCTTCGGCGAGACCGACTACTTCGTCCAGAGCGTCACGATCGTCGGCGCCCCGCCCTGGATCGGGGCGGCGCCGTCGGCCAACCCGTAGCAGACCTGCGCCGGCGGCACGCAGTCCGCGCCGACGAACCACTGCGACTCGCGGCGCAGCGAGTCCACCACCCAGCCGACGCTGTAGGCGTGGGGGAAGAACGCGCGCTGCGTTTGCCGGTCGGTCCAGCTGAAGAACGCGCCGAGATCCGGGTGGCTGTGATACCAGCCCACGATCAGTTCCAGCGGGCGCAGCTGGCGGCGCGCGGCCTCCCACACGGCGCTCGACATGCGCAGCGACACGCCGGTGCCTAAGCAATCCTCTGCCGCGACGGCCCGGGTGACGTGCACCACGCGGCTGCCGGCGATGGCGCACTCCGACGCGTAGACCTCGCCGAGCAGCAGGCCGCCGCGCTCCTCAGTTTGGTCGGCGAGATGCTGGAGGACCGCCTCGCCGACCGCCGCAGCCACGCCGACCAGCAAACCGTCGCCTGTCGTGGCGAGCAGCGCTGCCAGCGGCGCCGGACCGTCCGCCAGCGCATCGAGCGATTGCAGCGGGAGGGCGGGTGCCTGCTCGGTCCAGCGCATCAGGTGACCGCCTCGAACGTCGTGCCACAGCCTGGGCAGCGCACGCTGCCGCGGCGTCCGGCGGGTAGGCGCAGTGTGCGCGCGCATCCCGGGCAGGGTCGCGTCACCCGATCGTCGCCGACAGGCGTGTCGCGCCAGCCCATGCGCGGCGAGTGGCTGCCTGTTGAGGCGGCCTCGAAAGCCGGGCGGTCGGATGGGAACGCCTGCGGATGCAGCCGCCGCGTGCGCTCGTACCACTCGGCGGCGGCGCGGTTGGCTGCGGACTGCGTGTTCACCAGCAGCGAGTCGAACGTGAGCAGGCGCGCGATGCGCTGCAGGAACAGGTCGAGGCCCTCGGACGGCAGCCAGCGCGTGCCGAGGCAGATGACTCCCGCGGCGTAGACGTTGGGGTGCCAGATCGACGTGAGCACGGTCGCCGTCGGTGGCGAGAAGGGATAGCGCGACGACAGCGCGATGCGCACGCGCGTCTGGCGCGTGACATCGGCCGGATAGCGCTCCGAGCGCGCGGTCGCGTAGCGTAGCTCGAGATCGAGCTGGCCCGAAGCCGTGGTCGGTTGCCCCAGCAGCGCGATCATCTCGCCGGATGCGGCTGCCAATGCGCGCAGCCGATCGAAGTCCGCCTGCACGCGGATCGCATTGCTCACCGCGTCATCCGCGTTCAGCCGGCGACCAGCACCGGCTGTACTTCCAGTACATCGCCGGGGCGCACGCCCTGCGACAGGTCATCGCCCGGCGCGAGCGCCTTGCCGGTCGTCGTGTTGACCAGCGTGTAGTCCGTGTCCGCTGGCAGTGCCCAGTTGTCCACTGCGGCCTGGATGATGTCGGCACCGGTGCTGCTGGCCTCGAGGTCGAGTTCCGCGCGGCGCGTCTGGTCGGCCGTGCGTACGTACAGCTTGAGCGACTGGGTCATGATCTTGGCTACTCCTCCAAATCGAAACACACCGTGCCACCGTCGAACCGCACCAGCGCGAACTTGGCCGGTACGCCCGTGGCGCCGCAGCGCTCCGCCAGTTCGGCGACGGTGAACGTGTCGCGGATCTCAACCCGCACCGCCGGCGCGGCACAGCGCGGACAGCGGGCGATCGAATCGTCGAACGCCGCGGCTCGGCGGTTGACGAACTGCGTGGCCTCGGCGAGCGGCCCGCACGTGGCGCACTCGTAGCCCGTGATGAGCGCGTCGCTCAGTTGCAGCGACTGGCCGGCGACGTCGGGCAATGCCTTGCTTGGCACATCGTGACTCGACGCCCAGCGATTGCGGATGCGCACCACACGCGGCGGCACGTCGAACTCACCGCAGCCCGGGCAGCCCGTGCGCCGCTCGATCGCGACCGCGCTGCCGCACCCGTTGATGGTGTCGAACAGGCGGCGGCGGGCTGCCAGCGCTTCCTGCCCGCCGAGCCGCAGGGCCGTCGAAGCCGCCATCGCCCCGGCGATGCTGGCCGTGACCACCGTGGTCGGGATCCGGCGCTCGAGTGCGGCACGCCGCTTCAGGCCGCCGCACGAGTAGCGCTGCGCGATGCGCGCGTAGGCGCTTTCGGGCAGCGTGCACTCGTAGCACGCCGCCGGCGCCGCACCGCCGAACGGGAACGACTCGACCACCGCCCAGCGGCTGTCGAGCCCGGTGTTGACGAGGTCGACCCGCGCGAGCAGGCACAGCTGGTTCAGCTTCAGCCGCGCCTCGAAGCTGTCGACTGCGGCGATGGCGCAGTCGTAGTCGCGCAGGCGGCCGAGGCTCAGCGTGTCCCAGAAGTCGCCCGGCACGGCGCGCACGGTCACGTTCGGGTCGATCTCGCGGGCGCGCTCGGCAACAGCTTCGGCCTTGTTGCGGCCCGTGTCGGCCTCGCGCAGCAGGATGCTGCGGGTGAGGTTGTGCAGCTCGACCGTATCGAAGTCGTACACGTCGATGGTGCCGCAGCCGAGCAACGCCAGGTTCTTCACCACCTCGTTGCCGACTGCGCCGGCGCCGATCACCGCGATGCTTGTGGCGGCAACCTGTTCCTGCGAGAACCAGTCGATCAGGTCATGGCGCCGGTAACGCTGCGCTCGCGCGGGATCCAGCATGGCCGTCTGCCGCGCTCAGTCTTCGAGGATGCGGACCGCGGCGAAGCCAGTCGCGCCGCAGGCAGCGCACCGTCCGCCGTTCTCGCGCGCCAGCACGCCGGCGCTGTGCGCGTGGTAGAGGGACTGGCAGCCCGAGCAGCGCACCAGTGGCCGCGCGGAATCGAGGGGCTCGGCCGAATAGGCATCGCGCAGCCCGTCGAGATCGCTGCGCCGCAACGTGACCACGCCGTCGTCGCCCGCTGCCGATCGCGCACGGGCGCGGCCGCGCGGCCTGAAAGTGCGTGCATCACGCGCCGCGCCGGGGGCCGCCTGGCGGGTCACCATCAGTACCACGCCGACCAGCAGGAACAGGAGCAGGGGCAGCAGTCGGGCCATGGTGGTCCCCATGTTCGGTGCAGTGGCGGTCGAGTTCAAGGAGCTTCCTCCACTTTCACCCAGACGGTGTACTGGCTGTCGCTGCTGCGGCGACCCCAGACCAGCAGTCCCGAGGTGGTCGCGCCACCTGACTCGCTCGACCCGCCGACCCCGATCCACTCGCCGAGGCGCCCGCTCACCCGCGTGGTGAGGCTGGCCGTCTCGACTGTGCGTCGCGCCTCCGGGCCGCTGAAGCGCTGCTGCTGCGGCGCGAGGTCGAGCGTCACGCGGTCGCCGCTCAGGTGCGCGGTGGCATAGAACCCGGTGCTCGCGCTGCGGAACTCGGTCGTTTGCACCACGTTGGGCCTTCCCCAGCCTTGCGTCACCTGCGTCGTGGACACCGGCGCGGACTGGCCGACTGCAATGTACGTTTCGCTACCCTCGAGCGTACGGATTCTGCTCACGTTGTGCAGGTTGGCGCTCTGCGTGCGCTGTTCCGCCTGAATCGCGACACCGGGATCACCGGCCGGAGGTCGGTTGACACCCACCTGCACGTCGCCGCTGCCGATCGTCGCCGCGCCGCGCACGTCGGCGTCCTGAACGCTTGCCATGGTCCCCTGGCCCACCGAGATCAGTAGTTGCCGCGGCTGGCGGTCGAGCAACGCCGCGGCCTGGCGGATCTGTTCGACATTGGCGACGCTGGCGCGCACGAACAGCATGCCGTCCATGCCGGTGATCACTCCGCCTGGCTCGAGCAGTGGCTGCAGCGTCGGGATCAGCTCGTCGGCGAGCCGATAGCGCAGTTCGATGACCTGCATCTCCTGCGCCAGTGCGGGGCCGTGCCAGAGCAGCACGAGGCACGCTGCGAACGCGCCCACGAGGCGCGCCCACGCCCTGCGCCGCACCGGCTTCGGTTCCGTGGATGACATGCTGCCTCCTGCCTCCCCGCGCATCGTAGCGCTTCAGCGCCCGGGCAACACGGCGCCACGAATGCAGTCCACCAGTGCCTCGATGCCGGCCGACTCCTGGTCGTAGCGGCAGACGAACCGCACGTCGCGCCCGAGCTTGTAATAGCGGAACGGACCGCCATCGAGCGCCGCCACGGCCGCGTCGGGCAGGCGCAGGAACAGCATATTGATCTCGACCGGCGCGACCAGCGCCACGCCCGGCAGGGCCGCGAGCCGGTGCGCGAGGTCCGCAGCGAGCGCATTGGCCTGGCGGGCGCGCTCGAGCCACAGCCCGTCAGCCACGTAGCGCGCAAGCTGCGCGGAGACGAAGCGCGCCTTGGACAGCACCTGGCCGCCGCGCTTCATGCGGAACGGAATGTCGCGCGCCAGCGCCTCGTCGAACACCACCACGGCTTCGGCGTTGATTGCGCCGTTCTTGGTCGCACCGAGCGACAGCACGTCCACACCGGCACGCCAGGTCAGCTCGGCCGGTGTGCAGCCGAGGGCGGCCACCGCGTTGGCGAAACGCGCTCCGTCCATGTGCACGTGCAGGCCGTGGCGGTGGGCGACCGCGCACAGCGCCGTGATTTCCGCGGTCGAGTACAGGGTGCCGAAATCGGTCGGCTGCGTGAGGTTGAGCGCGAACGGCTGCACGCGCGTCGGGTTGCCGCGGCCGGCGAG
>Ga0209254_10000996_pt1 | contig 25019 bp, 17 predicted proteins | sample FrelakmetDIP11DI_FD_187148 | JGI IMG/M metagenome (GOLD analysis project Ga0209254, IMG submission 187148) | Freshwater lake sediment microbial communities from the University of Notre Dame, USA, for methane emissions studies - DIP11 DI (SPAdes)... | ecosystem: Environmental > Aquatic >...
TTCGGCGCGTGAGCTCAATCTAAAGGCGTTGGCTCTTTCGAGTTGAGCGGGAATATCTCACGCAGAGAGGCCCAGCCGCCAAGAGTGATCGCTTTTTTTGCTACTTTGCGGCTTGGCGTGAGCGCTTTTTCAGTGAATCCAAAAAGGTCAGCGCTTCATTCTGCGCTGGTACACTGTCGCCAATCCGCCGTTGGAAGTTTCACGATACAGCGACGGCAAGGCATTGCCCGTTTCCCACAAGACGGTCACCACATCGTCAAACGGAATGCGATGCGTGCCGTCGGTGAACAATGCATACTCAGCACAGCTCAACGCGCGTGACGCCGCGAAGGCATTGCGCTCGATGCACGGAATCTGCACCAGCCCCGCCACCGGATCGCACGTCAGGCCCAGGTGATGTTCTAACGCCATCGCTGCGGCGTATTCCACTTGCCGCACCGTGCCGCCCAGCAATTGCGTTAAACCGCCGGCGGCCATCGCGCAGGCTGTGCCCACTTCACCCTGACAGCCTACCTCCGCACCGGAGATCGATGCGTTGTGCTTCACCAGATTGCCGATGAAGCCCGCCGTCGCCACGGCGCGTAACACGGCATCTTCCGAACAATGATACGTGTCCTGCACATACCGAAAGGCTGCCGGCAGCGTGCCACTCGACCCGCAGGTGGGCGCGGTTACCACTTGCCCGCCTGCCGCATTCTCTTCATTCACGGCCAACGCATACGCCGAGATCAGACCGAGGCGTTGTGAGGGTTGTGTGACCATCGTGGCTTTGCGATAGAATGACCACGCCTTGCGCGGCAGGCCCAGTCCGCCGGGCAGCACACCTTCGGCGTTCAGCCCGCGCTCCATCGTCGCCAGCATGGCATGCCAGATTTCTCGCAGAAACAGCCAGATATCCTGGCCCTCGCACTCTTCCACATACTCCCACACGGCCACCCCGTGTTTCTTGCAGTACGACAGCAACTCCGTAAACGATCGCATACCGTAGACTTCCGGTAGCGGGGTCGCCGCCTCTTCGCCGATCGCGCCGCCGCCCAGACTGTACACCTGCCACGGGTCGGAGATCGAACCATCCGCAAAGATTGCTTCGAATTGCATGCCATTCGGATGAAGCGGCAGCAGCTCATCGGGTTGCCAGACGATGTGCACGGGTGTCGGCATAAACGCGGCCTGCACGGCCCGATCGGTCAGATGGCCCTTACCGGTCGCCGCGAGACTTCCGAATAATGTCATCTGATAACTCGCCGCGCCCGGATAGCGCTGCTTGAAAATCTCGGCGGCTTTACGCGGCGCCATCGTGTGACTGCTCGACGGCCCGTAGCCAATCCGATAGAGTTCGCGAATCGATTCCACGTTTCAATCTCCCACTAAATACGGTTGGGAAAAGTCTGAAGAATGTTAACAAAGTACGTCACACCCGCTTTCGCGGGTGTCCAGTTCTCAGCCACTGGATTCCCCCTTCGCGGGAATGACCGAATCAAGCCAACCCGCGCTGAATCAACAAGACGCCAAAGATCACCAGAATGCCGATGCTGATCAACAACAGGCCGCGCACCATGCGCGGGCCGAGGCGGCGAGCCTGATGAAACACCGCCGCGATCAGCAACATCCCGCCGATGAACACGCTATACATGCCCACCAAAAACGCAACGCCGTACCACACCGATTGATCTAGCGCGGCGATCAACGTCGGGCCGCCGACCAGCGTCCAGAACAAATACGGATTGGGATTCAGCCAGTTAACGATCGACGCGCGCCACAGGCCCTTCCACCCGATCGGTTGTGCACCCTCGACGGCTACCGTGGCCTGCTGGCCCTGTCGCCACTGTTTCCACAAACCCCACGCCAGATACAGCACAAACACGCCGCCGGCCAGACTGAGGATCTGCACCACGATCGGCGGCACACGCTGCAGCACGAACAACACCGCTACAATGATGGGTGCATCGGTGATCAACGGAGCCAGCGTGACGCGCGCGCCGCGTTGGATGCCGCCCAACAACGTCTCTGAGATTAACAGCGTTTGCAGCGAGCCCGGCGTCGCGGCGGCCGTCAAACCCAGCGCCGCGCCCTGCGCAAAGAAACGCACCAACAGGGAAACTTCCATGCTGCATGTCCCGTTTCAAAGTTGCGCAATCATAACTGCGTATCGTCCTTGTGGCAAATGTGACTGTCTTTGCGACGCCGGCAGGGACAAATGGACTATTGTTGCCGTTGAACGGTTCGCTATAATTCTTCGCAGCCAGGTTTCTTCTGATCAGCCGATCTCGATCTTGCAGCACGCCGTCCGATTCGCGCAAGGAGTAACCATGTTATCGCGTCGCGATTTTCTCAAGACAACCTCCGCCGCCTTAGCCGTCGCACCGTGGCTGCAACCCACGGCCGATTGGTTGACCCTGCCCGCAAGCGCCGAGCTGCCGCTCAAGCCGAATGCCGCCCCACCGTCGGCCGAAGTCATTGCCATGAGCCGTATGGCCTTCGGGCCACGCCCGGACTATGCCAGCGAGATCAGCAACGCGGGCGGCATCACCGGCTACATCGATCAGCAGCTGAACCCTACGGCGATCGTCGATACCGAGTGCGACAATCGGTTGGCGGCGCTGAACTTTCAGACGCTCAATCTCTCGCTCACCCAGCTTTGGAACGGATACTATCGCAGCACCAGCTATCCTACCTATTACATTCCATTCTGGGAAGTTCGCAACGCCGCTTTCATCCGCGCCGTGTACAGCAAGCGCCAGCTGCTGGAAGTGCTGGTCGATTTTTGGCACAACCATCTCAACGTGCAGGCTTCGCAGTCGCCCATCCGCTCGGTTTTCGCGCAGTACGATCGGGACGTAATCCGCGCGCACGCCCTGGGCAACTTCCGTGCCATGTTGGAAGCGATGGCCAGGAGCACCGCCATGCTGTACTACCTCGACAACGTGTATAGCGAAGACAGCGGCCCCAACGAAAACTTTGCGCGCGAATTGTTCGAACTGCACACCCTCAGCGCCGAGTTCTATCATCCTGAATACACCATCGACAACGTGCCGGCCGGTTTCTACACCAACAACGTGGGCTACATTGACAGCGACGTGTACGAATCCGCACGCGCCTTCACCGGCTGGTCGGTCGCCAACGGCGACTCGCAAAGCGGCGGGGTCAACGATGGTTCGTTCAAATACAAAGAGACCTGGCACGATCGGTTTCAGAAGCTGGTATTGGGTCATCAAATCCCGAACGATCAAGCGCCGTTGAAAGACGGCCACGACGTGCTGGACTATGTCGCCACCCATCCCGCCACGGCTACCAACATCGCCAAAAAACTGTGCCGCCGGCTGATTGGCGACAATCCGCCACAAGCCGTCGTCGATGCGGCTAAAGCGACGTTCCTCGCCAACCCTGCGGCATCCGATCAACTCAAACAAGTCGTACGCGCCATTTTGATCTCCACAGAGTTTCAAACCACATGGGGACAGAAAGTGAAGCGTCCCTTCGAACACGTCGTTTCAGCGCTGCGCGCGGTAAGCGTGCCCAACTCGATCATCCAACCCGTTAACACCTTCGCCAGCGGTTACTCCGATGCCATCTACGGCTATTTCAACCCGATCGGCCAGCCGTTGTTTGAATGGGCGCCGCCCACCGGTTACCCCGATCAGGCCGGGTACTGGCTCAGTTCCAACGGCCTGTTGAAACGCTGGAACTTCTTCAATTATGCCTGCGAGCTCAACAGCGGCGGCACATGGAGCCGCATCACCGGCATCAAGATCGATCTGCGCGCAGAGATGCCAGCCGATCGGACCACAGCTAATCAGATTGTCGACTTCTGGCTCGATCGGATCCTGCACCGTCCGATCGAACCGGCGGACCGATCGGCTTTGGTGACGTTCATGGCGCAGGGCACCAATCCCGACACGCCGCTGTCGACCAACACCATCAACTCGCGCCTGCGCGGGCTGGCGGCGCTGATTTTCAATTCACCATATTTCTTGGAGAAGTAGAATCGTCATTGCGAGGGCGCAGCCCGAAGCAATCTCCCAAAGGGAATTTCAAATCCATCGAGATTGCTTCGCAGCCCTTCGGGCTGCTCGCAATGACACGGCAAAGGGAGATACATGACCGACCTCACTCGACGCGATTTCATGATTGGCTGCTCGGCCGGCATCTGCGCCATGGGCGGCGGACGCGTGCGCAGTCTGGCCTTCCTCGCGCCCGACGACACCACGCCGCGCGATCTCATCGTCAACATCTTTCTGCGCGGCGGCATGGACTGCCTTAACTTCATTGTGCCCTACGCCGATCCCGATTACACGGTCAACCGCCCGACGATCAAATTGCTGCCGCCGGGCACGGGAACCGGTCGGGTGTTTGATCTCAACGGGTTCTTCGGCATTCATCCCAGCGGTGCGCCGCTGCGCGATCTCTTTCAGGCGGGACGGCTCGCCATCATTCATGCCTGCGGCTCACCCGATCCCACGCGCTCGCATTTCGACGCGATGGATTACATGGAGCGCGGCGTGCCGGGTGACAAGAGCGTGACTTCGGGCTGGCTGGCGCGACACCTCAACTCAATCGCGCCAGGGCCGATCATGCAGGCGATTGCCTCCGGCGGCAGCACGCCGACTTCGCTGCGCGGTTTTCCCGACGCGATCGCGATGACAAGCGCTTCGTCGTTCAACCTTACGCCCGGCAGTTCGTCGTATGGCGACGCGCAGAAGACGGCGCTGCGCGCGCTTTACACCGGCAGCACGTTAATTCAACAGGCAGGCTCGGCCACGCTTGACACGATCGATCTGATCCAGTCGCAGAATCCCGGCACTTACACGCCGCAGTATGGCGCGGTGTATCCCAGCGGATCGTTCGGCGATGCGTTGAAGACCGTGGCGCAGTTGGCGAAGATGAACATCGGGCTGCACGTGGCGACAGTCGATCTGGGCGGCTGGGACACGCACGAGAATCAAGGCACCAGCGGCGGCGGCACCTTCGGTACGTCGATCGACACATTGGCGCGCGGCCTGGGTGCGTTCTATACGGACATGCTCGACAGCATGAATCGCACCACGGCCATTGTGCAGACGGAATTCGGGCGGCGCTTGAAAGAGAACGGCAGCCGCGGCACCGATCACGGTCACGGTGGCATGATGCTGGTGCTGCACGGCGGTCTGATCAAGGGCGGGCAGGTGCACGGCACGTGGCCGGGTCTAGCGATCGGTCAACTCGACAACCGCGTCGATCTCGCCATCACCACCGACTATCGCGCCGTACTGGCGTCCGTGCTGACGCAGCGCATGGGCAACACTAACATTGCTTCGATCTTTCCCGGCTTCAGCGGCACGCCGATTTCATTGTTCATCGATCCGGCGACACTAACAAACAAGGTGTATCTGCCCGCGCTGCAGAAATGAACCGGCGGAATGGAAAACAAGCCCCCGCGACCTTGTTGCATACGATCGCGGGGGCTGATTCCGATATCGAACCGCCAACCTCTGACCGCTACTGCCTCTCGACATCCCACCACTTCGACAATCGCGCCGATGAGCGCCCCGGCTGATCGACGTAGTGCGACACGTCGTTAAAGACCATCAAGCGCGCTCGCACCGCATCTTTGAAGTCCAGTACGTTGAGGCACGCCGGAGCCTGATCGAGCCGATCACGATAGCCGCGCGGATCGAAGCCCAGCAGGCTGCTGATGATCAAGCGGATCGTCGCTTTGTGCGACACGACGGCGACATTTTCGTCCCGATGATTGAGCACCACCTCGCGGATGACGGGCAAGGCGCGCGCCATGACACTCAATCCCGATTCACCTTCCAGCGGCGCATAGATGAACGGATCTTCTTCCCACGCCGCATACTCTTCGGGGAACTGCGCCTCCACCTCACTGCGCTGCAGCGACTCCCAACGGCCGTGATTGATCTCGCGCAAGCCATCACGCGGGATGGGCGTCAACCCCTGCGGCCGCGCGACGATGGTCGCCGTTTCGACCGTGCGCTTCAGCGGGCTGCAATAGACCGCCGTGATGCGATCATCCGACAGGCGCAAGGCTAAGGCTTCAGCCTGACCGCGGCCTTCATCAGATAGATCAACGTCGGTTGCACCGGCAAAGCGATCTTCAGCGCTTAAGACAGTAGCACCATGGCGGATCAGATAGATGCGGGTCGTCATCGTGTCACCTCGTCTGGATCATCATGCGGCAGGATTGATTCCCGTAGCTCAGTTTAAACGGTTGAGACACTGGCATTATAACAAATCCGCGCATGAAAGACACAGGCAGCGTTCCCTGCCACCGCCTCTCAGGCGTTCTTAGTGAACTGCTAATGCCAAGTTAAACTGTTCAACAGCTAATCTTAAGGTCAGCGCAGTACGATTTAATCTGGTATCGCAGCAAAATCAATCATGACATCTATGGAGGATATCGTATGAAATCTAAATTGTGGCTCGTGACGATCGTGATGATCGCCGCTTTCGCTTTGTCGGCTTGCAGTCCAGCCGCGTTGTCCAGCACGCTGAGCGCTGCCCCGGCCGCGTTCAATCAAGCGCCGGCCAGTTCGGCGCCACAGGCCTCATCCGCGGCGCCCGCGCTGGGCAGCGTGGCCGATCTGGAACAGACCCTGCAGCAAATCTACCAACAGGTCAATCCATCCGTCGTCGCGATTGATGTCGTCGGTCAGGCTTCTGCGGCTGCCGTCATCCCCTTCTTCGGCGATAACGGCCAGGGGCAGCCGGCCATCCCGCAGCAAGCGCTCGGTTCCGGTTTCGTGTGGGACAAAGACGGGCACATCGTGACGAACAATCACGTTGTCGACGGCGCCGACAAGATCTCGGTGACGTTCTCAGATGGCACGATCGTTCCGGCGACACGCGTCGGATCTGATCCTGACAGCGATCTGGCGGTGATCAAAGTGAATCTTACGGCGGATCGACTTCAGCCGGTCAAGGTCGCCGATTCGACGCTCGTGAAAGTGGGGCAGTTGGCTGTGGCGATCGGCAATCCCTTCGGCAATGAAAACACCATGACCGTAGGTTTTGTCAGCGCGTTGGGCCGCGCGATCCCGGCGGATGGCGGCACCTCGAGGGGAACATCGTATACTATCCCTGATGTGATCCAGACCGACGCCCCGATCAATCCCGGCAACTCCGGCGGCGTGCTGGTCGACGATCAAGGCCAGGTGATGGGCGTGACCGCGCAGATCGATTCGCCGGTGCGCGCTTCGGTCGGCATCGGCTTCGTTATTCCGTCCAGCATCGTCTCGAAGGTTGTGCCGGAATTGATCAAGTCGGGCAAGTATGAACACTCGTGGCTGGGCATCAGCGGCGGGTCGTTGATTCCTGATCTCGCCACCGCGATGAACCTCAAGAGCGATCAGCGCGGCGCCTTGATCAATCAGGTCACAGAGGGCAGTCCGGCGGAGAAAGCGGGCCTCAAGGGCAGCAAGCAACAGACCACGCTCAACGGGCAGGACGTGAACGTGGGTGGTGACGTCATCATCGCCATCGATGGGCAAGCAGTGAAGGGCTTCGACGATATCGTAGCTTATCTTGCCCGCTCGACCGATGTCGGTCAGACCGTCACTGTGACCATCTTACGCGATGGGCAGCAGCAAGACGTAAAGGTGACGCTCGCCGCCCGGCCGGCCGCCGCGCAACAAGCGCAGCTCGATCTGCAACTACCCGACTCGCAATCACCGGATTTGCCGCAGCTGCCGCAAAATCACCCCAACATTGCCGGGCAGCCGTGGCTGGGCATTCAAGGATTGTCGATTACGTCTGACATCGTGAATGAACTGGGCTTGCCGTCAAATCAAACCGGCGTGCTCGTGGAAGACGTGCGGCCCGACAGCCCGGCCGAGCAGGCAGGTTTGCAGGGTGGAACCAGATCGGTAATGCTTGGCGGACAAGAAGTGATGATCGGTGGTGATGTGATCACGGCAATTGATGGGCAGACTGTGAAGAGCATGGATGATCTGCTCAGCATCTTGCAGCAGAGCAAAGTCGGCCAGAAGGTCACGCTCACTATCGTGCGTAATGGTCAGCAGATGGACGTGGCTGTTACACTAGCAGCCCGGCCTGCTAACCCGTAGTAGCAAAGCACAACCAGCGCAGTTTGCAGTAAACACAGTAAGTCCCCGCAGTCGGTTTTTGGATTGCGGGGACTCTTGTTTGACTATCCACTAGTTGACTTCTGTCTGGATCTAGCGCACAATGGCAACATCCCCCTAGCCAAGGAGACACCGCAATGCCCACGTCCGACTTTGAGGAGAACCTTCAGAAGTATGCCGAATTAGCACTGAAAGTAGGTGTTAACTTACAACCCAATCAGCGCCTAGTTATTTTGGCTCCACTGGAAGCTGCGTCTCTGGTGCGTATGGTGACGACCAGCGCTTATCAGGCGGGATGCCGCCTTGTCGACGTCATCTGGGACGATGATCCCCTAACGCTGATTCGCTTCCAGTACGCGCCACGAGATTCATTTGAAGAATTCCCCGCCTGGTTCTATCCGGCACTTGAGAGCTACCTCAAGCAGGGTGACGCCTTATTAGGCATTGCCGGTACCGATCCTGATCTGCTAGCGGGTCAAGACTCGGATCTGATCGGGGTGTATCAGCGCACGTTGGCTAAGCTGCACCAGACGTACTTTGAACTCATTTCGCAGAATACGACCAATTGGGCGGTAGTTGCCTTTCCGGTACCCAGTTGGGCCGCCAGCGTCTTTCCAGGTGAAGCGCCAGAAAATCAAGTACCCTGCTTGTGGGATGCCATTTTTGACGTCTGCCGGGTAAGGCAAGCCGATCCGGTGGCCGCCTGGCGGCGGCACCTTCATGCACTGGCTGTGCGCAGTCAGTATCTCACTGCCAGACACTATCGAGGCTTGAAGTATTCCGGGCCAGGCACCGATCTGTTTATCGGCCTGGCTGCCGAACATGTTTGGGTCGGTGGCTCGACGACCAGCAAAGCCGGTATTCCTTTTACGCCAAACATGCCAACCGAGGAAGTCTTTACTCTGCCCGATAAAGATCAGACGCGCGGCGTCGTCACCGCTACGAAATCTCTGAGCTATCTGGGTACACTGATCGAGGATTTCAGCGTGACGTTTGAAAATGGATGTGCCATCAACGCGACCGCGGCAAAGGGCGAAGCGGTCTTGAAGCAGATGATTGCCGTCGACGCGGGCGCAGCCCGGCTGGGCGAAGCGGCGCTCGTACCACATCATTCGCCGATCTCACTGTCGGGCCTTCGCTTTCAAAACACCCTGTTTGACGAGAATGCCGCCAGCCATATTGCGCTGGGTCATGGTTATCAGTTTACGCTGCGCGACGGCGTGGCACTATCAGAAGAAGATTTTGCTGCACGCGGCGGCAATGTCAGCAATATCCACGTCGACTTCATGATCGGGTCAGATCAGATCGACATTGACGGTGTGTTGGCTGACGGAACACGTGAGCCAGTCATGCGCCGCGGCGACTGGGCCTTTGACGTTTAGCCGCTCACGAACAAAGCCTCGCGATTCGAAGCTACGAATCGCGAGGCTTTGTTCTACATCCCACCTTCCGAATTCCGCGTTCAATTCACCGCCGCGCCCGTCAAAGCAAACAGGTTGTACTCCTTGCTTAGATCGTGGCGGAACTGGCGTGTGTAGAGATCGTAGTAGTGCCCGCGCTTTCGCAGTAGTTCAGCATGCGTGCCCATCTCGGCGATGCGGCCATTCTCGATCACCAGAATCCGATTGGCCCGCTTGATCGTCGAGAGGCGATGCGCGATGACGAACGTCGTGCGATCTTTCATCAGCGCTTCCACGCCGCGTTGAATTAACGCTTCGGTCAGCGTATCGACGGAACTTGTCGCTTCGTCGAGGATGAACAACTCTGGTTTGGCTAACACTGCGCGCGCCAGGCTGATCAACTGCTTCTGCCCGGTCGAGAGCAGATTGCCGCCCTCGCCCACCAGATCATCGTATTTTTTCTCCAGCGTCATAATGAAGTCGTGCGCGCCCGCCAGCTTCGCCGCCGCTTCGATCTCTTCCTCACTCGCGTCGAGTTTACCATAGCGGATGTTCTCGCGGATCGTTCCGCCGAACAAATGCGGCGTTTGCAGCACCATACCGATGCGCGACTGGATGGCGTGCAGCGTCAACTTGCGGTAGTCCTTGCCCCCGATCGTGATCTGCCCGCTCACCGGCTCGTAGAACCGGCACAGCAAATTCACGATCGTCGACTTGCCGCCGCCGGTCGCGCCGACCAGTGCGATCATCTCGCCCTGTTTCACCTTGAGGCAGAAATCATTCAGCACGAGTTTGCCGTCACCGTAGCCGAAGTCGACATGATCGAATTCAATGTCGCCCCGAATCGAGCCGGGATCGATCGCACCGTCCCGATCGACCACATCCGGCACCGCGTCGATCAGCGAGAAGACGCGCTCGGCCGATGCGACCGAATGCTGCATCTCGGCATAGACACGCGCCAGGTCCTGAATCGGCCACAGCATGAACGTGACGTAGGAAATGAAGGCCGCCAGGCCGCCGATCGTCAGCCCGCCGACCTCCACCTGCGATCCGCCGTAGAAGATGATGATGCCGATCGCCACGGCGCTGATCACTTGCACGGCGGGCAGGAACAGCGCCGACAACCACGCCGCGCGGAAGCCGGCTTCGTACATCTCGCCGGTCAATTCGCCAAACTCGCGCAGATTCTCTTCTTCGCGCCCCAGCGCTTTGACCACGCGCACGCCGGTGATGTTCTCGTTGTAGGCACCGGTAATCTTGCTGTTGATTTTGCGCACCTTCCGATATTCCACGATGATCTTCCGCTTGAAATAAGCGGCAACGAAGAGCAGCACCGGAATAATCAAAAGTACCAGCAGCGCCAGTTGCCAGTTGATGGCCAACATGAAAGCAAACGCCGTAACGATGCTGACCACACCCCACGTCACATCCAGCAGGCCCCAGGTCACCAGCTCGGCGATGCGCACCGTGTCGCTGGTCACACGCGACATGATCCAGCCGACGGGGGTTTTGCTGTAGTAGGTCAGCGACAGGTCCTGCAAGTGCTCAAACGTCTTCTTGCGCAGGTCGTAGCATACCCGCTCACCCAGCACGCCCGCCAGATAGATGAACGTGAACACCCCGGCGGCCTGCAGCACGATCATCCCCGCGTAGATCACAGCGATACGCGCCAGCGCCGCCGTGTCGCCGGGCGTGATGCCCAGATCGATAATCTGTTTGCGCAGGAACGTGAAGTACGCATCCAGACTCGCAACCAGCGTGACCGTCACCAGGAAGCCAATCACCCACTTCCAATGCGGCCTGGTCTGCGCCAGAATCCGCACAACGGTCTGGCCGTTGAACTGGGTTGAAAACTCTTCTTCTTCGAATTCGATTTCGTCTGACATGATCTTTTCTCTCCACGAGTTAACACGAAGCGGCACAAATTTGCGCTCTGCGCATGCGCCGTACACTGTCATTCCCGCACGTGGTCAGCGGGAATCCAGCGGCTCGATCCGCACCCATCGCCAATAGCCAATCTGGATGCCCGACACGCCCAGCGCGCCTCCGCCGCTTGGCAGCGGGTAAGGCGAAAGCATGCGCGCATGACAGATTGACGGTTCTCATTGGCGAAAATTCGTGTCAATTCGTGGACGATATACTCACTGCCGGTTCGACAACACTGCTAACCTCTTTCTCTAACTCGGTCTCGATCTTCGTCTGGATGTCGTAGATTTGCCGGTAGATGCCGGGCTGCTGCAGCAGGTCTTCGTGTTTGCCGCGCTGCACGATGCGCCCGTGTTCAAGCACCAGGATCAGATCGGCATTCATCACACTCTGCACCCGATGCGCGATGATGAACGTGGTGCGATCCTCTATCAGCCGTTCTAGCGCTTCGCGAATTTCCTGCTCGGTTTCCAGATCGACCGCGGACGTGGAGTCATCCAGGATCAGGACGCGCGGATTCTTCAAGAGCGTGCGCGCGATGGCCACGCGCTGCTTCTGCCCGCCCGAGAGCGTCACGCCCTTCTCGCCGACCAGCGTGTTGTAGCCCTCAGGGAACGCCGCGATCACATCGTGTATGGCAGCGGCCTTCGCCGCCATTTCGATCTCACCTTGCGCCACGTTGCGCCCCACGCCATACGTGATGTTTTCGCGAATCGTGCGCGAGAACAGGAACGGCTCCTGCTCCACAATGCCGATGTGCTGTCGCAGGAACTGGCGCGGATACGCCCGCAGTTCCACACCATCGAGCGTGAGCACACCGCCGGTATAGTCGTAAAAGCGCGGCAGCAGATTCACCAGCGACGACTTGCCTGAGCCGGTCGGCCCCAGCAGTGCCACAGCCTGCCCCGGCTCGCAACGGAATGAAATTTCATGCAGCACCGCGACCGACGCATCATATTCAAACGAGACATTCTTGAACTCGATCGCGCCGCGCACCGCACCTTGCGGTTTGTAGGCACCCGCCGTCAACGGTTCGCGTTCTTCTTTGATCACTTCCATCACGCGCCCGTAGGACACCAGCCCCGACGACATCTGCACGATCAAGCGGCCCAGGTTGCGCATGGGCCAGATCAGCCAGATCACCAGACCGGCGTAAGCCACATACGCCCCGATCGTCAGTGTACCGTTGATGGTCATCACGGCCGCCACCAGAAAGCCGGCCAGCATCTGGAAGCCGCACAGGATGTCGGTGACCGGCCAGTAAAACGCGTGGAAGGTCAACAGCTTCTTGCCGCGCAGAAAGAGTTCCCAACTGGCCTTCTCGAATTTTTCGCGCTCATAGGCCTGGCGCGCAAAGGCCTTCACCACGCGCACGCCGGTGAGGTTTTCCTGCAGGGCCGTCGACAGTCCTGCCTCCTGTACCTGGTGCGACTCATACGTCTTGCTGATGCGCTTGAAGAACCAGATCGAGACAATCAGCACAATCGGGATGACGAGCACCGAGAAGACAGCCAGCCCGGCGTCCAGGCGGAAGATCGCCACGAAGTTGATCACAAACAGCATCACGATCCGCCCGGCGTTTACGGCCTGATCGGCAAAGAAGCGGCGAATGGCATCCACGTCCGAGGTAGAGCGTTGAATCAACTCGCCCGTCTGCGCTTTGTCGTGATAGCGGAACGAAAGGCGCTGCAAATGATCAAAGAGGTAATCACGCAGGCGCTGCACAATGCCTTCCGAGGTTTGCGCGGAGAGACGTCCGCCCCAGAAAGTGAAGAAGCCCTGCAGCAGCGCCATTCCGACGAAACTCAGCGCAATGACCAGCAGGACCGTCGGCGTGTAGACGCCCTGCCCCAGAACATCGTCGATGTAGTAGGCCAGCAGCACGTACGTCAAGGTGTTGATCACTGCTCCCAGTCCGATGAAGAGCAGCGCGCTGATGTAGATCACGCGGTAGCCGCGCATCATGCGCCACAGGCCGCGCAGCCGCTTGTCAGATACCGTGGTTTTGAAATCAAAAGTGGCAGGGGCAGAAGTCACGCTTGAACTCCGGATGAGATGGGCGAAATGATTGTACCACCGTCAGGCAAAATGAAACCGCCGAGACGCCCCTGTAATACTCGTGAGGAGGCTCGGCGGTTCAGTTTTTTGATCAGCAGATTTTAGTGGACGTTAGCGCGCGCAGGCACGACCTGCGGCTTGCGTCGATTGGCTTCCACGTACCGGCGGATCGCGTCGGCATCAGGGATCTTCGCAGCAGGCGTGCGATAGTCAATGCCGTCGACTTTGCGCCGTTCCAGTTTTTGCTTCAGCACGAATTCGATCCGATTAACCATACGCTCGTCGGCGGGCGTCACCAAGGTGTACGCTTCCCCGATCGCGTGAGCGCGGCCCGTGCGGCCGATGCGGTGCACGTAATCTTCCGCCTGCATTGGCACGTCGTAATTCACCACGTGCGAGATGCCTTCCACGTCGATACCGCGCGCGGCGATGTCCGTGGCGACCAGCACCCGCATGTGCCCGCTCTTGAAGGAGTCGAGCGCCGCTACGCGCTGGCTCTGCGAACGGTTGCCGTGAATCACCGCGGCCGGAATCTTGGCGCGCTGCAAATCACGCACGATGCGATCGGCGCGGTGCTTGGTGCGCGTAAAGATCAACACGCTGTCCATCTTATCGTCGTCCAGCAGCTGCTTCAGCAGTTGAAACTTCAGATGCTCCGGCACGGGATACAGTGCGTGCGAGATCGTGTCGGGCGTGGCGGTCTTCTCGACTTCCACGCGGATGGCGTCACGCGTCACTTCGCGGGCCAGCCCCATAATCGGCTGCAGTGTGGCCGAGAAGAGGAAGGTCTGGCGCTCTTTGGGCACCTGGCGCATGATGCGGCGGATGTCGGGCAAGAAACCGATGTCCAACATCCGATCAGCTTCGTCCAGCACCAACACCTTCAACGCCGCAAAGGTCACGTTGCGGCGCTCCATATGATCCAGCAAGCGGCCCGGCGTGGCGATGACCACATCGACGCCCTTGCGCAGGGCCTGCTCTTGCGGCGCATAACCGACACCACCATAGATCGTGGCGATCCGCAGGCCGGTGCCGTGGCTTAACTGCTGGGCATGATCGGCCACCTGCAACGCCAGTTCACGCGTCGGCAGCACAATCAGCGCGCGGGGTTCACGCAGCTGCGGCGAGTGACTGAGTTTTTGCAACAGGGGCAGCAGAAACGCTGCGGTTTTGCCCGTGCCGGTTTCGGCCGAGCCGAGGATGTCACGCCCGGCCAGCGCCGGCGGAATCGTGGCGGTCTGAATGGGCGTAGGTTCCTCATAATCCATGGCCTGGACATTTTTGAGCAGGCGCGGATCGAGGTTGAAACGATTGAAAGACATTGAATCTCCTGAGAGGCGGCAAATATTTTTGCCGAAGTGAACAGCCGCGGGGACACATCGGGTCAGTACGCAAGGAGCGCGGGAAATAAAAACGCCACTCGGTCACAAGATCGGGTGGCGGGAACTACCGGATTTACTTGCTCGCTAACGATGGAAACTATATCACAGATCGGGCGATCCGTCAAAGCCGGTTGGAACAGGCCGTCGGGCACGCGAAAGCCTGCGTGCCCGACGGCATTACGCTACGGGATGAGCGGTCTACTTGAATTTGAATTTGGCGCGCTGAGTCGTGTCGTCGACCAACGTCACGATCAACTGGCGGCAGGTGCCACGCCAGTCTCGATCGGTCTTCCACAGATAAACGTACTGATCCCAGTACGGCAGGTAAATCAGCCCGTTATGTCCGACGGTCGCGGTAGATTCATTCCCATCGACCGTGGCCATTGGGTCACAGTTAGTTATTTCCTGCGATTTAGGAAAGTCCGGCGCGAAGATGTTCTTCCCCTGATAGCCATCCAGGCTGAACCGGACAAGGATGATCTGTCCGGCAAACACTTTGTTCACCGCCGGCCAATTATCGATCGGGTGGAAGAAGCCCGCCCAGTTGAAGATCACTTTGTGCGTAGTCGTGTTCGATCCGGTGCCGCCGTCTTTGTCGGTGACGCTGATCGTGACCGTGTACAACCCGAACGTCGTGTACGTATGCGCGGGGCCGGTGCAGATGCTGCCGGTGACTGTTCCAGCCAGCGCACCTGATCCATCGCCGTAGTTGACGGTACAAGTGAACGGCGCGTCGTGACCGGGATCGCTGAAGGTGGCGCTGGCTGTGACCGATTGCCCTTCCGTCGAAGGCTCGGGCGAGGCGATCGGCGTGTTCACTGTCGGCGCGACGTTATTGACGATCACTGATGCGCTAAATTCCGTCACGCCGCCATCCTTATCCTGAATCTTGCCTTTCACGGTCACGCCAGGGTTATCCACTGCGGTACAGCTTGCGGTGTTTAATAAGCCAAACGCGCTGTAGCCGGACCCACAGTCGAAGGCATAGGTGAAGCCCGCGGTAGTGTCAGCGGCAGATGGATCGAACGCGCCAGTGAGCGAGATACCAAAGGATGCGCCTTCATTCACGAAACCAGGCGTGCCGAAGGTTGCCGTTGGGGCAACGTTTGAAACGTCAACAGTTGTTGATGCTTCTGCAAAGAGATTGCCGGGATCGGTGACACGGACTTTCACAGTATAGCTACTGGGTCCATCGAGTGAGCCAACATTGAAAGTCGCAGATTGACCCGGAGTTTCAAACGAGCCGTTATTGTCGAGATCCCACGCGTAGGTGAGGCTGTCGCCGTTCGGATCGGAGCCGCTCGCGGTGAGTATGGCCGATCCGCCTTCATTCACGCTATAAGGCCCGCCCGCGTCAACAGTGGGAGGCGCGTTGGGGATAAGCCCGATCACAACCGGATCGTGGTCGGAAGTACGATAGGCGTTCGGTTCGTAGAGCGCGTCCTGCGCAGGAGGCTTGAAACTTGTGTCGTAATCCAGAACATCCGGCTCATCCGAGTTGATGTGCCAGTCTGCAGCGCCTTTCACCTGCCCAAACATGCTTGCACTTGCCAGCGCATGATCGAGGTAGCCGGCCTGTCCATCGAAGGTGTAGGAGTAGGCGTAGATGCCCTGGAAGTATGCGATCAGGTTGGTGTAGTCGTCGCCCGTGTTGGCAACGTCATCGGAACCAGCCAGGATCTCAGTGATCGTATCTTCTTTGGCGTAGGAGTTCAGGTCGCCGACGATGATGAAGTCGGGGTCACCGCTGCCGGTCGGATCGGTGGCGAGCCAGTCCACCAAAGCTTCTGCCGCAGCTCTGCGGGTTTGGCTGCAATTGCCCTGACCATCGCCCAGGTCCGGGTCGCCGACATCATCACAGGCGGAACCTTTGGATTTCAAGTGATTGACGACAACAGTAAAGCGCGCGCCGGTGGCATTGACTTCGAAGGTCTGTGCCAGCGAGGGGCGGCTCTTGGTGTCAATGAAGCGGGGATCCACAGCCGATGTTAGCAGTTTGAAATCTCCGACCGGGGTAACGACTGCAGGGCGGTAGATCATGCCGACTTTGATCGCATCGGTGCCGATGGTGCCGGTGGCGATGTAATCATAGCCCGGCAGACCAGCCACGATGCTGGCGAGCGGCTCGACGCTGGTGGAGTTCTCCAATTCGTTCAAGCCGATAATATCGGCATCCAAACCGGAAAGCGCAGTGAGGAGCTTATCGCGCTGGCGGTCGAACTCGGTGGCTTGGTCACTATCCCAGCCGCGGCATTCCACGTTATTGGCGGGTCCGCATTTATTATCCAGCGGATTTCCCGTCGGGTAATCTGCCGTGACGAAGAAGTTGAGCGTGTTCATCGCCGCCACATGGACGGTGCCGCCCACTGGTTCAGGGGAGACCGGGCGTGGGTTCACGGACGCATAAGTTGCCGGACCCGTGGGGAGAACGCGATACAGACTGAAGTCAAAACCAAGAACACCTACCGCATTTCGAACAGTATCGCCGCCACGGAAGAGATTGGTGAGCGAGAACGGGAGTCCATTTGGGTGACGCAGTGTGGATGGGTTTTGTGCGCTCTGCACATCATCGAGTGTGATGCGGCTCAGGGCATTGGCGGCGGTGCGGTCATTTGCTGGGGGACCCGGCTCGTCAATGGCTGTGCCTGTATACGGACGGTCTTCACCAGCCAATGGTTGTGCCAGCACGATCTCGCCGAAGCGGTCGTAGTTGAAGTATTCAGCAATGACCAGTGCCTGCGGGAAGCGTACCATCATACCTTCGTAGCGCTCAAAGTCATCAATGTTGGTCACAGGCAGGGTCACATCGACCGGAGCAATCGAGCCGGTGCCGCAGGTGATGATGTTCGCCGCGGGCACAATGGCTGTGTTGCTGTTCGAGCCATTCAATGTGGTCTGATTGAAGCGTTCGCGCGCGAAGCCGGTCACGCGCACCACCTGACCGAGGCTGACGAAGTTGTTCGCCCCTGTAAATACGAAGATACCATCGGATGTGGCGGGGTTGCCATCTCCGGTGAGGTCTTGAATATAGAAACCGGAAGCGGCGGCTGTCCCTTCAAAGTCGCCGACCACAACACCCTTCGTTGTAACGATGCCAGGGATCGGAGTGATAGGTCCATTGCCTTGAATGGTATAGATGGGTGTGTAGGATTGGGCACAAAAGTCTACGTCATCGTTGACAATTGTCCCTTGACCCTGACCATCTACGACGGTAGCACCGGTCACATTAGTAACGTTTACAAAGAATGCCTCATCGGATTCAGTGGTTGTATCGCCATTGACCAAGACGCTGAAAGCATAGGTTGAACTACCAGCAGGAATAGTCTGGCCGATCAGCGTGTTCGCTGTGAAATCACTCGGCGAAGTGGCGGTGTTATCAGCGGTGGCAATATCGAATGTCACACCGCCCTCACCAGCTGGTGAGGACAGGCTGACGGTGAAGTCAAATGTGGTTGTGCCAGCATTGCCTTCGCTGGCTGGAACGTCGTTAATTGAAAGGTTCACAACGGGATCAACAACACCATTGGGCGTGAGCGAGAAATCGTCCACCGAGAGGCCATCATCCGCGCCGGGGATCAGGTCGGTATCAGCCCAACGAATCCAGAAACTGGCACCGTTGGGAATACTGAGGCCTGTGACGCTGAAACTAATCGCCGTTCGGTTCGGTGACACGTTTCCATTAAGCGCGCCCACCGTGCCAGCCACAACTGGGCTTGCAAAATCGAGATTGTCGTAATCAGTCCAAGTGCCGGTGGTGATGCTCGTGGCATTGGTGCTAAGTTGGAAATCGAGTCGGTCAGCGGAGCGGCCTGTTGTATTTTGTCCCAGACGCCATTGTTCGCCGATATAGGCAAAATCGAGGGAAGTGATTGTTCCACCGGTGTTATTGGTAAATTGAGCGCCAATCAACGGAACAAGAGAGCCAGAACGCAAACCACCAAAAGCGCGTTCTGTATTGCTGGCTGCGCCAAAACTATAAGTATCGCCGGTATTATCAGAACCGGTGCCAGCACGATAGGTCGTGTTTGCATTCGTGCCGCTTTCAGAAAAATCCCAACCGGTCGGGACGGCCGTGTTGGCTGTTCCAGAGCTAGCCAATGAATTGAAATCCTGAGTATAGGCAGTCCCAAAGGCTGTGAGGCTGACTGACCCTGCGGCCTGTGCAGGCAACGCAATCGATACGACACTTACAACCAGCGCTACAACCACCAGCAGATTGAACAACGTACGTTTCGTCATGGTGCAATGTCCTTTCACGAATGGAGTCGGGATGTTTTACGTGTGGGTTGGCCTGATTCAACAATCATGGTGACAGAAAAGCATGCAGGTGTGAGGAACAAATCTACCATACCAGCATAACACAGTCGCCTTGAGTGAGTCAACCATACCCGTGGATTTTGACAACTTTCATACAAAGCCTAAGGTCATAGCACACAGGCTGAACCTCGAATGTGGGCCTCCAACCGTGATACAATACAGCAAATCTCAGAAATAGCATACCTTTGGGGCCAATCATGAGCCGTATTCGCAATCTTCTATTGCCGTTTGGATTCATCGCCGGGATATCGGCTGCGTTAGCTGCATTATGGATCCGTCAGGGTCGCGCGAATCGATCGGCTTTGGCGAGCAACGCCGCCGAACTCATGTGGCAGGCGCTGCGCCAGTTGAACGTCGCCGCCGAAGCGCGCTTGATCGCCGTCAATGGGCTGGAACTCCACACGATCGTAGCCGGGCCGCTCGATGGGCCGCTGGTGGTGCTGCTGCACGGTTTTCCGGAAAATTGGTACACGTGGCGCAAGCAGATCAAGCCGTTGGTCGACGCGGGCTATCGCGTCGTCGTGCCCGATCAACGCGGCTACAATCTCAGCGACAAGCCGCAGGGCATTCACTCCTACCGACTGGAAGCGTTGTCAGCCGATGTGGTGGAATTGATTCGATCATTCGAGCGTGAGAAAGCGATCGTGGTAGGGCACGATTGGGGCGGTGTAGTGGCCTGGCATCTCGCCATGCATCATCCCGCAGTCGTGGAAAAGTTGATCGTGCTGAATGCACCGCATCCGGCCACTTATCTGCGTGAGATACGGGATAATCCGGCGCAGCAGCGCAAGTCGTGGTACGTGGGTTTCTTTCAAGTACCGATCGTGCCGGAGGAATTGATCGGGCACGATCCGATTGAAAGCGCGCGCTTCTTCTTTCGGCGGGGCGCGATCAACCAGGAAGCGTTCAACAGCTTTGATATTCACGTCATGGCGACGGCGATCGCACAGCCTGACGCGCTGACCAGCATGCTGAACTGGTATCGCGCCGTCGTGCGCGATCGAGCGACGTTGGAGAACATACGCCCGATCTCTGCGCCTACTCTGTTGATTTGGGCCGAAGACGATGCGGCACTGGGTCGGTCGTTGACGTATGGCCTGGAGCCGTGGATCAGCAGTTTGAAGATACACTACATTCCGCACTGCGGGCACTGGGTGCAGAACGAAGCACCAGAGGAAGTGAACGCCGAGCTGCTGGCCTTTCTACAAAAAGCCTAGCGGCGCAGCCTGCGCGCCCTGGGCGATGTCGATACAGCCAGACCCGATCGCCGCCTCGGCGTGATCGGGTCTGTTGGTTCCGGTACAGTTATCCGCCTTTGTGCAGAATGTCAGTCACCGAGATGATGCCTAGCAATTTCTCCTGAATCACGGGCGCGCAACGAATGCCCACGTTGGCAAACAACTTCGCCACAAACTCCACGCCGAGATCCGGATTGATCACCACGCACGGCTTGGTCATCACCTCGTAGACCTGCACGGCCAGCGGATCCTCACCCTCGGCAATGACGTTATATACGATGTCTTCATCGACGATGATGCCATACGCATCATCGGGGCCGCTGTGATCGACGACCAGGGCATGCACTTGATGCTTGCGCATGAGCTCAAGTGCTTCCGCCACCGTCGCCAGACTCTGAATCGTAACCACCCGATTTGTCATGATATCGCGCGCTTTCAACATGATTGTCCCTCCTGGGGATGAACTGGCTGAAGATTGATGTCATTGTACTACGAAATTTCGGCCAGGACTTCGTGCAAAATCACGTCCTGCCCGGGCTTCACGCTGATTTGACTGACGACGCCGGATTTGGGCGCGTGGATCTCGTTCTCCATTTTCATCGCTTCGAGGACAAACAACGGTTGGCCTGCTTCCACTCGATCGCCCTCCGCGGCGAACACGAGCTTGATCAAGCCCGGAATTGGCGCTTTGATGCGCCCGTCGCGGCTGACCGGGCGCGCCACTTGCGCTTCCAGATCGCGCGCCTCCACAAAATGCACGCCGGTCCGATCGCGCAGCCAGCGCAGATCGGGATCGATCACGATCTCGTGCGGGCGGCGATCGACGATGATCCACTCCATCTGATCGACCGGCGCATCCAGATCGGGAACCGTCACCGTCACGGCCTGACCATTGACGATCACCGGTATATCGGTATTGACGCGGTGATTGAGATGGACTTCAATCTCAAACGTGTGGCCGCCCAGGGTCACTTCCACTTTGCTCATACGCTGTAACCTATTCTCCCTTCTCCCGTTGGGAGAGGGGCCGGGGATGAGGTCTATTCCGGCAATCTACGGCTCGATCGATGCCACCCGCTCTGCAGCCGATCGGGCACGCTGGGCTGCCCGGCCAGATTGCGGCGCGCATAGGCAATCGCCGCCGCAATCGCCAGATCGCGCGCATGATCTTTCGGCACTGCGTCCTCCGGCATATCACGCCGCAGACTCTCCGTGTGATAGGCGGCCTGCAAAAATTCAGGGTGGTGCGCGATGATCTGCAAAATCGGCAGCGTGGTGGCCACGCCGATCAAGGCAATCTCGCTCAAGGCGCGCTGCAAGCGCTGCACGCTCTCGGCGCGATCGTGCCCCCACACGATCACCTTGGCAATAATCGGATCGTATTGCGCCGGCACGACGCAGCCCGAATAAGCATACGTATCCACGCGCACACCATGGCCGGTGGGCAGCCGCACGCGGCGCAGCACGCCCGGGCTGGCCAGATAATGCCGCCACGGGTCCTGCGCAGTGATGCGACAGGATATGGCGTGACCGGTCAGCCGTACCTCATCCTGTGTAAACGACAGCGCTTCGCCGGCTGCCAGCCGGATCTGCTCACGTACCAGATCAACTGCCGAGATCATCTCGGTCACGGTATGCTCGATCTGAATGCGCGGCTTGATCTCGGTGAAGCAGAAGTGGCCGGCCAGATCGCCCATGAACTCAATGGTGCCGACGCCGCGAAACCCGATCAGCCGCGCGATCTCTACCGCCGTCTGCCACACCTGCTGGCGCTGCGCGGCGGTCAGGCACGGTGCAGGTGCTTCTTCCATCATCTTCTGATTGCCGCGAATCAACGAACCTTCGCGTTCGCCCAGCTGGACAATCTGGCCTTGATGATCGGCCAGGATTTGCACGCCGATCATGTGTGCGGGCGTGATCTGTTTCTCGACGTAGAAGCCGGTATCGCCATAAATAATTTGTGTCTCGGTCTGCGCGCGGCGCAGCGCCCGTTCGATCTGCCCGGCCGATTGCGCCGTGTACGCCCCGCGCCCGCGCCCGCCGCGTGTCGATTTGATCACGACGGGGTAGCCCAACCCATCGGCTGCGGCGCGCAGCACTTCACCTTCATTTTCACCGAAGAGCCGATCGACATACTCCACGGTGGGCAGACCGGCCGCCTTCACTTTGTGCAGCACTTCAATTTTGCTCTGCTGCGCCAGCATCACATCCAGCGGCGGCCCGATGAACACGATACCCGCCTGCTGGCAGGCCATGATGAATTCGATATTCTCGGCCAGAAAGCCATACCCCGGATGAACGGCTTCAGCGCCGGTGTTCCGCGCGATCTTCAAGATCGCCGCGGTATCGAGATAACCTTGCGCCGATTCCAACAACACACATTCGTCGGCCAACCGCACGTGCAGCGAGCCGCGATCGGCCGCTTCGTAAAGCGCGACCGTTGAAATGCCCATATCGCGGCACGTGCGAATGATACGTACGGCAATCTCGCCGCGATTGGCAATGAGGATTTTCTTGAACATGAAGTTACCCATCACATCGGCGAAATGCCGTGCTTGCGCGGCACATGCTTTTCGCGCTTCGAGAGCGTCAATTCCAGCGCGCGAATCAGCACCCGGCGCGTGTCGCGCGGCTCGATCACGTCGTCAATCAATCCGCGCGAAGCCGCCACGTACGGATTGTTGAATTTCTCTTCGTACTCTTTCACCAGCTGATCGCGCCGCTCCGAGGGATCGGGCGCATTCTTGATTTCGCTGCGAAACAAGATGTTCACCGCGCCCGCCGCGCCCATCACCGCGATTTCAGAATTCGGCCACGCATACAGCAGATCGCCGCGCAGGCCCTTGCTGCTCATCACGCAGTACGCGCCGCCGTAACTCTTACGCAGAATCACCATCAACTTCGGCACGGTCGCTTCGCTGTAAGCGTAGATCATGCGCGCGCCGTTGCGAATGATGCCGCCGTATTCCTGTGACTTGCCCGGCAAAAACCCGGGCACGTCCTGCAATGTCAGAATCGGGATATTGTACGCATCGCAAATGCGGATGAAGTGCGCGGCTTTGATCGAGGCGGCGATGTCGATGCAACCCGCCAGCACCTTGGGTTGATTCGCTACGAGACCGATGACCCAGCCGTTGAGGCGCGCAAAACCCACCACCATATTCTGCGCCCACAACTCGCGCACTTCCAGAAAGCGCCCATCGTCAACGATGCTCGTGATCACATTGCGCACGTCGTACGGTTTATGCGGCTCGACGGGGACGATCTCTTCCAGCTCCGGGCAGCGTCGCAGCGGATCATCGATCGGCTTGACGTAGGGCGGATCGTTCTGGTTATTCGAGGGCAGATAACTGAGCAGCTCGCGCACGCGCGCCAGGCAATCCCGATCGTCCTTCGTCAAAAAATGGCTGACGCCGCTCTCGCTGCTGTGCACCAGACCGCCGCCCAGTTCTTCCTGCGTGACTTCTTCCTGCATCACAGCTTTCACCACGTCCGGACCGGTGATAAACATGTAACTATTCTCAGTCATGAAGGTGAAATCGGTGAGCGCTGGCGAATACACCGCCCCGCCCGCGCACGGCCCCATGATCACCGAAATCTGCGGAATCACGCCGCTCGCCTCGCAGTTCGCATCGAAGATGCGCGCGTAACCGCCCAGGCTGTCCACGCCCTCCTGGATGCGCGCCCCGCCCGAATCATTCAGCGCGAGGAACGGCGCACCGTATTCCAACGCCATGCCCATGACCTTGACGATCTTGTTGGCGTGCATCTCGCCCAGCGAGCCGCCCATCACGGCGGCATCCTGCGCCGCGACGAAGACGTGCCGCCCGTCGATCAGGCCGAACCCCGTGATGACGCCATCGCCCAGCCGCGTCGACTTGCCACCCAGGTACGATTCGTAGCGCGGCAGCACCAGCGTATCGATCTCGGTGAACGTGCCGGGATCAAACAGCACGTTGATGCGTTCGCGCGCGGTGAGCCGCCGCTTGGCGTGCTGTGCCTCGGCGTCTTTGGCCGAGCCGGCAGCCTGCTTACGTTTGTCGCGCAGCTTGTTAATGTGTTGTTCCACGATCTAACCTTTCCACCAGAGTCCAACCCACTGCAGTATTGTAACCCCGTCGGCCCCAAAGGTTTCACCCCACAACCGCCACCGTCAATACTGAGTCCTCCCACATGCGCCACCAGCCACGCAGAATTGCAGTGTAACTCGACGCGCAAGTGATGCTGAATTCCAGCCAGTCATGATCGGAATAACGGCGCGGATCGATCGCGCAGTGGACGCGCCGCGTGTCGATCGTCAGGCCCAGTCGCAGCGCTTTCAAGGCGGCTTCCTTCGCACTCCAGATCGCGGTGATGAAGGTCTCGCGCCGTTCGATCGGCGCCACGCGCACCCGATCGATCTCGTCGGGCGTGAAGTAATCTTCCACAAAGCGCCAGTCGCGCAGCTCGATGTGTTCGATATCGGCGCCTAACCCGATCGAGGTATCCGGCAGCGCTGCCGAGAAGCCGTGCTCGTGGCTGTGACTGATCGAGATAGCCCACTCGACAATCCGGCTGCCGCCATCGGCCATGGCGACCGGCGCGCCGCGCGCATCATTGTATATCCCGATCGCGTTG
>Ga0209254_10000997_pt1 | contig 24994 bp, 26 predicted proteins | sample FrelakmetDIP11DI_FD_187148 | JGI IMG/M metagenome (GOLD analysis project Ga0209254, IMG submission 187148) | Freshwater lake sediment microbial communities from the University of Notre Dame, USA, for methane emissions studies - DIP11 DI (SPAdes)... | ecosystem: Environmental > Aquatic >...
CGCCGTCGGCACGCGACACCCCATGGCCTCATCTCGCCTCCCCGCAAGCGGGGAGGAAGGGAGCCTGCCGCGAGACGGTGCAACGGTCGCTTCCACTCGCCCGCAGGCGCTTCGCGTCCAGGCCGTCGGCCCGTCGTCGGCACGCGACACCCCATGGCCTCATCTCGCCGAAGGCCGAAAGCTGACCACCGACCCTCCTCCCGCTACACTAAGGCCGATGGACGTCCGCACCTACATCCACGACATCGGCCGCCGCGCGCGCGCCGCCTCGCGCGTCGTGGCGCGCGCGGGCGGCGACACGAAGAACAACGCGCTTCGCGCCATCGCGGCGGAGATCCGCAGTCAGGCACGTGAGATCCTCGCGGCCAACGCGCGCGACATCGCGGGCGCGAAGGCGGCGGGCAAGGACGCGGCCTTCATCGATCGCCTGACGCTCACGGCGAAGTCGGTCGAGGCGATGGCCGACGGTCTGGAACAGGTCGCCGCCCTGCCCGACCCGGTGGGGGAGATCGGCCCGCGCGACCGGCGCCCGACCGGCATCGAGGTCGCGCGCATGCGCGTGCCGCTCGGCGTCATCGGCATCATCTACGAGTCGCGCCCGAACGTGACCGCCGACGCCGCGGCCCTGTGCCTCAAGAGCGGCAACGCCTGCATCCTGCGCGGCGGCTCGGAATCGGTGCACTCGAACACGGCGATCGCCGCATGCATCCGCGCCGGGCTCGCCGCGGCGGGGCTGCCGGAGGCCGTGGTGCAGGTGATCGAGACGCCCGACCGGGCCGCGGTCGGCGAGCTGCTGCGCATGAACGAATACGTCGACATCATCGTGCCCCGCGGCGGCAAGTCGCTCGTCGAACGCGTGATGTCGGAATCGCGTATCCCGATGATCAAGCACCTCGACGGCGTGTGCCACGTGTACATCGACGACGACGCCGATCCGGACAAGGCGCTGCGCATCGCGGACAACGCCAAAACGCAGCGCTACGGCACCTGCAACACGATGGAAACGTTGCTCGTCGCGCGCGGCGTGGCGGCGAAGATCCTGCCGCCGCTTGCCGCGATCTACCGCGACAAGGGCGTCGAGCTGCGCTGCGACGACGAGTCCGCAGCGCTGATTCAAGGCGCGCTTGGCGACGCTTCGCCGCAGATCGCGCCTGCGTCCGAGGAGGACTGGGTCACGGAGTACCTCGCCCCCATCCTCGCGGTGCGCATCGTGGGCGGTCTCGACGCAGCCATGGAGCACATCGCCCGCTACGGCTCCGCACACACCGATGCCATCGTCACCGAGAACGAGGCGCACGCGCAACGCTTTCTGCGCGAGGTCGATTCGTCGTCGGTGATGGTCAACGCCTCGACGCGCTTCGCCGACGGCTTCGAGTACGGGCTGGGCGCCGAGATCGGCATCTCGACCGACAAGCTGCACGCCCGCGGCCCGGTCGGGCTCGAAGGGCTCACGACGCAGAAGTGGGTCGTGTTCGGGCACGGGGAAGTGCGCGGCTGAACGGACCACTTCAACACTGAGGCACAGAGGACACGGAGGTGCACAGAGTGGGGTCGGTGCGTCGGCGCTCCGGCCCGCTGTCACTTTACGCGGTCAATGTTTCCAGCGAGCACCTCTCCGTGATCTCCGCGCCCTCCGCGTCTCTGTGTTGAACGCCGTTTTCTTGCAACCGTGAAATCGCGCCTCGTCTGGCACTTCGACTTCGTCTCCCCTTACGCCTATCTCCAGTTCGCGGCGCACCCTGACCTCTTCGCCCGCGACGACGTGACGCTCTCGCCCGTGCTCTTCGCCGGGCTGCTCGGCCACTGGGGGCACAAGGGCCCGGCGGAGCTGCCCACGAAGCGCCTGCACACCTACCGCCAGATCGTCTTCCGCGCCGGCGAGCTCGGCGTGCCGGTGCGCTTCCCGCCGGCGCATCCTTTCAACCCGCTGCACGTGCTGCGGCTCGCGACAGCGCTCGGTCCCACCACCGAGGTCATGCGGACGGTCTTCGACTTCATCTGGGCCGAGGGCCGTTCGCCTGCGGCGGAGTGGCGTGCGCTCTGCGAACGGCTCGGCGTCCATGATGGCGGAGAGGCCGCACAGGGCGAGGCGGTGAAGGCTCGCCTGCGCGAGAACACGCAGGCCGCGATCGATACCGGTGTCTTCGGCGTGCCGACCTTCGCAGTCGCGCGGCCCGACGACGCCGGCGTCGAGCTCTTCTGGGGCGAAGACGCGACGCCGATGCTGCGCGCCTACCTCGCCGACCCGCAGCTCTTCGCCTCGGCCGAGATGCGGCGCGTCGCCGCGTTGCCGGAAGGGGCGCGGAGGACAGCGTGACGCGGCCGATCGGCGTGTACGGCGGCACGTTCGACCCGGTCCATCACGCCCACCTGCGGCTCGCGGAGGAAGCCGCCGACGCGCTCGACCTCGAGCGCGTGCGCTGGGTGCCCTCGGGCAACCCGGGCCACCGCAGCCGGCCGCGCACGCCGGCCGCGCATCGCGTCGAGATGGTCAGGCGCGCAATCGCCGGCAATCCGCGCTTCGAGCTCGACGTCGCCGACGCGCAGTCGGGCGAGCCGCTCTTCACCATCGACACGCTCATACGCCTGCGCGCCGAGCTCGGCCACGGTCGGCCGCTCGTCTTCCTCGTCGGCGCCGACCAGCTGCTCGCGCTCGACACCTGGCGGCGCTGGCGGGAGCTGTTCTTGCTGGCGCATTTCGCCGTGGCGAGCCGTGCCGGCATCGCGATCGCGCCCGAGACTCTGCCGCCCGCGGTCGCGGAGGAGGTCGCACGGCGCGCCGCCGAGCCGGCATCCCTCGCTGCGTCGCCGGCCGGGCGCATCGTCGGCTTCGCGATGACGCCACTCCAGATCTCGGCCTCGGCCGTCCGCGCCGCCCTCGCGACCGGACGGAGCGTGCGCTATTTGCTCCCCGCGGAAGTCCTCGCGTATATTGAAGCGAATGCGCTTTACGCAGGCGGCTGAAGCCCCCCTCCCGGCACGCTCTCGACCCTTTCGGGCCAGTGCGTCGTCCGCGCGCAGCTCGCCTCGCCGCCGCGGGCGGTCTGCCGCCGCCTCCGGCGCGCCCGCGGCGACCGTCCGCGGCGCCATCGACGCTCCCGCGTGAGCTGCCCCCTCCTGCATCACTGCGTCCGGCGTGCCGCGCGCGTCCGGCGTTCCTTCCCGTCGACTCCCGAGGAGCCTCTTTCCACACGATGGACATCCGCAAGAAGCTGAAGCTGGCCGTGACCGCGCTGGAGGACATCAAGGCGCGCGACATCGCGGTCTTCGACGTTCGCCACCTCACCTCCCTCTTCGACCGCGTGATCATCGCGACCGCCGAGTCGGCGCGCCAGACCAAGGCGCTCGCGAACAACGTGCGCGAGAAGCTGAAGGAGGCGGGCGCCACCATCCACGGCATGGAGGGCGAGGACGCGGGCGAGTGGATCCTCGTCGACGCCGGCGACATCGTCGTGCACGTCATGCAGCCGGCGATGCGCGAGTACTACAACCTCGAGGAGCTCTGGGGCCAGCCGAAGAAGCGCGCCCCGCGGGCGCGTCCGGCCGCCGCGGCAGCGGCCTGAGCGGCTCCGCGTGCGCCTCGTCGTCGTCGCGGTGGGCACCGGCCAGCCGCGGTGGGTGAACGAGGGGTTCGCGGACTACGCGCGGCGCCTGCCTCGGGAGACGCCGCTCGAGCTGGTCGCGGTGCGCGCCGAGTCGCGCACTGCCGGACGGACGAGGCCGGCCCTGCTCGGCACCGAGGCGAAACGCATCGAGGCCGCGGTCCCGCATGGTGCACTGCGGGTGGCGCTCGACGAGCGCGGTCGGGACCTCGACACGCGGGCGCTGGCGGCCCTGCTCGGGCGCTGGCGCCAGGACGGCCGCGACGTCGCCTTCCTCATCGGCGGTCCCGACGGGCTCGACCCGACGCTCAAGGCGGCCGCGGACTCGTGCATCCGCCTCTCCAGCCTGACCTTGCCGCACGGCCTCGCAAGGCTCATGCTTGCCGAAGCGCTGTACCGCGCCGCCTCGCTGCTGGCCGGTCATCCGTATCACCGCGAGTGAGCATCGGGCGCGGCGCGCGGCAGAATCGCACCGCCGAGCACGCGCCCCGAACAAGAAGAGGAAGCCGTGAGTGGTCCGTTTCGCATCTACCTCGCCTCGCGCAGCCCGCGCCGCCGCGAGCTCCTGAAGCAGGCCGGCATCCCGTTCGAGGTGCTGCTCTTCCGGGAGCACTGGTCGCGCGGCGCCGACGTCGACGAGAAGCAGCTGCCGGGCGAGCGGCCCGAGGACTACGTGCGCCGCGTGGCGCGCACCAAGGCCGACGTCGGGTGGCTGCGGGTGCAGCAGCGTGCGCTCCCGCGCTGGCCGGTGCTTGCCGCCGATACCGAGGTCTGCCTGGGCGAGACGGTCTTCGGCAAACCGCTCAACCGCAACGACGCCATGCGCATGCTCCGCGAGCTCTCCGGACGCGAACATCGCGTGCTGTCGGCGGTCGCGGTGCGCTACGACGACTACTCGGAGCTCGCCGTGAACGAGAGCCGCGTGCGTTTCCGCGAGCTGAGCGACGGCGAGATCGCCGCGTACGTGGACTCGGGCGAGTCGATCGACAAGGCCGGCGCCTACGCGATCCAGGGCAAGGCGGCGACCTTCGTGCCGGAACTGCGCGGCAGCTATTCGGGCGTGATGGGACTGCCGCTCTACGAAACGTCGATGCTGCTCGCGCGCGTGCCGCGACAGTAGCCGGGAAGACCGCGTGGAAACGCCCTCGATCCAGGAACTGCGCGCAGGCGTCTTCGGCCCGCCGCGCGCGCCGAACGACATCCTCATCAACTGCACGCCGCAGGAGACGCGGGTCGCGGTGATCGAGAACGGCGTGGTGCAGGAGCTGCACGTCGAGCGCACCGCCAGCCGCGGGCTGGTCGGCAACATCTACATGGGCCGCATCGCGCGCGTGCTGCCCGGCATGCAAAGCGCCTTCGTCGAGATCGGCCTCGAGCGCGCCGCGTTCCTGCACGTCGGCGACATCTGGGAACAGCGGACCGCGGCGGAAGCGGCGAAGCCGATCGAACGCATCCTGTCCGAGGGTCAGGCGCTGATGGTGCAGGTCATCAAGGATCCCATCGGCTCGAAGGGTGCGCGGCTCTCGACGCAGATCTCGATCGCGGGTCGGCTGCTCGTGCACCTGCCGCACGACCCGCACATCGGCATCTCGCAGAAGATCGAGGACGAGGCGGAACGCCGCGCGCTGAAAGAGAAGCTGCAGCAGCTCATCGGGCCGGCACCGGGCGGCTTCATCATCCGCACCATGGCCGAAGCCGCGACCGAGGCCGAGCTCGCCGCGGACGTCACCTACCTGCGCCGGCTGTGGAGCGACATCATCGCCCGCGCCGCCACCGCCCCCGCGCCGTCGCTCCTCTACCAGGACCTCTCGCTCGCGCAGCGCGTACTGCGCGACCTCGCGAGCGAGGCGACCGGCCGCATCCTCGTCGACTCGCGCGAGAACTTCGTCAAGCTCGAGCAGTTCGCGCGCGACTACGTGCACTCGGTGGCCGACCGCCTCGAGCACTACACCGGCGAGCGCCCGCTCTTCGACCTGAACAACGTCGAGGGCGAGATCGAGCGCGCGCTCGGGCGGCGCGTCGACCTCAAGAGCGGCGGCTACCTGATCATCGACCAGACCGAGGCGATGACCACGATCGACGTGAACACCGGCGGCTTCGTCGGCGTGCGCAGCTTCGACGACACCATCTTCAAGACCAACCTCGAGGCGGCGCACGCGGTGGCCCGGCAGCTCCGGTTGCGCAACCTGGGCGGCATCATCATCGTCGACTTCATCGATATGGAGAACGAGGCGCATCGCGGCGCGGTGCTCGCCGAGCTCAACAAGGCGCTCGCCCGCGACCGCACGAAGATGACGGTCTCGGGGTTCACCCAGCTCGGGCTCGTCGAGATGACGCGCAAGCGCACCCGCGAGAGCCTGGCGCACGTGCTGTGCGAGCCGTGCGCCGTCTGCCAGGGCCGCGGCGAGGTGAAGACCGCGCGCACCGTGTGCTACGAGATCCTGCGCGAGATCCTGCGCGAGGCGCGGCAGTTCGGCGACGCGCGGGAGTTCCGCATCCTCGGCTCGCAGAGCGTGATCGACCTCTTCCTCGAGGAGGAGTCGCAGTCGCTCGCCTCCCTCGGCGACTTCATCGGCCGCCCGATCTCGATGCAGGTGGAGTCGAGCTACACGCAGGAGCAGTACGACGTCGTGCTGACCTGACGCGCTCGTGGCGTCGGGCTCGACCTCAAGCGCGGCCGGTGACGGTGAGCTTCTTGCACAGCGAGCACCAGCGCAGCAGCGCCTCGCTCCAGCGCGGGTCCGCGTAGCCCTCGACGCGATCCTCGCGGCGCTGGCACTGGGCTGCGCTCCGGCACACGCGGTGGTCGCGGCGCTGAGGAGCGAAGGCAGAGAATGGAACCTCGTCGTGCTTCATGACTCATGGTGCGACTGGATGGGCGGGGAAAAGTATGCGGGCGGTGTCGTTACAGGCAATCGCCCATTCGGCCGATCGACCCTTCCCGCCCAAATGGGGGCATCCGGGGCGGGCACAAGACGTGAACTTCCGTTGCAGGCCTCCGCCATGGTCCGTTACCAATCTGGCGCCCACCTGGACATCGCAATGATTCGGATTCCGACATGATGGGCGCGCGCTCGCTGCCGATCACGTGCGAGGTGTTCCAGGTCGGCGGCTACGGCTACACCGACCCGCAGGACGCCGCGGTCTACCTCATGACCATCGACGGCCGGGCCGCGCTCGTCGACGCGGGCTGCGGGCGCGCGACCGACCTGCTGCTCGCCAACGTCGAATCCACGGGCACCGATCCCGGCGCGATCGAGTGGCTGCTGCTCACGCACTGCCACTACGACCACGCGGGCGGGGCGAAGGCACTCCGGCGCCTGCTCGGCTGCCGCGTCGTCGCACACGCGCTCGACGCCCCGTACGTCGAGGCGGGCGACGACACGGTGACTGCGGCGAGCTGGTACGGCACCACCATGACGCCCTGCCCCGTCGACCGCAAGATCGCGGCAGAGCAGGACACGATCGCGCTCGGCAGCCGCTCCCTCGAAGCCATCGCCATCCCGGGCCACTCGCCGGGCTCGCTCGCCTACCTGCTCGAGTCCGAGGGCGCGCGCGTGCTGTTCGCCCAGGACGTTCACGGCCCGCTGCACGCCGACCTGCTCTCGCGGCGCGACGACTACCAGAGTTCGCTGCGACGGCTCCTCGAGCTCCGTGCCGATGTACTTTGCGAGGGGCACTACGGCATCTACCGCGGTCGCGCGGCGGTCGACGGCTACATCGCGCAGTTCATCACCGCTGCGTAGGCTCACGCGCTGCGCGGCCAGCCCCCTTGCGGTAGTCTCCGCCGCGAGCGCACCTTCGCGCCGTTCCACGCGGCCCACGCGCTGCCCGAGAAGGCTCCATGTCCGCCTCCGAGCTCTGCTTCACCTCCGCAGTCGAGCTCGCGCGCCGCATCCGTGCCCGCGAGCTCTCGTGCGTGGAGGTGATGGACGCGCATCTCGCGCAGATCGAACGGCTGAATCCGCGCGTCAACGCCATCGTGACGCTCGACGCCGAGGGCGCACGCCACGCGGCGAAGCGCGCCGACGCGCAGCTCGCGAAGGGCGACGCGCAGGGCCTGCTCTTCGGCCTGCCGACGGCCGTCAAGGACCTCGTCGAGACGCGCGGCATGCCCACGACCTACGGCTCGACCCTCTTCCGCGACTACGTGCCCAAGGAGGACGCGCTCATCGTGGCGCGACTGCGCGCTGCCGGCGCGATCGTGATCGGCAAGACGAACACGCCGGAGCTCGGCGCCGGTTCGCAGACCTTCAATCGCGTCTTCGGCGCGACCTGCAATCCGTGGGACACGACGCGCACCTGCGGCGGCTCGAGCGGCGGGGCGGCCGTCGCCGCGGCGTGCGGGATGGTGCCGCTCGCGGACGGCTCGGACCTCGCCGCCAGCCTGCGCAACCCGGCGAGCTTCTGCAACGTCGTCGGCTTTCGTCCCACGCCCGGGCGCGTGCCGCAGTGGCCGGGCCTCGACGCCTGGGACACGCTCGCCACGCTCGGACCGATTGCGCGCAACGTGGCCGACGTGGCGCTGCACCTCGCGGCCACGGCGGGCCCCGATCCGCGCGTCGCCAATGCATGGGGCGAGCCGGGCGAGGTGTTCGCCGTACCGCTGGAGGCCGACTGGCGCGGCACGCGCGTCGCCTGGAGCCGTACTCTGGGCGGGCTCGCGGTCGCGCCCGAGGTCACCGCGGTGCTTGACGCGAAACGCGCGGTGCTCGTCGATCTCGGCTGCGAAGTCGAGGACGTCGAGCCCGACTTCTCAGGCGCAGCAGAGGTGTTCCAGGTGCTGCGCGCGCATCGCTTCGCGAAGCTGCACGGCGCGCTGCTCGCGCGGCATCGCGCGGCGCTGAAGGCGACAGTGGTGTGGAACATCGAGGCGGGCCTTGCGCTCTCGGCGCAGGACGTCGCGCGGGCGGAAGTCGAGCGCACTGCCCTCTTCGCGCGCTTCGCAGCGTTCTTCGCGCAGCACCGCTTCCTCGCCTGCCCCACGGTGCAGGTCGCGCCGTTCCCGCTCGAGGTCGAGTACCCGACGGAAATCGACGGGCGCAGGATGCCGACCTACATCGACTGGCTCGGCAGCTGCCTGTATGTCAGCGTCATCGCGCATCCGGCCATCTCGGTGCCCGCGGGCTTCACGCGCGACGGCCTGCCCGTCGGAATGCAGATCGTCGGCGGCTACTGCCGGGACCTCGACGTGCTGCGCTTCGCGCACGCGTTCGAGCGTGCGACGCGGTGTGGCGAAAGGCGCCCGCTGCTCGCGTCGCCGTGACCAGGCAAGGTCCGCGCAACGCGGCGCACGGCGGGGTATGCGCCGGATGCGGGATTGCAGGGGAGGCCTTGGCCACCTTTGCGGCGTTTCCTTGAATGACGCGCGGGTCCGGGGCGAATCCGTGACCGCTGTCCTCGCGCGACCGCTGCGACCGCGCCAAGATGCGCCTCCCGCCGTAATCCCGACACCCGGCCCCACTGTGCCTGCCAGAGATCTCTCGGATAGGGAGCGCGCGCTCATCGAGGCTGCGCGCCGCGAGGCGGCGGCAAAGAAGCGCGGAAACGCGACGCCGCATGACGACGCGCCACGCGGGATGGCTGCGGCGCCGGCTGCACCGGGCGACTCGCCATCCGTCTCTGCCGGGGCAGCCGGGCCGTCCTTCGCCACTGCAGTGCGAACCGGCACGCGCGTGACGCCGGGGACGCCGCTCGACCAGCCGACGGTCGTGGGCCGGGATCATCCGGCCGCGCGGGCCTCCGGCGAGGCCGCTCGGGGGGTCGCGAACGACCGCGAACGCTGGGCGCGCGTCGGCGAACTGCTCAAGGCCGAGCACATGGCGGAGGAGGCGCGACGCGAACGTTTGCGGCGCAACGGCCTCGGCGCGATTGCCGCGCTCCTGCTGATCGTGCTTGTCGCGGTGCTCTCGACCCTGCTGCCCGGCGCGTCACGCTGAGGGCTTCGGCGCCTCCGGCTTGGCCTTGGGCACGCGGCCCATGAGGTAGAACTCTTCGTTCGGCGGGATCGACGCGAAGTTCGCCAGCCGGTTCGACATCGCGAAGAACGCCGCGATGGCACCGATGTCCCAAATGTCCGCGTCGGTGAAGCCGTGCTCGCGCAAGGGCACGAAGTCGGCGTCCTCGATCTCTCCGGAGGCGAGCGCCACCTTCATCGCGAAGTCGAGCATCGCGCGCTGCCGCGGCGTGATCTCTGCCTTGCGGTGGTTCACCGCGACCTGGTCGGCGACGCGCGGGTTCTTCGCACGGATGCGCAGGATCGCGCCGTGGGCGACGACGCAGTACTGGCAGCTGTTCGCACCCGAGGTCGCGACGACGATCATCTCGCGGTCCGCAGCGGTCAGGTTCCCCGGCCGCTCCATGAGCGCGTCGTGGTAGGCGAAGAACGCGCGGAACTCGTCGGGGCGATGCGCGAGCGCGAGGAACACGTTCGGCACGAAGCCCGACTTCTCCTGCACGGCGAGGATGCGGGTGCGCACGTCGTCGGGCAGGGCATCGAGGGTCGGTACAGGGAAGCGGCTGACGGGTCTCGTCGTGCTCATGGCGTTCCTCGCTCGTGAAGAGCGTCGAGGATAAGCGAGGTCGCCGTCGTGGTGGCCCGTGAGGGAGCTCGGCAGGAAGGTTCCCCCGGCCCTCTTATGCGATCCCCCATCCCAACGCGTGCGCGGCCTGCGCCGTAACGCGGAGCCTCGTCGGAACCGACGGGCCCGAAATCACGCGGGCGGCAATTCGCCCACCACCTCCAGCCCGCCCGGTGCGGGCCGTACGACCACGCCCGAGCCGGAGGCGACGGTCAGCCCGGTGGCCGCCGTGATGTTCACCTGATGCGTGACGAGCACGAGAACGTCCGCGCTGCGCCAGGCGGCGACGCGCTCGCGTGCGGCGCGCGTCTGCTCCGCCTCCGTGCGGCGGTCGGAGAAGAACGAGTTGAGCGGCGCCCATACCTCGTGGCGGCCGAAGGCGAGCGCCGCGGTGTCGCGGCAGCGACACCATGCCGACGAGAGGACGCCCTCGACGCGCACTCCACGCGCCCGAAGTGCGTTCCCCCACCGCTCGGCTTCCTCGCGGCCCGCCGCCGAGAGGTTGCGCTGCGTCGCGCAGTCGTCGAGGCGGAAGCCGGGCGGGTCGCCGACGCCCGGCACGGTGCTGGCGTGGCGCAGGAACAGGGCGGCACGGCCGGACTGCAGGGTCCGCCAGGCCGACGCCTCGGTGGCGGCGACGCGCCTCGCCAGCGCCGCGAGCGCCAGCGCGACAGGCGCGCGCAGCAGGCGACGCCGCGGCGGCGAGAAGCTATCGCGCCCCGCCGCCGCGCGGTCTTCCTCCTCCGCGCCCGTCCTCAGTCGGCGTATTGTCCCGCCTTCTGGATGATCGGCGTCCAGCGGTCGATCTCGGACTTCAGGTGCTTCTTGAGCGACTCCGGCGTCGCCCGGTCTTGCGCGACCGGCTCGGTGCCGAGGTCGGCGAAGCGCGCCTTCACCGTCGGGTCCTTCAACCCTTCCTGCAGCGCCGCGACGAGCTTGTCGATGACCGGCTTCGGCGTGCCCTTCGGTGCGTAGAACGCGTGCCACACCGAAACCTCGAAGCCCTTCAGCCCCTCCTCCTGCAGCGTCGGAATGCTGGGGAGCGAGGCCACGCGCTTCGGCGTCGTCACGCCGTACGCCTTGACCTTGCCGCCCTTGATCTGGGAGGTCGTGTTGGTGGTCTGGTCGCACATCACGTCGAGCGTGCCCCCGAGCATGTCGTTCATCGCCGGCGCCGTGCCCTTGTACGGGACCGTGGTCATGTCGACTTCGATCGCGCTCATGAACACGAGACCGCAGAGGTGCGAGGCGGAGCCGATCCCGGCGTTGCCGTAGTTGACCTTGTCGCCGTTCTTCTTGATGTAGGCGAGCAGCTCCTTGAAGCTGTTCGGCTCGAGGGTCGAGCGGCCGATGAGCGTCATCGGCACGTCGGCGATCTCTCCGATCGGCTCGAAGTCCTCCGTAGGTTTGAAGCGGAGGTTGCGGTAGAGCGCCGGCGCCGTCGACATGCCGATGTGATGCAGGAGCACGGTGTAGCCGTCGTTCTGCGCCTTCGCGACCTTGTCGGCGCCGAGCGTGCCGCCCGCGCCGCCGACGTTCTCGACGATGAGCGTCTGGCCGAGCGACTTCTGCATCGCTGCGGCGATGGTGCGCGCCACCGTGTCAGTCGGACCGCCCGCAGCGAAGGGGACGATGATGGTGACGGGCTTCGTCGGGTACTCGGCGAAGGCGGTCGAGGCCGCCACGAGCGTAAGCGCGGCGAGCGCGCGCGAGAACAGCTTAAGCATCACTCCTCTCTCCTTTCAATGAAACGTTCGGGACCCGCCGGGCTGTTCTGTGTTGTGGCTCTCGACTGCACGCCCGGCCGGCTGTCCGCAATTTGCCAGGATGCTGATCTTAGACCCGCAAGCAAGCGGCGGACGCAAACTTGCGCGCCAGTCTTGTGTGACGGAAACGGTTACAGGCAAGGCGGGCCCGGTCGCGGCAGCGTCCCGAGATCGCTCCGCGCAGGCTGGTCGAGCAAAGTCGGCGCGACCGCGGTCGGGCGCGGTCGGTACGGCAGCCGCGGGCGGGAAGGCGCCGTCCGCGCTCAGCCGAGCGAGCGCGCCGCCTCGGACACGCGCGACTCCAAGGCGCGCAGGGTGTCGCGGGGAATGGTGAGGAGGGCGATCGCCCCGGCCCGGGGCTTCACCGTGCCGGCCGAGAGGTAGACGTAGCGGACGGTGGCGGCCGGCTCGGGACTCGACTCCGGAACGACGATGTTCATGCGGTCGAGCCGCACCTCCCGCAGCTCGAAGCGGATGGACTTGCGCGGATCGCCGACGAGCTTCGCCAGCAGGTCGAGCTGCCGGTCGAGCGTCTTCGTGCCCGCGCCCGACTCGCGCAACTGGGCGTCGACCGCGTCCACGGCGGCCTTCGCCGCCGCGAGCTCTTCGGCGTGCTCGGCATCGGAAGAAAGCGCCGCCATCATGCCCGACCGGCTTTGGAGCACGCGAAACTGGGAGGCGAGCAGGCTCCGCTCGTCGCGCAGACGCTTCAGCCGCGCGTGCGCGAGGTCGATCTCCGCCAGGACCTCGATCAGCACCTGTTCGCCGAGCGCGCGCACGAGCGCCTCGCGCATGGCCGGCTCGTCGGCCGCGACCCGGTTGATGCGATGGTCGCCGAACGACAGCGTTTCCTGCGGCACGTCCTGTCGCAAGACCTCGCCCTCGAGGACCGTGCCGAGCACCTGCCGCGCCTGGACGCTCATGCCGAGCAGCGCGCACGCGGATGCGACTCCCGGATTCGCGCGGAAGAACTCGGTCACCTTCGGCGCCCGGGACACGAGCGTGACGAGGTCGTTCGCCGTGGCGAAGAAGGCGTGCAGCTCCGGGTCGGTGACCCACGCATCGGGGGTGGCGACGTGCGCGGGCGGAATGCGGTCCACCTGTTCTCGCGCGGCGACGACGAAGCGCTCGATCGCCGGGCCGAGGCGCGCGTTGTAGTCGCTCGCGAGCCGCAGCTTCGGGTCGACCCGGTCGATCACCGCCTCGATCGCCGCGTCCAGGCGGTCGGGCGCGAGGACAGTGGCTTCGAACGCCGGCCGGCGCCGCGCGAAGAAGTCGAGGAAGCCCATCAGGCGGCCGGATCGAGCACCTGCACGTTCAGCGAGTGCCCGCGCCAGTACACGTCGTGGATGCGGGTCGCAAGCTCGGCCAGCTCGCTCGTCGTCTTGGCGTGGAACGCGACCGTGGCGGCCGGACGGGGACCGTCCGCGTCGATGCGTTCGCTCTCGTCCGGCTCGGGGAAGCCGTACTTGACGAGGAAGGCACGCAGCTCCTCGTCGGTCACGTCAGGTGCGAAATTGCCGATCCAGAGCTTTGCCATCGAAGTTCCCCAGGCGATCGTGGCAACGGACAACGCGGCGCAAGGCGCAGCATAGCGGTCGCCGGCGCGGATGATACCGTGCGCTCAGCGCACGCCGATCAGCTTGCGGGTATGCCGCGCGATCATCAGCTCCTCGTTCGTCGGGATCGCCCACGCCGACACCCGGCTCTGCTGCGCACTCACCCGCGGGCCGTGCCTGCGGTTCTGCTCCTTGTTCACCCGCACGCCGAGCCAGGCGGCCGCGTTGAGCACCTGCTCCCGCACCGGGGCCGAGTTCTCGCCGATACCCGCGGTGAACACGATCGCGTCCAGGCCGCCGAGCGCGGCAGCGAGCGAGCCGAGATCGCGGCCGATGCGATAACAGTAGAGGTCGACCGCAAGCTTCGCGCGCGGATCCTGCGAGCCGAGGAGCGAACGCATGTCGCTCGACAGGCCCGACACGCCGAGCAGTCCGCTCTGGCTGTAGATCAGCTTCTCGACCGCGCGGACGTCCATGCCGCGCTCGTCCATGAGGTACAGGATGACGCCCGGGTCGAGCGAGCCGCAGCGCGTGCCCATGGGCAGGCCGTCGACCGCGGTGAAGCCCATCGTGCTCGCGACGCTGCGACCGCCGTGCATCGCGCACATGCTCGACCCGTTGCCGAGGTGCAGGACGATCGTCCTGCCCGTCGCCGCCTTCCCGTCGTAGTCGGCCAGCACCGAGCCGATGTACTCGTACGACAGGCCGTGGAAGCCGTAACGGCGCACGCCGGCGGCGTGCAGTTCCTCAGGGATGGCGAAGCGCTGCGCGAGCTCGGGGTTCGTGCGGTGGAACGCGGTGTCGAAGCACGCGACCTGCGGCACGTCGGGCGCCTGCGCGAGCAGCGCGCGAATCGGCGCCAGGTTGTGCGGCTGGTGCAGCGGCGCGAGCGGAACGAACCTCTCCAGCGCGGCGACGACCTCGGAGCTCACGATGACCGGCTGGCTGTACTCGAGCCCGCCATGCACGACGCGATGCCCGACGCCGATCAGGTGGTCGTCGTGCAGCTCCTCGCGCAGGTAGCCGAAGAGATGCGCGAGCGCGCCGTCGTGGCCGAGCTTCTCGCCTTCGGCCCACTTCCGCTCGCTCCGCGTCGCGCCGTCCGGCGCTTTGGCGACGAAGTGCGGCGCCGTGTAGAGCCCCTCGATCTGGCCGCGGAGGTCGAGCGCGAGCTCCGCGTCGCGCGCGACGAAGAGCGAGAACTTGATCGAGGAGCTGCCGGCGTTGATGACGACGATGGCGTCGGACATGGAGGCTTCCCGAGGGACCTGCGGACAGACGTGCGCGGCGGGTTGTCGAGTGTCGCCCGCGGCGTGAGCTTCCTTGCGTCGCGAATCGCGCGCGGCCGGTCAGGCCTTCGGCAGCGCTGCGCGGCGCTTCGAGTGCGCGAGGAGCTTCATCACCGCCGCGGAGGCGAGCCGGGTGCGCACGGTATCGGCGCGGCTGGTGAGCACGATCGGCACGCGCGCGCCGAGCACGATGCCGGCGCTGTCGGCGCCCGCAAGGTACTGCAGCTGCTTGGCCACCATGTTGCCCGCCTCGAGGTCCGGCACGAGCAGGATGTCCGCCTGCCCCGCGACCGGCGACACGATCTTCTTCGTCTTCGCCGCCTCCATGCTGATGGCATTGTCGAAGGCGAGGGGGCCTTCGAGCTGGCCGCCGGTGATCTGGCCGCGATCGGACATCTTGCACAGCGCCGCCGCGTCGAGCGTCGCCTGCATCTTCGGGTTGACCGTTTCGACCGCGGCGAGGATCGCGACCTTCGGCAGCTCGATGCCGAGCACCTGGGCGAGCTCGATCGCGTTCTGCACGATGTCGGCCTTCTCCTCCAGCGTCGGGTAGATGTTGATGGCGGCGTCGGTGATGAAGAGCGGCCGCGGGTACGCGGGCACGTCGAGCACGAAGACGTGGCTCACCCGGCGCGAGGTCCGCAGCCCGCCCCCCGAGGACACCACCGCCGCCATCAGCTCGTCGGTGTGAAGCGAGCCCTTCATGAGCGACTCGACCTCGCCCGCGCGCGCCATCTCCACCGCCCGCGCCGCAGCCGCATGGCTGTGCTCGGTGGACACGATGCGATAGGGCGCGAGATCGACCTTCTCCGCCTCCGCCACCGCACGGATCTTCGCTTCCGGGCCGACGAGCACGGGCACGATGAGCCCGCGGTTCGCCGCCTCAATCGGCCCGAGCAGCGAATCGCGATCGCAGGGGTGGACCACGGCGCACGACACCGGCTCGAGCTTCTCGCACGCGCGCAGCAGTTTCACCACGCCGTCGTTGTGGCGCAGGATCAGCTCCGGCGTCGCCACCTGGTCGTAGGCGATGCGCCGCGTCGGCGCTTCCACGGTCACCGTGCCGGTGACCAGCTCGACGCCGCCCTGCACGACCGCGCACTCGAACTCGACCTGGTGCCCGATCGCGTTCTTCTTCAGCGCCTTGACCGTCGCGGTCACGGTCTCGCCGGTGACGATCTTGCCGCGGAAGCGGAGGTTCTGCGCGATGATGCGCGTCCCGGGGCCGGGCATGCGGCGATTGAGCAGACCCGATACGATCGCCTCCGCGCCGACCGCCTGCGCCGCCACCGGCCCCTGGTCGCGCTCCAGCGCGCCGGGCTCGACGTGATACGGGTCGACGTCGCCCGAGACGAGCGCCAGCGCCTCGATCTCGGTCTCGCTCGCCATGCGCGAGACCGTGACCTGCTCGCCGATCTGGATCTCGTCGAAGATGACATTGCGGTACTGCGCGGTCTCGTTCATGCGTTCCTCGCCTTCGTTTTCTTCGCCTCCAGCCGCGGCGGCGCCGGGTCGGCTCCCAGCCGGCGCATCACCATGTCCATCACGGCGGCGTCGTGCTTGGTCGGCGTGTGGCCGAGCATGCGCGCGTCGGCGCGCAGCCGACGCACGAGCTCCATGAGCCGCGCGCGGTCGGCGGGGTCGGCGAGCAGCTTCGGCAGCGTCTCGATCGCGCGGCCCCGCGCGTAGCGCACGATGATGTCCTGCTCCCCGCGGATGCGCCGTATCTCGTCGGGCTGGAGCGTCGGCAGGAGGTCCGCGTACTCGCGCATGAGATCGGCCTTGAGCTCGACCTGGCTCAAGGGGATGGTCGGGTTGTCCTCGTCGAGCAGCGCCGCGATGCGCGCCAGCGCCTCCGCGTACCCGCCCTTGTCGATCGCCGCGAGCGCCGCCTGCACGAACGGCAGCTCCGCCGCCTCCTTCGGGCGTCGCCGCTCGACCGCTTCCTTGTCGGCGAGGTACATCGCGAAGATGTTGCCGTAGGCCTGGAAGAAGACCGCCTCGCTGGTCGCGTCGCGCATCGCCCGGTAGTCGTCGAGCGAGGCGTTCACGATCTCCGACATCATCTTCTCGGCGCGCCGCGCCGGCGAGTCCTCGTCGAGCGGCTGCCGGTTCGCCCGCGCGATCTCGGCCGCCGGCTTGAGCCAGGCGAGGAAGGGATTCAGGTCCGACCACACCGCCTGCTGCACGCGCAGCGGGTGCAGGTCGCGCTGCAGCCGCGCGGCGAGCTCGTTCGACATCGACTGCACCAGCGGCTGCGCGAAGAGCTCGTAGGCGCGCTGGTTGAAGTCGGAGATCGCCTCGACCGCCTCGAACGGCTTCTCGTCGAGGCGCCCGAAGCGGTTGCCGCGCTCGACCACGTCCTCCAGCCGCCGCTCGTGGAACTCCACGGTGTACGCGGACTCGCCGTCCGCACCCTGCGTCTCGTGGATCTCCATGCCGTAGAGCCCCGGCGGCAGCGCCTCGATCGATTTCATCACCGACACGATCTGCGCGTGCTCCTTCCGCGCCACCGAGCCGGAGACGAAGATGCCCAAGTGCCCCACCTCGCGATGGAGCAGGCCGACGATCACCTGCCCGCGGGCCTTGATCTCGTCGGTGGAGCCGTACACGTCGGCGACCCAGTTGAAGGCCTGCTGCGGCGGCGTGATGTTGTCGCCCATCGAGGCGAACAGGATGATCGGGGAACGGATCTTCTTCAGGTCGAAGACCTCGCCGGTGGCGCTCTTGACCGTGCCGCCCCAGAGATCGTTGCCGACGAAGAGGTTCTGCGTGATCCACTCCATCTCCTCGCGGTTGAGGAGATAGAAGCCCCCCCACCAGCGCTCGAACTCGAGAAAGCGCGGCGCTTCCGCGTCGACGTTGGCGAACAGGTGGTAGTACTTGTCCCAGAAGGTGTTCGCCGGGTTGAGGTTCTCGAAGTTCTGCACCAGGTAGGCGCCGTCGAAGATGCCGTTGCCGAGGTCGGCGGTGAACGACGCGATCCACGTGCCGCCGAGCAGTCCCCCCGAGTAACGCATCGGGTTGTCGCCCGCGCCATCCGACCATGCCCCGCCCCAGTAGGACATCGGCGCCCCGTTGATCACGATCGGCCCCATGTCCTCGGGGTTCGCCGCCGCGAGCATCATCGCCGCCCAGCCGCCCTGGCAGTTGCCGACGATCACCGGCTTCGGGCTTTCGGGGTGGAGCTCGCGCACCTTGCGCACGAAGCGCTTCTCGGCCTCGGTGACGTCGAGCAGGGTCTGCCCCGGCTCCGGCGTCGGGAAGAACATGACGAAGTAGACCGGGTGCCCGTCGCGCAGGGCGACGCCCACCTGCGAGTCGTCCTTGAAGCCGCCGACGCCGGGGCCGTGGCCGGCGCGCGGATCGATGATCACGTAGGGACGGCGCTTGTCGTCGACCGTCACGCCCGGGGGCGGGGTGATGCGCAGCAACGCGTAGTTGACGGGCCGCTCGAAGGTGCGCGCATCGAGCACGGTCTCGTAGTCGAAGTGCAGCAGCGGCGGCTTGCCGGCGCGCTCGTGCGCGAGCCACTGGTTGCCGCGCTGCCGCAGCGTGTCCCAGAAGAGCACCGCGCGCTGGCCGAAGTCGACCGAGTAGCGGTACCAGTCGGTCCAGATGTCCCACGGCGTCATCGGGCGCTCGGTGAGCTCCGCGACGTAGTCGCCATAGGCCTTCTGCACGCGGCTCGCGAACTGCTCCTGGGCGTGCTTCACGCGCGCCTGCAACAGGCCCGCGACCTTGGTGGAGATATCGTAGCTGCGGGCGAGTTGCCGGCCGGGGTCGCGCATCCGGTGCTCCTTGCAGGTGTCGGGCGGCGTGGCGACCGCTCTGCACCGATTATAGACAGGCCGGTTTTCCTGCCCTCGACCGCTCCCCGACCCGCAGCCGCATCCGCACGCCGAATCGGGCGGTCGCGCTGTCGTCCTCGGACGGCAGTGCCGGACAGGAAACGACGTCCGCCCAAGCGGCCCGCGGCCCTTCCGGCGGCAGCCTATGCCGCCCAGGCGAAGAAGAGCGCGGCGAGCGCGATCACGAGGGTGTACTTCACGAGCCTTGCAGCCGTTCGATTGCGCTGCTTCAGGCGGGCGAATGCACCGTTCACGCGCGAGAGCACCGGGTGGACGACGCTGCCGTACAGGCGGTTGAGCGCGCCGACCGGTTCGGTGGGCACGTTCTGCGTCGCGCTCGCCTTCACCACCTTGCGGCTCACCCAGCGGTTCAGCCCGCGCACGAGCGAGGTGCGGAGCGGCCGCTCGACGTCGCAGAACAGGATCACGCGCGCGACCTCGGTCTTGTTCTGCGCCCAGTGGATGAAGGTCTCGTCGAACATGATCGGCACGCCGTCGCGCCACACCAGCCGCTCGCCATCGACGTCGATGAAGCAGGCGTCGGAGTTCGGCGTGACGAGCCCGAGGTGGTAGCGGAGCGACCCCGCGAACGGGTCGCGATGCGCGTTGAGCTTCGCGCCCGCCTCCAGCACCGCGAACATCGCCGCCCTCACCGTGGGAATCGATTCCAGCAGCGCCACGGTCCGGGGGCAGAGCGTCGCCGCCGAGGGGAGCGGGTCGCCGTACCACTTGAGGTAGAAGCGCTTCCAGCCGCGCTTGAAGAAGGAGTTGAAGCCGACGTCGTTGTGCGCGAGCGCCTCGCGGATGTAGCCCGCGTCGAAGAGCCGCCGCGCCTCGTCCCGGATCGTGGTCCAGTTGGCGGCGAGCGGGGCGAGCTCGGGGAACGCCTGCGGGTCGAGCACCGGTTTCGCCGGCACGGCCGAGAACAGGTACATGAGCGCGTTGTACGGCGCGAGCAGCGTCGAATGGTTGAAGAGCTGCCGCGTGAAGCGGAAGCGCACGCGCCCGCGCAGATGCACGTACGCGGCCGAGCCGAGGAAGACGTAGAGCGCGAGGAACTTGGGCGTCAGCAGGACCATGCGTTCCGCCGGAAGACGCGAGGCATCGCGGGTACCCTGAATTGTAGCCTCGCGCGACTGCGCGATGCGGAGAGGGGAACCGGCTCAGCGCAGCGGCAAGCGCGCGAGATCGGCGGAGAGCTCGGCGAGGATCTGTCCCAGCGCCGCCCCGTAGGCGCTCGTGACCGCTGCCGGGCTCGACTCGCCGAGCTCGACCCGCCGCTGGAAGGCGCGCGCGTAAACGGGCTTCCGCGAGCTGCCGCCCTCGAGCACGAATACCTGCACGTTCATCACCGCCGCCTGCGGCCGGCCCGGGCGGAAGTCGCCGTAGAGGTCGGTGAACACGGCTTCGAGCACGAGGTCGGTGGCGACGGTCGCGCCCGGCTGGGCGACGAAGCGGAACGGGCCGGCGCGCTCCAGCCACTCCGCCATGCGCGCCGCGAGCATCGCGCTCGGCGGTGCCATCAGGCGGTTGTAGAAGTCGCTCTCGAAGCGCACGTCGTCGAAGCGGTACACCAGATCCCGCGTGCTGAAGCTCGGATCGACCCGCACGGTCCCGATGCGCAGGGTCTCGGCGCGCCGGGCGGCCGCGCTTTCAGGCGGCGGCGCCGGCTCGATCACGAACGATTTCTGCTCCGCCGGCAGCGGGCGCGTGAACGAACACGCCGCACAGGCGAGCGCGGCAGCGAGGACGAGGGCGACACGAGCGGCGCTCATCGGGTTTCCTTGGGCAGCACCACGGGACGCGGCGGGGGCGAGAAGAGCAGCGCCGACGGATCGCGGCTGAGCAGGGCGGAGAGCGAGCGGAAGTTCTCCGCCGCTGCCTGCAGATCCTCGATGGCCCGGCGCACGTCGGCCTGGTTCGCGCCGACGAGGTTGCGCGCCTCGCCGGCGGCCTGGTCGAGGCGCGCCACCGTTCGCTGCAGCTCGCCGCTCTCCATCAGCTGGCGCAGGCTCGCCGTCGCCGCCGCCAGGTTCTGCGGCGTCTCCTTGAGACCGGGCTGCGCGAGCACGACGTTCAGCCGCTCGGTCGCCTGGCGCATGCCGCGCAACGTCTGGTCGAGCTCGCCCTTTGCGAGCACGTTGTCGACGCGCTGCAGGGCGCTGCGCATCGTCACCAGCGTCGCCCGCACGTCGCTCGCGATCTCGTCGAGCTTCGCCTGCTGCATCTGCGCCTCGAACGTCACCACCAGCTTGTTGAGGTTCTGCCCCAGGTCCTGCACATTCGCCTGGTTCAGGCTCGCGAGGAAGTTCTGCGCGTTGGCGATGATCTGGTTGGTGAGGCTCGGCGCGGAGGGGATGTAGGCGTACTTCGGCTTCCAGTCGAAGGGCAGGCTGCGCAGGCTGTCGCCCTTCACGAAGTCGAGCGCGATGAAGAGCTGGCCGGTGATGCCGGCGAGCTGCGTCGAGGCGCGCAGGCCTCGCTTCACGTACGCCTCGAGCACCCCCGGCCCGGTCTCCTCGTCGAAGTTGTCGATGCGCATGCGCACCACGACATAGTTCTTGGTGTCGTCGAGGGGGACGTTGCGCTGGTAGAGCTGCGACGAGATGCCGATCCAGCTCACCCGGCCGATGTTCACCCCCCGGAACTTCACCGGCGCGCCGACGTCGAGTCCGGCGATCGACTCGTTGAAGTAGGTCTCGATCGTCACCGTGGGCTGGAACAGCGACCGCCCGCCGAGCAGGAACAGCATCACCCCGAGGAGCGCAAGCGCCACGAGCACGAACAGGCCGAGCTTGAAGTAGTTCTGCCGCGCGGGCATCGGGGTCAGGCTCCTGCGGCGGCCTGCGCGCGCGGCGCGTCCGCCGTGCGGTTGAAGAACTGGCGCACGCGGGGGTCGGTGCTCTCGTCGCGCAGCTCGCGCGGGAGCCCCTCGGCGATGATGCTCCTCGACTTCGGGTCGAGCATGATCGCGCGGTCGGCGATGGCGAAGATGCTTTGCAGCTCGTGCGTCACCACGACGAAGGTGAAGCCGAGGCTCGCGCGGAGCGAGAGGATGGTGCGGTCGAGGTTCGCGGCGGTGATGGGATCGAGGCCCGCCGAGGGCTCGTCGAGGAGCAGGATGCTCGCGCCGAGCGCCATCGCGCGGGCGATGCCAGCGCGCTTCAGCATGCCGCCGGAGAGCTCGCCCGGCATGAGGTCCGCCGCCTGCGTCATCTCCACGAGCTCGAGCTGCATGCGCGCGGTCAGGTCCTTCGCCTCCTCCGGCATGTCGGTGAACTGGTCGAGCGGGAAGCGCACGTTCTCCAGCACGGTGAGCGAGCCGAAGAGCGCCCCGGCCTGGTACATGACGCCCATCTTGCGCTGCAGCTCGGCGCGCGCCGCGTCGACGGCGTGCACGATGCTCTGCCCCTCGACGAAGATGTCGCCGGCCATCGGCTCGTAGAGGCCGATGATGTGCTTCATCAGGCTCGACTTGCCACAGCCCGAACCGCCGAGGATCACCATGATTTCGCCGCGACGGACGACGAACGACGCGTCCTCGAGCAGGATGCGCATGCCGTAGCCCATCTTCAGGTGCTCGACGCGGATCACCGGCTCGGCGTCGCCGCAAGGCGGCGGCGTCGAGGCGCCGGGCGTGGACGGGAGCGCACCCACCTCAGAACCCGAGGCGGTTGACGAGCACCGCGAACAGCCCGTCGAGCACGACGATGAGCACGATGCTCGTCACCACCGCGCTCGTCGCGGACAGACCCACCGACGAGGCGCCCGCGCCGGTGGCGAGGCCGCGCTGGCAGCTGATGCCCGCCACCACCAGCCCGAAGACCACCGCCTTCACGAGGCCGATGAGGAGGTCGGGCAGACCGATCGCGCCCATCAGCTGGTTGTAGAACTGCGCGAAGTTCACGTTGAAGGTGAGCATCACCAGCGCGCCGCCGAAGATGCCTATGAGGTTGGCGAGCACGGTGAGGAGCGGCACGACGATCACCGACGCGAGCAGCCGCGGCACGACGAGGAAGTCCACCGGGTCGAGGCCGAAGGTGACGAGCGCGTTGATCTCCTCGTTGACCTTCTTGGTGCCGATCTCGGCCGCGAACGCCGCTCCGGAACGCCCGGCGTAGATGATCGAGGTCATGAGCACGCCGAGCTCGCGCAGCATCGCGATACCCACGCCGTTGACGACGAAGATGACGGCGCCGAACTGGCTCGCCAGCACGCCGATCTGGAACGCGATGATCACGCCCATGAGGAAGCCGATGAGGAGCGTGATCGGCACCGCGTTCGCGCCCGCCTCCTGGGCGATCGCGAACACCTCGCTCCAGCGGATGCTCTGCGGGCGGGTGACGGCGCGCCACAGCGCGCGCGACGCCTGCCCGAGGAACTCGACCAGCGAGCGGCCGTTGGCGAGCTCGTCGGCGGTCGCCTTGCCTACCAGCGCCACCAGGCCGAGCGGCGCTTCGCGCGCGGACTTCTGCAGGAAGTCGTGCGGATCGAAACGGTCAACGAGCTGCTGCAGGTTCTCGGCCAGACCCTCGGTCGTGACCGGTGCCCCGCCCTGCGCGCGCTCGAGCCTGGTGAGCGCGAAGAGGAGCGCGATGCCGGTGTCGTCGGCCGATTCGACGCCGCTCGCCTCCACCGTGACCGGGCGTGCCGGGTCGGCGCGCAGCGTGGCCATTGCCGCGCGCCACAGGTCGCCGACGCGATCGGCCGTGAGGCGGCCGCTCAGCTCGATGGTCGCGGCGGAGGCAGTCGCCATCCTGGTCTTCCGAGGTCGTTGGCTGCGGGCGCGGGCGGGAGCGCGGCGTGCGTCTTGCGCCGCGCTGCAGCGGCAGACGACGAGGTCGGCGCGGCCGGGAACTGGCGTCGGTCGCCCGCGCCTCCCGGCCAGGACGCGTTGCGCCTACGGCAGACGCAAGCTGCGGCCCGCCGTGCGCGCGCGGCGCGCCGCGCGCCGCTCAGCGATTCTCGGCGACCTTGCCGCCGACGACGGCACCGAGGACCGCGCCCGCGCCCGTGGCGACCACGCGGCCGGTGCCGCCGCCGATGAGCGACCCGAGGGCGGCACCGGTGACGCCGCCGACGATCTGTCCTTCGAGTCGCTTCCCTTCCGGGGTGGTGGCGCAGCCGGTGGCGAGGCCGACGGCGATCGCGGCGGCGGCGGCCGCCCGGACGAACGACTTGCGCTGCATGCGTGGATCCCTCCTGCTGATTCTCGCGGCGCCCGGCAGGCGCGCGCATCGACGCGGGGCCGAGTATACCGACCGTGCCGACCTCACTTGCGCTTGCCGGGGCGCTTCGCCTCGCCTTCGGCCTCGAGCAGGCGACGCGCTTCAGCGAGCTCCGCGCGCTGCTTCTCGGTCACCTCGGGATAGTGCAGCCGGAGCTTGTCCATTTCGAAGATGATGGCCGCGGCGACGAGCAGCCGCGTGTACCACTTGGCGTCGGCAGGCACGACATACCAGGGCGCATGCGGCGCCGCGGTCGCGCGGATCGCGTCCTGGTAGGCGGCCATGTAGTCGTCCCAGTAGCCGCGCTCGCGGACATCCGCCGCCGAGAACTTCCAGTTCTTCTCCGGCGTCTCGAGCCGCTCCATGAAGCGCTTCTTCTGCTCCTTCTTCGAGACGTTGAGAAAGAACTTGAGCACCAGGGCGCCGTTGTCGGCAAGGTGCCGCTCGAGCTCGCGGATGTCGCGGTAGCGCTGCTCCCAGATGTCCCTGGTCACGAGGCGCGGCGGCATCTTCTGGGCGTCGAGGATCGCCTTGTGGACGCGCACGACCAGCACCTCTTCGTAGTAGGAGCGGTTGAAGATGCCGATGCGGCCGCGCTCGGGCAGGCAGTTGGTGTAGCGCCAGAACCAGGTGTGGTCGAGCTCCTCGGCCGAGGGCTGCTTGAACGAGTACACCTGGCAGCCCTGCGGGTTCACGCCGCTCATGACGTGCTTGATGGTGCCGTCCTTGCCGGCGGCGTCCATCGCCTGGAAGACGAGCAGCACCGACCAGCGGTCCTGGGCGTAGAGCTTGTCCTGCAGCGCGGCGAGCATGTCGACGCCGGTCTCGAGCATCTCCTTCGACTCGGTCTTGAACTCGTCGGCGAGGCCGTGAGTGTCGCTCGTGCTGAAGTCCTTCAACCGGAACCTGCGTCCGTCGGTGACCCGATACGGCCCGACGTGCTGCTCGATGCGCTTGCGCTGCTTCTTGTCCAGCATTTCTTCTCGCCCTTCTCGCTTTGTTGGTGTGCCCCGTCGACGGCGGACTCTACCTCGGCCGCAGGTCCCACTGCGGCAACGGCCAGATGCCCTGCGCCCGATCCGCGAGGAACGGCTGCGGCGCCATCTGCGATGCGTCGT
>Ga0209254_10000998_pt1 | contig 24994 bp, 22 predicted proteins | sample FrelakmetDIP11DI_FD_187148 | JGI IMG/M metagenome (GOLD analysis project Ga0209254, IMG submission 187148) | Freshwater lake sediment microbial communities from the University of Notre Dame, USA, for methane emissions studies - DIP11 DI (SPAdes)... | ecosystem: Environmental > Aquatic >...
TCGGCGGGTTCCTGCGCCTCACGCCGGTGAAGCGGGCGCTGATGAGCGACGCGCTGCGCTCGCGCTTCCTGGGAGCGCTCAAGCACGCGGCCGCGAGCGGGGGCAAGGGGCAGCTCACCGAAGTCTGAGCGACGCGGCCGACCTCTCCAGCCGCGATGCGCTCGCGCGCGCCCCGGGGATGAGCCGCGGTCGCCGCGGTGCTGGCGGTCCTGCCGCTCGTCCTCCTGTCCGCCCTGGGTGCGAGCAAACGTGTGCTGTTCGGCTCAGTTGCGCTGCCAGAAGACGATCAGGAATTCGACCTTCAGCCCTGAGGCCAACAGGCGCTGGGCGGGCCAGCTGACTGTCCGCTGTCTTGCACCCGCAACGACGGCACCGGGTCGATAGTTCCTGGCCCGGTAAGTGGAATGCTGCCACTCAATCGCCGCCTTTGGCCCGTGCGCACGCCGATGACCGCTTGCGCCAGCGCTCGCCATTTATCCCGACTGCAGTAGACGACCGGTGAGCGGCGTGGACCCGTCATTCGATTGGAAATTTGCGACCGGCAGGAATGGGTCGGGAGTGCCAGTTGGCTCGGGGCGGGAGCAGTCACTGGCCTGTGTCGGCGCCGGTCGGCAATGAAGGTCAGATTTCTGAGCGCAGCTGACAGTCGCTTCCCGAGACCATCAACGTCAGGTCTCGGCAGCAGCTGACGTTCAGCGTGCAAACGTGACCGGCGGCAGACAGTCTGAAGCCGACGCTGAGTCGGCATCGGCCAAGGGCAACTGATGGCCGAAAGCAGACCCACCGGAATTTCGATCGCTTCACCGGAATTCAAGTACAGAGGGGCGAGCTGCGCGTGGCGCGGTGCCGAAAACAAAAGCGGAACGCTGACTTCGCGTTCCGCAATTGACTCCGTCGGTCCGAGTGGACCTAATGTATTGAATTCTTGGCTCCCCGACCTGGGCTCGAACCAGGGACCTGCGGATTAACAGTCCGTCGCTCTACCAACTGAGCTATCGGGGAAGCGAAGCCTAAAATTATAGCATTCACGGTCCCGACCCCGTAACCCGTGGCACTCCACCGCCGCGGCCACACCGCCCCTTGCCCAACGCGGCACCGCACCGCGTTTGCCACCCGCGCGACTCCGCCCGTCGGACGCCCCGGCAACCGGCGCCCCGGCTAGCCCCGGGCCGCCGGGAAGCCCCCGAATCGGAGCAGTTCTTGCTTTGTCTCGGAAAGAGCGCTTTTCCCCATGGACATCCGCCTCCTCACCCACCAGCCCGAGGCGGGCTGGTCGTCGCCGTTGCCCGCGGAACTCGATTCCGCGCGCACGCTCGTGACCGCCTTCGCCCCGACCGCCTACGCCGATTGCGACGACTTCTGGGCGTCGCTTGCTGCCGCGTTTCCGCACAGCCATGTGCTGGCCTGTTCGAGTGCGGGCGCCATCGCCGGCGAGCACGTTGTCGACGACACGGCGGTGGCCGTCGTCGTACGTTTCGAACGGGTCGAGGTAACCTCGGCCGCCGTGCCGATCCAGGCCGTCGAGATGTCGCGCCGTGCCGGGCAGAAGCTCGGCCGCGCACTCGCCGCCACCGCCCCCCGCGTCGTGATCGTGCTGGCCGACGGCCTGCACGTGCAGGGCAGCGAACTCGTGCAGGGCATTGCCGAGACTCTGCCCGTCGACACGCGCATCGTCGGCGGGCTGGCTGGCGACGGCGCCAGCTTCCTGCGCACGTGGACGCTGGCCGAGGGCGTGCCGCGCAGCGGCTGGGTCAGCGCGCTCGCCCTGTCGGGGCCGATCGAGGTTCGCGCCGCGGCGCAAAGCGGCTGGCAATCGTTCGGCCCCGAGCGGCTGGTCACGCGCGCAGAGGGCAACGTCGTCTTCGAGCTCGACGGCCGCCCTGCCTTGGCGGTGTATGCCCACCAGTTGGGCAGGCTCGCCGGCGAACTTCCTGCCGGCGCGCTGCGCTTTCCGCTCGCGGTGTCCATCGATGGAGCAGCCGACACAGGCTTGCTGCGCACGGTACTCGCGATCGACTCCGACACGCAGTCGCTGACTTGCGCCGGCGACGTCGCACAGGGTACCCGCGTGCGACTTGCGCACGCTGGCCACGAGCGGCTGGTCGTCGCCGCGGAACACGCAGTCGGCCAGTCGGGACCGCACGAAGGCGCGCCGGTGCTCGCACTTGCCATCAGCTGCGCGAGTCGTCGTGCGGTACTCGGCGATCTGGCCGGGGACGAGGCCGCGGCCACGTTCGCCGCACTGCCGCGCGGCTCCACGCAGGTCGGCTTCTACGCGTACGGCGAGATCGCGCCCTCGGCGCGAGCCGCCTGCGACCTGCACAACCAGATGCTCTCCCTCGTCACGCTCCGTGAAGCCGCTGCATAGCCTGTTCGCGCGCCAGCTCGCCCGCCTCGGACTGACCGAGGCGGCGCCGCCCGATGCCACGGGCTGGCGGCGCCTGCTCGCGCGCGTCGACCGTGCGTACGCCGACCTCGCGGAGGAGAACTACCTGCTCGATCGCGCGCAGGAGGTCGCCGCGCAGGAAATGGCGGCGCTCGACGCGCAGCTGCAGCGCGAGCGCGACCTCATGGACACGCACGTGCGCGAGCGCACCGCGGAGCTCGCGGCGAGCGAGGCGCGCTTTCGCAGCTTCACCTCGCTGGGCTCGGACTGGTACTGGGAGCAGGACGCCGACTTCCGCTTCACCTCGATCGCCGGGAGCACCGCGCTCTATCCCGGCCACTCGATCGCGAGCCACCTTGGCAAGACGCGCTGGGAGCTGCCGGAGTACGACCCGCCCGCCGAGGGCTGGGAAGCGCACCGCAAGCAGCTCGAGGCGCACCAGCCGTTCCACGACGTCGTGTTCCGCTTCGGCGTGCCCAACGGCGGCCGCGCCTACGCCTCCGTGAGCGGCGAACCGGTGTTCGCGCACGACGGAACGTTCGCAGGCTACCGCGGCATCGGCCGCGACATCACCGAGCAGAAGCTCGCCGAGGACAACATCCGCCGCCTGGCCCGCTTCGACACGCTGACCGGGCTCGCCAACCGCGCGTCGCTGTTCGAGCACGTCGACCAAGCGATCGCGCGCAGCCGCCGCAGCAATCGACCGTTCGCCGTGCTGTTCATCGACCTCGACCGCTTCAAGGACGTCAACGACGCCTTCGGCCACGCCACCGGCGACGACGTGCTGCGCTCGATGGCGCAGCGGCTGCAGACGGCCATCCGCGCCCGCGACAGCGCGGCGCGCATCGGCGGCGACGAATTCGTGGTGGTCGCCGAGGAATTCGAGCGCCCCGAGGTCGTCGCCGAATTCGCCACGCGGCTGCTCGACGCGCTGGCCGAGCCGGTGCTGCTGCGCGGGCAGGAATGCCGCGTCGGCGCGTCGATCGGCATCGCGCTCTATCCCGCCGACGGCGAGGACGCGCAGACGCTGCTCAAGCGCGCCGACGTCGCGATGTACCGTGCCAAGGAGGGGGGCCGCAACGCCTTCGCTTTCTTCGCCGGTCACGACGCGCCCTCCTCCGAAGAGCGCATGGTGCTCGCCGCGAGCCTGCGGCGCGCGATCGACACCGACACGCTGCTGCTCTACTACCAGCCGAAGGTGTCGCTGCGCACCGGCGTGATGACCGGCGTGGAAGCGCTGCTGCGCTGGCCGCATCCCGAGCGCGGCCTGCTGTTGCCCGGCGCATTCATCCCGCTCGCCGAGGACGCCGGCCTGATCCGCCGGCTCGGCCGCTGGGCGCTGCGCGCGGCCTGCCGGCAGGCGCGCGAGTGGTCGCAGCAGTGCCCCGAGCCGTTCCCGGTCTCGGTCAACGTGTCCGCGCGGCAGTTCACCGACGAGCGGCTCGTCGCGGAAGTGTCCGACGCGCTCAGCGCCTCCGGCCTGCCACCGCGCCTGCTCGAGCTCGAGATCACCGAGAGCGCGATGATGGAGCATCCGGACCGGGCGGCGGAGAAGCTCGCCGAGCTGCGCTCGCTCGGCGTGCGCTTCTCGGTCGACGACTTCGGCACCGGCTTCTCGTCGCTCGCGAGGCTCAAGAAGTTCCCGCTCGCGTCGGTCAAGATCGACCGCTCGTTCATCGGCGACCTGCCCGACGACGCCGACGACGCTGCCATCACCACGGCCGTGATCGCCATGGCGCACAGCTTGCGGCTTGCGGTCATCGCAGAAGGCGTGGAGAGCGCGGCGCAGGTGCGCTTCCTGCGCGAACGCAACTGCGACGAGGTCCAGGGCTTCTTCTTCGCGAAGCCGCTGCCCGCCGCCGAGGTGCTCGCCTTCCGGCAGCGCCGCGCGAGCCCCGCCCTCGCAGCGATCGGCTACGCGGATTAGCGCCGCCGCAACGTCCGCAGCGCCTTGCCGACGTCCTCAGTCTCCGGGCCCGAGATGCGGCGCCGCAAGCTTGAGGTAGTGGAACATCGACCACAGCGTGAGGATCGCGGCAACCCACAGCGCCACGATGCCCAGCAGCGGCGTGGAGACACCGGGAATCGCCGGCTCCCACAGCAGCAGCGCGATGATGGCAGTCATCTGCGCCACGGTCTTCACCTTGCCGATGAACGCCACCGCGACGTTCTTGGCCTGGCCTAGCTGTGCCATCCACTCGCGCAATGCCGAGATGGCGATCTCGCGGCCGATGATGATGATCGCGAGATAGGCCGGCGCGCGGTCGAGCCAGACGAGCAGGATCAGCGCGGCTGCAACCATCAGCTTGTCGGCAACCGGGTCGAGGAACGCTCCGAACGCGGAGGTCTGGCCCCAACGCCGTGCGAGCCAGCCGTCGAACCAGTCGGTGATCGCCGCGGCGGCGAAGATCCACATGCCGGTCCAATTGCGCGTCGACGGCGCGATCGACGAATCGGGCAGGTAGTAGACGCCCACGAACACCGGGATCAGCAGGATCCGGAGCCAGGTCAGCGCAGTGGGCAGGTTGAAAGTCATCGGAGGCGTTGCGGGAAGCCCGCTTTCGGCTCGCACCATTCTACCTGCCGGGCGTGGTGTCGGGCCGGTCGCGCGAAGGAATGCGAAAGAGCCAGGTACCCACCGCCACGCCCACCGCGACGAGCGCTGCCTTGCCCCACCAAGGCTGCACGAACAGCGCCGCCGAGATCGCAATCGACACGCTCATCAGGAAGATCGCGAGGAGCTTCGTGCGCCAGGGGATGCTGCGGTGTCGACGCCACTCGCGGATGCCGGGCCCGAACGTCCTCGACTGCGCCAGCCGGCGGTAGAGGCTGGGCGAGGCTCGCGCGTAGCAAGCCGCGGCCACGAGCAGGAACGGCGTCGTGGGCAACACCGGCACGAACGCGCCGATCACCCCCGCCGTGAGCGCGAGCGTGCCGACTGCAACCAGCACGAAGCGCACTACGGGCGATGCGTGCAGGCGGAGCTCGTCGTCGGAATCGTGGTCGCTGCGCAACTCAATGCAGTTGTGCGTAGATGCGTTCGGCCAGCGTGCGCGAGATGCCGGGCACGCGCGCGAGGTCGTCGACGGACGCCGAGGCCACGCCCCTCAGCCCTCCCAGGTGCGTGAGCAATGCGTGCCGCTTGCGCGCCCCGACACCTTCGATCTCTTCCAGCGACGACGTGGTGCGCGCTTTCGCGCGCCGCGCGCGGTGGCCCTGGATGGCGAAGCGGTGTGCCTCGTCGCGAATCTGCTGGAGCAGATGCAGTCCCGCGTGGTCGGACGGCAGCACCAGCGGATCGCCGCAATCCGGCAACACGATCTCCTCCAGACCGGGCTTCCTTTCCGGCCCTTTCGCAATGCCGATCAGCGCCGTCGCGTGCATCCCCTGCTCCGCCAGCACCTCGGCGGCCACCGTCACCTGGCCGCGGCCGCCGTCGATCACCAGCAGATCTGGCGCGGGATATTCGCCGGCAACGATGCGCGCCACGCGCCGCGACAGCGCCTCGCGCATCGCCGCGTAGTCGTCGCCGGCGGCCTCCGGGGTCACATTGAATCGCCGGTACTCGCCCGACTGCATCGCCAGCTTGTCGAACACGACGCACGAGGCCACCGCGCGCTCGCCCATCGTGTGCGAGACGTCGAAGCACTCGATGCGCTGCGCCGAGGCCGGCAGGCCAAGCGCGGCCCGCAGCGCGGCGAGGCGGTCCTCCTGCGTGGCCTTCTGCGCGATCTTCCGCGCGATAGCCAGCGCCGCGTTCTGCTGCGCCATCGCCAGCCACACGCGCCGCTCCCCGCCGGGATTGCCGACGATCTCGACCGCGCGCCCGCACTGCGCCGAGAGCACCTCCGCCAGCGCCGCGCGGTCCTCCGAGTCGGGCACGACGATGGTCGGCGGGACCGGCCGCTCGACGTAGTGCTGTTCGAGGAACGCCTGCACCACCTCCGACAGCGCACGCCCTTCGGCATGGCGCGGGAAGAACGTGCGGTCGCCGACGTGCCTTCCGCCGCGGATCATCACGACGTTTACCGCGACGAGGACGGACTCGACCAGGGCCGCGACGACGTCGACGTCGCCTGCCGTTGCGCTCTCGACGAACTGCCGCGATTGCAGCTGGTTGAGGCGCGCGATCTTGTCGCGGATGCGCGCCGCGCGCTCGAACGCCAGCGCGCCTGCCGCCGCGTCCATCTGCGCCTGCAGTTGTTCGCGCACCGCGTCGGTCCTGCCCTGCAGGAACAGCGTCGCCGCCTGCACGTCGTCGCGATAGTCCGCCTCGCTCACCAGCGCCACGCAGGGCGCCGAGCAGCGCTGGATCTGGTGCAGCATGCACGGGCGCGAGCGGTTGGCGAACACCGTCTCGTCGCAGGTGCGGAGCTGGAACACCTTCTGCAAGAGCGCGATGCCCTCGCGCACCGCGCCCGCGCCCGGAAACGGCCCGAAGTAGCGGTGCTGGCGGTCGAGCGCGCCGCGGTGGAAGCGCAGCTGCGGGTAGGTGTCGCCGGTGATGCAGACGTACGGGTAGCTCTTGTCGTCGCGGTAGAGGATGTTGTAGCGCGGTTCCTCCGCCTTGATCAGGTTGTTCTCCAGCAGCAGCGCCTCGCCCTCGGAGCGCGTCACCGTCGACTCGACGCGCGCCACCTGCGCGATCATTGCCGCGATGCGCGGCTCGTGGCCCGACTTCTGGAAGTAGCTTGCCACGCGCTTGCGCAGGTCGCGCGCCTTGCCCACGTAGAGCGTGGCGCCTTGCGCATCGAACATGCGGTAGACGCCGGGCCGGCCGGGCAGCGAGGCGATCAGCTCGGTCGCGTCGAAAGGCCGTGGGGATGCCGCCGCAGCAGCAACCGTGCGCCGATTGATGCGCGAGATCTTCGTCATGCCGCTTTGCCGCTGCCGCCGGCGAGATGCGCGGCCACCGCGGTGAAGACGTTGCGGAACATCGCCTCGGTCAGTCGTCCGGTGTTCGTGTTGTAGCGACTGCAGTGGTAGCTGTCGAACAGCGCCACGCTTCGCGACCCGCTCGCGACCGCGTGACGCGCGCCATGGGCGAACGGACACGCCGATGGCCGCGTGCCCAGCGCGCGCAGGACGGCGTCGTGCGCGATGCGCCCCAGCGCGAGCACCGCGCCACCGGCCGGAAGCGTGGCGAGATCAGCGCCGAGGTAGCCGTTGCAGTTCGCCGTCTCCGCCGGCAGCGGCTTGTTGGCCGGCGGCAGGCACTTCACGGCATTGGTGATGCGGCAGTCCGCCAGGCGCAGCGCAGAGCCCGCGGCGACCGCGTCGGGCCGATTGGCGAAGCCGAACTCGTGCAGCGCGCGATAGAGCAGGATGCCTGCGTGGTCGCCGGTGAACGGCCGTCCGGTCGCGTTCGCTCCGTGCATTCCCGGCGCGAGGCCCACCACCAGCAACCGCGCAGCGGGGTCGCCGAACGGCGGTACCGGGGCGCAGTGGTAGGTCGGATGTGCCGCGCGCACTTCGTCGAGGAACGCGGCCAGCCGCGGACACCGCCGGCACGACGCGTTGAATCGCGGATCGGCAGCCGTCGAATCTGGCAGAATGCGCGGACGTCGAGCGGGCACGGAAAAATCGTAGCACGCGCCGCCCGCGACCCCTTCCGCATGCTCCCGCTCGAACCCCACCTCGAGTTGCGTTCGCGCAGCCCCGCAGCGCCGCCGACGAAACCGCCGCTGCTGTTCGTGCACGGCGGCTACTGCGACGCGTGGTGCTGGGAGCCTCACTTCCTGCCCTGGTTCGCGCGCCGCGGCCATGCGGCCCACGCGCTCAGCCTGCGCGGCCACGGCGAGAGCGCGGGACGCGACTTGATGTGGATGGCGGGGCTCGATGACTACGCCGCCGACGTCGAGCGCGTTGCGGCGCTGCTGCCTTCTCCTCCGGTGCTGATCGGTCACTCGATGGGCGCGGCGATCGTCGAGCGCCTCATGGCCACGCGCCCGGTGCGCGGCGCCGTGCTGCTTGCACCGATTCCGCCGATGGGTCTCCTGCCGGTCGCCACGCGGCTTGCCGCCGAGCGGCCCGATACGCTCCTGCACCTCGCGATGTTCGACCCGATGCGCCTGTCGAAGCAGGTGCTGGCCGCGCTCGAGCCGTACTACTTCTCCGACCGCGTCGACCGCACGCTGCTGCGCGAGGCGGTGCACCACCTCAACGGCGAATCGCCACGGGTGCTGCTCGACCTTTCGCTGCGCCTTCACTGGAGCCTGCCGGAGCGCCGCTCGCCGCCGCTGCTCGTGCTGGGCGCGCGCGGCGATCGCATCTGCCGCGTCGAGGACGTCGAGGCAACGGCTCGTCACCATGGCGTGACCGCCACGCTGGTCGACGGGCTCGCGCACATGCTGATGCTCGAGCCGGAGTGGAAGTCGGTCGCGCAGGCAATCGCCGGCTTCGTCGACGCGCTGCCGCGCCGCGGGTAGACGGCTCTCGCCCCTGCGCGGGCAAGGTCGGCGGTAGTTAGTCGGACGCGGTCACGAGCCGCGCGTCGCGCTGCGCCCGATCGCGGCAAAACGCCGCGAACGTGGCGGCCGGCAGCGGCTCGCTCACCAGGAAACCCTGGAAGGCATGGCAGCCGTGCCTGGCGAGAAAGTCGAGCTGGCTCTGGGTTCCCACGCCCTCCGCGACGACGTTGAGCCTGAGACCGCGCGCGAGCCCGATGATCGCCTCGGTGATCGCCGCGTCGCCGGGGTCCGTCTCCAGGTCGGCGATGAACGAAATGTCGATCTTCAGCGTGTCGAGCGGGAAGTGCTTGAGGTGCGTGAGCGACGAGTAGCCGGTGCCGAAGTCGTCGATGGCTACCGCGAAGCCCGCCGCGCGCAGGCCCTGCAGGACGCTGCGGATCGCATCGAGGTCGTGCAGCAGGCTGGTTTCGGTCACTTCGAGCTCGAGCCACGACGGCTCGCAGCCCGCCTCGCGGACGACGGCGACGATGCGCGCGGCGAGGTCCTCGCGGTAGAACTGCCGCGCCGACAGGTTCACCGACACGACGAGGTTCATCCCGGCGTCGCGCCACGCCTTGCATTGCCGCGCTGCGGTGCGCACGACCCACTCGCCGAGCGCGTGAATCAGGCCCGATTCCTCGGCGAGCGGGATGAACACGTTCGGCGCCACCTGGCCGTGTTCCGGGTCGTTCCAGCGCAGCAGCGCCTCGGCACCGATCACCGTACCGTCGCTCACGCGCAGCAGCGGCTGGTAGTGCAGCTCCAGCTTGTCCTCGCGCAGCGCCGCGCGCAGCAGGGTCTCCAGCGAGTGCTGGCGCACGCGGTCCTCCGCGAGGCCGGCTTCGAGATACTGGTAGGTGTTGCGGCCAAGCTCCTTCGAGCGGTACATCGCGACGTCGGCGTGCTTGAGCAGCTCCTCGGGGTCGTCGGAGTCGTCGGGGTACACGGCGATGCCGATCGACGAGGTGACGTAGATGTCGTGTCCCTCGATGCGCATCGGGTGCGCGACAGCGTCGCACAACTTCTGGGCGATGCGCCCGAGCGCGGCCGGGTCGTCGAAGTCCTCGACGATCACCATGAACTCGTCGCCGCCCAGCCGCGCCAGCAGGTCCGTCTCGCGCAGCGCGCCGCCGAGCGCCTGGGTCACCGCCTTCAGCAGCTCGTCGCCGATGCGGTGACCCAGCGTGTCGTTGACGTTCTTGAAGCGGTCGAGGTCGATGAACAGCACGCCGACGCGCCGGCCCGTGCGCCGGGCGGAGGCGATCGCCTGCGCCAGGCGCTCGTGCAGCAGCAGGCGGTTCGGCAGACCGGTCAGGGCGTCGCGCGTGGCGAGGTACTGCAAGCGCTCCTCGGCGCGGATGCGCGAGCTCACGTCCTGCACGAACGACAGGACCGACATCAGCTCGCCGCGGTCGTCGCGCAGCGCCGAGTGGTACCACTCGCACCAGATCTCCTCGCCGTTGCGGCGATAGTTGCGCGTGAGGCCCATCGCGCGCGGCTCTTCGCTGCCCTTCAGCCGCTCGATCAGCCCGGTGGACGCCGGCCGGTCGGCCTCGTGCATCAGCGGGTTGTCGACGAGCGACATGCCCAGCGCCTCGTCGCTGGTCCAGCCGAAGATGTGCTCGGCCTGCGGCGACCAGCGCACCAGCTTGTACTCGCGGTCCCACTCCAGCACGGCGAGCGGCGTGTTGCCGATGTGCGAGGAGAGCATCCAGTTGGCGCGGCGCAGCGCCTCCTCGTTCTTCTTCTGGTCGTGGATGTCGGTGTGCACCGCATAGATGCCGATCACGTTGCCGTCGGCGTCGCGGTTGGGCGCGTAGTGCACCGACTCCCACTTGGCGCTGCCGTCCGGCTGCACCAGCATCTGCTCGTTGCTCACCGCCTCGCCGGCCAGCACGCGGTCGAGCAACGGCTTCACCTGCGCGAAGCGGTCCTCGCCGAGCACCTCCCGCACGCTCTTGCCGGTGAGCGCCTTGCGCGGCTCGGCGAGCCACTCCTCGTTGTGGCGGTTGAGGAAGCGGAAGCGGTAGGCGGTGTCGATGTAGGACACCCGCGCCGGCACGTTGTCCATGATGAGCGTCAGCTCGGCCTCCGAGGCGCGCAGGGCTTCCTGCGCCTGCTTGAGGCCGTGGATGTCGTTCATCAGCACGAACGCGCCGTGCACCTCGCCACCATGCGCCGCGTCCGGCACGACGCGGATCGTCATCCAGCGCTTGACGCCGTGCGCGCCGGGCACCAGGCGGTCGAATGCCGTCGACTCGCCCTCCATCGCGCGCGCCAGCATCGCCTGGGCGCTCTGGTAGATACCGTGGCCGACGACTTCGCGCAGGCGCATCTGCCCGACCGCGGCCTGGTCGAGGCCGAAGTACTGCAGGAACGCGCGGTTGACGTACTGGCAGCGCTCGTCGCGGTCGATGTAGGCGACCGGCGCCGGGACGCCGTCCATGATCGCGCGCAGCTGGCTTTCGCGCGCGGCCAGCGCATCCTGCACCAGCTTCAGGTCGGTGATGTCGTGGCCGACGACGTAGAGGCCCTTGATCATCCCGTCGAAGTGGAAGTCGGGAACGATGCGGGCGCGGAACCAGCGCGTGCGGCCGTTGACGTCGACCACCGGGCGTTCGTAGGTGACCGACTCGCCGGCCAGCGCGCGGTTGACGTACTCGTCGAGCGTCAACGCCTGGTCGGCGTCCATCACGTCGGCCGAGCGCTGCCCGAGCACGCGCTCGCGCACGAGTCCGGTGAGGTCGAGGAACGCCTCGTTGACGAACGCGTAGCGCCGCTCGCCGTCGAGGTAGACGACCGGCTCGGGAATGTTGTCGGTGAAGAGCCGCAGCTGCTCCTCGCGTACGGCGAGTGCCTGCTCGGCGGTCTTGAGCTCGTGGATGTCGTACTCGGTGCAGTAGAGCCCGCGGGCCTGCCCGCCGGCGTCGAGGTCGGGCTCGATGCGGCCGTGCATCCAGCGCTTCTCGCCGTCCGGCGTGCGGCCGATGCGCTCGTACTCGACGGCTTCGCCGGCCTGCGCGCGCTTGAGGATCGGGCGCAGGAAGTTGCCGACGTCGCCGGCGAGCACCTCGAGCGGCGTGCGGCCGTAGATCTCGTCCTGCGCGCGGCAGGCGAGGTTGGCGAACGCCTGGTTGACGAACGTGTAGCGCAGATCGCGGTCGAGGTAGGCGACCGGTCCGGGAATGTTGTCGGCGAACAGGCGCATCTGCGTCTCCTGCGCCTTGAGCGCCTCGCGGACGCGCATGTCGTCCTCGATGTCGCTCATCACCACGAACACGCCGCCGATGCGCCCGCCGATATCGCGCTCGGCGATCAGCGTGTGGCGCACCCAGCGCATCTCCCCGCTCGCGCGCCGCTCGCGCCGCTCGTAGCTCACCGTCGCGCCCGCGAACGACCGCTCGAGGTAGCCGGCCATCTCGTCGAGCATGTCCTGCGGCATGAACTCGCGCAGCGTCTGGCCGAGCAGGTCGTCGGCGGGAATCCCGAGCCACTCGCTGAACGGCTTGTTGGCGAACCGCAGTTTCTGCTGCCGGTCGACATAGAGGAGAGCGGCACCGACGCTGTCGGTGATCAGCCGCAACCGGTGCTCGCGCCGCCCGGCCTCGAGCTCGAGGTGCTTGAGGTGGTCGACGTCGCTGTAGGTGACGATGAATCCGCGCACGGCGCCCTGCGGCGCGCGGTCGGGGTAGTAGTCGACGCGAATCCAGATCGGCGACCGGTCGGGCAGCGCCAACTGGCGCTCGTAGCCGGTGCGCTCGCCGTCGAGCGCCGCCTCGACGTAGGCGCGGTAGAGCTGGTAGACGTCGCGGCCGAGGACCTCGATGATCTCGCGGCCGATCACGTCGTCGGCGCGCACGTCGAGCCACTCGAAGAACGCCTTGTTGGCGAAGCGGTAGCGCTGCTGGCGGTCGACGTAGGCGATCGGCGTCGCCAGCGCGTTGAGCTTGCGCTGGGAGAGCGCGCCGAGACCCTCGCGACCGGGGATGTCGGCGATCGACTGGGCGATCGTCGCGTGGTCGAGCGCCTTCAGCGGGCGGTTAAGAGCCATCGAAGCTGAAAAGCAAGGATCGCGCCGCCGCCGGCACGTCCATGACGGCACGGCAACCCTTTGATTTAAATGGCCGACAACGCGACGACCGACCCCTCGGGGCTCCGCGCCGCGGAGCGTGCTGTCGCCTTCGGGAGCCCCGCCTACCGCCCCCGTCACCCGGGCGCCTCGCCGGAGGCGCGCGCCGCCTCGACTATGATGGTGCTCGCGTAGCTGCTGCGCGACTCGTATCTGTCGCCGCGAAACCCGGAGGGAGCCCACCTGTGCCCATCGTCGACGACATCGCCGGCTTGCGGCGCCTGCTCGCGCAGTCGCGCACCATCGCCGTGGTAGGGCTGTCGCAGCACTGGCACCGGCCGAGCTTCTTCGCCGCCAAGTACCTGCAGGAGCACGGCTACCGGATCGTTCCGGTCAACCCCACCTGCGACGAGGTGCTGGGCGAGAAGAGCTACCCCACCATCGCGTCGATTCCCGACCCGGTCGACGTGGTCGACTGCTTCCGCAAGCCTGTCGAGATGCCCGCGCTCGCCCGCGAGGCCGTCGCCAAGGGCGCGAAGGTGCTCTGGATGCAGCTCGGCATCCGCAGCGCCGAGGCCGCGGCGATCGCCGACGCGGCCGGTCTCGACGTCGTGATGGACCGCTGCATGAAGATCGAGCACGGGCGCATCCTCGGCGGGCTCAACTGGGCCGGCGTGAACACCGGCGTCATCTCGGCACGACGTCCACGCGCGGTGTGACGCGACTAGGTTGGTAAACTCCTGTCATGCCGGACCGAGCCTACGGCTTCGACACGCTGTGCCTGCACGCGGGGCAGATCCCCGACGCGGCCACCGGCGCGCGCGCGCTGCCGATCTACCAGACGACGTCGTTCGTCTTCGACAGCGCCGACCACGCGGCGAGCCTGTTCAACCTGCAGACGTTCGGCAACGTCTACTCGCGCATCAGCAACCCGACGGTCGCAGCACTCGAGGAGCGCGTGGCGGCGCTGGAGGGCGGCCGCGCCGCACTGGCCGCCGCGACCGGCATGGCCGCGCAGATGGTGGCGCTGCTCACGCTGGCCGAGCACGGCGACCACATCGTGGCCGCGCGCACGCTCTACGGCGGCACCTACACGCAGCTCGCCGTCACGCTCGCGCAGTTCGGCATCGAGACGACGTTCGTCGACGCCGACGACCCGGATGCGTTCCGCGCGGCGCTGAAGCCGCGCACGAAGGCGCTCTACGCCGAGACGATCGGCAACCCGCAGCTCAACGTGAGCGACATCGCCGCGCTCGCGGAGGTGGCGCACGAAGCGGGCGTGCCGCTGGTGATCGACAACACGCTCGCCTCGCCGTACCTGTGCCGCCCGTTCGAGCACGGCGCCGACATCGTCGTCCACTCGGTGACCAAGTACCTGGGCGGCCACGGCACGACGATGGGCGGCGTGGTCGTCGAATCGGGGAAGTTCCCTTGGGACAACGGCAACTTCCCGCGCATGACCGAGCCCTCACGCGGCTACCACGGCGTGCGCTTCTACGAGACGTTCGGCGACTTCGGCTTCACCATGAAGGCGCGCATGGAGACGATGCGCACGCTGGGGCCCACGCTCTCGCCGATGAGCGCGTTCCTGCTGCTGCAGGGAGTGGAGACGCTGCACCTGCGCATGCCGCGGCACTGCGCCTCCGCGCTCGCCGTTGCGCAGCGCCTCGCCGCGCATCCGCGGGTCGAGTGGGTGAACTACCCGCTGCTGTCGGGCAATCGCTATGCCCGGCTCGCGGCCCGCTACCTGCCGCGCGGCGCCGGCGGCATCGTCACGTTCGGCATCAAGGGCGGGGCGCGGGCCGGCGAGAAGTTCATCGAGGCCGTGCAGTTCCTGTCGCACCTCGCCAACGTCGGCGACGCGAAGTCGCTGGTCATTCACCCGGCTTCCACGACGCACCGCCAGCTCTCCGAGGACGAGCAGCGCGCGGCCGGCGTCCACCCCGAGATGATCCGCCTGTCCGTCGGTCTCGAGGCTCTGGACGACATCGAGTGGGACATCGACCAGGCCCTGGAGCAATCGCAGCGATGATCGACACGCGAGCAGTCGTGGGAAAAGGCTCATGAACCGCTATGCCGCCGTGCCCTGGCCGTGGATCGGCTTTTTCGTCGCGCTCGCGCTGGTGGCGCAGGAGCTGGTCTTCAAGATCGTCAGCGGGCCGAACGACCTGGCGCTTGTCGCCTGGCGCATCGCCACGACGACGCTGGGCGTGGCATCGATTGCGCTGCTGATCATGCCGGACTGGCGCCGCGCGTTCCTGCTCGGCGCGCTGGTCTGCGCGGGGCTGATGGGCTTCGCGCTCTACGCGCAGTACGGCCTGCAGCTGGAGCCCTGCCCGCTGTGCGTGCTGCAGCGCGTGGCCGTCATCGCCTGCGGCGTCGTCTTCCTGCTCGGCGCGATCCACAACCCCGGGCGCATCGGCTCGGCGATCTACTCGCTGCTCGTCGTGCTCTGCGCCGGCGGCGGCGCTGCCGTTGCGGGGCGCCACGTCTGGCTGCAGTCGCTCCCGCCCGACCAGGTGCCGGCCTGCGGGGCGGGCCTCTCCTACATGCTGGAGACGATGCCGTTCACCGACGTGCTCGCGACGGTGTTGCGCGGCGACGGCAACTGCGCGGTCATCGAGTGGCGCTTCCTCGACCTCTCGATGCCGGCGTGGACGCTGGTGTTCTTCCTGACGTTCGCGGTGGCGGGGGTGGTTTTGACGCGGAGGGGGTAGGACTGCCGATCGCTCACGCGCAAGTGGGAGCCCGGCGATTTTCGTCATCGACGACGCTGGATCCCGACGGAGCCTGCCCCCGCGTAGGCGGGGGCGGGAATGACGACCGCTCACGCGGTCGTCACTTCGGCGCCATCCGAATCGCCCCGTCCAGCCTGATCGTCTCGCCGTTGAGCATCGGATTGGCGACGATCTCGCGCACCAGCGAGGCGAACTCGGCGGGGCGGCCGAGGCGCGGCGGGAACGGCACCATCCTGCCGAGCGACGCGGCGATGTCCGGCGGAATTGCGCCCATCATCGGCGTCTCGAAGATGCCCGGCGCGATCGTCATGACGCGGATGCCGAATCGCGCCAGCTCGCGCGCGACCGGCAGCGTCATGCCGACCAGTCCCGCCTTCGACGCCGCGTAGGCGGCCTGGCCGATCTGGCCGTCGAACGCGGCGACGGAGGCCGTGTACACGATCACGCCGCGTTCGCCCTCCGCGTTCGGCGCGCCCTGCGCCATCGCCTGTGCGGCCAGCCGCGTCATGTTGAACGAGCCCACCAGGTTGATGTTCACCGCGCGCGCAAAGGTCGCCAGAGCGTGGGGCGCCTCCTTGCCGACGACCTTCTCGCCGTGCACGATGCCGGCGCAGTTCACCAGTCCCTGCAGCGAGCCGTAGCCCTCGATGGCCGCGGCGACCGCCCTTGCACCCGCGGCCTCGTCGACGACGTCGGTGCGCACGTAGCGCGCCGCCGCGCCCAGCTCGGCGGCCAGCGCGCCGCCCTCGGCGTCCTTGAGGTCGGCGATCACCACGTGGCCGCCGCCGGCCACCAGCATGCGCGCCGTCGCCTCGCCGAGGCCCGAGGCGCCGCCGGTCACGACGAAGGTCGCGTCGCGGATCTGCATGTCAGCCCGATTTCGCCGGCATCGCGGCGCCTGCCTCCGGCTGGCGCACGACGCTCATCACCGTGGCGATCAGCCCCGCCACGTCGGCGACGTTGGCCGGCATGATCAGCGTGTTGTTGGTCTGCGCGAGGCCGGCGAATGCCGCGATGTACTGCTCGGCCACCTTGAGGTTCACCGCCTGCATGCCGCCGGGCGAGGCGATCGCCTCGGCGATCTGGCGGATCGCCTTCGCGTTCGCCTCCGCCCTGGCGAGAATCGCCGAAGCCTCGCCCTGCGCCTGGTTGATCTCGGCCTGCTTCTCGCCCTCGGACTTGGCGATCGCCGCCTCGCGCGCGCCGACGGCGTGGTTGATCTGCTCCTGCCGGCGCCCTTCCGAGGTGGCGATGACCGCGCGCTTCTCGCGCTCCGCGGTGATCTGCGCCTGCATCGAGCGCAGGATCTCGGCCGGCGGCGTCAGGTCCTTGATCTCGTAGCGCAGCACCTTGACACCCCAGGAGAGCGCGGCCTCGTCGAGCGAGGCGACGACGGTGGCGTTGATCTGGTCGCGCTCCTCGAACGTGCGGTCGAGCTCCATGCGCCCGATGACGCTGCGCAGCGTCGTCTGCGCGAGCTGGGTGATCGCGGACACGTAGTTCGACGAGCCGTACGACGCGAGCTTGGGGTCGGTGACCTGGAAGAAGAGGATGCCATCGACCTGCAGTTGCGTGTTGTCCTTGGTGATGCAGACTTGCGGTGGCACGTCGAGCGGGATCTCGCGCAGGTCGTGGCGGTAGGCGACGCGATCGACGAAGGGAATCACGAAGTTGAGCCCGGGCTCGAGCACGGCGTAGAAGCGGCCGAGCCGCTCGACGATCCAGGCGTGCTGCTGCGGCACCACGCGGATCGCCTTGACCACGACGATCAGCGCGACGACGAAGAGGATCAGCGTGGCGGCAGAGAATCCGAGGTCCATCGGTGCGGTCCTTTGCGGTGGGATTCGCGTCAGGGACGGCGATCGGCGATCACCAGCGTCGAGCCCCGCATCGCGACGATGTACATCGTCGTCGCGCGCGGGGTGTCCGGCGCCGCGGGCTGCGCGGTCCACAGCGTGCCGCGATACGCCACGCGCGCCGAGCCGTCCGGGTTCCAGGCCTGCACCACGACCGCCTGCCCGACGTCGAACGGCACCTCGGCCGCGGGCGCGGCGTGCTTGTCGCGCCAGCGATGGGCGACGAACGTTCCGCCGATCGCCAGCACGGCGGCCACCGCGAGCTGCACGCCGGCCGACGCGCCGAGCCACGCCGCCACGCCACCGACGGCGAAGGCCACGCCCACCGCGAGCAGGTAGAACGTGCCGGTCAGGAGTTCTGCGGCGACCAGCCCGCCCGCCAGGATCCACCACACCCAGTACGCCGCCATCGCCGTCGACGCTCCCCAAGATCCGAGTCGGCGAAGCATAAAGCAATCTTGTGCAGGCAGCCGCGCGCACCCATCTGCAGGGGTGCCGTCCCCCGCGCGAGGCGCGAGGGATGCGGAGTTTTCCGCTATAATTCAATGTTTTGAACGTCGGCCGCGGCACGCGCGGCGGTCCGTCGCCAAGGAGACCGGAACCCATGCCCATCTACGAGTACCGCTGCTCCCGCTGCGGCCACGAGCTCGAGTCGATGCAGAAGTTCTCCGACCCCGTGCTCACGCAGTGCCCGCAGTGCCACGAAGCCGCACTGGTGAAGCTCGTCTCGGCCGCCGGATTCCAGCTGAAGGGCGGCGGCTGGTACGCAACCGACTTCCGCGGCGGCGGCGCCAAACCTGCAGGCAAGAGCGACGGCAAGGTCGATGGCAAGGCCGAGGGCAAGGCCGAGGGCAAGGGCAAGGGCGACGGCGGCGAGTCGAAGTCCGACGGCAAGAGCGAGGGCGAAGCCAAGCCGGCGGCAGCCTGCGGGACCGGCTGCAGCTGCCACTGACGCTCCGCCTCGCCGCATTCCCGCTCCGCACCGCCATGAAGCGCTACCTGATCGCCGGGCTGCTCGTGTGGGCGCCGCTCGGCATCACGATCTGGGTCTTGCACTTCCTGCTGACCACGCTGGACCAGACGCTGCTGCTGTTGCCCGACGCGCTGCGGCCCGAGCGCCTGGTCGGCTTCCGCATCCCGGGGCTTGGCGTGCTGCTCGCGTTCGCCATCCTGCTCGGCACCGGCGTGGTCGCGGCGAACATCCTTGGTCTCCGCATGATCCGCCTGTGGGAGGCGATCCTCGGCCGCATCCCGTTCGTGAAGTCGATCTACTCGTCGGTCAAGCAGGTCTCCGACACCCTGCTCTCGGACACCGGCAACGCCTTCCGCAAGGCGCTGCTCGTCGAGTTCCCGCACGAGAACGCGTGGACGATCGCGTTCCTCACCGGCGCGCCGGCGCCCGCCGTCGCGCGCCACCTGGACGAGGACTACGTGTCGGTCTACGTGCCAACCACGCCTAACCCGACGTCCGGCTACTTCATCATGGTGCCGCGCACGCGCGTGCGCGAGCTCGACATGAGCGTCGACGAGGCGCTGAAATACATCGTGTCGATGGGCGTGGTCGCGCCGCGCGGCGGCGGCGTGCCTCCTCCCGCTCCCCTTCCCGAGCCGCCGGACGCGAAGGCCGTCGTCCGCAACTGAACCCGTCCCGTCCGCCGCGCCGGTGCGTCGAGCGACGCGCCGCGCCGGCCCGAAGCCCCCGGCAGGAGCACATCAAGTGAAGCGCACCGAATACTGCGGCAAGGTCGACCGCCGCTACCTGGGCCAGACCGTCACGCTGATGGGGTGGGTGCACCGCCGCCGCGATCACGGCGGCGTGATCTTCGTCGACCTGCGCGACCGCGAGGGTCTCGTCCAGGTCGTCTGCGACCCGGACCGCGCCGCCACTTTCGCCGTCGCCGAGAAGCTGCGCAACGAGTTCTGCCTGCGCGTGGAAGGCAGGGTGCGCCCGCGCCCGGACGGCACCGTCAACCCGAACCTCGCCTCGGGCGAGATCGAGGTCCTCGCGCACGAGGTCGAGATCCTCAACGCCTCGGCGACGCCGCCATTCCAGCTTGACGACGAAAACCTCTCCGAGACCGTGCGCCTGCAGCACCGCGTGCTCGACCTGCGCCGCCCGATGATGCAGGAGAACCTCAAGCTGCGCTACCGCACGGCGATGGCCGCGCGCCGCTACCTCGACGGCCACGGCTTCATCGACATCGAGACGCCCTTCCTCTACAAGTCGACGCCGGAAGGCGCGCGCGAGTTCCTCGTGCCCTCGCGCGTGCACCCCGGCCAGTTCTACGCGCTGCCGCAGTCGCCGCAGCTGTTCAAGCAGATGCTGATGGTCGCGGGCTTCGACCGCTACTACCAGGTGGTGAAGTGCTTCCGCGACGAGGACAACCGCGCCGACCGCCAGCCCGAGTTCACGCAGATCGACGTCGAGACCTCTTTCCTCGACGAGCTGGAGATTCGCGAGTTGATGGAGGGACTGGTGCGCGCGATGTTCCGCGACGCGCTTCAGCTCGAGCTGCCCGCCTTCCCGGTGATGACCTACGCCGACGCGATGCGCGACTACGGCTCGGACAAGCCGGACCTGCGCGTGCCGCTCAAGCTGACCGAGCTGACCGACCTCGCGAAGACCGTCGACTTCAAGGTGTTCCGCGCCGCGGCCGACCTGCCCAACGGCCGGGTCGCGGCGCTGCGCGTGCCGGGCGGCGGCTCGATGACGCGCAAGGAGATCGACGACTATGGCCCGTTCGTGGCGATCTACGGCGCGAAGGGGCTCGCGTGGATCAAGGTCAACGACGCGAGCAAGCCGAACGAGGAAGGGCTGCAGTCGCCGATCGTCAAGTTCCTGAAGCCCGAGGCGCTGCGCGAGATCCTCGCGCGCACGGGGGCTGCGACCGGCGACGTGATCTTCTTCGGCGCCGACCGCGAGCGCGTGGTCAACGACGCGATGGGCGCGCTGCGCGCCAAGGTCGGCCACGACCGCGGCTTCGCCGAGAAGGGATGGAAGCCGCTGTGGGTCGTCGACTTCCCGATGTTCGAGCGCGACGACGGCCACGACACGTTCGGCGCGCGCCACCACCCGTTCACCGCGCCGAAGGACGGCCACGAGGAGCTGTTCGTCACCGATCCCGGCAGGGCGCTGGCGAAGGCCTACGACGTGGTGCTGAACGGCTGGGAGATCGGCGGCGGCTCGGTGCGCATCCACCGCGTCGACGTCCAGGCGAAGGTGTTCGAGGCCCTGAACATCAGCCCGGAGGACCAGCGGCGCAAGTTCGGCTTCCTGCTCGACGCGCTCTCCTACGGCGCGCCGCCGCACGGCGGCATTGCATTTGGGCTCGACCGCATCGTCGCGATGATGGCAGGCGCCGAATCGATCCGCGACGTGATCGCCTTTCCCAAGACGCAACGCCAGCAGGACCTGCTGGTCGACGCGCCCACACCTGTGCCCGAGCAGCAGCTCAAGGACCTGCACATCCGCGTGCGGCCGTCGGACTCCGTCAAGGTGGCGTAGCGCGAGGCTCCCGCTCAGTCGGCCGCGACGGCGGCGCGCCTCGGCGAGGCGCCGTAGGTCACGCGCGCCCACAGCGCCTCCAGCGGGCCGCGTTCGTGGCGCTTCAGCCACCAGATGCTCCACGGCACCTGGATCGCGAAGAAGATGGCGAACGCGAGGACCAGCCCCCACGCGGGACCGACCTTGCCCCACAGGCCGAAGCCCCACGCGTAGAAGAGCGTGGTGCAGATGGCGGTCTGCATTAGGTAATTGGTGAGCGGCATGCGGCCGGCCACCCCCAGCGGTGCCAGGCGGCGGGCCCACACCGGATCCTGGGCGAGGCGAACGATCACCAGCACGTAGAAGATCATCATCGCCGGCCGGCTGATCCAGTAGCACAGCGAGCCCAGGAACTTGATCGGGGACGGCCCCGGCGCGCGATTGAAGTGGAAGATCAGCGTGAATGCGGCGCCGCACGCGAGCCCCGCGCCGAGCGCAACCCACATCCAGCGACGAATCTGCGGCATCAGCTCGGGAATGCGCTGGAACCACAGCAGCCGGCCGGCCAGCAGGCCGATCAGCATCGTGAGCGCCATCTGCACCCAGAAGCCCAGCGTGCCCCACAGCGACCAGCCGTTGTCGTAGAAGAACTTCATCGTGAGCGCATGCTGGCGCGCCGCGTCGAGGAAGCTGCCGCTGCCGTAGGCGGCGTTGTCGGCCGCCTCCATCGCCTGCTGGCGGGCCACCAGCATCGCCGTGATCTCCGGTGTCATGACCAGGAGTCGCAGCATGCCCGACACGACCGGGAACAGCGCGCACAGCACGATCAGCAGGACGATCGTGCGCGGCCGCGCGCGCCGCAGCGGGAACACGAGCAGCAGGCCCAGCATCGCGTAGATGTGCAGCACGTCGCCCGGCCAGAACAGCGTGGCGTGCGCGATGCCGATGAGTGCCAGCACCGCGAGGCGGCGCAGGTACAGCGCGGAGGCGCCAGCGGGATCGCGCCGCTCCATGCGTGCGAACTGGATGGTGAAGCCGACGCCGAACAGCAGGCTGAACATGCTGTTGAATTTGCCCGAGAACAGCATGTCGCGCGCGCTCTCCGCGAACTGGTCGACCGCCCCCGGCCACAGGTGCGAGCCGTCGGCCTCGGCGAAGAACGAGGTCGAGAAGCCCGGCATGTTCATGATCAGGATGCCGAGCAGCGCGAAGCCGCGCAGGATGTCCAGCGTGGCGATGCGCTCGCCGACCGGAAGGCCGGCTTCGACTGCCGATTGCATGCGGACTCCGGGATCGCGGCGCGCGGCGGGGCGCGGAAACCGGACCCTACTCCAACTCCTGCCGCAAATCCACGAAGACCGCGTCCCGCAAAGGCACGCCAGCGCCGATCGGGTGGTCGGTGGCCGGGTTGGTACACTGGCGGCCATGCGTCCCTTCGCCGCCCTGCGCGGTCTCGCAGTCGCGCTCGTCGTCGCGCTGGTGCTGCCGGCGCCGGTGGCGCTCGCGCGCGCCGCACCCGAGGCGCTGCCCGAGGTCGCGCTGGCTGACCTGCCCAAGGAGGCCCGCGAGACGCTCGCGAGCATCCGTGCCGGCGGGCCGTTCCCCTACGAACGCGACGGCGTGCGCTTCGGCAACCGCGAGCGCATCCTGCCGCCCATGCCACGCGACCACTACCGCGAGTACACGGTGCGCACACCCGGCGCGAAAAACCGCGGCGCGCGCCGCATCGTCTGCGGCGGGCCGCAGGCGACGCCCCAGGCCTGCTACTACACCCACGACCATTACCGGTCGTTTGCGAGGATCCGCGAATGAAGGCGCCCGACCTCACGTCCCTCGACGACTGCGGCGTGCACGAGTGGAAGGGCGCGGTCGAGCCGCTGAAGGCCGCGGCGGCGCACGCGAAGCTCCGCTACGCGCACATCGACCTCGGCAAGGCGAAGGACAAGGCGACGCTGTTCGCGGAGATCGACCGCGCGCTGGCGCTGCCCGCCCACTTCGGACACAACTGGGACGCGCTCGCCGACGTGCTCGAGGACCGCGACTGGCTCGGCAAGTCCGGCCGCGTCGTCGTGCTCGCGCACACCGCCGCCTACCGCAAGGACCATCCGACCGACTACGGCACGCTCGAGGAGATCCTCGGCGAGGCGGCGGAGTTCTGGCAGGAAAGGCACGTGGCATTCTGGGTGTTTGTCGCCTGAGCAGCGGGGCGAGGGGCGTGACGTTCAAGCAACCCGTTTCCGTCCTCGTCCTCGTTTACACGCAGGACTCGAGCGTGCTGTTGCTCGAGCGCGCCGACTTCGCCGGTCACTGGCAGTCGGTGACGGGCAGCGCGGAGCCCGGCGAAGCGCTCGCCGCGACCGCGGTGCGCGAACTCGCCGAGGAGACCGGCATCGAGGCCTCGCGGCACGGCGGAGTGGTCGACTGGAGCATGTCGAACGTGTACGAGATCTTTCCCAAGTGGCGGCATCGCTACGCGCCCGGCACGACGCGCAACACCGAGCACGTGTTCGGGTTGCGTGTGCCGCAGCCGGTGCCGGTGCGGCTCGCCCCGCGCGAGCACGTCGCATTCGCCTGGCTGCCGTGGCGGGAAGCGGCCGCACGCTGCTTCTCATGGTCGAACCGCGACGCGATCCTCGCGCTGCCGCAGCGCGCGGCCGCCGCCGCACTGCGGGAGCAAACGCCGTGAGCCCGCAGGGCCGCCCCAAGGGCGAACAAGTCCCGCAGCGCACAGCGCGGAGGGTAGTCCAATGAGACCCATCGCCCTGCTGGTCGCCGGCGCGCTGCTGCTGCCGGCGCCGGCATCGCTCGCCCAAGCCCCCGTCTCAGCGCAGGCGTCGCTCGCGCCTGCGCCCGCGGTCGCGGTCACCGGAGCGGCGGGTGCCAAGGTGCAGAACGACCGCATGAACGCCGCAATGCGGGCGGAAGCGGAACACGCCAGCGCCGCTGCTGCCGCCGCCGAGGTCAATGCGCGGATGGCGAAGGCGCTCGCCGCGGCCAAGGCAACGCCCGGCGTCGAGGCAAAGAGCGCCGGCTACAGCACCTGGCAGCAGTGGGAGAAGGGCAAGCCCGGCAAGTGGCGCGTCGCGCAGACCGTCTCCCTCACCGGCGCCGACTTCGCCGCGCTCGCCGCGCTCGTCTCGAAGCTACAGGATGAGGACGGGCTCCTCGTCTCGTCGATCGGTTTCTCGCTCGCGCCGGACTCGCGCCGCCGCGCCGAGGACGCGCTCACGAAGGACGCGATCCGCGCGTGGCAGCAGCGCGCCGCCACCGCCGCGGAGGCGCTCGGCTACGCCGCGTGGCGGCCGGGACGCCTGACGGTGTCGAGCAGCGACATGGCGCCGCAGCCCCGCTACGAGATGGCGATGCGGGCGCAGGCCGCGCCGGCCGCCGCCCCCCCGATCGCCGCCGAAGGCGGCGCGACGGAGATCACCGTGACGGTCACCGGCGACGCGGTGCTCGACAAGCCAGCAGCGCGCTGACGCCAGCACCACGGCGCGGCAACGGCCGCAGCCCGGCAAAGCAATCGGGGCGCCCGAAGGCGCCCCGCTCGGAGGGCATCCTGCAACGAAGCTACTGCGCCGGCGTCGCGTCCGTCGGCGCGGCCTTCGGCGCGTCGTCCTCGGCCGCCGCCTTCATCGACAGGCGCAGCCGCCCCTTGTCGTCGGCCTCGATGACCTTCACACGCACGGCCTGGCCTTCCTTCAGGTAGTCGGAGACCTGGTTGACGCGCTCGCGGGCGATCTGCGAGATGTGCAGCAGCCCGTCCTTGCCCGGCAGCACCTGCACGATCGCGCCGAAGTCGAGCAGGCGCAGCACCGTGCCGTCGTAGATGCGGCCGACCTCGACCTCCGCGGTGATGTCCTCGATGCGCTTGCGCGCGACGTTGCAGGCGTCGGAGTTGACCGAGGCGATGGTGATCGTGCCGTCGTCCTGGATGTCGATCGTCGTGCCGGTCTCCTCGGTCAGCGCGCGGATCACGCTGCCGCCCTTGCCGATCACGTCGCGGATCTTC
>Ga0209254_10000999_pt1 | contig 24994 bp, 16 predicted proteins | sample FrelakmetDIP11DI_FD_187148 | JGI IMG/M metagenome (GOLD analysis project Ga0209254, IMG submission 187148) | Freshwater lake sediment microbial communities from the University of Notre Dame, USA, for methane emissions studies - DIP11 DI (SPAdes)... | ecosystem: Environmental > Aquatic >...
GAGTTCGAGCCGGGCTTCGGGATAGGCGACTTCGACCGAACGCAAGCCCAAGTCCTTCGGGCAAGCGGCTTCCGAAGGATTGAATACCCGGTCGATGAAGCCGCCTCCGGGCTTGATCGGCGACAGCCGGTTCAGGGCTTTCCCTCCTACGGCCAAAGATTTCGTCAGGCTGCGCTCGTCCACCTTCAGGCGGATCTCGTGCCGGCCGGCCTCTCTCGCTTTAAGCCGCCAGGTGATCTCGAGCTCCTCGAGCTGGCGCAGGGCCGGCGTCTCGACCTCATAGGCCGGCGAGGGGACAACCTCCAGGTTGACCTGCATCGGATCCCGGCCGTCGGCCAGCTTGGCCTTGAGGAGGAACGATTCTCCCGGGTTGAGCGGCCGGTACCCGAACCAGGAGTTGAGCTGGACGAGGATGAGCAGGATGGGGATGATCATGACCGCCAGCGGCCGCAGGGCGTGGCCGACGTACTTGAGGTTGCACCACAGGATGCCGCCGTAGGACCGGACCGACGTCCCCAGGCTGTCCTTGTACAGCCGAAGCTCGAGGAGGTGGGCCTTGATCAGGTTCTTGGTCCGAAGGATGCCCTCCTGGTTCGAGGTCAGCTTGTAGATGAAGATCATCAGCAGCCCGGCAAGCAGGGACACGACCAGCATGGCCAGCCAGGGATTCATCCCCCGGAACGGCGCGAACAACAGGTCAAAGACCGTGTTCAAGACGCTGTTCACGATGCCCATGCCCTGATCCTTGCTCCGATATCTCTTCGGTCCGTCTTCTTCAGGAGATGTAGCCCAACCCCTTGAGCTTCTTCTTGACTTCCTCTTCGCTGTCGGACTCCTCCAGCTTGGAGATCTCCTTCTCCAGGCAGTGGGCTACGAATTCCTCGACCGACGAGTAGCCGGCCAGCTCCGAGAGCTTCTTGACCTTGTCCAGGAGGTCCTTGTCCAGCTTGATCTTTTCTTTGCCCATGCGCGCACCTCGCTCACAAAATGGCCCGGCCCCTCATCTCCGGCGGCGGATCCACGCCGAACACCTGGAGAATGGTCGGGGTCAGGTCGTACAGGGCCGGCGTCCCGGCCTTGATCTTTCGGTTCATGGCCAGGATGCCGGGGATGACCTCCGGGGCGCCCATGTGGTCCCCGCTCCACTTGTCCTTGTTGTCCTCGAACGCGTTCCGGGCGATCTTTCCGGTGGGCGAGCCCCAGGAGATCCGGTAGCCGCGGTTGAAGCCCAGGACGATGTCCGGGGCGAGCCCGGCCGCCGCCCCGTGATAGATATCCTTGGACACGAAGGCCCTCAGGATGGCCCGCTCGCCCGTCTGGGGGTCCACGGCCTGCTCGAGCTTGGCCGCGATCTCCCGCAGGAGCCGCTCGGCCTCGGCCCCGGCCGGGACGATCCCCTGCGACTCGCGGCCCCGGATGTTGAGGTACAGGGCGTTCAGCCCGACGCCGTAGGCCCGGGTCCGGCGCCAGTCGGTGTTGGGGAAGAAGTCCTCGTTGCTGTCCTTGCCGGGATCGATCAGGGCATGGTAGCCCGAGTCCCGGAGCCAGGAATTCAGGTTGAAGCAGCGGCGGAAGGGATTGAACCCGTGGTCGGACATGACCATGATGACCGTATCCTTGTCGGCTTTCCGCATGACCCGGTCCAGGATCCGGTCGGCCTCCTGGTAGATGTCGGGGATGACGCTGCCGAACTTCGATGCCAGGAGCGGGTCATAGGTCGGGCAGGTCTTATCCAAGAAGCGCCAGAACATGTGCTGCCGCTGGTCCGTGCTCGATACATAATAGAACAGCACTCCCGAATCGAAGCGGTTGAGCTCGTATTCCAGGATATCGTCCTTCTCGGCCAGGATCATGTTGTCCATGTCCAGGAATTCCTGCTCGTCGAGAAGGCCGTTGCCCAGGGCGTTGGTGTCGGCCGGCAGGCCCTTGGTGAAGAACGGGCCGAAGCGCCGGGCGAGCTCCTTCGAGTAGCTGTCCGGCGTCGACAGGGGCAGGGCCGGGTCGGCCGGATCGATGTTGACCGGAGTGACATACAGCTTGAAGTCCGGCCGGATCTCCTTGAGGTAGAACCGGCAGATGCCGGCGACGCTCTGGGTGGGGATGAGGCCGAAGCGGACTCGCTTCCAATCGCTCCATTCCTTTTCGCGCAGGAGGAATTCCTGGCCCTGGATGACGACCTTGGCCACGGGGTGGACGGGGTCCACCCAGACCGAGAAATCGACCTCGGTATCGGGCCGGTCCTTCTTGAAGGTGTTGACCGGACCGGCGAGCTTGGCGTCCATCCGGTTGCCGATGAGGTACACCTCGTGGAGGCGCGCCCCGCCTCCGCCGAGTTCTTCGGCCGCCCGGGCCGGCCGGGTCGAGTAATAGTTGCAGATGCCGTAGGTGCCCAGGATGTCCGGGGTCCCCATCCCGGAAAAGGTCTTCTGGCGCGTCTCGACCGGAGGATAGTTGGACGGCATCTTGAAGATCGTGGCCGGGACGTCGTGCTCCTCCAGGATCTGCCAGAAGGCCCGTCCCCGGCGGAGCTGCTTCACCTTGCCCGCCGACAGGGGTAGGACGAGGTTGCCGAGGCGGATCGTCCTTTTCGCCTCCTCGGTCTCGGACGCGGAAAACACCGGGATGTACAGCTTCGGGTCACGGTTCATGAAATCAAAGATCCCGTGTCCGCCCGGGTCCATGCCGGTGATGAAGTTCGACCAGGCCACCGGGCTTTGGGGGGGGATGCTCGTCCCCAAGGTCCGGAAATCCCCCTGGCCGATCAGTCGCTTGAAGGCGGGAAGCTTCCCTTCGGCCAGCCAGACCTGGAAGAGGTGGGAGTCCATTCCGTCGAACCCGAGGATGATGAGCTTCTGCCGGGTGGCGGTCCGGCCGTAGGCTCGGGTGATGAGGTCCGGGGAGACGGCCGCGCCCAGGAGCGAAGCCCCGGCCGCCCCGGCCAATCCGGTTTTCAGGAAGTCTCTTCTATTCATGGCCTTATCTCTTTGAATCCTTGAGTCTGCGTCCCGCCTGCGCGGAAGGCCGGCCTGCCGCCTGGACATCGATCAGCGGCTTGCCGTCCATGTGGGCCGGAGGCTCGAGGCCGAACAGCTTGAGCACCGTCGGAGCGATGTCGATGATGGCCGGCCCGCCGTTGGCGACGGGACGATTGCAGAAGAACACGCCGGGCACGAGGGCCGGGTCGATGCAGTGGTCGCCGCTCCAGGCCTTGATGTTGTCCTCGAAGACCTCTCCGCCGACGATCCCGGTGACGCCGTCCCAGGAGGCCCGGTAGCCCAGGTTGTAGCCGATGATGAGGTCGGGGCAGTTGTCCTTGTAGGGCCCGGCGGGCAGGGCGTCGCGGTCATAGATGCGGGACATCCCGGCTTGGCCGTTCTCCGGGTCCTTGATGGCCCGGAGCTTGGCCATGAGCTCGGTTTTCAAGGCTGCGGCCTCGGCGCCCGGCGCGACGATGCCCCGGGCCTCGCGGCCTTTCATATTGATATAGACTCCGCCCAGGCCCAGGCCGTAGGCCTTGGTCCTGTCCCAGTCCACGTCCTTGAACCATTCGCCGCTCGCCGACTTGCCGTCCTTGAGGGCCAGGTATCCCTGCTGATGGAGCCAGGTGTTGAGGTTGATCCCCCGACGGAAGGACTTGAACCCGTGGTCGGATATGACGATGAGGACGCTCCGTTCGCTCAGGGTTTTGAGAACCCGGCCCACCAGGCCGTCCATGCGGACATAGAGGTCCTCGATGACCTGGCCGCTCATCTTCGCCTGTCCGGTCTTCAGGGCCGGGTGGGTTGGGTCGAGGTAACGGAGGAACATGTGCTGGATGCTGTCGGTCGTCTCGAAGACGATGGCCACGACGCCGCGCTTCGTCTTCTTCAGGGCGTTGAACAGCATCCGCTCCCATTCCAGGTGGTTGGAATAGGTGAGCTCGAGGAACGCCTCCTCGCTCAGCACGCCCTCGTTCAGGGCCCAAGTGTCGTTGGCCTCGCCCAGGGTAATGAAGCTTCCCAGGAGCTTGGCCAGGTAGATGGAGTAGATCATCGGGTGGGAGATGGGCAGGGCCGGCTTCTCCGGGTCGATGTTGAGGGGGGTGATGTAGAGCTCGAAGTGGGGCTTGACTCGGGTGACGTACAGCCGGCAGATGGCCTTGATCTTGATGCCCAGCCCCGGCTTGAACGTGATCCGGACCCAGGGCGAGAACTGCCCGGGCTTGAGCCGGAGCTTGCGGCCCGAGAGCTCGACCTCGACTTCGTCCCCGGACGCCGGGAGGCGGATCGTCATCGGCAGGCGGATCTCCGGGGCCGTCTCGAGCATCGTGTTCTCGGGGCCGGAGATGTAGGTCCGGATGACGCCGTCCTTGACCACCACCGGAATGGCCAGCCCGCCCTCGCGCTTCCGGATCTTGTCCGGGTCCGAGGTGTAGAAGGAAAACGTCCCCTGACTGCCCTTCAAGTCCGGGGCGCACATGCCGGACAGCAGGTGCCCGGCGAATTTTTCGGGAGGGAAGGTGATGGGCACCCTGAGGATGGTGCTGAAGACCCCGTGCTCGCCCAGGATCTTCCAGAAGGGGATGCTCCGCCGCATCCCCCGGATCTCCGGCTTGGACAGGGGGATTCGGTACTTGCCCAGCTTGAGCACCCGCTTCGGCTTTCCGATCCGGGCCGAGGATAGGTCGGGCAGGTAGGTCTTCGGGTCGCGGCTCAGGAAATCGAAGATGTTGTGCTTGGCCGGGGCCGAACCGGTCATGAACGACGACCAGGCCACGGGCGAGATGGAGGGGATGGTCGTTTCGAGCTTCGAGTAGGCGCCGCCCTTTTTTAGCCCGGCGAGGTTGGGGAGCTTGCCCTCGGCCATGAATCGTTCGGCCAGGGTCGGCTCCATGCCGTCCAGGCCAAGGATGACGACCCGGTCGACCGGGCTTTTCTTGTAGGCTCTTTTCCCGCGAAGCAAACGGAAGAGGAAGCGGAACGGCCAGGCCAGGAAGGAGAAGACGGCCAGGAAGAGCGTCAGGAACAAGACCAGGAAGGACGACAGGAAGGCGAAACCCGCGCCCGGTCCGATGTAGGCCGCCAGGGGCAAGGCGGGGAGCAGGACGGCCAAGACAACCAGCCGGAGGCGGAGGGACGCGGAGCGGCCGCTCATTGGAAATGCCCCATCAGGATGGGGGCCAGGCCGGAGATCCGGAGGTCCGGGCCATGGTCCTCGGGCGCCAGGAAAAACGCGTCGTCCCAAGTGTGCATCCCCTGAAGGTCGCTCCGGCCGAAGACCTCTTTTTTCTTGACGGAGCCCTTGAGGTCGAATCCGGGCTCGGCCAGGACCAGCAGGTCCGGACCCTGGCCGGCATGCGGCCCGGAATAGACCTCGGCGGCGTCGAACACGCGCCGGACGACTTTCTTCCCCTCGAAGCGCAGCTCCGCCAGCTTGGACGCGATCTCCTGCTTGAGGCCGGCCCGGGTCGAGGCGGCTACGGCTCCTGCCGGGAAACGGCCTTCGAGGTTGACGTAGACCCGGTTGGGGTCAAGGGCAAAGGCTCGGCTTCCTGGGGCGATATCCTCCAGGCCCTTGGGCGAGTCCGAAGGGAAACGGAGATATCCTGCGTCCTGCAGCCAGGCGTTGAGATAGACTTCCTGTTCTATCCCCGTGAAGCCGTGGTCGGAGAGGAGGAACAACCGATCCTCCTGACCGAGCCGGTCCAGGCGGTCGATGACCTTGCCGATGAGCCGGTCGATTCGGCGGTAGAGATCCAGGAACCGGCCGTGATAGGCATGGCGCTCGTCCTGGCCCGCCGTCCAGTGGTAGTGGTGGAGGCGGTCCGTGCCGGTCACGACCAGCTCGAAATAATCCCATTCCTGCTCCCAGAAGTAGTCGAGGGCCTTCTCCCGGCCGTCGCACGTTTTCTCCAGGTCCTTCCAGAAGAACTCCGGGTCGCGTCGAGACTCGACCGTATCGATATCGACCTGGTAGCCCATCTTTTTCAAGGGAGCGATGTGGGAGGCGGGCCAGACCGCCCGCTCGAAATCGACTGCTACAAAACCCGAAACAAGCGCCCCGTTGAGCCGGCGGGCGGGGTAGGTCGAGGGCTGGTTGAGGATGATCGACCGCTTGCCCATCTCGCCCAGCTTGTCCCAGAAGACCGGCGCCTTGACGTCCTGGAAGTTCGGAAAGCGGAGGCTGTAGGAGCCGGGCTTGAGGTCGGTGAACCCGAAGACGCCGTGCTCCCCCGAGTTCGTCCCGGTCATGAAATCGGTCCAGCTCACGGCCGAGATCTCGGGCAGGCTGGCTTTCATCCGGTGGAGGTGCCCGGCCCGGAGGTACTCGGCCAGGCGGGGCATGACCCCCGTCCGGGCCAGGTTCTCGAGCAAGCCATGGGGCACGCCGTCCAGACCGATGACGGCCGCGCGCCTCTTTTTATTCTTTTTAGCTAAAAACATTAATCAATCATTATAACAGCAGGGAGAGCCTTGTCAATTTGGCCGGTTTGACATCGCGGCCCGAGGTTGATAAAGTGTCTCCTCTCGGACCGGAACAGACGGGAGAGTAAACCTTGAGCATGAATCCCACGGGATTGAACCGGCTCATCGCCGATCTCGACCGGCGCTACCGCCGCCGGACGCGGCGCAGCCTGGAAGTCCACCGCCGCGCCCAAAAGCTCATGGTTGGGGGGGGCAGCCACAACTTGAGGCTCTTCTCTCCCTATCCGTTCTGCGTGACCAAGGCCAAAGGGCCGGCCGTCTTCGACCTCGACCGCAATTCCTACATCGATTACTGGCAGGGGCACTACGCCAACATCCTCGGCCACAACCCGGATATCGTCCAGAGGGAGATGATCCGCCACCACCGGCAGGACTCCCTGCACACGGGGTTCGAAGGGCGCGACCAGATCGAGCTGGCCGGCAAGCTCCTCCGGCTCTTGGGCTGGAGCGACTGCCGGGTCCGGTTCACCACTTCGGGCACCCTGGCCACGATGTATTCGGTCATGCTGTCCATGGCCGCCACCGGACGCGACCGGATCCTCAAGATCGGGAGCGGCTGGCACGGGGCCTCGCCCTTCCTCCTCAAGGGGATCAAGTTCCACGCTCCCGACGGCTTCAGCCGGCCGGATTCGGCCGGGATCCCTCCCGAGATTCTGAACAAGACGCTCGTCACGCGGTTCAACGACGAGGACGACCTCCGCCGGGTGATGAGAACGGACGGTGATCGGATCGCCTGTTTCATCCTCGAGCCGTTCATCGGGGTGGGCGGATTTTTCCCCGCCGCTCCGTCCTACCTGCGCCTGGCCCGGCGCCTGACCGAGAAACACGGCGCTCTGCTCATCTTCGACGAGATCATCTCAGGCTTCCGCTTTTGCCCCTCGGGCGTCCAGAAGCTCTACGGAGTCCAGCCGGACCTGTCCACCTTCGGCAAGGTCATCGGGGGCGGCCACGCCGTGTCGGCCGTCGTGGGCCGGCGCGAGATCCTGGAACAATGCCGAAGCCAGCAGGCGCCCGAGGACCGGGTCTTTTTCGAGGGCGGGACGTTTTCCGCCCATTCCGAGTACATGCGGGCCGGGTGCGTGATGCTGGATTACTTGGACCGGAACGCCGGCCGGGTCTACCCCAAGCTCGCCCGGTCCGGGGCCGGGCTGCGCCGCGGCGTCACCCGGGTGTTCGCCGAGCAGGGCATCGAAGTCCTGTGCACGGGGGAGGGCAACGGATCCGTCCCCGGCGGGTCGCTGTTCATGGTCCACTTTCCAAAGAAGAAGATCGGGCGGCTCACTCCCGAACAGCTCTGGGACCCGGCGGTCTCGGACTATCGCTTGAAGGAAGAGCTCCTCAGGCTGGCCCTGGTCGCCGAGGGCGTGCACGTGGTCCACGGCGGCGGAGCGGTCTCCCTGGCCCACCGGAAAATGGACCTGGATGAAACCGTGGCCGCCTATGGGCGAGTGGCCCGGCTTTTCAAGAAATTCTTGTTCTGAGGACGGTCCTCAGGCCGTCGGGCTCAGGGCGAAGGCGTAGAAACCGCTCCCGACCTTGAAGACGGGCCGTTCCCCGATCTGGCCTTCGAAGGTGAGTCCCGCGGCGGAATCCTTGGCCAACCCGTCCTCCCAGATCAGCACCCCGCTCTCAAAAAGCTTGTTTTGTTCCCAGAAGAGGGGGACATGCACCTCGGCCTCCGCCCCCACCGGGACTTGGATGAACATCTGCAGGGCGCGATCCGATTTTTCCCAGCCGGCCTGGATCTCTCCGGCCATAGTGTGCAGCCGGGCCGTTGCGAATTTCAGGCCGGTGAACGCGAAGGGCTTGAACCGGAACCGGCGCCAGCCGGGCTCGAGACAGGCGAGGCCGGCGATCGTCCTGTAGAACCAGGAGTCGACGCTGCCCAGCATGATATGGTTGTGGGAGTTCATCCCCGACCCGGAGATCTTTTCCCAGCGCTCCCATAGGGTGGTCGCCCCCTCCTCGACCATGTATCCCCAGCCCGGGTAGGTCTTCTGGGCGGCCACCTTGAAGGCCGTTTCGGCCAGGCCGATGTCGGTCAGGACATCCAGAAGGTAGCGCGTGCCCAGGATGCCCGTGTCCAGGTGGCAGTCCTGCTGGCGGACCAGGCTCTCCAGCAGCTTCTTCAGCACCAGCCGGATGTTCTCCTCCGGGACGAGCTTCAGGTAGAGGGGCAGGAGGTTCGACGTCTGGCTGGCCGATTTTTCGACGCTCGATGTCTGAAGCGTGGAGTATCCGTCCTCGTTGAGAAAGGCCTTGTTGAAGCTGGCCTTGATCTCGTCGGCTTGCCTGAGGTAGCGATGGGCGTCTTCCCGCTCGCCGAGGGCCTCGGCGATCCGGGACAGGGTGAGGACGTCGTGGATGAAGTACCAGGTCGAGGTCAGGGCCAGCGGCGTTTTTTTGGGCGGGACGCTCCCGGGCGGGCACCAGTCGCCGTACTTGCCCAGCCGGTCGATGATCTTGTGCCGGGCGCTGCCGTCTAGGAAGTCGATGTATCTTTTCAGGGCGGGGTAGTGCTTTTCCAGCACCCGCTGATCTCCGTAGTAATGATAGACGAGCCAAGTCAGGGTGGGGTAGGCGGAACCCCAGGCCGGGTCGGCCGGATAGGACTTCGACAGGTAAGGCGGAACGACGTCGGGCAGACTGCCGTCAGGGCGCTGGGCCAGGCGGATGTCCTCCAGGAACTTGGTGTAGAAGGCGGCCAGGTCGAAGTTGAACATGGCCTCCTCGGCGGAGAGATGGGCGTCGGCCAGCCAGCCGTGCCGTTCGTCCCGCTGGGGGCAGTCGGTGGGAATGCCCATCAGGTTGGACCGCTGGCCCCAATGGATGTTGCGGTGGATCCGGTTGATGAGGTCGTGCGAACAGTAGAATTCGCCGGTGGGGTCGGCGTCGGTGTGGACGAAACATCCCTCGACGCTGTCCAGGCGGGGCACTCCCGGGAAGCCGCTGACCTCGGCGTAGCGGAAACCGTGGTAGGTGAACCGGGGGCGGTATTGCTCCAGCCCGTCGCCCTTGAGAATGTAGGTGTCCTTGGCTTCGGCGCCCTGGTTGGGAGAGGTGTTGAGCGTCCCGTCGTCGTTGAGCAGCTCCGCGTGGCGGATGACGATCTGGGTTCCGGCCGGTCCATGGACCTTGACCCGGACCCAGCCGGAGAAGTTCTGGCCGAAGTCGAAGATGTAGACCCCCGGCTCGGGGCTGGTGATCTTCTGGGGGGGAAGGATGCGCGTCACCCGGATGGGCTGCATCATCTGAGAGGCCAGGGGGGTCGCTTCCCGGATGACGGCCGCCCGCCAGCTCGAATCGTCATACCCGGGCAGGTCCCAGCCGGGCATGTCGTCCAGGGCGTTGTAGGCTTCGCCGCTATAGAGCCCGTTTTCCTTGATGGGCCCTTCGGCCGTTTTCCATGACCCGTCGGACAGGACCAAGTCCCGGCTGCCGTCGATATAATCGATTTCGATTTGGACATAGGCCTTGGGCGGACCGAACCCGTAGTTCTTGATGAACCGTCCATTGCCTAGGATGAGTCCCACCGCGTTCAGCCCGGGGCTCAGCCGCTCGGTCAGGTTCTTGGTGGAATACAAGGCGACTTTGGCATAATCGGTCGGAGCGGGGTCGAGCTCGCTGCCGCCCACTCGCTCTCCGTTGATCCGGAACTCGCAGCAGCCCAGGCCGGAGACATAAGCCCGCGCCCGGCGCACCTTGACGTCGTCCCGGACGTGGAATTCCTTGCGGATATAGACCGCCAGGGACTGGATCGTGTCGCCGCTGTACTCTCCGAGGAACGTGGTTCCCTGGGTGGAGAAGGACGACCACTGGCTCGGCCCGATCCAGGCGGCGCTCCAATCGTCGGGGTAGAGGACTCCCGTCTCGAAAAAGGCGATGGGGCTGTAGGGGCTTTGGCCGCCGGACGTATCCCACCACCGGACCCGCCAATAATAGACCATGCTGCCGGCCAGGGCCGGGCCGACGGCGCTCACTGAAAAATTGTCCCCCGAATCCCGGCGGCCGGAGTCCCAGACGTCGCCGGACTCTTTCCGGGCGTTTTCCAGGCTGGAGGAGATGAGGACTTGATAGGCGGCCTGTTTTTCGCCCCGGCGGTCGTGCTTGAGGTACCAGGAGAAGCGGGGGACCGGCGTATCGACCCCCACCGGGTTGACCAGATACTCACACCTCAGTCTGCCGGGTGGAACGAGAGAGTTGGCCATCTTCCCCCCATCCGTCCGCCGCCGAGATCGCTTTAGGCGAAGCCGCCCGAGGTCTGGTCCGGGCCCTCCGCCTTGGGCTTAAGCATATCGTCGAGGATTTCTTCGATTTTCAGGATCTTGTTGTTCCACAGCCGGGCGATGACGATGTTGTCCTTGAATTCATCCTTCCAGAGCAGGGTCCTTTTCCTCAAGGGGATGACGCCGTCCTGGACATCGTACAGGGGGACGATGGAGTTGTTTTCGATGGCCAGGGGGATGCGCGTCTTGGCCAGGGAGTCTCGGTACTTGGCCCGGAGATGGAAGGTCTCTTCCGAAGGCCCCAGACAGGAGATGTCGACCTGCATGGTCTTGGGGTACATCTTGCGCTCGTAGGCGAACAGGTCGCTCATCTGCCGGCCGATGTCGAAGGGGATGCACAGGAACTGTCCCTGGACCGGGATCTTGCCCTTGTCCGTATTGAAGACGATGGTCCGGCTCTTGCTTTTTTCCACTTCGAAAGCGACATAGCGGGAGATGGCCACGTCCGGGGTCACCTCGATGCTGACGTCGTGCCGGTCGAACAGGCCGTTTTCCGTTTCGCTGAACAGGGCGCAACGAATGGTCTCGGTCTTGTGATAATCGATCATATGCTCCTGTTCCTATCGATGATTGTGTTCTACCATGCCGGTTTTTAAAAGTCAATTGAGGCCGAGGAAAGAACGGGGCGCCCCCGGCCTAGGTGCCGCGCCGGGCGAGGATGCTGCGTTCGTAGGCCCGGATGTCCTCGACCCAATCCATCCCCGGCGGGACGCCGTGCTTCAGGCAGTGATAATCCCAGACGGCCCCGTAGGGCAGGGTTTTAAGCTCCTCGACCCAGGCCAGCTGCTCGAAGGTCCGGCCCTCGGCTTCGAGCGTCCGCAGGCGGACCGTCGGCTCCAGCAGGGCCTGGAGCAGGGCTTTGAGCACGGCCCGGGCGCCGATCACCCAGGCCGCTACCCGGTTCAGGCTGGCGTCAAAGAAGTCGAGGCCGAGATGGACGCGGTCGAGGGCGCCGCCGCGGACGACCTCCGCGGCTAGGGATTGGACCTCGGGGCCGAGCAGGACGACGTGGTCGCTGTCCCAGCGGACCCCGCGGCTGAGATGCAGGGCCAGCTCCGGAAAGAACTGGAGGATGGCCGAGACCTTGTCGGCCACGGATTCGGTCGGATGGAAGTGCCCCATGTCCAGGCACAGGATCTTCCCCCGGCTCAGGGCGTAGCCGAAGTAGAACTCGTGGGAGCCGACGACGAACGATTCGCTGCCGATGCCGAATAGCTTGCTCTCCAGGCTGTCCCGGAGTTCGTCCGGCGGAAAGGATTCGGCGAAGACTTCGTCCAGGGAGTCCGCGAGCAGGGCCCGGTGCAGCCCGCGGTCCGAAGATTCCTCCTTGGCCCCGTCCGGAACCCAGATGTTGTGATAGCAGGCGGAGCCTGTCCGGCGGCCGAAATAAGCGCCGATAACCCGGCAGCGCTTGACGTGCTCCGTCCAGAACGCGCGGACCGCGCTCTCCCTGTGGCTGAGGGTGAAGCCCGAGTCCGCTCGGGGATGGGAAAAACAGGTGCAGTTGAAGTCCAGGCCGTGACCCTCTCCGACCGCCCAGTCGGCCCAGCCCTGGAAGTGCGCCGGGCTGACGGCGTCCCGGTCCACAGCCCGGCCGCCGAACTCGCCGTACATGGCGTGGAGGTTGAGGCGATGCCGTCCGGGAATCAGGGAGTAGGCCTTGCCCAAGTCCTGGCGGAGCTCGTCGGCCGTGCGGGCCCGGCCGGGATAGGACCCGGTCACGCTCAGCCCGCCGCCCGAGAGCTTGGCCCCGGACTTCTCGAACCCGGCCACGTCGTCGCCCTGCCAGCAATGGACCGAGAGGGAGATAGCGGCCAGGGACTCCAGAGCCGCCTCGGTGTCGATCCCGAGCCGGCTGAAGCTCTCCCGGCTGTCGCGATAGGCTTTTTCGATTTGCTCCGATGACATGGCTTCCTCCTCTTTGGGGACAGGCGGAAGGTCCGCGTTAGTCCGATGCCACGATATCCTTGAAGCGAACGAAGGCGGTTTCCCAAGCTGTCGCTTCCCGGGGCTGATACCTTTCAAGATTGAAGGAGCTCCGCATGACCGCCCGGATCTCGTCCAGGGATCCGACTGCGCCCAGAGCCAGGGCCTGGCCGAGGATGTTGCCCGCGGCCGTGGCCTCGGCCGGACCGGCCACGACCGGAAGCCCGGTGGCTTCGGCTGTGAAGCGGCAGAGGAGCTCGTTCTGCGAGCCCCCTCCGATGATGTGGATGATGCGGATCGGCCGGGGCGAAACCTGCCGGAGCTCGTCCAGGACGCGGCGGTAGGTCAAGGCTAGGCTTTCGAGGATGCAGCGGACGAACGCCGGCACCGAATCCGGCTCCGGCTGTCCGGTCCGGCGGGCGAAGGAGCGGATAGCCTGGGGCATGTCCGCCGGATTCAGAAAATCCGGGTTGTCCGGGTCGATGAACGTGCGAAAGGCCGGGGCGGAGAGCGCCGTCTCGGCCAGGGCAGAATAATCAATGGGCCGGCCGCCGGAACCCTCCCACGATTTTCGGCACTGCTGGAGCAGCCACAGCCCGGTCACGTTCTTCAGGAATCGGAAGCGGCCGCCGAGCCCGCCTTCGTTCGTGAAATTGAGCTCGCGCGTCCGGCTGCTGATGATCGGCTCGGCGGATTCGATACCCACCAGCGACCAGGTGCCCGAGCTGATGTAAGCCCAGTCCGAGCCTTCGGCCGGAACAGCAGCCACGGCCGAGGCCGTATCGTGCGAGGCGGAGGCGATGACGGGCGTGCCGCCCGGCAGGCCTGCGGCCGCGGCGGTTTCCGCGGTCATGGACCCCAGGACGCTCGCCGTCGGCGCGACATCGGGCAGAAGGCTCAGAGGAAGACCCAGGGCGGCCATGAGCTCGCTGCTCCACGCCCGGCGCCGCGGGTCGTAAAGCTGGCTTGTCGTAGCGATGGTGAACTCGGACGATATCCGTCCCGTTAAGAGATAGTGGAACAAGTCCGGCATGAACAGCAGCCGCGAAGCCGACTCGAGCAGGGAGGACTTGTCGCGGACCATGGACGCCAGTTGAAAGAGGGTGTTGAAGGGCAGAAATTGGACGCCGGTCAGGCGGTACACTTCCTCGCGCGGCATCCGGCTGAAAAAAAAGTCCATGGCTCCCGTCGTCCGGGAATCTCTGTAGGCAAAGGGCGGGCCGACGAGTCTCCCGTCCTCGGCCAGCAGGCCGAAATCGACGCCCCAGGTGTCCACGGCCAGGCTGTCGGGGGCGGCTCCCCCTTCCGTGGTGCAGTGCCGGGCCCCCTCCAAGATGTTCTGGAACAGGAGGTCGAGGTCCCAGTGCTCATGGCCGAGGATTCGCTTCGGGCCGTTGGCAAACCGATGGAGCTCGCGGATCGAGAGCCGGCTGCTGTCGAGCTCGCCCAGAACGGCCCGGCCGCTCTCCGCGCCCAGGTCGAAGGCCAGGAATCGATGGGTCCTCATGGCCGCTCTCTCATCGGTCGATATCCTTTCTTATATATTCGCCTTGAAGGACGATTTCAAGCCTCAGCCGGCCGCGGGACGGGGAGAAGGCTGTGGAAAAGATATGGGAATTGTCTTATCATGCTGGGGAAGGCCGTTTGATTCACCAAGGAAAGTCATAGGACATCATGAAGATCATCCCGGATTCGATCCAGTTCACGACCCAGGGCCGGAACGAAGTCAAGGACCTGACCGGGCCGGTCGGCGAGCGGCTGGCCCGGAGCGGTCTCCAGGACGGGACCGTGACGGTCTTTGTCCCGGGCAGCACCGCCGGACTGACGACCATCGAGTTCGAGCCGGGTGTCATCGAGGACTTGTCCGGGATCCTGGAGAAGCTCGTGCCCAGCGACCGGCCCTACCTCCACGATCGCCAGTGGGGCGACGGCAACGGTTTCTCCCATGTCCGGGCCGCGCTCCTCGGGCCGTCGATCACCGTACCCTTCACTAACGGCCGGCTCGCCCTGGGGACTTGGCAGCAGCTGGTGCTCATCGATTTCGACAACAGGCCGCGGACGAGGACCGTCCTCCTCCAGTTCATCGGGGAATAGCGGGGCGGGGGAGCGGAGCGGCATGGACATCAAGGACCGGTTGGAGCAGCTCAAACGGGAGCGCCGGAACCGGCCCCGCGGCCGCACGGTCGAGGACGCCTGGCGGAAGATCGACAGCGAGTCCGACCTCTCAGTCAAGGACAAGCTTCAGAAGCTCATCAGCCTCACCGGCCAGGGTCCGGGCCGGTCCAAGGCCCGGACGGCCGGAAGGTCCGATTTTCTGGAACCCGAGCACGGCGAGCCCGTCCAAATCATCCAGACGAGCTACGACCTGAAGGCGAACTACGGCCGGACGCCCATCGGCCTGGGCCTCGAGATCAAGGGCGACGTCCTGAGCTGCCTGAGCCGCAGCCCGGAATTCGAGGAGCTCGACCTCCGGACGGCCTTGTTCTTCGACCTGGAGACGACGGGCTTGGCCGGCGGGACGGGGACGGTCGCTTTTCTCGTCGGGCTGGGGTTCTATGACGACGACGCGTTCCAGGTCGTCCAGTACTTTCTCGCCGACCGGAGCGAGGAGCAGCTGATGATCGAAAGCCTGGCCCGCCTGTTCGAGGAGCGGGATTTCCGGTCGATCGTCACCTACAACGGCAAGTATTTCGACCTGCCCCTGCTCGAGACGCGCTTCGTCCTCAACCGGACGCCGCTCCGCCTGTCGAGCCTGCCCCATCTCGATTTCCTGTTCGCCGCCCGCAGCCTGTGGAAGCACAAGTACGAAAGCTGCCGCCTGTTCCATCTCGCCCGGGAGATCGTCCAGGCCGACCGGGCCGAGGACATTCCCTCGGAGGAGATCCCCGGCCGGTACTTCGAATTCCTGCGGACCGGCGATCGGGAGCTCATCGACCCGGTGATCTATCACAACCAGGAGGACATCCTGTCCCTCCTTGGCCTGGTCATCTCCGGGGCCATGCTCCTGTCCCCTCGGGACGAGGATTTCTTGGAGGGCGGCCCGGACGCCTTGGACCTGTACGGCCTGGGGAACATCTACGAGAACATCGGAGAGGTGGAGAAGTCGGTCCAGTATTTCGAAATGGCCATCCGGGGCGAGCTGGCCGAGGCGGTGGCGGTCAAAGCCCGCAAGCGGCTGTCCGTCCATTTCAAGAAGAACCGTCTCTGGGACAAGGCCGTTCCCATGTGGAGGGAGATGTCCGGACTGAACCAGCTCTTCAGCTTCCGGGAACTGGCCATGTACTACGAGCATAAGGAAAAGGATTACGCCCGGGCCAAGCAGGCGGCCGATGAAGGCCTGGCCCTGGCCAAGGACCTCGATTCGAACCTGGCTGCCGACTTCAACCGCCGTCTGGACCGTCTGAACCGCAAGCTCGGCCGCCCCGGCAAGAAAGCCAAGACCCCGGCTTGAGCCGGATCGTCCCTGAAGCCCGCATATCCGGATGACCACAAGAAGTCGGCGGGGACGAAGGGAAGAACCGCTGCGCCGGCTCGTCTAAATTTCCAGGAAGACGCCTGTGTCTTTTCGGGCGTCAAGCGAAATCGGATGCTGACCTCGAGGGGTGAGTTTACCTTCGAGGCGGGAAGAGGTCGAATTGAAGATATTTCCTGCCCTGACAGTCGCGGCGCTCCTGGTCCTGACTTTACCCCTCCTTTCCGAGGAGAATGGCTCGGACAACGTCAAGCTCTCCGCCACGAAGATCGAACGGGGGCTGGTGTTCGACGGCCGCCTGGACGAAGAGGCCTGGGCGCAGGCCGTTCCCTTCACGTCCTTCAAGATGATCTTCCCCACGGCCGGGAACGAGCCGACGGAAAAGACCGAGCTCCGCCTGCTCTATGACCGGGACCATCTGGTCATCGGCCTCATCTGCTTCGACAGCCAGCCTTCGAAGATCGCCGGCAACAGCATGGCCCATGACGCGGCCGGGGATTTCGACGAGGGGAATGACGACATCGTCAAGGTCCTGCTTGACCCGTTCCTGGACAAGCGGACAGCCTATGTCTTTTACGTCAACGCCCGGGGCGCCCGGAGCGAAGGGCTGGCCTTCGGAGAACACGCCAGCCTGGACTGGGACGGCATCTGGGATGCCAAGGCGCGGCTCCGGCCCGACGGCTGGAGCGCGGAGATGAAGATCCCGTTCAAGACGATCTCCTTCAAGCCCGGCCTCGCGTCCTGGGGGCTCAACGTCGAACGCTACATCCCCCGCAAGCAGGAGACGATCCGGCTGTCGGGCATCAGCCTTGACAGCTTTTTCAACAATCCCTCCGAGGCGGCCTCCTTGGAGGGCATCGAAGGGATCCGGCAGGGCCTGGGCTTCACTTTTCGGCCTTACGGCACGGCCAGCGTCGTCAAGGACCACTCGGCCGGCGCCGACGCGGACTGGAGGATCGACGGCGGCTTCGACCTCTACAAGAATTTCACGCCCAACCTCGTGGGCGCCTTCAGCTACAACACCGACTTCGCCGAGACCGAAGTGGACGAGCGCCGGATCAACCTGACCCGGTTCCCGCTGTTCTTCCCGGAGAAGAGGACGTTTTTCCTGGAGGGGTCGGAGATCTTCAACTTCGGGACGAACCACCAGGACTTCATCCCCTTTTTCAGCCGCCGCCTCGGCCTCTACCGGGGCGAACAGGTCCCGGTCGACTTCGGGGCCAAGGTCTACGGCAAGATGGGGAACACCAGCCTGGCCCTGCTGGACGTCCAGACTCGAGCTTATGAACCGGAAGGGCTTTCCTCCCAGAACTTCGTGGCCGGCCGCGTCTACCAGAACGTCCTGGCGGAAAGCAAGGTCGGGCTGATCTTCACCTCGGGCAGTCCGACCGGCGAGCGTAACACGCTTCTCGGTTTCGACTTCAACTATCAGACCTCCAAGTTCCGGGGCGACCAGAACCTCATCGTCGGCGGCTGGTATGTCTACAACTGGAACTCGATCAAGTCCGGCCATCATCAGGGCTACGGCTTCAAGGTCGATTACCCCAACGATCTGTGGGATACGTACATTGCGTACAACTACTTCGGTGACAGCCTGAATCCGGGAATGGGATTCATCTCCCGGCCCGGCGCCCAGGAGCTGAGCTTCAACTTGTCGTACAGCCCGAGGCCGAAAAAGACGGGCTTCATCGGCCGCGCCGTCCGTCAGTTCGAGCATGAGATCGGGGGGAGCTTCTTCTGGGACCTCCAGGGCCGGCTCCAAACGCGCCGCATCCAAATCACTCCGCTCGGCCTGGACCTGGAGAGCGGGGACTTCTTCATGGTGAGCATCCAGCCCACCCGGGACGTCCTGCCCTTTGATTTCGAGGTCGCGGACGGCGTCATCCTGCCCAAGGGGCCCTATGATTTCGCCGAAGTGGAGCTCGGATTCCACTCAGCCGGCTACCGGCCCTACGGCTTCGACGTTGAATACGATTTCGGAAGCTTTTATTCGGGTCACTTGAAAAAGCTGGAGATCGGTTTTTCGCTCAAGTTCAAAGGCTATGCGACCCTGGGCGTGAGCACCGAGCTCGTCCGGGGCGACCTGCCCCAGGGCAAGTTCAACGAGGACATCTATGAGCTCAAGGCGGATTTCTTCCTGTCCCCGGACCTGGGTCTGATGAACTACATCCAGTACGACGACGTCTCCCGCGAGCTGGGAGTCAACATCCGCCTGCGGTGGCAAGTGAGCCCGGGCAACATCATCTATTTCGTCTACGCCAAGGACTGGGAGCGGCGCTGGGACCCCCTCAGCCGGTTCGTGCCCCTTGAGGAAAAAGGAGTCTTCAAGATCCAGCTCAGCCTCCGTCCCTAAACGGGAACCTTCTCCCTGCGATTTTCGTATATCCACCTGAGCCTGCCCTTTTGCAGGTTTCCTGACCTTGATTTTTTTTCCGATAGTTATTGAGCTTTCCGGAAGGAGGCATAATGGCCAAGAAATCGTTCTCCGCTGCGGCAGGGCTCATCTCCCTGACGATCCTTTTGGCTTCGGCCGGTCCGCTCGCCGCCGAAGAGGCCTTGCACAGGGTCTGGGCCGTCAAGGACTGCCGCCTCATCGTTCCCGGCAAGCCGGCCCTGGACAAGGCGACCGTCGTCATCCGCGACGGCCTCGTTGAAGCCGCCGGTCAGAACATCGCGGTCCCGGCCGACGCCGAAGTCATCGACGGCGCCAAGCTCACCCTGCACCCCGGCCTCATCGACGCCCTGGGCCAGTCCTTACTCAAGCTGCCCGAGGAGAAATTCGACCCGGCCAAGTTTTACTCCGGCGAATTCACGGACAAGGACCGGGGCATCACCCCGGAGCTCAAGGCCTTCGATTACGTCGCCCTGGGCAAGGCGACCCTGGAGAAGTATTACAAGCTCGGCCTCCTCGCCGCCCAGGTCATTCCCTCCAAGGGCGTGTTCACCGGGCAGGCCTCCTTTTTCAGCCTGAGCTCCGAGGACAAGAACAAGGCCCTGGTGCTCAAGGACAACTGGCTCGGCCTGGGCTATTCGCCCGCGTCCTTTATGGTCTATCCCAACTCCCTGATGGGCGTCGTGGCCCTGCTCCGCCAGGAGTTCGCGGACGCCTCGCATTTCGGGCTGAGCGCGTCGCGCTGGAGTAAGGAGCTCAAGGGCCTCAGCCGGCCCGCCTACAACAGCCGGCACGAAAGCCTCCTCGACTACGCCGCCGGTCAGAAGCCGGTCGTCTTCTTCTGCAACAACCAGCACGACATCCTGAGGTCGCTCGACCTGGCCGCGGAGCTCGGCCTGGACGCCCTGATCTGCGACCTGGGCAGCGAAGCCTTCAAGGTCATCCCCGAGCTCAAGAAAGCCAAAGCCCGCGTCCTGTGCACGGTCGCGTTCAAGGCGCCGCCCTCGAGCCTCCAAAGCCAGTTGGGCAAGACCGAGAAGGAAAAGGCCGAGAAAGAGGTCTATCCCAAGAACCCGGTCCGGCTGGCCGAGGCCGGGATTCCGTTTGCCTTCTCCTCGCTGGGAACGGACGACCCCAAAAGCTTCATGGAGGGCGTCGAGAAAGCCGTCGAGGCCGGCCTCAGCCGGGATAAAGCCCTAGAGGCGCTGACCGTCACGCCGGCCGCTTTTCTCGGGCTGGACAAAGCCTTGGGCACGATTGAACCGGGAAAGATCGCCAACCTGGTCCTGGTCGAGGGCGATGCGCTGGCCAAGGAGCCCAAGGTCAAAACGGTCTTCGCCGACGGACTGAAATTCGAATTCAAGGATGCCAAGGCCAAGGAAGGGGAGAAGCCGACGGTCAATGTCAGCGGCCGCTGGGAGCTCAACATGCCCGAGGCCGGACTCAAGGTGACCGTGGACTTCACCCAGGAGGACTCGGGCCTGTCCGGGAAGATGACCACACCCTTCGGCGCCTTTGATTTCACGGGGGGCAACGTGTCGGGCAACGAGATCTATTTCGAGATGAACATCTCGGTCGGCGGACAGGACATCGACCTGTATTTCTCCGGGACGGTGACCGGAGACAACATGCGGGGCACGGCCGTCCAGGGGACTCAGGGTTCGACCGAATTCACCGGAAAAAGGAATCCGTCCTGAGCGGCGGGAGGAACACATGACCAAGCATAGACTCGTCGCGGTCCTGATCGGGCTGTTCCTGGGGGCCGGCGTAGGCCTCTTCGGCGCCCCGCCGGCGGAGAGAACGCTTCTCCTTAAGAACGGGCATGTCCTGCCCATCGCCGGTGAGAGCTTCGACGGCGACATCCTGATCGTCGGGACTCGGATCGCCAAGCTGGGCAAAGACCTTACGGCCGGCCCGGGCGTCGAGGTCATCGACCTCAAGGGACAGTGGGTCATGCCGGGGATCATCGACTCCCATTCTCACATCGCCCTCGAGGGCGGAGTGAACGAAATGGGCGAACTCATCACGGCCGAAGTCGATGTCCTGGACATCATCAATCCCGAAGACCTGAATATCTATTACGCCCTGACCGGCGGGGTGACCTCGATCCACACCATGCACGGCTCGGCCAATCCCATCGGCGGCCGGGGCGTCGTCCTGAAGCTCCGCTGGGGCGGGAGTGCCGAAGACCTCATCTTCAAGGGCGCGCCCCTGACGAGCAAGTGGGCCCTGGGCGAGAATCCTAAGCAGTCCAACACTATCGGCTTGGGCAAGGCGCGCTATCCCAAGACGCGCATGGGCGTCGAGGAGGCCATCCGGCTCGAGTTCGAGCGGGCCAAGGATTACATGACGCAGTGGGCGGATTATGACCGCAGGGCGAAGGCCGCCCGGAAACAGAAGAATGCCGCGCTGCCCCTTCCGCCCAAGAAGGACTATCGGCGGGAAGCCGTGGCCGACATCCTGCGGGGCAAGCTGTGGGTGCGTTGTCACGCCTATCAAGCCGAGGAGATGGCTTCCATCATGCGCCTGTGCAAGGAATACGGAGTGAAGCTGGCGGCCTTCGAGCACGGGCTGGAGGGCTATCGCGTCACCAATGAGCTTGTGGAGAACAAAGTGGCGGTGACGACCTTCGCCGATTTCTGGGCTTATAAGTGGGAGGCCTATAACACCCTGCCCCACGCGGCGGCTTTAATGGCCAAAAGGGGAGTCCTGGTCGCCATAAATTCCGACGACGCAGAGCGGATGCGTCACCTGTTCCTGGACGCGGCCAAAACGGTTCGCTTCGGCGGGCTCAGCGAGCTCGAGGCGCTCAAGACCATCACCCTCAACCCGGCCGTCCTCATGGGCATCGATAAATCCACCGGCACGCTCGAAGCGGGAAAGGACGCGGATATCGCCGTCTTCAACCGCCATCCGCTCGATCCTTATACGGTTTGCCAGATGACGATCGTGGACGGCAAGGTCCTCTTTGACCGGGCCAAGTATCTCGAGGACCGCCGCAAGGCCGAGGAGGCCAAGAAAAAGGCGGCCGAAACCCCGGCCCCCAAGGACAAGAAGGGCTGAGGAGGGGGACATCATGAAAAAGATCACACTCCTGGTTTTCATACTCGCTTTTCTGGCCGTCCTGCTTCCGGGGGAGACCCGTGCGGCGGGCGGCGGGAAATCCCTCCTGATTAAGAACGCGACCATCGTCCCGGTCGTCGGCGAAAGAATCGAGGCAGGCCAACTCCTCATCCGGGACGGCAAGATCGCAGGAATCGGCAAGAGCCTGCCCGTGCCCGAGGACGCAGAAGTCATCGATGCCGCCGGCATGTTCGTCTATCCGGGATTCATCGACGCTTACAGCCATTTCGGGCTGTCGGAAATCGGGGCCATTGCCAGCACTTCGGACATCCGGGAGATGGGCAGGGAGAATCCCGAGCTGCGAGCGGCCTGGGCCATCAACCCGGGCTCGGTCCATTTCGGCACGAGCCGCATCAACGGCACTACGGCGGCCCTGGTCACGCCGAGCGGCGGGACTTTTCCGGGCCTATCGGCCTTGGTCCGGATGGACGGCTGGACGGTGGAGGAGATGGCGGTCAAAGAGGTCGCCACGTCCCTCATCAATTTTCCCATGACCCCCCGCCCGGCGGGCGGGGAGGGCGGCGGCCAGCAGCAGGAGTCCAAGGTCGACGTCACCTCCAAACTCGTGGAGAAGATCAAGGACTATCTCCGGGAGGCGCGGCACTATCTCAGCCTGAAGAAAGCGGCTGCGGCCGAACCCCAGGTCAAAGCGCCTCAGGCCAACAGAAAGTACGACGCTCTGGCCCCGGTCCTCGACGGCAGCCTGCCGGTCATCATCTCCGTGGAAAAGGACAAGGATATCGAGCTGGCCATCAAGTTCGTCAAGGAGGAGAAGCTGCGGGCGATCTTCCGCGGCTGCGGGCAGGGCTTCAAGGTGGCGGACAAGATCAAGGCCTCCGGCATCCCGGTCATCATCGATTCATTGTATGTCGGCCCCTCGGACCCGGAGGACGGCTACGACGCTCCCTTCCGGAATGTCGTAGAGCTGGCCAAAGCAGGAGTCATGATCTGCTTCTCGTCGGGCGACGATGTGGGCACGGGCAAGGACCTGCCGTATCATGCCGCCCGGGCCGTGGCTTACGGGCTCGACCATGAAGCGGCCATCGCGGCGCTGACCATCAACCCGGCCAGGATATTCGGGCTCGAGCCGCGGCTGGGAAGCCTGGAGGTCGGCAAGGACGCGGACCTGTTCATTACCACGGGCGACCCGCTCGACACCCGGTCCGAGGTCAAGCACCTGTTCATCGCCGGCCGCCACATCGACATGAAAAATACCTGGGACAATCTGTACGAACGATATAAAGCCAGGCCTATAAAATAGGGGGCTCTGCCTGATGGTCATGGCGAGCCCCTCTTGGGACGTGGCCATCTCCTGAACCTTCGCGATAGAATAACGGATTCCTGCGGGACATCGTGAAGCTGTCCCGGGCTATAATTCTTATTGCCTTAAGGCCGGATTCATTCTATCCTGAGGTCTCCATTCGGACCGAAGAGATACGTCATTTGAACGGCAGAACGCGGGGCCTCTCGATTGCCGCAAGCATCCTGTTCTTATCTGCTTTAGCAGCTCAGGCCCAGGTCAGCGGGTTCGTCGCGGATTTCGAGGGCAAGGCGCCCCTCAAAGCCCATGTCGAGGTCTTCACCCCGGACCGCCCCGAGACGCCCCAACGATTCGATGTCTCGGCCGGCGGGGCGTTCGACATTCCCCTGAACCAGAGCGGGCTCATCCGGCTGAACTTCACCGCGGCCTTTCATGAGCCGAGCGGCGTCGCCCTCCTCCTCCTCAAATCGGATAAAGTCCGGCTGGACGTCCGCCTCAAGCCCTATGATTGGGTGAACGATCTCAAGGATGTCCGGGTCATCGGAGATTTCAACGGCTTCAGCCGCGACTCCGGCGCGGCGGCGCTCCGCCCGCTCGCCGACGGGACCTATTTCGCCGACGTGGACTTCGCCTCCTCCGGGAAAATGGGCTACCGGCTCATCGGCCTGGTCCAGGACAGCCCGCTTTCCGTCCCCGGCACGTATTTCGATGAGATGACCCTGGACTCGAACGGCCGGTATGTCTCGGTCCTGAACGTCAGCCTCGGCCGCGTCCGCATCCTCTTCGACCCGGCGCGCCTGCCGTGGACAGGCCGGAAAGCCGAGATCCATTTCGGCGAACCTGGTTCGCGGGCCGCCCGGGTCGCAGCCATCGACCGCGATATCACGCGCCACCAGCGGGATTATCATCTGGCCCTGTCCGCCTTCCGGGCCGCGGGGCATCCGGAGCAGGACTTCCTCTACGATTGGTCGGATACGCTGGCCTCCCTGAAGCAGCGCTTGATCAAGGAAAAGGACACCTATGTCCGTCAGGCTCTCCTCATCGAGCTGCTCAGCCTGGGGAAGCTCGGCTGTTCCGAAGTCGGCCGCCGGACAGCTCGGCAGGCGCTGATTGCCATCCCCCCGGATTCGCCCGTTTGGGAATTGGGTCCCGGCTCGCTACTCTTCGATACGATCCAGATGGCCGGAGGACTCGGCGCTTACCGCTCCTATTTCCAAAAGGTCGTGACGGGCAACCCGTCGCGCGAGACGCGGGCCTTGGCCTTGGAGCAAGCCTACTACGAGGCGGTGTCAGCCAAGGACCTTGACCGGGCCAGGGACTACTATCGCCGTTTGACTTCCGAGTTCGCCGACCTCCTTCCCGGTCAAAGGGTCAAATCCAAACCGCCCGAATCGAAGTTCGCCGTTGGAAAACCCATGCCCGCTTTCGAGTTCGCGCCGCTCGTCAGCGGCGGAGGCGGGACGCTGAACAACGCCGCTTTCCAGGGAAAATATGTCTTGATCGATTTCTGGGCGACCTGGTGCGCTCCCTGTGTCGCCGAGATGGCGAACCTGCACGCGCTTCAGGCCAAGTATCAGAACAAGAACTTCATCATTCTGAGCGTGTCTTTCGATAAGGCGCCGGACGACGTCCGGCAGTTCCGGGAGAAGAGCTGGCCCATGCCCTGGAGCCAGGCCTTCGTTGGGATGGACGAATTCCGGGTGGGAAGCGAGGTCTGCGACTATTTCGAGCTCAGCGATATCCCCAAGCCGATCCTGGTCGATCCCTCGGGAAAGGTCGCGGCCGTGGGCGCCGAAGCCCTGGGCGAGCCGCTGGCCAGGGTTCTGGCCGTGCTCCTGGGCGATTGAGGCCGGTCCCGCCCCTCCTCTCCGGCGCATTGAAAAATCCCATCTTTTAGGCTATATTTGTGTCCCTCATTCACGGGCCTGTAGCTCAGCTGGATAGAGCGCCTGACTACGAATCAGAAGGTCGGAGGTTCGAATCCTCTCGGGCCCGCTCTTGTTTTCATTAAGAAAACGCTGATAAATCAAGGAAATACGTTTCGTGCCCCGACTTCAAACACTCTGCCTC
>Ga0209254_10001000_pt1 | contig 24993 bp, 19 predicted proteins | sample FrelakmetDIP11DI_FD_187148 | JGI IMG/M metagenome (GOLD analysis project Ga0209254, IMG submission 187148) | Freshwater lake sediment microbial communities from the University of Notre Dame, USA, for methane emissions studies - DIP11 DI (SPAdes)... | ecosystem: Environmental > Aquatic >...
CATGAACAGCGCGCATTCCTGGATCTGCCGGCGGATGGACGCATCCCAGGCATCGCCGCCGCGCAGTTCGCTTTCGTCGAACCAGACCTCGAGCCCGGCGGTACGCAGCGTTTCGCAGATACGCCGGGCAGCGTCGATGTCCTGCGCGGCATAGCTCAGAAAGATGGATTTCCTGGATGCGGCCATGGGTCGGTAATGCAGTTTCCGTTGCGCAGAACGGGTGAGCGTCAGCCGGCCGGCGGCTGCGCCGCCTTCCATGCGTCAACCCGGTCGCCGCGCCACTGTAAGTGCAAACCGGGCGGCGGACCACCGATGCATACGCCAAGGCAGCGCCGCAGGGGGCCTACCCGGTGCAGGGTCCGAATCGCCGGCAAGGTCGAGGGCCGTTCACGTCCGGCCCACCCGATTGGCTATGCTGTTCCCCAACGCCGTGCTCGCAGGGTATGCCATGGGCGAGGTCACCAAACTGCTCGAACGCGCGCGCGGCGGGGACGCTGCCGCGTGGGATCGGGTGGTCGAGCTGATCTACGACGACCTCAAGCGCATCGCGCGCGGCGTGCTCGGCGGCCAGGGCTCGGCCACGCTCAACCCCACCGGCCTGGTGCACGACTGCTACCTGCGCCTGTCGCGTGCCGGCGCCGAGGGCGTGCTCAATCGTGATCACTTCATGGCGCTGGCGGCGCGCGCCATGCGCCAGCTGATGCTCAACCACGCTCGCGACCGGGTCGCGGCCAAGCGCGGCGGTGGCGCCCAGCACACCACGCTGGGCGAGGTGGCCGCCGAAGTCCATGCCGAAGCCGAGCAGTTGATCGCGCTGGACGCGGCCTTGACCCGGCTGGCGGCGATCGACGAGCGCCTGGTCCGGGTGGTCGAGTGTCGGGTGTTCGCCGGACTCACCGAGGAAGAAACCGCTGCCGCGATGGAGACCTCGCTGCGCAGCGCGCAGCGGCTCTACCTCGATGCGCGCACGCAGTTGGCTGGCCTGCTGGCGGGATAGGGCGCCGTCCGGGGTTGATGACTGCGGGCCCCAAGCGGTATCTCGCCCCTGCCGCGCCCGACGCACCGGATTTGCGACTGGACCGAACGGAACGTGAACTCGACACCCCGATCCCCGCTCGACCTGCTCGAACCCGGTGCCCTGCTGGCAGGGCCCCTGTTCCGCTCGATGCTGGGCAAGGTCGCCAACCAGAGCCGGTTGCCGGCCGGTACGCGCCTGGGCGCCTTTCGCATCGCCGAGGAGATCGGAGCCGGCGGCATGGGCGTGGTCTATCGCGCCGAACGCGACGATGGCCAGTATCGCCAGCAAGTCGCGATCAAGTGCGTGTCGGGCGGCGGCGGCCCCGACAGCCAGGCGCTGTTCCGCCGCGAGCGCCAGGTCCTGGCCGAGATCCGGCATCCGCACATCGCCCGCCTGCTCGACGGTGGCGAGCACAGCGATGGTCGGCTGTGGTTCGCGATGGAACTGGTCGACGGCGCACGCATCGACGCGCACGTGCGCCAGCTTGGGCTCGGGATCGCGGCACGGCTGGGTCTGCTGCGCCAGGCGATCGATGCGGTCTCATTCGCGCACCAGCGCCTGCTCCTGCATCGCGACATCAAGCCCGGCAATGTGCTGATCGATGCCGACGGCGGCGTGAAGCTGCTCGATTTCGGCATTGCGTCCCTGGTTGGCGACAGCAACGCAGTGCATGCCTACTCGCCGGGTTGGGCCAGTCCGGAGCAACTGGCCGGGGCGGAGGTCGGGCCGGCTTCGGACCAGTACCAGCTCGGGCTGCTGCTCGATGCCGTGCTGCGCAACGACGTTGCGCCAGCGGTACTGAGCGCGCCGACCCCAGCCACGACCGGCGCGCCCGCCGCGACCGGATCGACGGCACGGCGCGTCGCGCCCGAATGCTGGATCGCAATGCCGGCGGCCCGGCGCGCGGAACTGCGGGCGATTGTCGAGCGCGCGACCGCGTTCGACGCGACCGCGCGCTATGGCTCGGTCGCGGAGTTCGGCGCCGAACTCGACCGCTGGCTGCAGTTGCGGCCGGTCGCCGCGCATGGTGGTGGCTTCTGGTACGGCCTGCGCTGTGCCGTGCGCCGCCATCCGCTGGTAGCCAGCGGCATCGCTGCGACGCTGTTGGGCGTTGCGCTGCTGATCGGGGCCTTCAGCTGGCGGCTCGCGCAGGAGCGCGACCTCGCGCGAGCCGCAGCCGCGCGTGCCGAGCGCGAAGCAGCCAGCGCGCAGGCAATCAACCAGTTCCTGCGCAACGATCTCATCCGTGCCGCCGATCCGTACGGCGTCAACGCCAAGGACGCGCCGATCGGCGAACTGATCGAGAAAGCCATTCCACGTGTTCAAGAGCGCCTGGCGGAACAGCCCGCGATCGCGGCCGAGCTGTATGCGGCGCTCGGCGCAACCTTGCTCAACCTCGGCAAGCCCGAACCTGCGGCGCAGGCCATGGACCTCGCGATCGAGCGCCTGACCGCGCTCCATGGCGCGCGCGACGAGCGCGTGCTGCAGCAGCGCTTGTACCGGGCCGACGTGGAGGAATACGCGGCTCGCTACGACACCTTGCGCGCGCAGCTCGACGCCATCAAGGCCGATGCCGCGCCCCTGGGCGCGAAGCACCGCGTGGCGATCGCGGTGGATCGCTACCTCGCCTGGTGCGACTACATCACGGGCGACTTCGCGGCCGCCGCGAGCGGATTCGAGGATGCTCGCCAGCGCTCGATCGGGAACGCCAGCGTCGACGACGAATCGCGGGCCTCGATCCAGGCCGGGCTCAGCCTGGCGCTGTCGCGTTTGAACCGCTACCAGGAGGCGCTGGATGCGGCGAGCGAAGCGCGGCGGTTGCGCAGCGTGGCGCTGGGTCCCGACCATCCCGAAACGCTCGGCATCGGCATCGAGTCCGCGACCGCACTGGTCGGCCTGGATCGCATCGAGGAAGCGGTGCGGATTCTGGGCGATATCTACCTGCGTTTTCGCGAACGCTTCGGACCGGCCCATTCGCAGACCATCATCGCCGCGCACGAGCTGGGCGTGAACCTCGGCCGGCTGGAGCGCTTCGATGAAGCGATCGCGCCGCTGGCTGCCGCGGTCGAGGCCAAGCGTGCCGCGTTCGGCCCGGCCAGCGGCAACACCATGAACTCGATGGCGCAACTGGCGCTGGTGCAGGTGCGCGCCGGCCGCGTCGACGCTGCGCAGGCCACGGTGGACGCGATCGCGTCGGGCGGCTACGTGGCGCAGAACGACTACGATCGGCGTTCGGAAAGCCTGTTGTACCGGATCATGGGCGAAATCGCGCTGGCCGACGGCCGCCCCGAAGAGGCCCGGCGGCTATGCGAGCAATCTCGCGGCGAGGTCGAGAAGTTCTTCCCCGAGGGACACCTCGCGCGCCTGCAGACGCGCGCGTGCCTGGCTCTCGCGTACTGGGGCATCGACCCATCCGACCGCGCGCGGCAGGACCTGCTGGCGCTCCAGCCTTCCCTGGACGCGGCCGGCCGCGTGGGCGCCTTCTGGCAGGCCAAGGTCGACGTCGCCGCGGGCGCTTCGAATCCCTGACCCCGGTTCGTCGAATCAGGGCTGATTCGGTGGCGGCGCCAGCGCTTCGTCCACCATCTTGACCAGCATGTCGCGATCGTAACTGTAGGCCTGGTCCTGGTTGAGCTGGACCAATTCCTGGATCGCCTTGCGGATCGTGACCTCGGCCTCGCCCTGGTTCGGCACCACCATGTAGCGCAGCCGCGGGGCCGGGTCGAACAGCGCGTGCAGCACGGCGGCGGAAACGGCATCGGGTGCCGGGTACTGGGAGCGGTCGGGCGGGCGCGACAGCACGCGTTCCTTCAGTTCCGCCTCGTAACGGGAGCCCTCCGCGGTCTGGCCACGCTGCTCCATGCGCTTGCGCACCGCGCTGGAGATCTCGGAGTTGAAGTTGCCGGGCTCGATCACGCTGACCTTGACCCCGAACTTCTCCATCTCGGCGGCGAGCGTGTCGGTGTACGCCTCGACCGCGTGCTTGCTCATGCTGTAGGGGCCCAGGAACGGCGCGGAGAGGGTGCCGGAGATCGAACCGGTGGTGGTGATCCGGCCCTTGCTCTCGATGAGCAGCGGCGCGAAGGCCTTGGTGACGCGGTAGGGCCCGAACAAATTGACGTCCATCTGGAACTGCATGTCCGCCTCGTCGACCTCGATGAGGGGGCCGACCACCGCCACGCCGGCATTGTTGACCAGCCCGTGCAGCCCCTTGCCACGCTTGCGGATATTGGCGACCGCGGCGTCGATTTCCGACTGCACGGTGACGTCGAGGCGGATCGCCACGACGTTGTCGATCTTGTTCAGCGCCGCCAGATCCTCCGGCTTGCGCGCGCCGGCATAGACCAGATAACCCTTGGCGGCCAGCGTCTCGGTGATGTTGCGGCCGATGCCGGTGCTGGCGCCGGTGACGAGGACGGCCTTCTGCGCTTCCGCGGCAGCCACGGCTTGCGGGCCGGCAAGGAGCAGGAGGGCGAGCAGCAGGACGACGAGGGGTCGGGACATGGTCAGCGCGCTCCAAGGGTCGGGACAGCCGCCAGATTACCCTGTTGCCCGGATTTCTCCACGACCGTCCTGCAAGAGCGCACCCCGGCGAAAGCCGGAGTGCGCTCCAAGATTCCAGTCGATCCTGGGTTGGTCTGGCCGCGCCAGTGTCGCAGTTCCCGATGGCCAACCCGCTGTCGACTGTCCGAACCCGGTGCCGCCGCCCGTCGACAGCGGGTGCGTTCAGTCGAGGGTGTAACGGCGTCGCTCGAGGCGACCGGAGGCATCGAGCAATTCCACCTCGAGCGCCAGCGGCCCGTCGCCGAAGCGAAGCGGCACCACGATCTGCGCGCCGACGCCCGGCGCGCGCTCGGCGAGTTCGCACACGATCGCGCCAATCAGCTCGCAGGCCGCGCCCGCGGTGGCGATCGGACCTACCACCACCGCGCGATCGGCGCGGATTTCGAGCGCCGCGGCGGGCTCGATGTTCGGGCCGTCGTTGCGCCAGAGCAGCACCAGCGTGGCGCGGCCTTCGCCGCTGCGCTGCAGCGCCTGCATCGATGCGGAAGCGTCGCTCGCTGGTGTGGTCGGCGAAACGGCGCCGGACTCGAACGAACTGGCGAACAGGGCATCGCCCACGACGGTGGTCACCGCGCACGGGCTCAGTTCCGAGGTGCCGCGTTCGATCGAGGCGATGGTCGCGGTCGCGGCGGCGGTCCATGCCAGCACCGGGACCGACTCGGCCAGCGGGAACATCGCCGATACGCCGGCGGTGCCGGAGGCACCGACGCTGATGCCGACCTCACCGACGAAGGCCTCGGCCTCGCCATGTCCGGAAGCGTCGCAGTCGGCGTTGCGGTAGACGTTGACGTTGAAGTCGGTATTCGGCGTCGAGCCCAGGGCGACCGTCATCGAGACCATGCCGCCGTTGCGCAACACGTTGGCGAGCTGCGGGAAGTTCTGCAAGGCGTTGGCCCCGGTGTCGGCATCGAGCGGATCGTTGGCGGTCACGCCGCCCGGGCCGAGGTCGATGCCCAGGCCGCTGTTCGGGCCGATGCTGTTGACCCGGATGCGGTGCTCCTGGCCCGAGGCGACGCGTATGCCGGCACCGCCGTTGCCGCGGATGATGTTGGCGTTGGCCGGCGAGTTGGCGAAACCGATGTTGCTGCGCTGCGCATCCGCGCCGACCAGGATGCCGTCGCCGTCGTTGGCCACGACCAAGGTCGCGGCGGCATTGGTGCCGATGCGGTTGCGCACGATCGTGGTCTCGACGCTGGCGGCGTCGCGGACCTGGATGCCGGCTCCGCTGTTGCCCGAGATCACGTTGTCGCGAATCGCCGCATTGCTGCTGCCGGCCTCCACGCGCACGCCGTCGCCGCCGTTGCCGCGGTCGCCGCCGCCGGTCGAGGCGACGCCGATGTAGTTGCCTTCGATCGCGTTGAAGCTCCCGGCCGCGCTGAGCTGGACGCCGGCGCCGGTGTTGCCGGAGATGGTATTGCGCCCGCCGCTGCCGATGGCATTGTCCTGCGCGCCGGCGCCGACCAGCACGCCGACCTGGTTGGGGACGGCGACGTCGCCGGCGTCGACGCCGATGCGGTTGCGGCGCACGATGTTGAGGCGGGTGGCCGCGCCGACGATCTCGATGCCGGGTGCGGTGGAGTGCCCGATGATGACGTTGTCGTCGACCAGGTTGGTGTGCGCCCCGTTGCGCAGCGTGACGCCGGCGAGCGCGTTGCCGCGGCCGCCGCTGCCGCCGATCAGGTTGCCTTGCACGATGTGGGCGGTCGTGCCGGGGTCCGCGATGTAGACGCCGTAGTTGCCATTGCCCGCGATGGTGTTGGGCACGCCGCCGCCGCCGACCAGCACGCCGGTCGCCGCCGCGGCGATTGCGACCCCGGATTGCGCGTTGGGCAGCGGACTGCCTGCCGCATCGAGTCCGATGGTGTTGCCCTGCACCTTGGGGCTGCCGGTGGTCGCCTCGAGCGAGATCCCGTCCGAGCCGTTGCCCGAGATGAGGTTGTCGACGATATCGGTCGTTCCGGCGCCACTGTCGATGCGCACGCCGCGGCTGCCGTTGCCGAGGTCGCCGGTGCCGGTCGGCGTGGTCCCGATGCGGTTGTTGCGCACGATGCCGCCATCGGTGCCGGCACCGGTGATGCGCACGCCCTCGAAGGTGTTGCCGCTGATCGTGTTGCGGTCGGCATCGCCGGCCGCGCCGATCACGGTGGCGTCGGCACCGCCCTCGACGAACACGCCAACGGCGTTCGGCCGCGCCGCGTTGCCGTTGGAGATGCCGATGACATTGCCCCTGATCGTGGTGCCATCGGCGCCATCGCCGCTGATGCGGATGCCGAATGCGCCATTGGCCGCGATGCGGTTGCCGGGGCCGGCGCTGCATCCGGGGCTGCCGTCGATCCAGATGCCGGACTGGCCGTTTCCCGCGGCGCTGTTGTCGTTGGCGGTGTTGGCGGACCCGCGCAGGCCGATGACGTTGTTTTCCACGACGACCGCGCTGGAACCCTGGAGGTAGACGCCCTGTGCGGCGTTGCCCGAGATCACGTTGTCGCGGATCGCCGCATTGCCGTCGGCGCGCAACGCGATGCCGTCGGTCCCGTTCGGGAGCACGAAGGTGCGGGCCGGATTGAGCCCGATGATGTTGTACTGCACCAGCAACCCGCCGAGGTCGATGCCGGCGAAGTTCGCGTTGGCGATGCCGTGCGCTGCATTGCCGGATATCACATTGCCTTGCGCAGGCGTGGTGCCACCGATCGTGATGCGCTCGCCGGCGATCAGCAGGACGCCGGTGGCATTGGGCCGCGCGCTGGTCGTGATGTCGCGCGTCAGACCGATCCAATTGCCTTCGATCCGGGGCTCGGTGCCCGGCGCTGCCGTGGACGGCCCGCGGACCTGGATGCCCGGCCCGTCGTTCCAGCCGATGTAGTTGCGCTCGGCGGGCTCGTCGCCGCCGATGACCACGTTGCGGGCGCCGAACACGATGATCCCGCCGAGCGCGTTGCCGCGATCGGCGAGCCCCAGGGGCTCTTCGATGCCGATGAAACTATTCTGGACCCGCACCCCGACGGCGTTGAACTGGTTGCATGCATCGTAGATGGCGACCCCCCAGCCCGCGTTGCCGTGGATGTAGTTCTCGCCCTGGACGCCGGGTTGCCCGATGGTGACCACGCCGGCGCAGTCGAAGAACGGCGAGCCGGGCGGCGTGCCCAGGCGGATGCCGTCGCCGCCATTGGCGTATACGTCGACGCCCGAGATCACCGTGGTGCCGCGCAGGTTATCGACCTGGATGCCGGTGCCCGGATGGTTGCGGAGGATGAGGTTGGTGATCGATACGGCGCCCGGCGTCGGGCCCAGGCCCGTCCTTCTGGCGATGATCGCGGCGACCGCACCGGCCGGCCCGGGGCCCGCAAGCGTCACGCGGCCCCCGGACGGCTTGCGGCCGTCGATGCTGTCGCCGTCGTTCAGCGAGAGCGCGCCGTAGTCGATCGTGCCCACGCTGTCGGCGAAGCGGATCAGGTCCTGGTCGCTGGCGCCGCAGCCGCCGACGATGGCAAAGCGCGGATCCACGGTGCCGCAGGTCCCGGGAACGACGGGAATCGAGGTCTCGCCGCCGATCTGATCGAGTTCGGCCTGGGTCAGGCAGGACAGGGCAGGAGGAGCGCCGGTGGCGATGCCCTCGGCCTCGGTCAGGGTCAGTTCGCCATCGGCGACGTCGCCGCCGATGCCGTCGCCGTTGACCCGGAGATCGCAGGCGGCCCGTAGCGAGCCCGCGGCGAGGCAAAGTGCGATGCCTGCACCGAGGATGAGGCTGCGCATGGCCGGGCTCCCGCCGGCGCGAGAATGCCGGCTACATATCCCAACACGGGTTCGGGTGCCTGATCCGGCCACGGTCGGGACAGCCCCTGGTTGACCCCGTCACCCCCCCGGTGCCTGGCTGTGCGTCTGGTCTAGTATCTTCGACAGGCCGTTCCCGACGGCCCCACCCCCCGCCTACAGTCCGAGCCCGGTCTCATGACGAAGCCCTTTCATTCGATGCACCGCGCCCACCGGTCGGCCTCGCCGCGGGCCACCGCGGCCACGTTCGCCTGCCTGCTGCTGGCTGTGTTCGGCAGCGCGATGGCGCGCGGCCCGGATCCGCGCGCCGCGGCGCTGATCCAGGAACTGGGCCTGCAACCGGGCGCAGTCGCCACGCGCGACCTGGCCGGCTGGAAGGTGCCGACCCGGATCGTGGTCGCGCCGCAGGCGGCGCAATGGCTGCCGCGCCTGCAGGCGGCGGTGCCCGGCGTCGAACTGGTATTGGCGGCCGAGGGCGCGGCGCGCGCGGAGCAGCTGGCCACGGCGCCGGCCGTGATCGGCCTGTGCGATGCCGCCACCCTCGAAGCGGCGAAAGCGCTGCTCTGGATCCAGGCGCTTTCCGCCGGGGTCGAGCGCTGCGTGGGCGTGCCGGGGCTCGCCGCCCGCGGGATCGTGCTGACCAACCTGCAGCGCACCATGGGCCCGAGCATCGCCGAGCATTCGATCGCGATGATGATGGCGCTGGCGCGCGGCCTGCCCGCGTTCGGCCGCTTCCAGCAGGCCGGGCGCTGGGATGGCGGCGATGCCGTCACGGCGCGCATGCGCGAGGTCGGCGGGCGCACGGTGCTGGTGGTGGGACTCGGCGGCATCGGCACCGAGGTGGCGCGGCGCGCGCACGGCCTGGGCATGCGCGTGATCGCGACCCGCAACAGCAGTCGCGAGGGACCGGATTTCGTGGCCAAGGTCGGCCTCTCGGGCGAGCTGAACGCGCTGGCCGCCGAGGCTGACGTGGTGGTGAACGCCACGCCGCTCACGCCCGAGACTACCGGCATTTTCGACAGCGCCTTTTTCGCCGCGATGAAGCCCGGCGGCTACTTCATCACGGTTGGCCGTGGCGCCAGCACGAAGACCGATGCGCTCATCGCGGCCTTGCGCAGCGGCCATCTCGCGGGCGCCGGGCTCGACGTGACCGATCCCGAGCCGCTGCCGGCCGACAGCCCGCTGTGGGCGATGCCCAACGTGATCATCACGCCGCACGTGTCGGCGAGCTCCGACCTGCAGCTCGAGCGCATCGCCGTCATCGTCGCCGAGAACCTGCGTCGCTACGTCGCCGGCGAGCCGCTGCTCAACGTGGTCGATATCGCGCGCGGATACTGAAGCCGTCGCCACCGGTTCCCGCCAACTCACAGGACTGACCCATGAGCGATGCCACGGCGGCCGACCGGCCCAGCGTGCTGCAGGTGCTGGTCGGCGTGCGGCGCGAGGAACGCACGCTGCTGGTGCTGTCGGCGCTGTATTTCTTCCTGGTCATGGCCAGCTATTTCATCCTGCGGCCGATCCGCGACCAGATGGGCTTGGCCGGCGGGGTGAGGAACCTGGCATGGCTCTTCACCGGCACGCTGGTCGCGATGCTGCTGGTGAGCCCGCTGTTCTCGGCGCTGGTATCGCGCTGGCCGCGGCGGCGCTTCGTGACCTGGAGTTATCGCGCGCTGATGCTGTGCCTGCTGGCGTTCTACGGCGCGCTGGTCGGCCTGCCGGAATCCACGAGCGTATGGGTCGGGCGCGCGTTCTTCATCTGGGTCAGCGTGTTCAACCTGTTCGCGGTGTCGCTGTTCTGGGCGGTCATGGCCGATGTCTACCAGGGCGAATCGTCGCGCCGCCTGTACGGCGTCATCGCCGCCGGCGGCAGTCTCGGGGCCCTGCTCGGCGGCGTCGCAACGGCCGGCCTGGTCGAATTGATCGGGGCGCCGGCGCTGTTGCTGGTCTCGCTGGCGATGCTGGAACTGGCGTTGTGGTGCATGTTCGCGATCAACGCGCGGGCTGGCGCGGCATCCCCGGAATCGACCACTGCGCGGCAAGCGGGCGACGAGATCATCGGCGGCAACGCCGCCGACGGCTTCCGCCTGGCCTTGCGCTCGCCCTACCTCCTGGGCATCTGCGGCTACATGTTCCTGTACACGATCGGCTCGACCTTCCTGTACTTCCTGCAGGCGCAGGTCGTCGATGCGACCATCGACGGAGAAGCGGCACAGACCGTGTACTTCGCCAACGTCGACATCTGGGTCAACGGCTTGACCCTGGTGCTGCAGTTGCTCCTGACCGGCCGCCTGATGGCGCGCATCGGCGTGGGCCTGACCCTGGCCGCAGTGCCGTTGATCAGCGTGATCGGCTTCGTCGGACTGGGCCTCTACCCGGTGCTGGCGGCGGTGGTCGTGTTCACCGTGGCGCGCCGGGTCACCAACTTCGCCTTGTCGCGTCCCGCGCGCGAGGCCCTGTACGTGCCGCTCAGCCGCGCCGAGAAGTACAAGGCCAAGAACCTGATCGATACCGTGGTCTATCGCGTCGGCGACCAGGTCGGCGCGTGGACCAATACCTTGCTGCTGTGGCTGGGCCTCGGCATCGGCGGCATCGCCTTGACCGCGGCGCCGCTGGCCGCCGTATGGCTGGTGCTGTCGCTATGGCTCGGGCGGCGCTATGTCGAAGGCCAGCGCCAGGGCAATGTCGTGCACACGCCCCCGGCATAGGGTCAGGGACTCCCACATCCCAGCAGGTACGGATTCGCGAGCACGTCCAACCATGCGCACCGATTCGCTGACCATCGCCCAGCGCTTCCGCGGCCCGCCGCAGTCAGGCAACGGCGGCTATACCTGTGGCTGCCTGGCCCGGCATATCGAAGGTCCGGTCTCGGTGCGCCTGATGGCGCCGCCGCCAGTGGACCGGCCGCTGCGCATCGAGGCTTCCGACGAGGTGGCGCGGCTCTGGGACGGGGCGACGCAGATTGCCGAGGCGCGGCCCTCGACGTTCGCGATCGAGGTCCCTGCGGTGCCCTCGTTCGACGAGGCCACCGCGGCATCGCGCCGCTACACCGGCTTCCACCGCCACCCCTTCCCGGGCTGCTTCGTGTGCGGGCCGCAGCGCGCCGCCGGCGATGGCATGCACCTCTACGCCGGCCCGCTGGATCGCGACGGCATCGTCGCCACGCCCTGGGTGCCGGCGCCGGACCTGTGCAGCGAGGGCGTGGTGCGCAGCGAATTCATGTGGGCGGCGCTGGATTGTCCGGGCGCATTCGCGGTGATGCCCGAGGATCTCGATCGCGCGATCGTGCTCGGCCAGATCGAGGCGCGGATCACGGGTTCGATCGCGGCGGGCACGCGCTGCGTGGTGATCGGTTGGCCGATCTCGATCGAGGGTCGCAAGCGGATCGTCGGCACCGCGATCGTCGATGCCGACGGCGCGATCGTCGCGCATGCCCGGGCCACGTGGATCGAGGTCCCCGCGTCGGCCTTCCCCGCCGCGGACGGCAGCGTGCAAGCTCCCGGCGTCGCATCCGCCCGGAGCGCATCGACATGATCGGGATGGCACGCATGCTGTGCCCGTTCCTGCTGTCATGGACGGCGGTTTGCGGCGGCATCGAAGACGACGCGGCAGCGGCAATGCCATCGCGCTTGGTCGAACTCGAGTTCAGCACGCCCCATCCTTCCGACATCACCTGGATCGCGCGCACCGTTTACGAAGATCCGTACCTGGCCCAGGCCGCGCGTGCCGATCTCGATGGCGACGGCAGCCTGGACACGATCGTGGTCGCGGGAGGCCGGCAATGCAGCGCAGCGGGCTGCCCGACCTGGGTGCACTTCTCGAGCGGGCTCGTCACCGAACTGGGCGACACCTGGTTGCTCGAGGGTGAGTCCGTCAGGGTGGTATCCGGGACCGTGCCGCACGCGCCGCCCATGCTGGCGCCGCGCGGCATTGACGGAAAGGCGTTCGTTCCCGAGGGCCACGACGAGGGCGACGTGGTCCATTACTCCGTGCTGCCACTGGGGAACATGCCGACGCGGATCGTGGCGCGTCGCGCCGACGATCCAGCGCCGGAATAGGGGCCCGGATCCAGCCCGGCGAGTCGTCCGCGCGTCCCCGAAGGGAGTTCCGGGCGGCCCTTGCCGGAAGTGGAAGTCCACGGACGGGACCTGCCCGAAGGTCCATCCCGCCCCGGGCTGTCCACGCGCCAGGTCGTCGTATTCTGCAGGAGTTCCCGAGCAGGACGACGCAATGGACAACTCCCCGGCAGTTGGCTATCCGGCCCACCGGCGCCTCCGTGCGCGGATGCGACTCGGGCTGGGCTTCGCATCGGCGGTGCTGGCGGCGGGCTGCGCGAGCGTCGGCCCCGCGACGGTCGCCGTCGACCGCTTCGACTACAGCACGGCGATCGCCGATTCGTGGAAGCAGCAGACCCTGCTCAACATCGTCAAGGTGCGTTACCTCGACCTGCCGGTATTCGTGGACGTCGCCTCCGTCGTCGCCGGCTACTCGCTGCAGACCGGGGTCAGCGTCAACGGCGTGCTCTCGTCGAGTCGGGCGGTCCAGGGCGATTACCTGGGCGCGGGTGGCCAGGCCATCTACACCGACCGGCCGACCATCACCTACGTGCCGCTGACCGGCGAGAAGTTCCTGCGCGGATTGATCACGCCGATCGATCCCAAGAGCGTCTTCTCGATGCTGCAGTCGGGCTACGCGGCCGACTTCATCCTCGGCCTCACGGTCGAGTCGCTCAACGGCGTGCGCAACCGTTCGACCGCGGGCGGCACGCTGCGCGTCGCGGACCCGGAGTTCACCCGCGCGCTGCAGCTGATCCGCGAGGTGCAGATCGAAGGCGCGGTCGGGATGCGGATCGAGGACGACGCCGCCAGGGGCAAGACCGGCGTGCTGTTCTTCCGCGGCGACGATGTGCCCGCGGACATCGTGGCGAAATCGGTCGAGTTGCGGCAACTGCTCAAGTTGCCGCCCGGACAGCAGCGTTTCACCCTGATCTATTCGCCGGTGCGGGGTGGAACGGGCGAACTGGCGGTGAACAGCCGATCGATGCTGCAGATCATGATGGCCTTCGGCAGTTACGTGGACGTGCCGCAGGAACACCTGGACGACCATTGGGCGTTGCCGGCGCTGGATCCCGGCGACGACGGCGCGCAACGGGCGCAGCCGGTGCGCGTCAGGAGCGGCAGGGAACTCCCGCCCAATGCCTTCGCCGCCGTGAAGTATCGCGACCACTGGTTCTGGATCGACGATGGCGACCTGCAGACCAAGCGCGCCTTCACCGCGGTGATGTTCTTCTTCACGCTGGCGGAAACGGGAGGCAACGACAAGCTGCCCCTGGTCACGATTCCGGCGCAGTAGTCGCGCCTGCGCAGCGACCCGGGCCGCGCTGGCAGGACTACGGGACCGGATTCTCGAAGCCGTTGGTGAAGATCACCGGCGGCGGCGGCTCGTTCGTGCAGCTCGGCAACGTGGTCAATTTCGGCGACGCCGGCAGCGGCCGTTCGCCCTCGCTCGCGTACGACTTCCAGGGCGCGCCCTGGGTCGCCTACACGCAGGACAACACCGGATCCGCAAACGACCGCGTGGTCGTGCGCCGCTTCGAGAACGGCGACTGGCAGACCCGCGGCGGGCAGGTCAATACCACGCCAGCGACGACCAGCGGCTTCATCCTGAGCCGGATCGCGATCGACGGCCTCGACCGCCCGGTGGTGGCTTTCGTGCAGGTCGAAAGTGCCGTCGACAAGTTGCGCGTGCGCCGGCTCGAAGGCAGCAGCTGGGTCGAACTGGGCGCCGCGCCGCTCAACGTCACCGCTGGCAGCGCGCAGAACCCGATGATCGCGATGGGCGACCAGAACCGGCCGATCGTGGCCTGGGTCGAGAACGGACGCATCCGGGTCAGGCGTTTCGACCCTGGCTCAAGCACCTGGCTCGCGCTGGGGCCGGTCGAGGTCGCATTCGCGACCCAGGTCGGGCTGACCAGCTTCGGCGGCGTGCCGTACCTGTCGTGGGGCGAATTCACCTCGGCGTCGGGCAATGCGGTGAACTACACCGTGCGCGCAGCTCGATACGACGAAGGCTCGAATGCCTGGGTCTCGCTGATCTCGGACTTCCGCAGCGTGACCACGGTCAACAGCACCTCGATCGCGGTCGGCGCCGTGGACTCGCCCTACGTGGCCCACTCGGTGGTGCCCTTCGTACCCTCCGGCGCGCCGCAGCCGCAGGACATCCGCCTGGTGCGCCGCATCGCCGGCCAGTACGAGGAAGTGCTGCCGCTGTTGCGGGTCGACCCGGCCGGACGCGCGACGATCTCAGACACCGAGATGATCGGTGCCAGCCCGGCGGTCGCCTTCAACGAGTTCAACACCAGCGGTTCGCGCATCTTCGTGCGCGTCGGCCTGCCCGGCGGTTTCACCATCGAACCGGCGACGATCACCGGCGCGACCGAACTGGGCAATCCCGACATCGCCGCCAACCCGTCGACCAACCTCGCCAACGGGCGCCTCGGCATCGTGTTCCCGCGCGCGCAGGGCCGCATCGCCTTCAAGAAGCGCGACTGAGCCGGGCAGCCGAGATGATCCATCGTGCCGGCGATTGCGCCTGGCCCTGATGCGCACCGTGCCGGCTGGTGCAGGAGCGCCGTGGCAAGGCGCTCCGCGGAGCGCGGGCGTGGCGGGAGTACACTGCCGCCCCCACCACACCCGAGGAAAGGCGGACATGCCGAGGTTCGTGATCGAACGCGAGATGCCCGGCGCCGGCAAGCTCAGCGCGGCCGAACTCAAGGGCATCTCGCAGAAGTCCTGCAGCGTGTTCGGATCGATGGGACCGCGGATCCAGTGGCAGCACAGCTACGTCACTGGCGGCAAGGTCTATTGCGTGTACATCGCGCCCGACGAGGCGAAGGTGCGCGAGGACGCGCGCCAGGGCGGATTCCCGGCCAATCGCGTCTCGCAGGTCGTGGGCATCATCGACCCGACGACTGCCGAGTGAGGTCGGCCACGACGGACGGAGCTCGGGTCCCGCGGTGATGGCCGCGAAGGTCGCTGCAGGGCGCCGCGTCGTCGATCCGGCCCGGTCATGGCGATCCAGTTTGGACCGCTACGTCGCGCTCCTGCGCGGCGTCAACGTCGGGCGCGCCAAGCGCCTGACCATGGCCGACTTGCGCGCCCTGCTCGAGGGACTGGGTTGCACCGACGTGCGCACGCTGCTCAACAGCGGCAACGCGGTCTACAGTGCGCCCGCTGGTTGCGCCGGCAGGCACGGCGCGCGCATCGAGGCGGCGTTGGCGCGGGATCTGGGCTTGTCGTGCGCGGTGATCGTGAAATCGGCGACCGAGATCGAGGCCGCGCTTGCGGGCAACGCGCTGCGCGCCGTCGCGACCGAACCCTCGCGCATGCTGGTCGCATTCACTGGCGATGAAGCCGCGCTCTCCGAGTTGGCCCCGCTGCGCAAGAACGACTGGACCCCCGAGCTACTGCAGCTTGGCAAGCACGCCGCCTATGTGTGGTGCCCGCGCGGCGTCATCGACAGCAAGCTGCTGCTCGCGATGGACCGCCTGCTCGGCGACCGACTCACCACGCGCAACTGGTCCACGGTCGGCAAGATCGCCGCGCTGCTACGGACTCCGGATGGCCCACGCCTCGCCGGGTCGATCAACTAGCGACTCGAAGCCATCTTCATGCACTGTGTCGTCGGACGGACTGAGCGCGACCACGTCGATTTCCCGGATTCCCAACCCCCAATTGCACGATACTCGCGTGGCTGCGGCCGGCTATACGGTCGCAGCGGCGCGAGTCGGGCCGCGCCAAGCCAGGTCCCGACCACAACCACACAGGAGCTTAGGCCATGAGCGAACGCAGGATCATCGCGGTAGCGGGCGCCACGGGCGCCCAGGGTGGCGGGCTGGTACGCGCGATCCTGGCCGACCCGGCAGGCGGGTTTGGCGTGCGCGCGATCACGCGCGACCCCAAGTCGCCGGCTGCTGCCGCACTGGCGGCGCAGGGGGCCGAGGTCGTGGCCGCCGACATCGGCGACCAGGCGGCCCTGACCGCTGCGCTGCACGGCGTCCACGGCGCGTACTTCGTGACCTTCTTCTGGGCGCACTTCTCGCCGGAGCGCGAGAAGGCCGAGGTGGCCGCCATGGCCGCGGCCGCGAAGGCCGCCGGCGTGAAGCACGTGGTCTGGTCGACGCTGGAGGACTCGCGGCGCTGGATCCCGCTGTCCGACGACCGCATGCCGACCCTGATGGGCCACTACAAGGTGCCGCATTTCGACGCCAAGGGCGAGTCGAACGCGCGCTTCACCGAACTCGGCGTGCCCACCACCTTCCTGCACACCTCGTTCTACTGGGACAACCTGATCCACTTCGGCATGGGCCCGAAGCCGGGGCCGGATGGAAAGTTGCTGTTCACGCTGCCGATGGGCGAGCGCAAGCTGCCCGGGATCGCGGCCGAGGACATCGGCAAGTGCGCCTATGGCATCTTCCGGCAGGGCGCGGCGTATATCGGCCGCAGCCTCGGCATCGCCGGCGAGCACCTGGACGGCGCGCAGATGGCGGCGTCGCTGTCGAAGGCGCTAGGGCAGGAGGTGCGTTACAACGCGATCACGCCCGCGGCATTCCGCGCCTTCGGCTTCCCGGGCGCCGACGATCTCGGCAACATGTTCCAGTTCAATCACGACTTCGCCGACGAGTTCTGCAAGGCGCGCAGCGTCGAGGAATCGCGCCGGCTCAATCCCGCGCTGCTGGACTTCGACGCCTGGCTGGCCCAGAACAAGGCGCGGATTCCGCTCGCCTAGGCCGCGCCGGCCCCAATTCCTGAACACGATCGAGACGCCGAAGCCCTGGGCGCATCGACCATGGCCACTACCCGAAAAGCGGCGCGATCCACCCCGACCGATGCCGGTACCCGTGACGTCGACCGCTTCCTGGGCTATCTCGACCATCCGCTCAAGGAGGGAATCGAGGCGCTGCGCAGGATCACCATGGGCGCGGGCGCGGGCATCAGCGAGGGATCAAGTGGAACTCGCCGAGCTTCCGCACCACCGAGTGGTTTGCGACGGTCAACGTCCGCAAGGATGCCCTGATGGTGATCCTGCACCTCGGTGCGAAGGCGAGGGACGCCGGCGTTGCCGCGAACCAGATCGACGATCCGGCGGGCCTGCTGAAATGGCTGGGCCGGGACCGAGCCGCGGTGACCTACACCGACCTCAAGTCGGTCGATGACAGCCGGGCCGCGTTCGCGCAGCTCGTGCGCCAGTGGATCACCTTCGTGGGCTGAGCGTGGCGCGCTGGTGGCGCGCACGCTCTGCCACGACCGCTGCGAGCGCCCGCGTCCGGCGCGGGGCGACTCGACTCAGCCAAGGCGTACCATCACGTGCTTGACCACGGTGTAGTCCTCGAGCGCATACATCGACATGTCCTTGCCGTAGCCGGATTGCTTGAAGCCCCCGTGCGGCATCTCCGAGACCAGCGGCAGGTGGTCGTTGATCCACACGGTGCCGAAGCGCAGGGCCTTGGCGGCGCGCATCGCGCGGCCCACGTTCGAGGTCCAGACCGAGGCGGCGAGGCCGTAGTCGACGTCGTTGGCGTAGGCGATCGCCTCCTCGTCGCTCCTGAAGCGGCTGACCGTGATCACCGGGCCGAACACCTCGCGCTTGACGATCTCGTCACCGTGCGCGGCGTCGGCCACCAGGGTCGGCTGGAACCAGTAGCCCTTGCCGGCGATGGTGCCGCCGCCCTGCAACACCTTCGCGTGCTTGCTGGCCTTGGCGCGCTCGACGAAACCGGCCACGCGCTCGCGATGCTCGCCCGAAACCAGCGGGCCGATGAAGGTGCCGTCGTCGGCAAGATCGCCGGTGGTGACGCTGCCGACCACGCCCGACAGCATGTCGACCAGCTTGTCGTAGATCTTCGGGCCGCCGTAGATGCGGCAGGCCGCGGTGCAGTCCTGCCCGCTGTTGGCGAAGCTCGCGGCCTTGATCACCGCGGCGAGGATCTCGAGGTCGGCGTCGTCGAACACCACGACCGGCGCCTTGCCGCCGAGTTCCAGGTGCACGCGCTTGAGCGAATCCGAGGCCGATTTCGCGATGATCTTGCCGGTGCCCACGTCGCCAGTGAGCGAGACCATGCCGACCTTGGGGTGGCGCACCAATGCGGCGCCGGCCGGTTCGCCATGGCCGGTGATCACGTTGAACACGCCGGGCGGGAAGATGTCGGCGGCCAGTTCCGCCAGGCGCAGCGAGGTCAGCGGGGTCTGCTCGGCGGGTTTGAGCACCACCGTGTTGCCGGTCGCGAGCGCGGGCCCGATCTTCCAGGCCGCCATCATCAGCGGGTAGTTCCACGGCGCGATCGAGGCGACCACGCCGACCGGCTCGCGCCGGATCATGCTGGTGTAGCCGCCCAGGTACTCGCCGGCGGCCTTGCCTTCGAGGCAGCGCGCGGCGCCGGCGAAGTAGCGCAGGTTGTCGACGATGAAGGGAATCTCGGACTTCGCCAGCCACATCGGCTTGCCGACGTTGGCGCTCTCGAGCGCGGCCAGCTCATCGCCGTGCGATTCGACCCGGTCCGCGAGCTTCAGCAGCGCGGCGGCGCGCGCGCCGGGGGTCTGGTCCGACCAGCCGGCGAAGGCCTGGTCGGCGGCTTCGACCGCGCGGTCCACGTCGGCCGCGCCGGCCTTGGGCACGCTGGCGATGGGCTGCTCGTTGGCCGGGCTGGCGATGGTTTCGGACTCGCCCGACAGGGCATCGACCAGCTGGCCGGCGACGAAATTCTGGTAGCGCTTCATGGCGGGACTCCGGCGGATCGCGCGCAGCGAAACAGATGGGGCAGAGGGACAGGGAGGCCGGCCGCGTCGCGGGGACAGCGGCCGCAGGCCTTGCTCAGGGTGGTGGCTGCGGGCAGCGCAGCGGGTCGCCAGCGCAGGGTTGCCGGCTCGGGGAGGGGTTCCGCATCACGGGGTCGATGCTACCCGAAGCGCCAGCGACCGGTGTAATCGGACCCGGCTGCTGCATTGCCACATGGGTGCATCGCTGGCCATGGCGTGCCGCATCGCGTGGCGCGGTGCTAGCATCCGGGCAGAGCCGCGGCCGGACTGGCCGTGCATTCCGTCGCGCAAACGCAGGGCCGACGATGGCAAATCCGGGTAGCGATGCCGCGCGCGCGAGCGCGCCGGGCAAGGGCGCCGCAGTCGAAGTCGCGGACGTGACGCGCCGCTTCGGCGAGCACGTGGCGCTCGACCATGTGAGCGTCACGATCCGCGAAGGCGAGTTCTTCGCCATGCTCGGCCCCTCGGGCTGCGGCAAGACCACGCTGTTGCGCATGATCGCCGGCCTCGACCTGCCCGATTCGGGCCAGATCCGCATCGGCGGCACCGACGCGAGCGAGGTCGCTTGCCACCTGCGCCCGGTCAATACCGTGTTCCAGTCCTACGCGTTGTTCCCGCACCTGTCGGTGCGCGACAACGTGGCCTTCGGCCTGCGCATGAAGAAGGTGCCGGCGGCCGAGATCGCGTCGCGCGTGGACGAGGTCATGGAGATGATGCGGATCACGGACTTCGCGGCCCGCATGCCGCAACAGCTCTCCGGCGGCCAGCGCCAGCGCGTGGCGCTGGCGCGCGCGCTGGTCAATCGTCCCAAGGTGCTGCTGCTCGACGAGCCGCTGGGCGCGCTGGACCTCAAATTGCGCAAGGAACTGCAGGTCGAACTGCTGGCGCTGCAGCGCCGGGTCGGCATCACCTTCGTGTTCGTCACCCATGACCAGGAAGAGGCGCTGGTGCTGTCGGACCGCATCGCGGTGATGCGTGCCGGCCAGATCGAACAGGTCGGCGAGGCCGAGGTCCTGTACGAGCGGCCGCGCACGCGCTTCGTCGGCCAGTTCCTCGGTTCGTGCAACCTGATCGAGGGCAAGGTCACCGCGGTCGCCAACGGAAACCTCTTGGTCGACACGCCGCTCGGCGCGCTGACCGCAACCCCAGCGCCGGACATCCGGCCGCGCGCGGCCGGCGACAAGGTCACGCTGGCGATCCGGCCGGAGAAGGTCCGCGTGCTGCAGGCGCCGGGCGATGGCGCCAACGAACTCGAGGCCAAGCTCACCGAGGTGATCTATTCGGGCTCGTCGAGCGAGTACCAGATGCTCGCGGCCGACGGCTCGAAGCTCAAGGCACATGTGCTCAACGCGCGCTCCAGCGGCCGCACCTCGGCCCATGGCGAGACCCTGCGGCTGGCGTTCCCGGCCGACAACCTCGTGGTACTGGAGGATTGACTTGTCGCGCCAGGCTGAGGTCCGCTTCGGCGAGCGCCTGACCTGGGGCGGTGAAATCGTGCGCGCGCTGGTCACCAGCGGGCCGGCGATCGCCTGGACCGTGGTGTTCCTGCTCCTGCCGCTGCTGGCGATCGCGTTCCTGAGCTTCATGACCCGCGGCACCTATGGCGAATGGGAGTTCCCGTTGTCGCTGGGCAACTACAAGCGCCTGCTGGGCTTCGGCGTGCTGGGCTTCGACCCGCTCTATCCGAAGATCATCGCGCGCTCGCTGCTGATGGGCGCCGGCACCACGATCGTGTGCATCCTGGCCAGCCTGCCGCTGGCCTTCTTCATCGCCCGGCTGCCGGCGCGCTGGAAGATGCTGGCGCTGACGCTGCTGATCATCCCGTTCTGGACCAACCTGCTGATCCGCACCTACGCCTGGCAGATGCTGCTGGGTCCGGACAGCTTCCTCGCCGGCGTGTCCGCGTTCCTTGGGCTGAGCGAACCGGGACGCGCGCTCTATCCCGGCGTGCCGGCGGTCTACATCGGCATGCTGTGCGCGTACCTGCCCTTCATGGCGTTGCCGTTGTACGCGGCGGTGGAGAAGCTGGACTGGAGCCTGGCGGAAGCCGCGAGCGACCTCGGCGCCGATCGCCGCAACATGTTCCGCCATGCGCTGCTGCCGCAGATCATGCCGGGCCTGGTGGCCGGCGCGATCCTGGTCTTCATCCCCGCAACCGGACAGTTTGTCGTGCCCGACCTTCTGGGCGGGGCCAAGACCGCGATGCTGGGCAACGCGATCCAGCTCCAGTTCGGACCCAGTCGCGACTGGCCATTCGGCTCCGCCATCGCCTTCACCGGCATGGCGATCGTGCTGGTCGGGCTGTTCATGTACGCGCGCTCGTCCGCGAACAAGCAGGACGGGCTGATATGAGAAAGCCCTCGCTGCCGCTGAGCTTGAGCGCGATCCTGATCTACGTGTTCCTGTGGGCGCCACTGGTGGTGGTGTTCATCTATTCGTTCAATTCGGCGCGCTATGGCGGGCCCTGGCGCGGATTCACCACCGAGTGGTACGGCAAGCTGTTCGACAGCCAGGACAAGATCACGGCGGCCTGGAACACCCTGGAGCTGGGGCTGGTCAGCACGCTGATCTCCACCGTGCTCGGCACCTTGCTGGCGCTGGGTCTTTCGCGCTATCGCTTCCCGGCCAAGAAGGCGTTCTCGTTCCTGATGTACATCCCGGTGGTGATCCCCGACATCGTGATGGCGGTGGCCTTGCTGCTGCTGTTCGCGCTGGCGCGCAAATACCTCGGCATCTTCGAGCTGGGCATGACGACCATGATCTTCTCGCACGTCACCTTCCAGATCCCGTTCGTCGCGATCGTGGTGCGCTCGCGCCTGGTCGGCGCCGACCCCGCGATCGAGGAAGCCGCGCACGACCTCGGCGCGACCGGCCTGCAGACCTTCTTCCACGTCACCCTGCCGATGATCCTGCCGGCGGTGGTGGCGGGCGCGATGCTGGCCTTCACACTCAGCCTCGACGATTTCGTGGTGAGTTTCTTCACCACCGGGCCGGGCGCCACCACGCTCCCCATCCTCATCTACGCGTCGGTCAAGCGCGGCATCACGCCGGACATCAACGCGCTGTCGACCCTGATCGTCGCGGTAACCATGGCTGCGACCATCGTCGCCACGCTGCTGCAACGCCCACCCCGCAATGAAGGAGGCTCCTGATGCGTACTCGGCTGCTCTACCCGTTCGTGTTCCTGCTCGCCGGATGCGGCGGGCAATCCGGCCAGCAACCGGCGGCCCCCGCGGCGCCGGCTGCGGACGCACCGGCTGTCGCGGCCGCCACGGCGCCGGCCCCCGCGGCCGACGACTGCAAGCTCAACCTCTTCATCTGGAGCGAGTACATCGATCCGCAGATCGTCGCGGACTTCGAGAAGGAGCACAATTGCAAGGTCACGATCGACCTGTACGAGGACAACGAGGCGATGATCGCCAAGCTCCAGGGCGGCGGCGATTCGCTCTACGACGTGGTGGTCCCGGGCAACTACGTCATCCCGGCGATGACCAAGCTGGGCCTCCTGGCCGAACTGCGCCACGAGAACATCCCCAACCTGGCCAACCTCGATCCGAACTTCGCCAGCCCCGAGTACGACCCGGGCAACAAGTACACCGTGCCCTACCAGTGGGGCACCGTGGGCATCTACGCGCGCAAGAAGGACGGCAAGCCCACGCCGCGCACCTGGGGCATCCTGTTCGACAAGGAGCAGTCGCACGGCGCCTTCCTGCTGATGGATTCCTATCGCGAGATGATGGGCAGCGCGTTGCGCTACAAGGGCTGGAGCGTCAACACGCCCTCGGCCGACCAGCTCAAGCAGATCCGCACCTTGCTGTCCGACGCCAAGAACCGCTCGCAGGGTTTCGAGGGTGGCGTGGGCGGCAAGAACAAGGTGCTGGGCAAGGTCGTGGACGCGGCGGTGGTCTACAACGGCGACGCCGTGCGCGGCATCGCCGACGATCCCGAGACCGAGTACTTCGTGCCCGACGAAGGCGGCGTGCTCTGGATCGACAACCTGGCCGTGCCGGCCAAGGCGCCGCATCGCGACGCGGCCGAGAAGTTCATCAACTACATCCTCGATCCCAAGGTCGGCGCGGCCCTGTCGAACTTCAACCAGTACGCCACGCCCAACAAGGCGGCCAAGGAGTTCATCACCCCGGCCGACCTCGCCAACACGGCGATCTATCCGCCCGCGGAGCAGATGGCGAAGCTCCAGGCCGTGATGGACCTTGGCGACGACGAGAAGATGTACAGCGAGGTCTGGACCCAGGTCCGGTCCGAGTAACGCGTCAACGGTATCCGCCAGCGATCGCGATGCGATCGCTGGCGGTGGTGCCTGAAGCGCATTCCGCCCCCTGCAGGAGCGGCGTCAGCCGCGACCGGTGCCCATCACGCGCAGAGCGCGCTCCTGGAAAGCCCGCTTTGCAGGAGCGCGCTCTGCGCGCGATGGGCGCAACGGGCAGGGCGAAACGCCAGTCGCGGCTGAAGCCGCTCCTACAGGGCCCGGTCAGGCCCTGCACTCGCGGTACGCATCCATGCCCATTGATCGAAACCGCCTGGCGCAACTGCTCGAACGCGAGGAGTTGCGCTTCGTCGAGTCCCACCCGCGCTCGCAGGCCCTGCACGACGAGGCGCGCAAGCATCTGCCCGGCGGCGTCCCGATGAACTGGATGGTGCGCTGGCCCGGCGCCTTCCCGCTGTTCGTCGATAGTGCCAGCGGCGCGCGCTTCCGCGATGCCGACGGCCACGAGTACATCGACTTCTGTCTTGGCGACACCGGCGCGATGGGTGGCCATGCGCCGGCAGCCGCGGTAGCTGCGCTGACGGCGCAGTTGCCGCGCGGGCTCGCGCTCATGCTGCCCACGGCCGACGCGGCGTGGGTGGCGGCGGAACTCGCGCGGCGCTTCGGCTTGCCCTGGTGGCAGGCCACGCTGACCGCAACCGACGCCAACCGCTTCGCCATCCGCCTGGCGCGCCACCTCACGCAGCGTCCCAGGGTACTGGTGTTCAACTGGTGCTACCACGGCACGGTGGACGAGAGTTTCGCCACGCTCGAGGCGGGAAGGGTCGTGCCGCGCCCCGGCAACCTGGGGCCGCCGGTGGCGCCCGCCACGACCACGCGCGTGGTCGAGTTCAACGACCTCGCGGCGCTGGAACGCGAATTGGGCCATGGCGACGTGGCCTGCGTGCTGTGCGAGCCCGCGCTGACCAACATCGGCATCGTGTTGCCGGATCCCGGATTCCACGCCGCGTTGCGCGAGCTGACCCGTCGCACCGGAACGCTGCTCATCATCGATGAGACCCATACCCTGTGCGCCGGGCCCGGTGGCTGCACGCGCGAATGGGGGCTCGAGCCGGATTTCATCACCCTGGGCAAGGCGATCGGCAATGGCGTGCCGGCGGCGGTGTATGGCTGCACGGAAGCGGTCGCAGCGCGGCTGCGCGAGTGCATTCCTCTGTCAACCGCCGACACCGGCGGAATCGGCGGAACGCTGGCTGGCAATGCGTTCTCGCTCGCCGCGATGCGGGTAACGCTGGATGCCATCCTCACCGATGTCGCGTTCGCGCACATGGTCGCGATGGCGCAACGATTCACTTCTGGCGTGCAGGAAGCGATCGAGGCGCATCGATTGCCCTGGATCGTGCAGCGGCTGGGGTGTCGGGCGGAGTACTGGTTCCGCGGCGACCTGCCGCGCAATGGCGGCGAGGCCGCGGCATCGATCGACGCCGACCTGGACCGTTACATGCACCTGGCCTGCCTCAACCGCGGAATCCTCATGACGCCGTTCCACAACATGGCGCTGATGTGCCCGGCCACGGCGACCGGCGACGTCGACGCGCATACGCGGG